>Ga0105104_10002499_pt1 | contig 13422 bp, 12 predicted proteins | sample PPLLaktember2015_3_FD_87034 | JGI IMG/M metagenome (GOLD analysis project Ga0105104, IMG submission 87034) | Freshwater sediment microbial communities from Prairie Pothole Lake near Jamestown, North Dakota, USA - PPLs Lake P7 Core (6) Depth... | ecosystem: Environmental > Aquatic > Freshwater >...
ACGGCCCGGCCGATGGCCAGCATCTGCTGCTCGCCGCCCGAGAGGGTGCCGGCCGCCTGTTTGACGCGCTCGCGCAGGCGCGGGAACAGGCTGAAAACCCGTTCCAGGTTCGGCTGGAAGGAGGCCCGGTTTTGTGTCAGCTGCGCTCCCATCTCCAGGTTTTCCAGCACCGACATCGTGGCGAACACCCGGCGGCCCTCCGGCACCTGGCAGATCCCCAGCCCCACGATGCGATCCGGGCGCGTGGTGTGCAAGGGGGTGCCTTTAAACAGGATGCTGCCCTGCCGCGGGCGCAGCAGGCCGGAGATGGTGTTGAGGAGCGTGCTCTTTCCGGCCCCATTGGAGCCGATAATGGCGACAATTTCCCCTTCGTTGACCTGGATGGATACGCCATGGAGAGCTTCGATCTCCCCATAGGCTACGTAGAGATTATCAATATTAAGCATACTCCATCACGCTTGCCTTTCCGCAAGGTAGGTCCTTCCAAGATACGCTTCAATCACCTTCGGCGATTTCTGCACCTCGGCGGGATTCCCCTCGAAGATCTTTTCGCCCTGGTTGAGCACGACCACATTGTCGGCCACCGGCATCACCACGCGCATGTTGTGCTCGATGAGCAGGATGGTTTTCTTCAATTCCCGGTTCAGCCATTTAATGAAATCGGTCAGCTTGACCGCTTCGGAGAGATTCATCCCCGCTGCCGGCTCATCCAGCAGCAGGAGATCGGGTTTGGCAGCCAGGGCGCGGGCGACCTCCACCCGGCGCCGGTCTCCGTAGGATAGGCTCGACACCTGCCAATCGTTCTTATCCGCCAGCCCCAGCAGGTCCAGGTAGTAGATGGCTTCCTTGCGGGTGCGTTGCGTTTCGGCCTTGGCGGCGGGGAGGTTGAACAGGGCATCGAGGACGCTCCCTTTGCTCTGGGTGTGCATGCCGATCAGCACGTTGTCCAGGACGGTCAGGTTCTGAAAAACCCGCAGCTCCTGGAAGGTCCGGCAAATGCCCCGGCGGACGATCTGGGCTTGGGGCAGGCGTGTGATGCGCTCGCCTTTAAAGAGGATCTCGCCTTTGGTCACCGGGTAAAGACCGGTGAGCAGGTTGAACAGGGTCGTTTTCCCGGCTCCGTTTGGCCCGATCAACCCCAGGATCTGGCCTTCGAGGATGGAGATATCGACATTGTTGACCGCAACCAGGCCGCCGAACGCCTTGGTGACTCCTTCGGTTTTGAGCAGCACGTTGGACATCAGCGGCCCTCCACGATTTTGATCTCGTCCGGTTGGCCTTCTTTTTCCGGCTTCTTTTCGCGCAGCAGCAGCCGGCGCAGGGGCTCCAGCGAGATATAGGCGTGTTTGATCGACATGCCGGCGATGCCCTGCGGGCGGACGATCAGCAGCAGCACCATGAGCAGCCCGACCCCCGCCAGGCGCAGGCTGGCGATATTGGGTCCGGTGGTGAACGGGCGCAGCAGCTCGGGCAGCGCCCCGATGACGATGGCGCCCGGGATGGCGCCGAGCAGGCTGCCGATCCCGCCCAGCGTGATCATGACCGACATCATGATCGAGTCGGTGAGTTGGAATGTGTCGGGGCTGAAGAGCGTGGTCCAGGAAGCGTAGAATACCCCGGCCATCCCGGCGAAGCCCGACGAGATGCAAAAAGCCAGCAGCTTGTACCGGTTGGTCTCGATTCCCATACTTCTGGCCGCCACTTCGTCGTCGCGTAGGGCCAGGCACGCCCGCCCAAAACGGGAGAACAGCATGCGCTCGATGGTGAAATGGGTAAACACCACCAAGGCAATGCCCAGGTAGTACCACGGCAGTTCGCCCAGGAATTTATATCCGAATAACTCTGGTCGCGGAATTCCCGGCAGCCCCATCGGTCCTCGGGTGACCGCCACCCAGTTGATGGCGACGATGCGCACGATTTCGCCAAACCCCAGCGTTACCATCCCCAGGTAATCCCCCCGCAGGCGCAGCGCCATGAACCCCAGGATGAGGCCGGTGATAAAGGCCGTGCCGCCGCCAATCAGCAGGGCGGACCAGAAGGACCAACCCTGCTCCAGCATGATCAATGCGCCGGCGTAGCCCCCAATGGTCACAAAAGCCGCGTGGCCCAACGCCAGCTGGCCGGCAAATCCCGTGACGAAATTCAGCGACTCCGACAGGATCACCCAGATCGCCAGCAGCACCATGACGTGCAAGAAGAACGGCTTGCGGTAGAAGGCCGGGATGACCAGGGCCAGGATCAGAAAGAGCATCGTGACGTTGATACGGCGAGGGAAGTACTTGCTCATAGCGAGCTCCTCTGCTCTCTGGCGAAAATACCGGTAGGCCGGAACAGCATCACCAGGATCAGGATGGTGAAGGCGATCGCATCCCGGTAGCCGGAGGACAAGAAGCCGGCTCCCAGGTTTTCCCCCAGCCCCAGCAGCAAGCCCCCCAGCATGGCGCCGGGGATGCTGCCAATCCCACCGGCTACGGCACAGATAAAGCCTTTCAAACCGGCGATCCAGCCCATGGTTGGGTAGACCGCGCTGTAGTAGATGCCAATAAGGATTCCGGCCACGGCTCCCAGGCCCGACCCGATGGCAAAGGTCAGCGAGACCGAATGGTCCACGTTGATGCCCATCAAGTAGGCCGCGCCCATATCTTCCGAGCAGGCCCGGATTCGTTTTCCAGCCCAGGTTTTCGTGACAAACAGCTGAAGACCAACCAGCAGGACGAGCGCGGTGCAGAACATGAAGATCTGCATCCCCGTGATGACCGCGCCGCCGATATGGATCATCACCCCGGGAAACAGGGCCGGGGTTGGGCGGGGCATCGGGCCCACCAAAAATTCCATGCCGTACGTGACCAGCAGCGCCATGCCGACCGAGCTCATGAACGTTGTCAGGCGGCTCCTCCCGCGTGTCGGGCGGTACGCCACCCGCTCCATGAGCATCCCGAAGATGGCGGCGATCACGATGGACAGCACCAATGCCATGATAAAGCTGGGCCAGCGTCCGATATCCCGCTTAAGCAGGAAGGTCCAGGAAAAATACGCTACGTAGGTGCCGAACATATAGATCGCGCCGTGCCCAAAATTGATAAACTTCAAAATCCCGTACACCATCGAGTAGCCAATGGCGATCAAGGCATAGGCCATGCCAATTGCCAGACCACTGATCAGCTGCTGGAGAATGAAATCAATATTCATGCTGCTCCGTTGTAGGATTTTTTCGACAATAGAGAGGGCAGGAACGACTCGCTTGTCCCTGCCCTCGAAGTACCTCTTACTCCACTACTTCTACCCACTTCCCATCTTTGACCTCGATGGGGGTGTACATGCCCGGGGCGAAGACGCGCTCTCCATCGCCGTCGAGCGTGATCGTCCCCGTTACGCCCTTGACGTCCTTCATGTTCGCCAGGAGCCAGGCCTGCAGGGCCTCGCGGCTCTCGCAGTTGGTGGCGTTCAGGCCGCTGATGATGGCGTTGGCCGCATCGTAGGCGTACCCGGCGGGGTTGTTCGGATTCTCGTTGAATTGGGCATTAAAGGCCGTAACGAAGGCCGAAACGGTCGGATCCGAGGATTCAATGGTGTAGGCAGCTACCGTGCGGATGCCTTCGACGGCGTCACCGCCCAGGTTGATGATCTCGGGCGCAAAGATGCCGTCCGAGCCGTACAGCGGCCGGACGAAGTCAAGATCACGCGACTGCATCTGCCAGTACGCGCCGACCTGGTACTGGATCATCCCGACGATCGCCTCCGGTTCCAGGGACTTGAACTTGGAAATCACAGCGCTCAGGTCGGTCTGTTCCTTGAGCACCGCTTCGTTGGCCACCACATCCGCGCCCAGCTTCTCCGCTTCCACCATGAAGGCATCGAACAAACCCTTGCCGTAGTCCGTGTTTTCATAGATCACGGCCAGTTTCTTCATGCCCTTCTGGTTGATCATCCAGTCGGCGATATAAATCGACATGTTCTGTCCAGGAGGATACACGCGGAAGGTGTAGGGGCCGCCCTTCTTCGGGATTTCAGGGGCGGCGGCATAATAGTTAACCTGTGAGACTTTGCACTCGTTGAAGACGGGTGCTTCTGCCAGGGCAACGGAGCTGTTGTAGTCGGCCATCGCGCCGTACACGTTGGTGTCGCCGCACAGCAGGGTGGCGATGTTGGCGCCTTCTTTCGGGTCGGCCTTGGTGTCGTGGGCCTGGTACACCAGCTCACGACCGCCGCATACGCCGCCGGCCGCATTGGCCTGGATCACGGCCAGTTCGGCGGCTTTGGAGGCGCCTTGTCCATCCACACCGTCCGGTCCGGTTAAGGGACCCACAAAGGGCAGGGTCACCGGTTCTTGTGCGGCCGGTGCGGGCGGCTCGGTGGCGGCGGGCTGCTGGGGTGCAGCGGTAGGGGTGGCCGCGGGCGCGCAGCTGACCACCAGGAAGGAGAGGACCACAAGAAGCCCCAAAATGGTCCCCAATTGGATTGTCGTTGATTTCCTTATCATGCTCTTCCTCCTTAGGGATGTGCTGTGATGAGGGATTGATTGTGAACAGGATTACGACCAAGAGGCAGTTCAGAGATTGGTAATCACCTCCTTTTATAGGACAACGGGCAGGGAAAACAAAACAGCCCTCACCCGGTGGGTGGGGAAGGAGTAGGATCTATCGCTCAAGCCATGATAGATATCGCGTTGAAAGCGCATCTCTTCACGCAAAAGATATCGATCTGATGTACTCTGCGACTTAACGAATATTCAGACTGAACAGTGGCTCAGGAAATACCGATCAATAATTGCCAAGGTCGGAGGTTGGACCTGCAAGGGCATGAACGAGAGCGGGTGCTTCGGGAAGAAGGATGGCCTCCCCTGCAGGCTGGACTGTTCGTCGCCGAACCTCCTCTACGCGTCCCATTATAATAGGATTTTCTAGATTTGTATATAGTCATTCGAAATTCAAAACCACTTCGCCTCATTTTTTTATTATTCCAAATCTACATTCCCGTATTATTGTATATTCGAACTTGACAAGCCCTAGTTTTCTCTACTATAATGATTTTGGCTACACATAAAGGTTTTACAACCGAATAATGTTGAATGTTGTTCTGGCAAGGTCACCGTCGATGGGTTTGACCGGCACACACCGGTCTATTTGGGGAAACACCTCTATCGTCACGCCAACCTCAAGCATTTTGTGAAACCGTCGAAGCGATGAAAAACCACCAAAAAAAAGAAAAAGACCAGGTATTTCGTATCCGGACGAGCGAAGATCTGCCCGACCATAAGGCGCTGGCTACGCTGGATGATCTCGATCGGGAAATCCTCGAGATGCACCAGCAGGACGTTTTCTTCTCCTACAGCGAACTTGCAGACCGGCTGGGGGTAACGGGCGCGACCATCCGCAACCGCATCAAGCGTATGAAAACGGCCGGGGTGATGGATGTGATCCTGGTGATGAACCCCTACAAAATCGGCTACACAACCTTTGCCATCGTGGGGGTCAGGCTCGAGACCGGAGCAGAACCCGACACCATCGCCTCCACACTTTTGGCCATCCCCGGCGTGGTCAATGTGGTCATGGTCGCGGGGCGTTATGATTTCTTTGTGCATTACGTCTGCCGGAACACGGAAGAGTACCGCTCCTTTATCGTGGGCGACATGCGTAGAATCCCCGGAATCTCCACCGTCGAAAGTTTTATTGGCCTGGACTTATACGAACGGAAATTTGAACTGGGAGTGATCGGTTCATCGTAATTCCTGCGAGTCGATCTTATCTTACACTGAAAGGAGAAAATACCTTGACCAAGATCGTAAATGCCTGGAACGAGTGGGACCCGCTGAAGCGGTTAATTTTAGGCCGCCCTGAAGGTACCCAGGTGGCTGCGCCCGAGCCGGGCCTGTATTCGCACCAACCCGAGGGTGGATACCCGATCGGCACCTGGGGGCTGTATCCCCAGGAAATGGTGGATGAAGCCAACGAGCAGATGGATTACTTCTGCCATGTTCTGCAGGAGCGCGGCATTGCCATCGACCGGGTGGATGTGCATCCGGTGTACAAATCCGTGCAGGGAAACGGGACCCCGGATTGGACCATGCCGAATGTGCGCGGCACCAACTGCCCGCGCGACCTGTTCATGACCGTTGGGAATGAGATCATCGAAGCGGCCGGCGCCATCCGCGCCCGCTGGTATGAATACCTCAACCTGCGCCCCATCTTCGAGAGGTATTTCCAGGAAGACCCCGAGTTCATGTGGACGGCGGCTCCCAAGCCGCGGATGACCGACGATTCCTACGAGAGGAACTACTGGTACAACTACTACAACGTATGGACCGACGACGAGAAACGCACGCGCATGGAAGAGAACCGTTTCCACCTGACCGATAAGGAGCCGATGTGGGACGCGGCGTGCTCCATGCGCATGGGCAGGGACCTCTTCTGGTACCATTCCTGCGTGACCAACAACGCCGGGATCGACTGGTTGAAGCGCTACTTCGGCGCCAAGGGGATGCGGGTCCACGATATTCAGTTCGGCACCACCGGAACGGTATTTTATGCCTTCCACATCGATGTGATCATTTGCCCCATCCGGCCCGGCTTGTTGATGCACAACCCCACCCGGCCGTTCCTGACCGAAGACGCCGTGAAGCTCTTGAAAAAGAATGACTGGGAGATCGTCGAAGCCATTGGCCCGACCTTCCATTACGATGAGCTGCTCGACTCCTTTGGCACCCCGCGCAAAGGCCTGAGCCCCATCTTCATGAACACCCTCTCGCTGGGGCCAAACACCATCTGCGTCGAAGCCCACGAGGAGAAGTACATCGAGCAGCTGACCAAGCTGGGCGTCGAAGTAATCCCCATCCCCTACGACAAAGTTGTGGCCTTCGGCGGCTCGCTGCACTGCACGACCGTGGATGTCTACCGGGAAGGTGGGCTGGAGGACTACTTCCCTCACCAGATCCCCGGTTTTTAGCGGCCTGGCGGTCGCTGCCATCTGCCCATCCCCTATCCAGGGTGGAGGAGCATGAACCACACCCTGGATAGGATCCCCTATCCAGGGTCATCTGTTCCGAAGGGTTGGAGATGCCGGAGACAAATGGGTTCTTAGGAGAAATCGAGTTTGTGGAGGGGCTTTTGCCCTCCCAGGAATTCGGACGGTTCGAGAGCCTCCCCCACGTTCAGGCTATCCACGCGCTGCCCCACGAGTATTCCCGGTCCCTTGAGCTGATGCCCTACCAGAAGGTAGGCGAACCGCCCAGGCTGCTGGTCAGCGTCTACGTCGCATCCAGGTTTACGACGGGCCGCATGATTGCAGTTCTGGTCCGAGAGGTGTATCCACCCACATGGGAAGCGCTGGCAGAGATGGTCATGCTGGCGCTTCATCGTTTAGAGGCACTTGACCTGTTGGCGCAGCAAATCGAGCCAGGGTCGATTGCTGAAGCCCGGGCGGCCCTCAACGGCCTGTACGAGAAAATCCTTCGGCGGTGATTGGCGCTCATCCCCGCCCGGTAAGACCCTAAAGGTTTCCTTTGCCGGTCAGGATGACGAGACAGCAAGGCGATCTTGGCAGACAACGCCAAGGTGAGTAGGGGAACACCTTTAGGAGCTGGGCTTCACCTCAAAATCCAGTACAATGACTTCAGCATGGGAGGAACCAGAATGTTCGTATCCAATATGACATGGCTCGAGTATCAAAAAGAAGTGCCGCGCCGCATCGTCTTTCTGCCGGTCGGCTCCTTGGAGCAGCACGGGCCGCACCTGCCCCTGGGGGTCGATGTGGTCATTCCGACCAATTTCTCCAGGATGGTGAGCGAAGCGCTTGGCAATGGGGTGATCCTGCCAGCCATCACCTACGGCTATAAATCGCACCCCACCAGCGGGGGTGGTCAGGTCTTCCCGGGGACCACCAGCCTCAACGGCGTCACCCTGATCAACCTGGTATTGGATGTCTTAAGTGAAACCTACCGCCATGGAGGCCGGAAGTTCGTGATCGTCAACGGCCATTACGAGAACGAAGCCTTTGTCACGGAAGCCATTGATCTCTTCCTGAGGAATGCCCCGGACGCCAAAGTGATCCTGCTTTCCTGGTGGAACCAGGTTTCCAACGAAATGGTGGACTACCTGTTCGCAGGCGCCGGTTTCCCGGGATGGGACACCGAGCACGCCTCGATAACCGAGACCTCGTTGATGCTCTATTTCGCCCCGGACCAGGTGCGCGAAGACGCGATCATCAACGACCAGGCCAAATGGAAGCCCACCTATTCGGTCTACCCCCCGCCAGACGATATCATCCCCCAATCGGGTGTTCTGTATAAAGCGAAGTACGCCTCAAAGGAGAAAGGAGAGAAATTAGCGAAGCATGTTACCGAGAACTGCGTGTCCATAGTTCGAGCTGAGTTCCAAGACAAATAGTCGGTTGGTTGTGGCGAGTGTCTATCGGTTGAGCTTACCTGTTGGTTTGTTCTCCATGTGTTGACTGTCGGTCGTCTTAAGCAACCTTTTCAAGAAGTGATAGGAGGATCGCTCATATGTCTAGCAAAGCAAGACTCATCGTGTTTGGGCTGGTCATCTTCGCCCTGGCCCTCGCCGCCTGCCAGCCTGCTGCCACACAAGCCCCGGCTGCTGCCACGCAAGCCCCGGCTGCCGCCACGCAAGCTCCTGCCGCTGCGGCCAAAAAAGTGGCCGTGTTGTTCCCGGGAGTGGTTTCAGATCAATCCTGGAACCAGTTTGGCTTTGAAGGCCTGAAGCAGGCCGAGTCCGAATGCGGTGTCGAGATCGCGTACAGCGAAAACGTCTTCCAGGACGAGCAGCTCGAGACCTTCCGTAATTATGCCTCGGGCGGGTACAACATCGTCATCGGTCATGGTGGTGAATACGCCGACGCCGCCCAAACCGTGGCAGCCCAGTACCCGGATGTCGAGTTTGCGGTCACCAACGGCGTTGCCGCCGGCGCCAATGTCAGCGCCATCAAAATCAGCTACGCCCAGATGGGCTACCTGGCTGGCTACCTCGCCTGCGAGATGACCAAGACCAACCACATTGCCTTCCTGGGTGGGGAAGAGATCCCCATCGTTGAGCAGGCCGTCAAAGAGTACGAGCGCGCCGCCCAAACCTGCGGCAAAGGCGACGTGCAGGTCGATTCCGTGATGACCGGTAACTGGGCGGATGTCAACAAAGCTTATGAAGCGGCTCGCGGCCTGATCGCCGGCGGCGCTGACGTGCTCTGGCACGTGCTCGACACGGCCGATGCTGGCCTGGTGGCGGCTGCCCAGGATGCGGGTGTGTACGCTATCGGCCTGTACCGCGACTCGAGCGCCCTGGGTGAAAAAGCCGTCATTGGCAGTGCCATCGGCAGCCCGGGGGCCTTGATCCACAGCCTGGCCTGCGGCACCACCCTCACGCACGAGAACCTCTTCCTGGATGTCAAGATGGAAGACGGGGTCAATATCCACATGACCAGCCTGACACCGGCGGACGTACAGGAACGGGTCAAGGCCGTCTATGAGCAGGTCAAATCGGGTGAGATCCAGGTCGAGCCCTAAACCGCTCGAAGCAGGGTAGAAGTATCCTACAGGTTCAAACAACTTCCCGGCTCCATTTCCGGGAGCGCCACCGGCCGCCGCGACTGCCCTAGCAGTGCCCCCTGCCGGTGGAGAAACCCCAGGGGTTTACCCCTCAGGTTTCCGGGAAGTTGTCCATTTTTGGGGTAGATCCCCTTTTGGGGCAGGGGTTATCCAGCATAAACCCGAAAGGTATTGGGAAAATGGGTCAAAGTGAGTCCATTGTCCTGCAGCTGCAGGACATCACAAAAAGGTTCCCGGGCGTCCTGGCCTGCAATCAGGTCAATTTTGAGCTGAAGGCAGGGGAAGTCCACGGCCTGCTGGGGGAAAACGGCGCTGGGAAGTCGACGCTGATGAACATCTTGTACGGCCTCCACCACCCCGACAGCGGCGAGATCCTTCTCAATGGGCAGAAAGTCCACATCACCTCCCCCAAGATCGCCCGAAATCTGGGGATCGGGATGGTCCACCAGCACTTTATGTTGGTGGAGAACCTGACGGGGCTGGAGAATGTTATTTTGGGCCTGCCGACGGAACGGCCTCCACTGCTGGATCTGGAGAAGGCCAAGGCCCGGTTTGTAAAATTGACCGAAGAATACGACCTGCGCCTCGACCCCTCCACCCCGGTCTGGCAGCTGCCCGTCGGCGATCAGCAGTGGCTCGAAATCCTCAAGCTGCTCTTCCAGGACATGCGGGTCCTCATCCTGGACGAGCCTACCGCCGTGCTGGCACCCTCCCAGGTGCAGAAGCTGTTCCATACGATCGACCGCCTGACGGATGAAGGCCGCTCGGTCATCTTTATCAGCCACAAGCTGGAAGAAATCAAGCAGATCGCCGAACGGGTGACCGTGATGCGCGACGGGCACGTGGTGGGGACGGTCCCGGTGAAGGATGCCACGCCTACCCAACTGGCGCAGATGATGGTCGGACGGAGCGTCGTCCTGCAGCGGCGGCCCCGGCTTCCGGTCGAGAGCCGGCGAGAAGTCCTGGTCATCGATCACCTCCACTGCCTGAACGACCGGGGAACGCCCGCGCTCCGAGATGTGGGCTTAAAGGTGTGCTCGGGAGAAATCCTGGGGGTGGCGGGCGTCGACGGCAACGGCCAGCGCGAGCTGGCTGAGTGCATTGCCGGTTTGCGCCGGCAGACGGACGGCACCATCCGTATTAATGGGGAACTGGTGGAAGGAGTCCTTCAGGATACCAGTCTGTTGGGCTATGTTCCTGAAGACCGGAGGAAGACCGGGCTGGTTCTGAGCTTCGATGTGGCTGAGAACCTGGTGATGAAAAAATACCCCGAAAAACCGTTCACAAACAAGAATGTCCTGCAGTGGGATAGGATCCGCAGTTGGTCCGATCAACTGATTGAGGAATACGATATTCGCACGCCAAATTCGATGGTTCCGGTGAAGCACCTGTCCGGCGGCAACCAGCAAAAGGTGGTCGTTGCCCGCGAAACGGTCAGTGAGCCCGCATTGCTGGTCACGAGCCAGCCCACACGCGGGTTGGACCTGGGCGCGGTGGATTCGGTCCATCAGATCCTGATCAGGGAACGGAATCGCGGGGCGGCTGTGATCTTTATCTCCACCGAGCTGCCGGAGGTGCTGGCCTTGAGCGACCGGATCATCGTGATGTTCAAGGGGGAGATCATGGGTGAGTTGGATGGTGAGAAGGCCGACGTCAACGTGATCGGCGAATGGATGCTCGGGCACCGCTCCGAGAAACAGACCCCTATCGAGAATCGGTATGATGAATAATCCAGTCGGTTCGGACACGAAGAAACCTGAACCTGCCCCGGTTCCCATCCTGGGTGGGCTGATTTTATCCGGGTTGAGGCCGGTGATCGCCATTCTCCTGGCGCTGCTCGTCTCTGCCATCCTGATCCTGGCCTATGGGAAGAACCCGCTGGAAGCGTACGCTGCCCTGCTGGCCGGCTCGGTCGGCAGCCTGCCGGCCATCGCCAACACGCTCGTCCGGACGGTCCCGCTGCTGCTGGGCGGGCTGGGCGTGGCCTTTGCGTTCCAGGCCGGGCTGCTGAACGTGGGGATCGAGGGGCAGCTCTACATCGGCGCGGCGGCCGCCACCACGGTCGGCCTGATTCCCCTGCCGGTGCCCCCGATCCTCCACCTGACGCTGGCCGTTCTGGCCGGATTTCTGGGCGGGGCCCTGTGGGGGTTCGTCCCGGCCTATTTGAAGGCCTACCGGGGGGTGAGCGAAATTGTCACCACCCTGATGCTCAACTACGTGGGCATTTACGTGGTCAGCTACCTGGTTCACGAGCCGGCCCCTCTGGCGGAGAAGGATACCTTCTTCCCCATGTCGCCGCCGATCCTGCCCGGCGCCCACCTGCCCATCCTGCTCCCGGGGACGAGCCTGCATTCCGGCATCCTCCTCGGTATTGTTCTGGTGTTCGTCACCCATTTTGTGCTGCGGTACACCCCGTTCGGGTTCAAGGTGCGCATGACGGGCCAAAACCCCGAGGCGGCCCGCTACGCCGGCATCCAGGTACCCCGCCTGCTGATGATCGTGCTGCTGATCAGCGCCGGGTTTGGCGGGCTGGCCGGAACCGGCGAAGTGCTGGGGCTAAAGCTGCGCCTGTTCGACTTCTTCTCGACCGGGCTGGGGTACGACGCCATCGGGGTGGCGCTGCTGGCCAACGCCAACCCGATCGGGGTGCTTTTCTCAGCGCTGTTCTTTGGCGCCCTGCGGGCCGGGGCGAACATGATGCAGATCACGGTTGGCATCGATACCCCCATCGCCGAGGTGATCCAGGCACTGGCGGTGCTGTTCGTGATCGCCATCGGCTTCGGCGAGCGCGTGCGCGTCACCCGGCAGCAGAAGAAACCGGCTGCCCTGGTCGAAAAAGGTTCTCCTCAATAGGTTAGAAGCAGGAACTCCCTGGATATGGATACGAATTGGCTCGTTATTCTGAATGATTGGCTCGCCGCCAGCGTCCGGCTGGCCGCCCCGCTCATCCTGGTTGGGATCGGCGGGGTTTACACCGAACGCACGGGGGTGTTCAACATCGGCATGGAAGGGATGATGCTGGTGGGGGCGTTCTTTGCGACCGCCGGGACGCTGCTGACCGGAAATGTGTGGATTGGTACCCTGTACGCCATGATCGCCGGAGGGATCCTGGCGGTCATCCACGCCTACCTCACGGTCTCCCGCCGCGCCAACCAGATCGTGTCGGGGGCGGCTATCAACCTGCTGGCGCTGGGGTTGACCAACCTGCTCAACCCGGTGCTGTACAACGCCTTCGAGTACCGGCCCCGGGTGGAGTTGTACCCGGTCATGGCTCCCGAATTCCTGCAGAACATCCCCGTCATCGGGCCGATTTTGTTCGCACAGCCGGTCATCGTCTGGATCGCCATCGCGCTGCCGTTTGTCGCCGCCTGGGTCCTGTACAAAACCAGCTGGGGGTTGAGCGTCCGCGCGGTCGGGGACCATCCCCATGCGGTCGCCACCGCCGGGATTTCGGTGTTCCTGCTGAAGTACATCGGCGTCCTGCTGAGCGGGATCTTTGCCGGGCTGGGTGGGGCAGCCCTGGTGCTGACCCAGCTCGGCCTGTTTGCCCCCAATATGACCGCCGGGCGCGGCTTCATCGTTCTGGCGGCGCTCGTCCTGGGCAAGTGGAATCCCATCTCGGTGGCGCTGGCCTGCACGCTGTTCGGCGCCGCCGACGCCCTGCAGCTGCGCTTGCAGACCTTCAGCACCGGGATTCCGTACCAGATCCCGGTCATGCTCCCGTACATCCTGACCGTGGCTGCCCTGGCAGGCCTGGTGGGCAGGACGGTGCCCCCCAAGACGGCCGGACAGCCGTACGACCCGCAGAGTCATTAGCGGTATAGCTGTTAGCAGTTCCTGGTTCCCATGGTCCCCGTGGGAACCCCGCC
>Ga0105104_10002500_pt1 | contig 13420 bp, 9 predicted proteins | sample PPLLaktember2015_3_FD_87034 | JGI IMG/M metagenome (GOLD analysis project Ga0105104, IMG submission 87034) | Freshwater sediment microbial communities from Prairie Pothole Lake near Jamestown, North Dakota, USA - PPLs Lake P7 Core (6) Depth... | ecosystem: Environmental > Aquatic > Freshwater >...
CGGTAATGACCGAAGATGTCGCTGCGACAGTCTGGATGGCGCTCCAGATCGGCGAACCGGATGAAATCCCGGTCGAGGATGTCGCCAAGCTGCATGAACGCTACACTAAAGTCTATGGACAATAGCTGGATTATCGAACCTTGCGAAGGTTACCAATAAGAGAATGCGACTTAAAAAACAACCTTCGCAAGGTTTTTGCACCAAAATTAACTATAAGGAGAATTTCTTATGCTCGACTTGAAACAATTCGAACTTTGGTTTGTGACCGGCAGCCAGCATTTGTACGGTCCCGAAACGTTGAAACAGGTAGCCGATAACTCGAAGGTGATCGCTGCCGCATTTTCGGAGAAATTGCCCGTCCAGGTCGTCTTCAAACCGGTACTGATCACGCCGGACGCCATCCACACCCTGTGCCTGGAGGCCAATTCAGCGTCAAATTGCATCGGCTTGATTACCTGGATGCACACGTTCTCTCCCGCCAAAATGTGGATCGCGGGACTTTCCGTGCTCAAGAAGCCCTTCGTGCACCTGCATACCCAGTTCAACGCAGAAATCCCCTGGTCAGAAATCGACATGGATTTCATGAACCTAAATCAATCCGCACACGGCGACCGCGAATTTGGATTCATCGGCAGCCGCCTGCGCCTGAACCGCAAGGTGGTCGTTGGCCACTGGCAGGACCCTGAAGTTCATAAGTCGCTGGAAGTTTGGTCCCGCGCTGCCTGCGCCTGGCACGACTGGCACGGCATGAAAATCGCTCGCTTCGGTGATAATATGCGGGAGGTGGCAGTCACAGAAGGGGACAAAGTCGAAGCGCAGATCCAACTCGGGTATGGCGTTTATGGCTACGGAGTCGGGGATCTGGTCAAAACGGTCAACCAGGTGACGGATGCCGAAGTCGACCAGTTGGTGAAAGAATATCTGGAGCTTTACGACGTCGTTCCATCCTTGTGCCCGGATGGCAGGAGGCATTCGTCCTTGCGGGAAGGTGCGCGCATCGAACTGGGTATGCGCCATTTCCTGGAAAATGGTAAATTTGGCGCTTTTACCACCACTTTCGAGGATTTGCACGGGCTGGCACAGTTGCCTGGTCTCGCTGTCCAGCGCTTGATGGCCGACGGCTACGGGTTTGGCGCCGAGGGCGACTGGAAAACGTCCGCGCTGGTGCGGGCGATGAAAGTCATGAACGTCGGCCTGGAACACGGCACCAGCTTCATGGAAGATTACACCTATCACTTCAGCCCCTCCGGCGACAAAGTGCTTGGCGCGCACATGCTGGAAATCTGTTCGTCTATTGCGGCGACCAAACCCAAAGTAGAAATCCTGCCCCTGTCAATCGGCGGCAAGGCGGACCCGGTGCGCCTGATCTTCGATGCACAGACTGGCCCGGCAGTGGTAGTCTCCATGGTGGATATGGGCAGGCGATTCCGTTTGATCATTAGCAAGGTGGATGTCGTCCCGACGGACGCGCCTCTTCCCAAGCTGCCAGTTGCCCGGGCGTTATGGAGGCCGAGACCAGACCTCAAGACAGCCGCCGCTGCCTGGATCCTGGCCGGGGGCGCGCATCATACCAGTTTCAGCTATGACGTCACTTCCGATCATTTACAGGACTTCGCAGACATGGCCGGGATTGAAATGATGCTCATTGACGAAAATACGTGCCTGCCTGAGTTCAAGAAAGAGCTGCGCTGGAACGATTTGTATTACCGGCTCGCAAACGGGCTATAGGTCTCTTACTGTGTGCCAGAGAGCATCTTCAGCAAGCAAGCTGTGAAGATGCTCTCACAAAATTAATATCTTAATTGTTATTGATAAAAGTCGGTTAACTTTCTACTCTCCTCCTGCTCTGTCATGCTGAGCGTAGCGAAGCATCTCTATGCCGACGAACGAGACTCTTCGGTCGCAAAAACTGCTCCCTGAGAGTGACATGACGTAACGTACATTTATGAATTTCAATATAGAGAAAACGTGATGAATTTAAACCACAAGCGTGCAATTCTATGGGATATGGATGGCGTTCTCGTTAACACCGGAGAGTATCACTACGATGCCTGGAAAAAAACCTTCGACGAGTTGGGTATCCCTTTTTTCGAGGAGCAATTCCGGATGACGTTTGGTATGAACAACGCAAGGATTTTAGAAATTATTTTTGGTACGAAGTTGCCTTCGGAACAGGAAGGACAAATCAGCGAGCGAAAGGAGAGTCTCTTTCGCGAGGCAGTCAAAGGAAACGCAAAATTATTGCCTGGTGTTGAGGGTGCATTGAAAAATTTCTCGGCGTGGAATTTTAAACAGGCAATTGCTTCTTCTGCGCCACCCAAAAATATAGAAGTATTGGTAAAGGAACTACAAATAGGCAATTATTTTGATGCAATCGTTTCTGGCGATGATATTCCTGGGAAGCCGGACCCTGCCGTCTTTTTGAGAGCAGCCCAACAATTAGGGATCGGGCCGGAGTATTGCACCGTCATTGAAGATGCTGTTGCTGGGGTAGAGGCTGCTAAGCAAGCAGGTATGAAGTGCATTGCAGTTACCACAACAAATTCGGCCAAAGCAATGTCGAAGGCTGACCTGATTCTTGATAGTCTGGTAGAACTGAAAAAAGATTTGCTCTCAGACCTTTTAGATTAACCCGTTCATTGACTGTGGATCACATTTTATTCAAACTTTTGTAAGACTTTTTTGCAATCCAACGAATTAACGTTACTGCCAAGTCCTGTCATTCGAACCAATCTGTTGCCAGGTTTCAAGGAAGTTGTCTATGGGCTACAAAGTGTTCTTGGTTGAGGATGAAATCGTTACCAGAGAGGGGATTCGTGATAACGTGGATTGGAAATCCGCTGGATTTGAATTCTGTGGGGAAGCATCTGACGGTGAGGTGGCGCTTCCATTGATTGAAGCCTCCAAACCCGATCTAATCATAACCGACATCAAAATGCCCTTCATGGATGGATTGCAATTGAGCAAAATCATCCGGGAACACATGCCATGGATCAAGATCATCATCCTCAGCGGGCACGATGAATTTGATTATGCAAAGGCTGCCATAAAAATTGGTGTGACCGAGTATTTACTGAAACCAATCAGTTCAGAAGATTTAATCGAAGCCATACGAAAGATAGCCCTCTCGCTTGACCAGGAAATTAAAGAACGGGAAAGTCTGAAACATTTAAAGGAGCAGGCTGAAGGAAGCCTTGTATTGCTTAGAGAAAAGTTTTTGCTCCGCCTGGTTATGGGCGGGGTATCTTCGGCAGAAGCCATTGAACACGGCCAGCGCTTAGGCTTGAATATTGTCTCTAAATATTACCTGGTGCTGCTAGTCAGAATTGAATTATGTGACAGGGATAATCCATACAATTATCGTGAATACCAAAGGGTCGAACAAATAGTCTCGAGCCTGGCCGGCAACAATCCGAACGTTCTATATACCAAAAAAGAATTAGAAGAATTGGTTCTGATCCTAAAGGGCGATGATCTTGAACAGGTACAACAAGAAGGAGCTTTTCTGGCAAATTTAATTCAACAAGAAGGGCAAAGTAAAGCGATTTGTAATCTCATTGTTGAAATGGGGCAGGCCCAACAAAGAATAGGTGATATACACCGTTCTTTTACCGAAGCAGTGGTCAAGGCCAAAAATGTTGCAGAATACTCTCGCATTAAAAAGTCTATCGGTAGCTCTGAACAGATGGATATGTTGAAATTAGAACACGCTGCTCTCGAGGACTATCTGAAATTTGGGAACCTTCAGGATATCGATAATTTCTTCACTACATACCTTCAACCCATCAGTGATTTTGTCTTGAGGTCAGAGCTCGTGAAAAATTATGGGATGATGGATATCGTTCTGACCGTCTCACAGTTTGTCAGTGACCTGGGCGGTAAAGTTCAGCAAATCGCCCCGGATTTCAACAATAATATTGAAAGACTTCTTCAAGATGCAACATCCATCGACCAGGTGAATAAGGATTTGAAGAATCTCATCGCAGGGGCATTAACTTTTAGAGACATCCAGACGCAGCATCAACGATCCATCCTTATTCAAGGCGCAAAAACATTCATCGACAATAATTTCAGTGACCCAGAATTACATATGAATGGAGTCGCTTCGAAATTCAACCTTAGTCCCGGCCACTTTAGTACAGTCTTCAGCCAGGAGGTTGGGGAGACTTTCAGAGATTATCTCAACAATCTTAGAATTGACCGGGCCAAGGAACTACTTCGGACGACCAATCTAAAGTGCTCTGAGATAGGCTATCAATGTGGTTATAACGATTCGCATTACTTCAGTACCGTTTTTAAAAAGAAGACCGGTTTTTCTCCTCAACAATTTCGTGGGCAGTCTCACATCAGAAAGAACTAGGGTAATACTATGAATATAGAACTGACAGTTCCTGAAGCTATCCCCAGAAGTATGGATAAAGTAGTCAACTTTTTTTCCGAGATCGCCTTATCAATCCGCGCAAAAATATTGATCTCATTTCTTACGGTCATTTTTTTATTAATAGCAGTCAATACATTGATGATCCTGAATGTCCTGAGGTTCAACCGCCAATACGATGTCATTATTACAAACATAACCACAGCTAACAACCTTAATGGCTTTATCAAGCCCGCAATTGATACAGAGATGTGGAATGTCGTTGCCGGAAAGACCGAATTCAAGGATGGAAAACAATATGAGATCATCGATCAGGCGAATACTCAAATCGCATCGATGATAGCGAATACCGACTCAGATAAATCCAAAATCAAATTAGAAGTCATCCGCAGGACCATGGATACCCTCACCAGGTATGTTGACAAGATGGGCGTGCAGATCGAACAAGGCAGCCGCGTGGCTGAAAACGAATTGGTTTTGGAAAACATCCGTGGCGTTTCGGATGTGGTCGAAGAAAGCATTCAAGATTATATGTTATTTGAGGTCAATCAAGCGGAGCAAGAACACAAACAGAACAGGCAGCGCTTTAATAGTCTGGCGATTATTTATATGATTTTGCTGCCTTGCACCTTGGGATTTTCGGTATTTGCAGCCTGGCTTATTTCTGCAAGTATTTACCGTCCAATTAAGAAATTACATGACGTAACCACGACCATAACCAAGAACGACTTACAGGCCCTGGTAAACAGCCATAACGTCGACGAAATAACAGATCTGGGGAACAACTTCAATATTATGATCGGAAAAATCAGGGAGTTGTTGAACGCAAAAGTCAAGGAGCAGGAAAATTTAAAGAAAGCAGAACTGAAGGCGTTACAGGCCCAGATCAACCCACATTTTCTTTATAACACGCTCGATACGATTGTTTGGATGGCGGAGGCAAATAAAACGGATCAAGTTATTGAAATTGTCCGGGCGTTATCCAGTTTCTTCAGGATCTCCTTGAGCAAAGGCAAAGACTGGATTTCCATCAGGCAGGAAATTGAACATGTAAGAAGTTATCTGGCGATTCAAAAAATGAGATATCGCGATATCCTGGACTATAAGATTGAAGTCGATGAAAATTTGATGGATGGAACAATATTAAAACTGACCTTACAACCGTTGGTGGAAAATGCCCTTTACCATGGCATCAAAAACAAGAGAAACGGCGGGACAATAACTGTACGGGCCCAAAGCGTGGGACCGGATTTAGTCCGTTTAGAAGTACAGGACGATGGTGTTGGATTTACGCCTTATAAGCTGGCCGAGATTCGATCCATGTTGAACGATGACTCCAGTGAAATTTCTTTGAAAGAGGGAGGCTTTGGATTGGAAAACGTCAATAAACGCATCAAGCTTTATTACGGCAAACAATATGGCTTATATGTCCAGAGCGAGTATTTGGGAGGTACTCAAGTCGTTGCCAGAATTCCGTTACAGTACCAGCTAGAACAAAAGTGATGAAGAGGAGTTGAACCATGAAGATGGATATCTCGAAGCTTTTGAAGCGAATATTAAGTTTTACCTTCATCCTGGCATTGGCTGCCTGCGCGGCGGAATCTAGCTCCGGGCAGGAAACTTCCGACGCATTGCTTGAAAACGGTGATGGGATGAAAACGTACAGCGAACTGGTCGTCGGTTACTCTCAAATTGGGGCGGAAAGCGAATGGCGCACTGGCAATACCGCTTCGATCCAGGAAGCCGCAGCGGAGCTAGGTGTGGAGCTTCTATTCTCTGATGCACAACAAAAACCAGAAAACCAGATCAAGGCCATCCGAACTTTCATCGCTCAACAGGTGGATGTTATCGGCGTCTCGCCGCTTGTAGAAACGGGTTGGGAATCCGTTTTTCAGGAGGCAAAAGATGCCGGTATTCCGGTCATTTTGGTAGACCGCCGGGCCGCAGTCTCAGATGATCTCTATGCAACCTATCTTGGCTCAGACTTTCTTGAGGAGGGACGCAATGCCGGGAGGATTATGGCCGATCTTCTTGCAGGAGAAGGAAATATCGTTGAATTGGCCGGCACTGAAGGATCGGCCCCGGCCATCGACCGGGCTATCGGTTTTCGAGAGGTTATGGAGGACTATCCGGGAATAACCATTATTGCTTCCAAATCAGGCGATTTCACCCGCGCGATGGGCAAGGAAGTTATGGAAGAATTCCTGAATACCTATGGCGGCCAGATCGATGCGCTTTACTCTCATAATGATGACATGGCCATTGGGGCAATCCCCGCAATCGAAGCTTATGGGTTGAAACCCGGCAAAGATATCAAGATCGTCTCGATTGACGCGATTCGAGACGCATTCCAGGCCATGATCGACGGGAAACTAAACGCAACCGTCGAATGTAATCCTCTCTTAGGACCGCAATTTTTCGAATTGGCGCTCAAGGTCGTCAATGGCGAAGAAGTTCCTAAACGGATTCCCTCGAAGGAGAGCATCTTTTTCCCGGAGAATGCTGCGGAAATCCTGCCGACACGAAAATATTAATTTCAACGCTCCGGGGAAGAGCGCTGGCTCCTCACGCATGCTGCGCACGGTGCAGGCAGAACGACAAATCTGTGATTTACTGATTTCGAGTCCCTCGAAATCAAATAAAAATTAACTTTTATCGAAAAAAAATTAACCCTCTATGCAGAGGGTTTTTTATTTTATCCAACAAATCAAATTGGAGTTAACGAAGTACTAAAAATAACGAATTGAAATCAGAAAGCATTTGTTGCTATGATTGATTATCAGAGTTCTTAAGATTTGTCTGGTCAACATGCCCCAAGATTTACGAAATAAGGAGGTGTCAAGAAAAAATAAATGTGTTCGCAATGAGAAGCGCTTGCTCAGTGATTGGCGTCTCCAAGCAAGCACTTCTGAGTATGCGATGTGACCCTTGATTCTCAAGTGTCCTACCGCATGAGCTCATTATATCGCACACATCTCCATATGGAGAACCGAACGAAACCATAATCAATTAACAAGGAGAGAAGATTATGTCTCATTTCAAAAAGCTTGTTTTCCTGTTCATCGTTGCTGCAATGGCTCTGGTAGCCTGCCAGCCCGCGGCACCGGCTGAACCTGCGGCACCGGCCCAACCTGAAGCGCCCAAGACCGGTCTCGACTGCGCGCCCAATTGCCAGTATTCTGACCTGGTGGTCGGGTTTCTGCAGACGGGCTCTGAGGGTGGCTGGCGTGCTGCTAACACTGCTTCCTTCAAGGAAACGGCCGAACAATTGGGTCTCACACTTAAGTTCTACGACTCACAAAATGAACTGGCGAAGCAGGTTGCAGGTTTCCACCAGTTCATTCAAGACCCTGAAGTAAATGTCATCGTCCTGGCTGCCCTCGAGACGACCGGCTGGGAAGAGGTCCTGCAAGAAGCGATGGATGCCGGCAAGATCGTCATCATTGAAGACCGCCGCATCGATGCTCCTGAAGATCTGTTTGTCACTTACATCGGCTCCGATTTCGCCTTGGAAGGGCGCAACGGCGCTGAAGAAATGTGCAAGTTGCTCGAGGGCATGGATAAGAAGAACGTCTGGGAACTGGTCGGCAACGTAGGCTCCTCCGCCGCAAAGGACCGCGGCCAGGGCTTCCGCGAGAAGATGGGGGAGTGTGGGATCGAGATCACCAAGAGCCAGACCGCTAACTGGAGTACAACCGAAGGCAAGCAGGTGACAGAAGCCTGGTTGCGGGAGACCCAGGATGTACAGGGCATCTTCGCCCAGAACGATGAAATGGGCTTCGGCGCCATTGAAGCGCTCAAAGAAGCCGGCCTCAAGCCAGGTGTGGACGTCAAGGTCATTACATTCGACGCCACTGGTAACGCCTTCAAGGCCATGCTCGAAGGCGATATGAACGTGACCGTGGAATGCAACCCGCAGCTTGCCCCGCAGGTCTACGAGGCCGCATTGAAGGCTGCGAATGGCGAAGAACTGCCGAAGTGGGTTCCTTCGAATGAAGGTATATTCCGCGCGGATGACCCGAACCTCGAGGAAATCGCTGCTGGTCGCACGTACTAATGCTGCTCCAAATGCAGTGACTCTCACAAGTCACATCAAGGTCTAGATCGAAAAGGATGGGGAGCGGTGCAATCCACCGCTCCCCATCAAAAAACAAAACTTCCAAAAGGCAGGCAGGCATGTCCGAAGCGAACCATTACATTCTCACAATGGAAGGGATCAGCAAAGCCTTCCCGGGCGTCCAGGCGCTTGAAAACGTTGACTTTACCTTGAGAAGAGGCGAAATTCATTGTTTAGTGGGAGAAAATGGCGCCGGGAAGTCTACCTTGATCAAGGTGCTGACCGGGGTGGATCATCCGGATGCGGGCAGGATTACCCTGGATAGTCAAGAGATTCACACCAAATCCCCTCAACACGCTCAAACGCTTGGCATCAGCACTGTCTACCAGGAAATCAATCTGTGCCCGAACCTGAGTGTAGCAGAAAATATTTTGCTTGGGCGGGAACCCCAAAGATTGGGCAGCATCGATTGGGCCAAGATGAATGCTGAAGCCGCGGGTGTTCTGCAGCGCTTGCTCGGCGTGGATATCGATGTCACCAAGCCGCTGGGTGCATACACAGTGGCCATTCAGCAGATGGTGGCTATCGCACGAGCCCTTGATATCGCCTCCGCGAAGATCCTCATCCTGGATGAACCAACATCGAGTTTGGACGCAAATGAAACCCAGCAATTATTTAAAGTAATGAGGAAACTTAGAGAAGACGGGGTGGGCATTATCTTCATTACCCATTTCATTGGACAGGTTTATGAAATTTCAGACAGGATCACTGTCTTACGAAACGGAAAACTGGTTGGCACTTTCGACACAGCATCTCTTTCACGATTCGAACTGATCGCAAAAATGATTGGCCGCAGCCTGGCCGAATTTGATGAGATGACAAAAATCAAATTGGAAAGCAGCAAACACATTGAAAGTGAGGCGATATTGGAGGCCAAGGGGCTGGGCCGTGCAGGCGCTATTTCACCTCTTGATCTGGAACTGCATGCCGGGGAAGTAGTTGGCCTGGCCGGCCTGCTCGGCTCCGGGCGCACGGAAACAGCCAGTATTTTATTCGGCTCCGACAAACCGGATACAGGCTCAATTGAATTCAATGGGAAAACGGTCAAAGACTACACCCCTCTCGGATCGATCAAGCGTGGTGTAGCCCTTTGTCCGGAAGATCGAAAAATGGAAGGGATTGTCGACGATCTTACCGTTAGAGAAAATATCGTCTTAGCCATACAAGCAAACAAAGGCTGGTTCAAACATTTGAGCCTGCAAGAACAATACGATATCGCAGATAAGTACATCGAAATGCTCAAGATTGCGACCCCCTCCCCCGATCAACAGGTAAAAAACCTGAGCGGAGGCAATCAACAGAAGGTTATTCTGGCAAGATGGCTGGCAACCAACCCCCAGGTCCTGATCCTGGACGAACCGACCCGTGGAATCGATGTGGGTACCAAGGCTGAGATTCAAAAACTGGTGCTCTCCCTGGCAGAGGAAGGCAAGGCGTGCGTGTTTATTTCCTCCGAACTGGAGGAAGTGCTACGTACCTGTCATCGCATTGCCGTGCTACGAGAGCGAGAAAAAGTAGCTGAATTCAGTGGCGAGGTAGACGAGCATATTATCATGCAAGCAATTGCAGGGAGCGAATCGTGAAGAAACAGCGATCATCTTTCAGCATAAGAAAAGCCACTGAAAGCAGGCTCTTTTTTCCATTGATTGCCTTTGCACTGGTCCTGGTCATCGACCTGATCCTCGTCCCGAACTTTTTCAGGATCGAGATCCGGAACGGCAACCTGTATGGGAGCCTGATCGATATCCTGCGAAACGGTTCGACGGTAGCTCTTCTCGCGATTGGTATGACGCTCGTCATTGCCACCGGTGGCATTGACCTCTCCGTAGGCGCCGTGATGGCCATTGCTGCTTCTGTGGCAGCCCTGATGATGAACCCCTGGGTGGTCGGCAAAGAACTGACTGTTGAACTCCAGCGGCTGGTCATGGATCCCACTTACACTTATTCGCCGTTCTGGTTGGTGATTCTTGTAACGTTGTTTGTTGCTACAATGTGCGGCCTGTGGAACGGGGTGCTGGTTGCTTATGTGAGAATTCAAGCTATGGTGGCGACCCTGATCCTGATGATCGCCGGGCGTGGGATTGCCCAATTGATCACGAACGGGGTCAGGATCCAGATCTTCTACGAACCATATGCCTATATCGGGCAGGGTTGGATCGTCCTGCCGTTTGCGCTGTACCTGGTGGCCTTTATATACGCGCTCACCTGGCTTTTTACCCGCAGGACAGCCATAGGCATGTTTATCGAATCGGTGGGCATCAACCCTCGCTCCAGCTTTTTCAGCGGGATCAGTGAGAGAAAGATCAAATTGCTGGCCTATACGTTTTGCGGCTTCTGCGCCGGGGTTGCAGGCCTGGTTGCCAGTGCGAATATCAAAACCTCGGATGCCAATAACATTGGGTTGGCCCTCGAACTGGATGCCATCCTCGCGGTGGTGATTGGCGGGACCTCCATGGCAGGTGGTCGTTTCTCCCTGCTAGCCAGTATCATCGGTGCGATGGTCATGCAGGCTGTCAATACGTCCATGTATGCAATTGGCGTTCCAGCATTCGCTCTCCAGGCGATCAAGGGCGTGGTTGTCATCCTTGTGATCCTTCTGTATTCGGAACAGGTCAGAGGTTTCTTCCAGAATATCGCTGCCAGCCGGAAAGAGATCTAGCCATGCTACAAGCAATAAACATTTTTGTGACCAAAAACCGCAGGTTCGTTCCAATCACGGCGACGGCCATACTGGTAGTGGTTGCCTATATCGTTGGAGCAATTCTATATCCAGCCATGCGTAATCCACAAGTCTTCTTCAACTTATTCCGAAACAATGCATATCTATTGATTAGCGCAATAGGAATGACGCTCGTCATTCTTACGGGCGGTATTGATCTATCGGTGGCCGGTATCGTTGCATTGACGACCGTGGCCAGCGCAGCGTTGTTACGGGAAGGGTTGAACGCCTGGTTGGTGATCCTGCTGATGCTGGGCATGGGCACAGCCCTCGGTTCCATCATGGGCAGTTTCATCGCTTATCTGAAAGTGCAGCCGTTCATCGCAACCCTGGCCGGATTATGGTTTGCGCGTGGGATGTGTTTTTTCATCAGCGATGATGCCATCGCGATCGATAATCGCATCTTTAAGATCCTCGGCCAGACGAAGCTCTTGATCCCGGGCTGGACCGAAATTGCTACCAGTCAAGGCAAGCCCGCGCCCTTTATATCGATCTTTGTGGTGGTTGCATTTATTCTGTTTGGGATCGCTATCTATATCGCCCACTACACCCGGTTTGGCCGTACAGTATACGCCATCGGAGGTAATGAAGGCAGGAACGAACAGTCCGCTCGATTGATGGGCTTGCCAGTGGAAAGAACCAAGTTGCTGGTTTACACGTTCAACGGGATTTGTTCAGCGCTGGCGGGAATTTGCTATAGCACCTTCGTGGCATCCGGGCATGGTTTTTATGCCACTGGCTTCGAACTGGACGTCATCGCCTCCGTGGTCATCGGTGGCACGATGCTGACCGGCGGTTCTGGATATATCTTCGGCACGCTGTTCGGGGTTTTGGTGCTTGCGATCACGCAAACCCTGATCCAATTTATCGGATCACTCAGTTCATGGTGGACAAAAATTGTCATCGGACTATTGATGCTCGCTTTCATTGGCGTGCAAAGCGTCCTGGCTGCCCGCAAAGAGGGTAGCAAACAGATTCAAGATCCCCAAGCATTAGCAGCTGCTCGTCTACGAAGACGTAGACAGGCGCTTGCAGGAAGCGTAGTTGTCGTTCTGGTTGCGCTTGCGATCGTCTTCGTCCCCCAGATGAGAAATGGCAACGGGACTGAAACCGTGGTTGGTACCGTTTGTGAAGTTGCTCCGTTCCGGGAAGAAGAAGCTGCCAGCTTTCTGGCGGATGGGGCAGTACTTGTCTACAACCGAACTGCCGGGACACCCTGTGTGGATGAGTTGTACGCCATCTACCCGGATGGACGGATCGTTGCCGACAATGGTACAGGAAATGAGCCCATCGAGGGCCAGGTGGATATGGCCGAATTGGAGCGCATCTTAATAACCGCCAGCGACGAGTACAAATGGTTTACGGATAATATGTTCAGCACCTACCATAACCCCTGCCGGCAATGCTACGCACACTACCTCACCATTTCCTACAAGGGCCAGGCAAAGGGCATAACGGCTGTAGATGGCGGTGTAGATATGCAGCCTGAGTACGGCTATACTCTTTCGATCATCAGGCCTATTCTTCCAAAATTCACTGTAGAGCCGTAAAAGGAGAAAGAAAATGATCGTCAAGAAAGTGCTGGTACCAGCCCTCCTGGCCTATACATTGTTTATCTATGCCTGTGCCTACATCGTATTACCCGAAGGATTAGAAGCCTCGGACGCAGCAGGGAAAGGATCAAACGGTTGGAGTGCTGTGGTGACGAACGTTGGAAAATCTGAGGCCGGAGATTTGCACGTTGATATCACCATACGAAATGAAACTGGCGATTGGAGCGCAATGAGAGCCGTCGAGGGCAAGCCTGCTGTGCTTACCAGCGGAGGCAAGACCACAAACTGCGATACGGTCTATGTCAGTACGGGAGGGCACCGCCTGGCCCCGGGATTCCAGATGCGCGGATATATTACAGGAACAAAAACAGAACCAGTGACTCAGCTTATCTATGTGGAGTGCGCAGGCGCGGAAGCTACACCTGATTCAAAACTTTCTATCTTCTATACATATGTTACCGGGCAATATAACTATTATGAGCAGGACAAGAATGAGGTTAACGATAAGTTGGAGATAGATCTGAACGAAGTTGTCACAGATCTGGCATATCCGCTTATCGAACAGGCCGATGGATTAACCCAAGAAGTTGATGCTGAGATCGTTGCGCTCAATAAAGTTGTCCTTACTCTTACGGATGTCCAGCGCACGGATA
>Ga0105104_10002501_pt1 | contig 13417 bp, 15 predicted proteins | sample PPLLaktember2015_3_FD_87034 | JGI IMG/M metagenome (GOLD analysis project Ga0105104, IMG submission 87034) | Freshwater sediment microbial communities from Prairie Pothole Lake near Jamestown, North Dakota, USA - PPLs Lake P7 Core (6) Depth... | ecosystem: Environmental > Aquatic > Freshwater >...
AAGACCTTATCGAGAGCATGATCGAGACATCTCTTGCCGCACTCGAAGGGAAAAACCCCTCCTACGATCACCTAGAACCCTTTTTCTCTTGCAAACTCCCCTATAATGCCTTCATGAAATTTGTCGGCATAGCACGAACATCAAACGATGAAAGGGTCCGAAAAGAACTGCCACGTGTGAACGCAAGCTTTACTGCAGCACAAAAATTGCAGGCTCTTCTTGAGCGACCAAACCGAGGGCTCTCTTTTGCAGAACTGGGCGAGATAATACCCATCCTCCCCGAAGTGGGCGAGGAGCAAATCCTCGGCTTACTCAAGCTCATGGAAAAAGAGGCGAATATTGAGATCGCACATCTTGTCGCGCGCTTCGGGTCACTCCAAGAAACTCGAGCGCTCGAAATTCCGCCTCCATCCCATGCCTCCCTCTTACGAGAGGCTTATTACATCGAAACAACAATTCCAAAAATCGTATCCAGCCAAGATGAGGTTTTTCGACGCGGGACAACAAAAATGCCCCATACAATTCAGGTGAGCCCGAAAAGGGATATGATTTGCATCCTTCCCCGGCCATCACGGGCATGCTGGATCGATCAAGGCTCTTATAAAAGGGCCACACGCGGATTGGCTCTCTCGATGCACGATCGCAAGGCTCTATTGTCAGTCGTGCGGCTTGTGCCAAAAATGCCCACAGAAGCTCAAGAGCTTCATTTTCCTGAAGTCTTTTCTCGTTTTCGCCAAGAAATTGAAATCATGAAACATTTTGGAGGAGGAGCAAAACCACATCCTGGCTACAACCGTATTTTTTCTGCGGCAGAATACACTCTATCCCACTTCTCCCAACTCGAAGGCCGGCTGAAAGATTTTTCTCGAATCAGTCTCATTGTAGAGCCTGCTCGAATCAATTTCTTTCGTTTCATCTACTCGGCGCCGCAGGCGCTCTCAACTCTTGAGAAGATCCGATTCATGAAAGAGATGCTTGCAGCGACAGGAGTCCTCCACGCCGAAGGAGTGGTTCATTGTGATCTGAAACCGAACAATTTCATGCTCACTGCCGACAAAAACAATATTCTCCATGCACAAATGATTGATTTTGGCTTTTCAAGTATCGCCAAAAATGGTTTTCCTCTTGATATCGGCCGGTTCGGCAACCAGTATAACGCGGGATACTATGGCTCTATCTTCTACACAGCACCAGAACTTCTCGGCACACGAAATTTTTCCGGTGATCATTATAAAGTGGAAGCTTTTGCCCTTGGTTTCATTATGTACGAGCTCTATTTTCGAGCACGTCCTACGTGGGGAGACAAAATTGATGAGTGGTTCCGGCGTGGTTATTCTCAAAACCGGGTAATCGCCGAAAAAGCGAGTGTGGTTCAAGAAATCACGCAATTTGTCACTGCAACGCTCTCAAAGCTCCCCGCAAACTCGCCGGCAACTCCCGAGGCGATCTACGAATACACCATGGCCATGTTGCTCCAGCCAGATCCTACCCTACGATGGGGTGTAGATCAGGCACTGACTGTGCTCGACAGATTTTATACAAAACAGCAAAGCACATAAAAAAAGCGCTCGGAGAGTTCATCTTCGAGCGCTTCTTGAAATGATTCAACAAAAACTAATCAGCAATTTTCGTAATCGTAAGGGTCGGACCACGGGCAACTGGAGTAGTGGCAGGATTCGTAATGTTGGATGCTTGGATAGTAAGATCCTTACCGACGACCATCACTTGCAGTGAAATAACATCTCCCGCGACCAGATATGTAGAAATTTGGCCAAATCCACACACATCGGTTAACCGCACCTCATCGCTAGTGACAATCCAGGTCGAAGTAGAAAGAGGGACTGCACCAATGTCTCTAGGCGAAGAACCCTGAACGTGAATAGCAATCCAATATTTTCCTGGTTCGTCCTCCTCCCCTTGCTTTACCGCAACAAGACCATATTGTAAAAGATAGGTCCCAGCTTGAGTGATTGTGTAGCATGAGCCTGTAGTCGCATTGATATAAGGAGTAAAAGTAAAGAAGGGATTCCCCGGGGATTGAGGTGTACCATACTTCAGTGGAGCCAGTTGTAAAGATTGAGGATTCTGCTCGTGTAATGTAATAAGAGCATCATTATTCTCCACCCCATACGCAGAGCCCGTAGCAACTGCAGCACTAGCACCCGCAGGACCTTGAGGCCCAATTGGACCTTGTGGTCCTACTGCACCCGCTGCACCAGCATGCCCCGAAGAACCACGTCGGCCATGATGACCATGCTCTCCTCGGTGACCATGGTGGCCACGAGGCCCTCGTAGAAAACTTTTTGCGAGCGAATCTTGCGATTTGCTTACAAACTTCATGTTTTGAGCTGACTCTTCTTGGGCATATATATTCACTCCCATTATGAGGCATAGGCTTGCAAAAGCGCAGATGGCTTGTGCAAAGCATCGCTGAATATTCATTGCAACTCTCCCATAAAAAAATAAATTCATTTTTCCCTTCCTCATATTTCATGCTCGCATTCTCCTCAAGCGGAAATTTTTCTAGTAATGAAAAACGGCTCGGAGTATGTCAAAAGATTATTCTTTTTTTTAAAGGAGAGAAGGATGAAATGGAAATCTCCAATATGCATCGCTCTGGTGATCATGGCAGCATGCGCCGGCGGATGTGTGCACAAAGGCTCGTCCGACAGCAACGACACGCGTGGTGTAAAAAAGGCTCAAGAAGCTTATGAAAAGGCATTTTGTCGAAAAGATGTCAAAGCGCTTGCAGAAACTCTCGCTCCGAATGTGAGCTACGAAAATCTCATAACAGGCGACGTGATTGAAGGAAAAGATAAGGTCGTCACATACTTCCAAGACCATTTTCGCAAGTTCGGGCTTTATCAAATAGAGATGTCGAGTGATGGCGTCGATTTCATAGAGGAAGGGCATGCCATCGAATTTGGCATCACCACAACTTCTAAAGAAGATGGTGTAGCAGAAAAGACCTGTTTTCGTGCCGATTACGTACAAGAAAAGGGGCTTTGGCTGCTTCAAAAGTTTACCGAAAGCACACTCGTCGCGGCTCCCTCCCATTTTGAATACCTCAAAGAGCTCGACTGGCTCACAGGCAGATGGGAAGATCAAGATGACAATGTTGATATCCGCTCTTCCTGGAAATGGGACAAAAACAAAAACTTCCTCGTCGGCCACTGCACAAAACGAATTCTCAATCAAAAAGAACTCGACATACGACAAATTATTGCCTGGGACCCAGCGCAAAAGAAGATTCGATCTTGGGTCTTTGATTCCGACGGAGGCTTCGGAGAGGGCACCTGGACACGAGAAGATGGCTCCTGGTATGTGCGTATGACCTTTGGTCTTGCTGATGGCAGACGTGCAAGTGCCACCTTTATTTATAAAAAAGAGAGCGATTCGAGTTACACCTTCCAAGCGACTGGTCGCGACATTGATGGCAAAATTCTTCCCAATATTGGGCCTTTTCTCATTGTCAAAACAGAAGGAGCCAATCCATGAAAAAAATGATTCTTATAATCGCGGGTGTGGTTTCTCTTGTGGTCTTCGGCCAAATATATTGTCGTGATAGTGGTGGAGGCCGTGGCGGGGGTGGATATAGTGGTGGTGGCCGTGGCGGCGGGGGCAGTCGTGGTGGAGGCAGTCGTGGAGGTGGCGGTCACGGTAAAGGCTATAGTGGCAGTGGCTACAGTGGCGGCGGTCATGGTAGACATACAGGCGGAGGCCGGCCCGCATCAGCTCACGGCAGCGGAGGCCGCTCGCACTACAACGCTGGCCGCGGCCCCTCAATGAGCCGCGCCGATCATGGACAAGGGATTCGTGCTTTAGATGGACGCTCTCCTCATCATGTTGTAGAACGAAAAGGCAGAGAGCACGTCGGTAAATATAGCCCTTCACGCATGGATGTGAGGCACTACATTGATACGTCAAAACAAAGAGGCAATCGAGAGTTTACTGGCCCGAAACCTCAAGATTTTCGTGCTGACTTTCGCGCCCGCCACGAGCGTGGTATCAAAGCTTCCACGCATCTTCGCGATCGTGTCATACACGACTGGCCAAATCATGAACGCTGGTTTACCGATGAATTTTTTGATCACCATCATAGGCACCCCAATTACTGGGGCCCGGGGTATAATTGGTGGCGAGGAGCCCGCTGGGATTGGATGTGTGGTTTCTTACCTTGGGGCTGGAACTATCCAATTTACTATTATGACAATGGCTATCCTCTCGTATTACCAACACCCGAGGCGCCCCAAGTAACGTACCAAGATCAACTTCAAGGGGAAGCTGCAACGAATGGCGAATGGATGCCACTTGGCGTTTTTGCTCTTGGACAAGATGAGGCCCAGGCCACATTCTCAAACATATTTGTGCAACTGACGATCAATAAGGATGGTGATCTCGAAGGAACCTATTATAACGCAACTCTCGACCAGACGCACTCTATCGAAGGTGAAGTCGATGGAGAAACCCAGCAAGCTGTTTGGAAAATCACCGATGATCCCGAGGCTCCCATTATGATGACAGGAGCCTACAACCTCACACAAGAAATGTGCACAATCCAAGTCCGCTTTCCAGACAATTCTGAGCAAACGTGGGTGATGGTGCGGCTGAAAAAATAAACGGGGCAAGAAATGAAAATTGTATCAGGGATATTGGCGTGTGGATGCCTCTTTGGCGGGGTGGTGCCGGCACAAGCCTCCGACGGCCAAAAGATCGAGATTCCTCAAGACCGGGTCATTGCTTCCCCGACCGGATACCTCATGCGCGAACATGGCGAGCTGCTTCGTATTTTACTCATCTACGAAGAGCTCGTAAAACGAATCGACCAGGATATTCCCTTTTCTCACGATTGCCTCGCCGACACGGCGTCAATTGTGCATGAATTCTTCCAAAATTCTCATGAGAAGCTCGAGGAGAAATTCATTTTCAGCCGCCTAGAACGAGGTGGAAAATTGGGGGACCTCGTGAAAATACTGCGAGAACAGCATATCATTGGAGTACGACTCATCGATTACGTTATTGCCAATTCTGACGAAAAGGCTCTCAGCAACGAAGGCACGAGGAAAAAGATTCGCGCCCATCTTCGCCTCTTTGTGGATATGTACCTCGCTCATATGGCACGAGAAGATACCGATATTTTCCCTGCTTTTCGAACGGTCACAACACAAGATGAGCTCAATACTTTAGGCGCACTCTTTGACCAAAATGAACGAGATCGGTTCGGTGAAAACAACCTTGAAAAGATCAATGTGGTCATCGCTCACATCGAACAGATGCTGGGAATCGATGATATGACACGTTTTACACGCGACATGCCTCAATAAACTCTACGCGAGTAGAAATAATTGATCGCGCACAAAGCAAGATAGCCAACATTGACCCAAAAGCAGGTTCGGCACATCTTTTTTACCTCGTAATATTTTTCCTTCGAGTAAAAAAACCAAATGACCACCATTTCCAGAGGAAGTGGAAAGAAAAACATCGTGATGAGAATCATTTCAATCTGACGTGCGTCGTCCCAGATCATCCAGGCAAGAATGCTCGCGAAGACAAAAAAGGCAGGAATCCAGCATACCATCGTGGCAAAAGCCCAACGTCGGGCATCCTGCTTTTCTGCCTCCTGTATGCGAGCGACCTCTTGCCGCTTGGACATAAGTATAGAATCAACCTCCATCGTTGCTCTCCTTATGTAACCGGATTAAGCAATAAGTATTGGGCGAAAAATGCCATTTGGTATTTGAAAAGGAGCAGCCCGTAGATTATGAACGAATTGTTGTATGCGCGGCCAAATTTGGTTCAGATCAACATGTCCGGCAACCCAAGTCCGAGCAGTATTGTAGGCTTGTTGGATTTTTTCTATGGTGCTCGATAACACACCACGCGGGTTTTGGGTAAGCTGAGTAATCCCCCGGCGCACGGTCTGAATAGCTCCGCCTACTGCATAAGAAGCCTGATTGATACGCTTTTGCGAGATATATCCTCGAATTGTCTCTAACATAGATCCTCCTTAGGATTGTAGTTTTGATGGCAGTCATATTGACCGAGCTCGATCAATATCCATGTAAGAATTGATAAAGAAATGACAAAGGAGGGAAGTGGATATCAGCTCACCTGTAGGCGATGATGAGCGGTTGGATTGGCGGCCTGAATCAAGCGCACAAATTGATCAAGCGTCATATTGGTTTTTCCTCTCTCATATTGCGAGAAGGCATTTGGCGAAGAAGAGCCCAGCCGTTTGGCAACTTGTCGCACCGTCGCGCCATTCTTCTCTCTTTGCCGGCGCAGAAAAAATGCTCCGAAAAGCTTATTGTTGTCTGATGAAATACTGAGAATACCCTTTTTGTATTCTGTCACAATTATTTTCAGGGCTTTTGTATCTACCTCGTCGAAATAACACTGAGTAAGATCATAAAGAGCTACCCGAATCATGCTAAGAGCCTCTTTTTTGGTCTTTCCTTGAGTCATTACATCTAACGCGGGAACTTCTACGAGCCACTGTTTCTTGCTTTTCCAAATCCGTCCTTCTGTTTCCATATTATTTTTCCTCTTTAATGCTGAGAGTACTCCCAGACCTTTTAGCCCAGGATTGTACATAATTATATGTACAAAGTCAAGCTGCAACTAAAAATGAAAATTGTAGAAATGGTATACTTTTTGCCAAACATCGAGAGGACCGAAATGAAATACAATTTTTTGGGAAAAACAGGTGTACGAGTTTCCTCTTTGTGCATGGGAACGATGACGTTCGGGCACGAAGCAGACGAAAAAGCTAGCCGGGCTATTTACAAAAAGTGTCGCAACGCAGGAATCAATTTCTTCGATACCGCAAATATGTACTCACAAGGTCTTGCGGAGTCTATTTTGGGCTCCCTCATCGAAGGTGAGCGCGAAAATCTGATTATCGCGAGCAAAGTCTATTTTCCTATGGGGGCCGACCTCAATCAACGAGGTCTTTCACGTCGTCATATCATGCATGCCATCGATGGTTCTCTCAAACGTCTGAAGACCGATTACATCGATATTTACTATTTGCATCATTTTGATGAAACGACTGATCTTGAAGAGACGCTCTTGGCCTGTAACGATCTTGTGCGGCAAGGAAAAGTCCACTATCTCGGCGTCAGTAATTTTGCTGCCTGGCAAGTCATGAAAGGCCTTGGCATTTCTGCCAAAGAGCATCTTGCGCGTTTTACCTGCATACAGCCCATGTACAACCTTTTAAAAAGGCAAGCCGAAGTAGAATTACTACCGATGGCTCTCGAAGAAAAGTTTGCTGTCTTCCCCTACAATCCACTCGGTGGCGGCCTTTTAACAGGCAAATATTTGGAAGGGGCAAAAGCCGGTCGCATGATTTCCGGCAACCACACAAAACTGTACCTCGAGCGTTATAAAAATATGAATGATGATGTCGCTCGTTTTGTAGCCTTTGCAAAAGAGCGCAATTTTCATCCCGTCAGTTTAGCATTGAGCTGGGTAGCAAGCCATCCTGCTGTGACGGCTCCCATTTTAGGAGCGCGATCGGTCGAGCAGCTCGAGCCGGCACTCGCATCACTCGAAATTCCCATGACTCAAGAACTCAGACGCGAGCTCTCGGCACTCACTCATGAACCACCTCCTGCTACCGACCGCACCGACGAGCGCCAATATAATGCCAGCACTGTTACGCATTCGCAAAAAAAGCATTGTGCCCCTTGATATATTCCTCATGGGGAATGAGTGGCTCTTCCAATTTCCTTGTGGTTTCAGCGCTCAATGCGCCGGTCGTTGCTATCTCCCTTCCAGCTGTTTGTAGAAGCGCTTTATACCCTTCCTGAACAGTCTGTAAGGCGAGTTCTGGATTCAATAAAAGAGACCCTCCGCCGCGATAGATTTCGGCGATCAATTCGGTGCCCATATTTCGAGCCAGGCGCCGACAGAGCAGCTTCAAAACTTCAAAATGGGATTGTTCCGGAAAGCCGCAGTTAGACATGGCTATCAGTTTCGGAACCTGTGGCTTTTTGATGTGCCTACATTCATGGTGCGCATCATGCTCCATACGAGGATTCGCGCCTGCAGCCATTCTATCCAAAAAATTCTTCATGAGGCCTGTCACGTTATCGATAAATAAGGGTGATGCCAGGAGGAGCATATCATACTCAAAACGTAATGGGATTTTTTTCATGTCATCATCGAAGATGCACTGGCCTTTATTGAACCAGCAGTGAAAACAACCCATACAATGATGGATCTTCATTTGAGAAAGGAGAATATGATCATCCTTCCAACCGCATTCACGCATCCCGCTGAGAAATGCCTCTACCATCATGTATGTGGTACTTTTTTTGCCCCTTGGGCTACCGTTTATTACAAGTATTTTCATACTCTATCGCCTCTTTTTATAGCTCGTTGCCGGTACCATTTTGGAAAACACGGCACGAAGATCATAATGCAAACGCCGGACAGGTACCCAAAGAGCGAATAGGGCAAAAGTTCTGGATAACAAAGTTGTAGGCTCTTGAGGCCAATATCGATCGAAAAAAGAACTCCAAAAAAGAGAGTCATGAGTGTGTTCACCCGGAAAAAGATGGGCTTATTCCAAGCGCTTTGGGGTGTACGAGAGCGTGCATAATGCAGTGTGAATGGCTTTCTGATGAGCAATGATCCCCATGCCACGCCGCTCAAAATGATCGATGCGAGCAGTGAGAGCACATGAGGCATGAAGAGGCCATCGACAAACAGGGAGGCGATAAAACTTATGAGGAAAAAGAAAAATGCGGTCCATTCAATCACATATGGGTCACGCTTGAGGCCCCAGCAGGACAAAAGGAACGAGATACTCAAAGCCAGTGGCAGCGATATCGAAGAGAGAGCGCCTTGAACAAGCCATGGAAGAAAACTAAAGATAATATTCATCTGGACTCTCCTGATTTCAATGCACTTTGAGCCTCTTGGCACCAGCGTAATTCTGCCTTAGCATGGCAGATACCATTGCGTACGGTAAGGTTCCAATAGAGAGCGTGCGGCGAGCGTGCATGCTTTTTCAGCCCCTCTTGAATCTCCTCATACTGATCGAGTGTTTTTTTGATTCTCTCTTCACGTTTTTTCAGCAATGCAATACAGCCTCGGGAAGTTGAGCTCTTGCCGAAAAACAACTTCAGAAGCTCTTCGTCACGATGGATGCTTTTCCCATCAGTTGTTTCCTCGAGCCATTGTTCGAGCGCCTTCTGCCCCTCTTTCGTTATCGAATAAAGGTGACTTTCTTGTTTTCCTTTTTGCTGTTTTTCCACGAGCACGATGAATTTTTCTCGCACAAGCTGGCGCAGTGAGGGATAGATCTGCCCATTACTTTCCGCCCAAAAATGACCGATGCTTGTGCTGATGAACTTCTTAATTTCGTATCCTGACATCGGCTCGATGGTAAGGAGCCCCAAGATCACGAAAGGGGTTTTTTGTTTTTTCATACCTGATTTGCCTCTCAATTTTTACTACAACACCAGTATATGTCTTTTAGACCTATTTTGTCAAGAGAGTCGAAAGCAAAGCAAAGATAGGAACAAAGATCAAACTCACATGGAGGCAACAGAAGAACAACTTACAAGACTTACTTCGAGCTCATGAATTTCTTCTTCAGAAACGTGGCAAAAGCTCTCATTTCTTCCTGGTATGCAGCTAAATTGAGGCGTTGCTCTTGCGCTGTTCGAATACATTGCCTTTTCTCTCCGATACTATAGAGTCGAACAACAGACATGGAAGATGCTGAATCGGATGACACAATCAACATTTTATCGTAAGAGCTTCTGTGGTGTTTATAAAACTGACACAACAGTTCGTTCAATGGTTCTAGGCTTTTTGCAAAGATCTTGTGCATCGAGTCACAAAGAAGAAAATGCTTGTGACGACACTTTCTGAGATTTGCTGCTTCTGGAAGATCAAAACGGTCCAATTCGGACAGACGAGGAAAGTTTCTTACTAACAACTCGTTTTCATTATTCATCTGTTTTTCATTATCTAATATCTCTTGCTCCACTCTTTCTACTTCCTGCCGATCAATTACTATATCCACCCATGGAAATGGGTTACCGCGGCCCAAATGACCCTCGCATGAAGCGTCAGTCTTTATTCCCGATAGATTTAAGGCAATGACGATTTCTTTGATCTGGCTGTCGACAGCACGCCCAGTGGGATCGATCCAGTGATCAACATCCGCCGCCATCGCATCCCATTGTTCTTGTTTTGTAGGATGTGTTTTTGAAGCATAAAGACCTGCCGACAGGAAGAAGACCGAAATACTAAAAATGAATAGCTTTTTCAAAGATTGCTGAAGAAACATGGATTACTCCTCGGTAACGATTCAAATTCGGATTCTCCTCTACTATCCCTTTGATTGTAAAGGATGCGAGCATTATAAAGCATGACGTATACGTGAAGGTCAAGAGAGGCCTTGATGTCCGGGCCTGCAGACTTTATACTGCCCGAGAAAAAAATAAATCCCAAGGCATCCTCAGTATGAAAAAAATTCTCCTCTTCGCTCTCACAATCAATATTGCCATTGTGCCGATGGTATTTGGCAGTAGCCGCGCAGCTCAGATGAAGACCCCAAGCGCTCCCTTCCAAACCGCGGATCTGAGCGCCTTTTTAACGGCCATTCAATCCATGAAGACATCATTTTTCAAGCATAGCCAAGTCTCAAACCAGGCTATCCAGGGAATCTGCGATTTGGCCAGAGCGCAACAGCTCCCAAGCTCCAAATTGAAGAAAGAGGTACTTCAGAAGATAAAAAAGACACAAAACGATGTCGATGCATTCAAAACCACAGCTATCAGTTTTCAAAACTCGAATAATGTGCATGTGCAAAAGTTGTCCGAGGCATTCATCACACTCTACAAGTATGCGACGGCCATGCTGAAGCAACAGGCGCGCTTTGTCTCGGCTCCGGAAAAATTTTCGCCTTCGGATGGCAATACGCTCGTAAAATATACCTCCCTGTTCGGCAAACAATGCAAGTACATCGATCAACTTATCAATGAGGTACAGTGACGGGATCCTCAAAACCTTGACACGGAAAAAGGAAGCGCCAAGCCTGAAAGTAAAATAGTTACTTGCAATTAATGTAATTATAGTGTAAAATATATTTTAATTAATTAACAAATAAGGAGTTTTCATGAATTCAATATCCGATTCTTCATTATCGTCCATGAGTGTTGCAAGCTCAAGTTCGCTTGCCCAAAATGTGACGACATCGTCGTCAAATTCTAGCATAGTTGCCACGCTGTCACTCGAGATCAGCAACCTGAATATTTCAACAGAGACCGCTCCGTCGCTTGCGGACAAAACAATCACCCCCATCAGCAGCACAACGGCCATTGCCACAAGTACAGTAGCCCAAAAAGATGTAAGCGACACACAATTTGCGCGAGAAGTGTGCGGGCAGTTAGTTTGGAACGAGCCCCAAGCGACTTCAGATAATGTATTAGAGCGAATTCTTGCTCTTTTTATCAAAGAATCAGCTACTCAATCCGCTCTCTATAATGGAATGAAGAAAATTTTATCAATAGCGATGAAAGACGAAATATCCTTTTATAATATCAATTGTAGCAAAGCGGTTATTCTGTTGAATGCTGCAATAGCAGAGAAAGAATTTGGGGTCGCGGCTGCCTTTATAAAGTTAGGGGTGTCTGTGGATGCATTCATATGGAACGACTCCCTTTTAAGTCTTGCCTGTCGTAGAGGCGATCTTCAAGGAGCTCAATTTTTATTGGATAATAAGGCCTCTTTGGATAACACGGCCAAATTCGAAGATCAGACGACCCCCATGGGAAATGCTATTGATTCAGGACTCTTGGCTCTTGTGCAATTGCTGCACCAACATGGCGCACCACTTGTTGCTGATGGTGCTGAGGGCCCCGATCCAACTCCTCTTTCCCTTGCAGCGACGTCGAAAAACTCTGAAATATTAGCTTTTTGTCTGAAAAATGGGGGCAAGCAGAAGGTCAATGTTCCGAATATCTATGGAAATCCTCCGCTTCATCTGGCTATTTGGATAGGAAATCTTGCAAATGTAAAGCTTCTTGTAGAGGCAGGCGCCGACCCTACTTTTAAATACCCAAAAAATTCTCCGCACCTGGTCAGCACAATCCTCGAATGGGCCAAGAAATGGAGTACGCCCGAAATCGCACAATATTTAGAAGGCGTAGTCGCTCAAAAAGCTCAAGCGAAACCAGAAGAAAAGCAACAATAATTTTTCTTTATGAATTCCAGAGCAAAGCGGCAAAATATTAGCGGTTTTATGCTTCTCCGCTCGCTGCTTGTTTGTATTGCGTTGTGCCTTGCAACAGCTTGTGCTTCCTATCATGCAAGAGAGACGATCGACAGTGACTATGCTGTTCGTGTTGTGCAAAAAGCTCTTGCGATACAAGAACCCTCTCGCGCCGAAAAGCTTCACGGAGGACTTTCCGCGCAACTCTACGCTGTCACCACACCTCACAAAAAATATGTTGTTCGGTTTTTGTCAACAAGGCCTGCGGAGATTATTACATCGAGGTTATAGTGAGCAACTTGGTAATTTTTACTGTCGGCAGCAGTTAGCCGGAAATTCCGGCTAACTGAATTTTCTTTTAACTCATTTCCGTGGTACTCGCCTTCGGGTGGTAAATATTGGGCGGATAATCAAAAACGAACCTCCTCATTTTTTTGACAACAAGTAACGAAAACGGCTTTTTCCACAATTGCATTCCGCAACTATGCTGCAAAAGCCTATGTAATTTGTGTTTTTAAGCACACGAGCGGTATAATTTGAGAAATTTTTGAGGTTGTATGATATCGCCCAATACCAAATACCCGCTCGGTAGCGAGAAAACGTTGATCTTTCTCAAGCATTTCATCACCAATCCCAATATTGAAGTTGGCGACTACACCTACTACCACGACCTGCACCATCCTGAAAAATTTGAGACTGAAAATGTCGTTCTCATCCACTCAGGAAAGCTCATTATTGGAAAGTTCTGCCAGATAGCTCAGGGCACGAAATTCATCATGAGTGGCGCAAATCACCAGATGAGCGGCTTTTCAACATTTCCCTTTTTTATTTTCGGCAAAGAGTGGAATACCTACACGCCTGACCTCATGAAAAAAGGCGACACCATCGTCGGCAATGATGTGTGGTTTGGCCACAGTTCTGTCATTATGCCAGGAGTCACAATCGGCGATGGCGCCATTATCGGAGCTCATGCTGTTGTGACAAAAGATGTGCCTCCATACACCATTTTGGGCGGCAATCCAGCAAAAGAAATCAGGAAACGATTTCCTGATGATGTCATCTGCAAACTGCTTGAGATCAAGTGGTGGAATTGGAAGTACGAGAAAATTACTCGCTCAATTGATGCCATCGTTGGCGCGGATATTCAGAAGCTTCTCAAAGCGAAATGAGCGAAAAATTGGT
>Ga0105104_10002502_pt1 | contig 13413 bp, 25 predicted proteins | sample PPLLaktember2015_3_FD_87034 | JGI IMG/M metagenome (GOLD analysis project Ga0105104, IMG submission 87034) | Freshwater sediment microbial communities from Prairie Pothole Lake near Jamestown, North Dakota, USA - PPLs Lake P7 Core (6) Depth... | ecosystem: Environmental > Aquatic > Freshwater >...
GGTATACCTGGGGCAAACGGCCGGTTTTGCCCCTTCCCCCCGGGGTTCCATCATTATGACAGCTAATTGGGCTCGATTTCATCGGGAGGCAGATGTCACACCCTCAACCGTTTCATTCGCGATTGGATTGTCTTGCGCTCATGATGCCACTTGCACAGGCACTGACCGTTGTTGGGGTCGAGTACTGAACCACCATCACATATCTCTGTGACATGGTCGGCATACATACGGTGGTCAGGTGTTGCCCTGCTGCACCTATGGCCCTGGTCTACTGCCTCGCACCTACCACCTGCCCTTGCCACCACCACAGCACGCCATGCCCTGAACTGTGGGGTGGTGTAGACCTCGGCCTTGACCTTGGGTGGTAGGGGTGTGGTGGCGGTGTTGGTACTGCGCACCAGTGGGGCGAGGGATCGCAGCTTGGGCATGAGCGCCAGGCACCGTGGAACGAGGAGGACAGGTGGCCAGGGTGCCTGGCGTCAGCTTTGCGAACCCCATTGGCAATGTCCGCAAAACGCGCTGCACAGCAAAGAAGTCCCCATTTTATAGGGATATCTTTGGCAAATCAGGCCGTTATGTCCAATGGGTGTACCATTTCTATAACAAGCCCTGCCTAGGGTGCAACTACAAACGCGCTACTGGTAGTATTTCCACATCACGGCCTGGTAGTTCCACCGGAACCTTCTGCCCCATCAGGTTGAGCAGCACCCAGACCCGATCCTTGCCGCTCATGCCCTCGCACAGTGCGGTCTGCCCTTCGAAGCTGCCGCGGGTGATGCGCACGTGCTGGCCTTTGCGCAGGCGGTTGGTCGGCAATGGCAGTTTGACAAAGCCGCCAACTTCGCGTTTGCGGATCTCGGTCATAGTTTTCTCCGGTAGGCGCGCGGGCTGATCGGCCGACATGAGCAGGCGCACCACGCCGGCGGTCCACATGACGGGATACCAGCGGTCGACGATGCGCACGAACAGGTAGCCGGGGAATAGCGGCGCTACACGGCCGTGAACCCTGATCCTGGGCATGTAGGTCTCGTACTTGGCGCGCATGAGCAGCAGCCGCACGGTGTGCTCGCACTGGCTTTCGACCTGGACGACGGACCAGGAGCTCATCGATTATCCGCCGTTGCGAATAATTTCGTCGATGAATTCCTGATCGGCCCTATCAAACCATTCCTGCGTGTTGTCGTCCAAGATGCCATCCAGCACCTTCCCATCAGGCGTCGTTTTCAGATCGACAGCAGTGTCAAAAACTTTGCGAAGCGCCTTCGCATAATCGGGATGCCGCCGGAATTGCCACAGCTTGTATTCTGCAAACTGCCATTGTGTTTGCGTTATCACATTCAGAAACTCGCGCTTCATTTCCTCAGTCGGCGTCATCGCAGGATACCGTTGTTGCGCAGTTCCTCGCGCAATTCGATCTGGTGGCGCAGTAGCAGCTCGACGGATTCGATCAGCCAGCGATAGGTCGGTGTGAACTGGGTCAGATCGGGCTTGCGCTCGAGCAGGGCGAGGATCTGGGTCTCGGTGGGGGTCATCGCAGCGGCACCTGACAGGCGGCGAGGGTCAGCAGCAGCGCTAGCATGATCAGGCCGGTCATGGCTTGGTGTCCTTGAGGGCTGTCCTAGTCCCACTCTGCGGCCAGCTTGATTGCTGAACGCGACCTGAACCACATCACGATTGCCTTCCCGTCTGGAAGTTCCAAGCGCGCCCAGTAACAGTTTTTGTCCATCTGTTCGACGTGCAAAAAGCCATTACCGACCACCTCGTCGGTATCCTCACAGCGTCCGGTGACGTCGCATGTCGCTCCCGGATTCGGCCTGATCTCTGCTTCGCTCATGGCTTGGTGTCCTTGAGGGCGGCGCGCCAACTGTCTATGCGAGGGCTTTCACCGGGTTCATTCCCGCGCTCGGCCTCATGCCAAGCAATGGCGTCTACTACCACCGCCCGCAGTCGCTCGATGTCGGCGCGTAAATCAGCGATTTCAATCCAGCGCTTCCTGGCTACTTCTCGCCAATCCTCATCAGCAGGCTTCCGGGTCATTGGCTTGGTGTCATTGAGGGCGGCCACCCATTCTAAGTCTTGGCGGCTTGTGCCTTTCGACCCCTTGTCGGCGCCATAGCGCACGAACACACAAGAGTCGTTGAACGATGTAATCACGCCCTCTTCGAGCTTGCCGCCCGGATAGCGGTTGCCCGTGTAGACCACGCTGCGACCAATATCTTTTGTAGTTGGGCTAATCATGGCGTGGTGTCCTTGAGGGCGGCGCGCACAGCCGCGAGGCGCTCGTTTAAGCCGATCCGCGCTTCCTCACAGTCAGCAGTGACGGCCGTCCAAGCAAATTCATCCATGAGGCGCAGCGCCGTCCGCAGCCGCTCGATCTCGTTTTGTTGACGGCAACTCACATCTTCCAGGTTTCGGCGCAGAGCCTCTGCGTTCTCGGCGATGGCTCGCAGCCGTTCGATCTCGGCGCGCTTTCTATCGAGCAAGCCGTCAGCAGTTCTAATAACGTCTTTCTGATAGCTGGCTTCCGGCTCTCGGGTCATGACTTGGGCTCCAGGGCAGCGCGGGCGATATCAGCGCCATCCCATGCGGTAAGGCCATTATCGCTATCCGCCTCATCGACAATGCGTCGCAGCGCCGCCCGCAGTTGTATATTTTCTATGTGCTCGGCAGTAGCGCGGCCGATCAACTCCCGTGTTTCACGTTCGGCCTGGGTGATGTCGGCCCGCAACCGCTCGTCATTGGCCAACAACTCCGCAACCGTCATCTCGGAGTTTTCCAGCAGGCCAGTCAGCCGCTCGATCTCGGCGGCGGCCTCTAGTTGCTCGTGAAATTCAACGCCGTCGTGGCGCAGCCGCTCAACGATGTCTTTCATGGCTTGGTGTCCTTGAGGGCGGCACGGGCTTCATCCCAGATATAACGGTGCTGGCCTTCATCGCCGGACATATCCCACGCATCCACCATCGCTTGCAGCGCCGCCTGCAGCCGCGCGATATCGGTCTGCTGGACTGCAATAGTCTGCATCGGCAGCGAATTGCGTAGTCGCTCGATTTCGGCGTCGCGTTCTTCCAGCATCCGCACCATCGCGATGTCGGTCATGGTGCGGTCTCCTTGAGGGCGGCGCGGGGCACTAGCTTCCGCAATCTGTCGATCTCGTCGGCGTCAAAGCTGCGAAGTTCCCGGCAAGTTGCGAGTGCCGCCTTAAGCCGATTGACCTCGGCGAGCAGTTCGCCGCAACGTTTCCTAACGCGCACGTAGGATTGCAGCGGCACGGTTTCGCCTGTCATGATGGCCTACCAATCGCTCGGCATGAACAAGGTGGGCGGCAGAACATCGCGCAACAGGAATAGCGTGACTGGGAACGCGATGAAGCCACAGACGAAGGCGAGGGCGATCCAGACGAAAGTCATGATGGCCACCTCGATGTGTCACGTGAAACCTCATTCCTCGCTGGTGGATCGTTTGGCTGCGAGCAGCGGCTTGTCGGGAAGCGGTGTTAGGACGTTGTCGGATTTGGCTCGAGGCGGACTGCGGTAGTCGACGCCTGGATCGCGCCAATTGACCTGCACTTGCAGGGACGGCGCTTCCCTTCCCTTACCAAGATCAAGACTCTCTAAAGTAGATAAGAAAGTAGTTGTGTGGTGCATATTTGATGCAATTGCATTGCCTTTGCTGTGCATTTGCTCGGCGGCCTCTTTGCGTTTATTGGAGATTTCGGCCGCCTTGGCCAACTCCGTGGTGCACCGTGGATGCCTTACCTCCGTGGCCTTACCTCCGTGGCCCACCAAGGGGACGAAAAAACCTTCCAATCTTGCCCAGACTTTTTGCCAGTGCCGGTTATCTACGCGAGCAATTCGTTGGGCTCCATTAAGCGGAATCTTCCCTTCATGCTCCCATGCGTGAGCAATCAACAATACATATGCGCCAATCTCTTGTGCTGACAAATGCAACGTGTTTGCAAAGAAATCGCCCCAGAACATTGGCATGAATTTATATTTCATGGCGGCGTCCATCCTTTGCCGCCGGCCGCCTTGCGCTCGCGGATGATGCGATAGGCCTCGTCGATCGATCTGGCGAAGTCGTCGCTGGCGTCGTAGTCATCCGGCCGCGTAAACTTGTCGACTTCATTGCCCCACACGTCCCAGCCGGGCCTCGCCTGTCGCGCGAAAAGCTCTAGGTAGGGTCCAGCCACCAGACGCTCGATTGACGCATGGACGCCTTCCGGCTTGCGGCTGTGCTCACGTCTAGGCTCAATGATCGCTTGTCTGACATCAGCGGCTTGGCGTTTTGGTTTGCCGCGCGTGCCGAGCAACGCAACTTCGCTGTTGGATCGCGTCCAATAGCCGAGCGTCATGTGAGGGGTGATATCATCGCGAAACATATCGATCTGCCCCGCGTGCGCCTTGACCCAACAAAAGGCGCAAGTTTTGTATTCAAATCCCCACGCGCGCATGACTCGGATTGACCACTCCAACACTGGCCAACAGGTCCACATAACTAAGACGCAATCCTTGGCCGCGAGATCAGCCACCGGAAGCGCGGATAGCTCATCTTCGCGCATCACTTGGTAATGAGGCTTTGTAGCGCGTGACGGCAGGCCCGCCGGAGCCTCATTGGTGCGCCCACCCCACCAAAGATTAAACGCCCAAGGCGGATCGGCGAGGATCGCCCCGTAATGCCCCTGCTTGAGGCCGTCAAAACTCATGCCGTCACCCGCAGCCGCTTGTTGAACAGCGGCGAGACCTGCAGCGCCCATTTCGGATCGATCAGCGCGCAGGCGTAGGACCAGAGCGCAAGCGCATCGCCGGCGTTGTCGTCCGGGCAGTCCCAGCCGAGCGCCTTGCAGCGGTCCATCACCGCCTGCTTGGCCTCTCTGCGCTGCAGGCTGCGGTAGCCGATGAAATGCGCGCGGATGTCGCCGACGCTGGCGGTTGCGATCTCGCCGACGCCGTAGCGGTGCGCCAGCCCCTTGACGATCCCATGCAGGCCGGCGAGCCGATCGCGCACAGCGCGCGAGGTCTCGTTGCGCATCGCCAGCGGCGAGAGCATGTCCTCGATGATCAGCACGTCGGGCAGGTCGTGTTCGAGCAGATCGCCGATCCAGTAGATGGCCTCGCCGAAGATCGTGCTGTCGCGCGCGCCGTGCTTGCCAAAGCGGATCGATGCGCTGATCGGCGTCTCGCCCACGCGCCCGCGCGCATATCCGGTGCGGGTCGCCAGATCCAGGGCGAGGATGTATGTCACGGCTCGACATACCCTTTCGAATAGCCTGCAGGGCGGGGACGTTTGCAGCGATAGAGGTTATGTCGGAAAACCTACATTGCGCGCGTCATCCAACTGACGCAAGCAAATCTGAAAGTTCCTCAACACTAGTATTCCTAGCTATCGGCTAGCCGTCGACGCCGCAGAAACGCCGATGAAATGGGCACATCTTTAGGACAGCACAGGTCACCTATCGTGCGTTTGCGCTAGCCCTCGCGCAGATTAGTCTTGACGCCCGCGCCGGAGCTTCCATAGTCATTGCCACACAGCGAGCGGATTAAATAGCTATAGATAAACATCCTGATACATACCTAAACATCTAGATACATACCGAGACATCTAACGAGATGTGGGCAATGGCATGATCGAGCGCCGCACCATCACCAGCCGCGATGAATGGCTGACCTGGCGCAAGCAGGATGTCACCGCCAGCGTGGTCGGCGCCCTGTTCGGCGTCCACCCCTACACCACCAGCCTGCGCATCTACGCCGAGAAGCGTGGCGTCGAATTCCCCGATGCCGACAACAAGACCATGCGCCGCGGCCGCTGGCTGGAGCCGGCGGTTGCCACGGCAGTCGAGGAGGAACGCCCAGACTGGACGCTGCGGGCGCCTAGGGTCTACCTGCGAGATCCCGATCTGCGGCTTGGCTGCACACCGGACTATTTCATCGACGGCGATCCACGCGGGCTCGGTGTCCTGCAGTGCAAGACGGTGGCGCCTTCGGTCTATGCCCGCGACTGGCTCGGCGGTTCAGAGATTCCGCTCTGGGTCACGCTGCAGGCCTTGACCGAAATGATGCTGGCCGACGCCGCCTTCGGTGTGGTCGCCGCGCTGCTCGTCGATGCGCATGCGATGGATGTGGCGATCCTCGAGGTGCCACGACACGCCGACAGCGAATTGAAGATCCTCGTTGCGGTCAAGAACTTTTGGAACGCGGTCGCCAGCGGCCTCGAGCCCGACCCGAATTTCAGCCGGGACGCCGAGGTCATCAAGGCACTGATGCCGCGCGAGACGCCGGGCAAGCAGATCGACTTCAGCGGCCACAACGAGCTGCCGACCATGTTGGAAGTACGTGCAGGAGCGATGGCGACTGCGAAGGAAGCCGAGGCCCTCTGCCATGAGATCGAAGCTAAAATCAAGCACCTCATGGGTGACGCGGAATTCGCCAACGGCCTTCCCGACTGGCGCATCACTTACAAGACCCAGAAACGCGCCGGCTACACCGTGCCGCCGAAGGAACTGCGCGTCTTGTCGATCAAGGATAAGCGCCCGCAAGCGGAGGCGTCATGAGCGATCGCACGAAGGCACAATGGCGACTCTGGATCGAATACCTGCTGGCCAAGGCTGACCACGACGAGGTCACCGCCACACGAAAGCTCGATGAGCTGATGGAAACCATATCATGACCGAGGTTCAATTAGGCGCTGGCACGCCTGCCACCCTTACTGCGGTCGGCACCGCGGTGAACAAGCCGCCCATCGTCATCCTGCGCGAGCGCCTCGAGTCGCGCAAAGATGAGTTGGCAAAGGCCTTGACCGATGTCACGCCCGACCAGTTCATCCGCGCGCTGGTGACTTCGGCGCAGATCAATCCCGAGCTGCAGGCGGTGACCTGGCAGTCGCTATGGACCGCGTGCATGCAAGCCTGCCGCGACGGCTTGCTGCCCGATGGTGTTGAGGGTGCGATCGTCCCGTTCAAGTCGAGAGCGACCTGGATTCCGATGTATCAGGGCCTGCTGCGCCGCTTCCGCCGCAGCGGCCAGTTCAAGTGGGTCACCGCCAACGTCGTGCGCGAGGGCGAGGAGTTCGCCCACCACATCGACGAGCAGGGCGAGCACTTCCGGCATGTGCCCGGCGACGACTTCAATGCACCGATCGCCAAGATCTATGCCATGGCGACAACGAAAGACGGCGGTGTCTTCGTCAACGTCATGTCGATCGCCGAGGCCAACAAGATTCGCAACATGAGCCGCGCCTCCCGCGATGACTCACCATGGAAGCAATGGCCCGAGGAGATGTATAAGAAGACCGCGTTGCGTCGCCTGTCCAAGGTGCTGCCGTCCGGCCGCGACATCATCGGCGACGAGGAGTTGCCCGAGCCCGAGGCACCGACCACATCACCACCGCCGATCGCGCGCGCGCCTGGTGCCGCTGCCGCGCTCGAACAATTTTCCAGAGCTGTCCCAGCAGGAGACAATCCGCACCCCGTCTCCGCTGACGATGCTGGGCAGGAAGGCGAGGAGCGGGACACCGACCAGTCCGCCGCAGCGACTGCCGCCGATGATCCCGCTCCCGCCGACGATAACGCCGCGCATCTTGCCATCATGGCTGCGTTCAAGGCCGGACAAGCCGCGAAAGCTGCAGGCCACGCGCGCAAGGCTCTGCCCGGCTTGTTGCGCGATCCAACCCGCAGCAAGGAAGCCCTCGCCTGGACCGCCGGCTGGGAAGGCGAGCCGATGCCGGAATTCTTCGCTTCTAGTGAAGGAGGAGGAACATGACTGAAATCGCAAACGGAAAAGCGACTAAATTTCGTGAACTAGCAGAGAAACGAGTATCAAAGATACTCAACGGCATTCGCCACGTCGGCAACCTATCAAGCAGATCAACCTATGACTATCGACCCGACCAAGTCGCAAAAATGTTCAAGGCCATCCGTGATGAACTCACTAATGCCGAAGACCGCTTTAGCAAAGCGCCCAAAAAAGGCGAGCAGCGGTCATTCAGTTTGGAGTGATCACCAATGGCTCAAGACCTGGCGCGCTATCAAGCCGCCCGCAAAGCATTGGCCGAAGCGCGCCGGGTCGATGAAGCTAAAGACATTCGAGACAAGGCACTCGCCATGCAAGTCTATGCCCGCCAAGCCAAAGATCACGAGCTTATCGATCATGCGACCGACATTCGGATGCGTGCCGAGATCAGAGCCGGCGAATTGCTGCGCGAGATGAAGCAGAAGGGCGAGCGGAATGAGGGCGGCAAGCAGAACCTGCGCCCGGGGTCGCACGCTGCTACTCCGGGCAAACAACCCAAGCTTTCCGACCTCGGCGTCAGCAAGACGCAATCGTCACGCTGGCAAAAGCTTGCCGCTCTGCCAAAGCCCGAACAAGAAACCTTTATCGAGTCGGCTAAGAAGGGTGCTCATGACAGCATTGAGTCTGCACCTAAACGAAAGAGTAACGGTGCTGCAAAGAGTGTGCAGCCGTCCGCCATTCTAACGACTGTCGAACGACAGGCACTCAAAGCGAAGCGCCGCATTCTGGATTTGCTGCGATCCCTTACGGCAGCCGAAAAGAGTGAATTTATTGAAATTCTGAGAATGCAACTTGATGAACTGACGAAGTCAAAAGTAGGAGGGCGCGCGCCATGAAATTCCCTCCAAAGGTCGGATTGCTGCATTCCTATCGGGGCGAGCGCGTCAACTATCAACTGCTTATCGGTGAAGCTGCCGATAACTCACTCGATGCTGGCGCGCATCGCATCGACATCACCATTCACGACGATCAAAATATCGTATTCAAGGATGACGGTGTCGGGATCACGCGCAATCGCATTGAGTCATTGTTTAGCATCGGCGATCACGGTTCGATGGCGACAACCCAGCTCGGCCGATTTGGAATAGGCATCAAGGTACAGGCAATCAACGCCGGTGATATTTTTGCGGTTAAATCGACATCCAAGGACGGTTCCTTCTGGGTCCAGGTTGATTGGCGTCAAGTTCTCAAATCTGGCCAGTGGGAATCGGACGATCCTATCTGGTCACCAGTTGCTGTTGGTGCCCCTACAGGCACGACGATTGAAATAAGCAAACTGCGGCCGCCTGGCCGCTACACTGTTAGTAAGATCGTAGAAGAACTCGCGCAGCGTTTTCATCCAGCGCTTTCAGGCGGCTGCTTGATCACACTTAACGGGCAACACGTTCCAGCATTCAGCGATCCAAAAATATCAGATGTAGTTGAACGGGATATCGCGCTATCCGGCGGCAGAAGCGCCAAAATCAAGGGCGGCATTCTTCGCGAAACATCCAAATTGTGGGGCGTGCAAGTCGGATTTAGACATCGGATCATATTGATCAAAGACAATCTTGGCTGCGCCGATTATGGCGGTCTCACGAAAATGTTTGCGAGGGTGCAATTGAGCGGACCATGGCGATTGGGTCGCTTCAAGGATGATTTGCCGGATGAGCGTGAGCGCGAGGAATTGGAAACCGCAGTTGAGGAAGTATTGCGGCCCATCTTAGAGAAGTGCAACGCGGCATCAATGGACGCTAAGATTGCTGCGTTAGGCGAAATGATCAACGAAGGATTATCGGCCGATATCGCTGCTGCACGACCCCATCGACCTAAACCGCGCGAGCCTGATCCTGATCCTGGTCCCAAGCGCCCACGGAAACCCGGCGTGATTGATCCTTCTAAGGCTGAGACTAATAATGGTGGGCCGGCCAAGACGAAGCGCCCGCAGCAAGGACGACTGTTGATTCTATTGGAAGGAAAGAATGAGGAAAACGGGATTGGCTTGTATAAACCCGGCAAACCCAACCGAGTCTATTTGTCTTTAGATAATCCAATCATCGACAAGCTTACCCAGTATCGCGATCAAAAATTTGCCGCCGACGCATTACGCACAATTGCGCTGGCAATCTACGTTCAGGGCCGACGAGATGCCGGCAGTGGGTTGAGCGGCCAAACTGAATTTTCCTTCAAACCGTTTGGGATTCAGATCGCCGATTTGTTGGCGCTGAATACGGCACCAATCGAATCATCACAGACTGGGTGAGAAGAGGAGAACGATGATGGCCGACCGACTGGCAGATCTGGTGATGGGCTTGCAACGGATGGCGGAGAACGCGCGCATCCGGGGCGACGACCTACGGTACACGCAGCAGCAGGAAACCTATGAGCACATTGCGTGGCTCGACCATCTGCTGAACATGGTGGGAAAGGTCAACACCGTGCTGATGGAGGAGCGGAAGAAGTTCATGCCGGTCGAGCGCCATGCCATTCCCGATGAGCCCATGCCGCGCATCGTAAAGCAGCCGCTGCCGCAACATCTGCGGCCCAAGGAACAGGCAGCGGGATGACGAATGCGGCGCGGCTGTCCTCTAGCAACAGCACGACCGCGGGGCGGGTCACGGCGTCTCTGTCATCCCCGGCGACCGTGGCCCGCCAACCGAAATGGATGAACCATGGCCGACGATGATCGCGTCCTGACCTTCAAAGACCTGAAAGAAAAAAAGGGCTGGCCTTACACCGCGGTGCATACCCAGCGGCTCGTCAAGCAAGGCTTGGTGCCGCGGCCATTCAAGACCGGCGACGCGGGCGGTCTCAACCTGTGGCTCGAATCCGACATCGACGCCTATCTCGCGGGGCGGGCAAAGCAGGCGCGGGGTAGCAGCGGCGCCTAACCCTTGCGCCGCATCCTGACGACGTTGCCATCCGCACACTCAAGCACGAACGCGCCCCACATTTCATGCGCCGTTCTCCTCTCCTCCAGGAGATCGCCGACATCATAGACGGCCGCAATGCCGGGCCGCTTGTGCGCCAGCATGGCCTCGCCCACCTCGGAGCTGATGCCGAGCTTGCGCCCGCGGGTCCGCAGCGTCCGCCTCAGATCGTGGTTGGTGAAATGCGCGACCTGGCTGTCGGGCACGCCCATGTCGGCGGCCACGGCTGCGTCGAGCATCGGCTTGAACTTCCCTTTGGCGTTCGGGGCGAGGCCACCGTTGTTCGAGAAGACGAACGGCCCGCGCGGCCCACGCGAAAGTTCTTGCAGCACGTCGAGCATGTGCGAGGTCAACGGCACGGTGTGCTCCTGCGCAGAGCCGTTCTTGCCCTTCATGCGCGCGGCCGGGATCGTCCACGTTTTCCCTTTGAGATCGAACTCGTGCCAACTGGCCTCGAGCACCTCGGACAGCCGCAGTCCGGTCAGCATCAACAGTCGGTAGAATTGCCGATACGGCGTCCGCAGCGTGCCGCTCGCCCGCCAGACCGCGCCGATCTCGATGTCGTTCAAGTAGCGCGCTCGCTGCCGCAGCGGGCCAAAGCGCGCCGCCTTGCTGACCCGCATCAGCGGCGAGAACTCGATGCCATAGTCGCCGGTCCCCGCCGCCCATCGCAGCATCATATCGAAATAGGCAAACAACATGCGCGCCTGCACTGGGGCTGGCTTGCGCGGCCGGTTCGGCCGATGCGGTTGCTTGCGGATGCCGAGCTTGACCAGCCCGTGATCGGTGCCGAACTTCTCGATCTCGGCCAGCGCCAGCGAGACCTCGCGCGATGTCAGCTCCGCGACCGGCCGGTGCCCGAACAGCGGAATCAGGATGTCGCGGAAGCTGTAGACGATCCGCACCTCCGTCCGCATCTTGCCGGCAACCTGCGTCGCCAGATAGGTCTCGGCAAGCGCAGCGATGGTGTCGTTGCGCTTGCGGTCGTGCTCCTGCCGCTCGCGCTCGACCTCGCCGGCGGGATCGATGCCGCGGCCCAGCAGCTCGAGCCATGCCCGCGCCTTCTCGCGGGCCGCCTGTAGCGTTATCGCGCCGGCCGGGGCAATGGTCCGCCGGGTTGGATTTGACGAACCAGGGAAGCGCGCAACCAGCGCATACGACTTCGCGCCGGACGGCCGCACCCGCAGCAGCAGGCCGGGCACGACGGCGTCGGCCATGTCAGCCTTGGCGGTCTTGACCGCGCGATCGGTGAGGGCGGTTTTCATATCCGCACCATGAGGCCAACGCCAACGATGAGAAGGAGAACAGCCCAGACGGTCATCCCGACATAAAAAGACTTGTTGTCGGTTGTTAAACGCTGCTCTCTCCAGTGTTCCCAATTCGAAATGCGTTTTCGGCTCGGGTCCAATCGCGGCAAAGCCAGAAGGAGAAGTCCGGCCAACAATGGTGAGATGAGCCCCGCAAGCAAACCCCACCCAAGGCCATTACGACCGCGCGTGTTGGCGCCCACGCCAACGATAATCGCCAAACCGATCCAAAGCAGAAAGATCATCATGACGTGCCCTCCGCTTTGACGTTCATCGGCGGTAGGATCGGATGATGAGGATGTATGCGCGGCTCGTGTAGATCGGCGCAGCGGGAGCGGGGCGCCAACCCAAAGTCGGACGCGTCACCAGAAATGGCGCAGGTTTTGCGACGCATCGCAGGCACGGCTGATCCTCGTAGATCCCGCCTGCTGGGGCATTTGACGGGCCATTGTCGTAGATCCCTGTTTGGGCATTCGACGGGCTGCTCATGGCGGTCGCCAAGAGCGTCGCAGCAATAATAACAATCTTCACGTTCATTCTCCTCGTCATGTTTCATGACATCGCCGCCTGGGGCAACATGGGGGCAACAAAGTCGGCGGTATTGCCGTGTTTCACCATGTTACGTCATGTTTGATGACGTAGCAGGGGAAAGCCCGATTTACAAGGCACTTCTGGCATTATTTGTTGTTTAATGCTGCCAAATGTTTGTCCATGTTTCAGGGGCTGTCTGTCGCAGACGATGACATAGGCTTTCAGCCTAAGCCATTGTAATCGCTAGATTTTGTTTTTGGACTGTGGCACTGGGGCAACGCCTGGGGCAACATCCGACCGACTTGGCCCTACCATCCAACCTGGGGGCCGCGGGATGACGGCATTCTGCGGCCGCCACAGGTGCAGACAGTTGGGATGTGCATTGATATGGGCGCTGACTGGCACGTGAAGTTGCATCACGGTTTCATTGTCCGTGAAAAACCGCCGTTTGATGAAGTCCATCTCGGGCCAATTGGGGCAACGGTTGGAGCGGCTGACCGAGACATGTTCCCAGCCATCGCCGGATGACGCGATCACCGCCAGCGGCTGGCCGTCGATCGGCGAGGGCAGGCGGAACGCGCCACAAGTGCCGTCGCCGTCCCAGCCGTGCGTGGCCTTGGCTGATATCCGGTGGGCGTGAAGCTCATACAGGTTTCTCATCGGTGCATCCTCTCCTTTCATCACGCGATCAAGTGCAGCCGCAGCGCCTGGCAGGCGGCATGGTGGGCCGAGCTGGCATTGAGCTTGCGCCGCGCACCATCGAGGTAGTCGCGCACGGTGTGGAACGTGACGCCCATCCTGACCGCAATCTCCGCCACCGTATGGCCGCGCGACATCAGCCGCAGCGCGCCCAGTTGCCGGCGGGTCAACCTCGGCACC
>Ga0105104_10002503_pt1 | contig 13409 bp, 11 predicted proteins | sample PPLLaktember2015_3_FD_87034 | JGI IMG/M metagenome (GOLD analysis project Ga0105104, IMG submission 87034) | Freshwater sediment microbial communities from Prairie Pothole Lake near Jamestown, North Dakota, USA - PPLs Lake P7 Core (6) Depth... | ecosystem: Environmental > Aquatic > Freshwater >...
GAAAATCGTCAAAATTTGAAAAAAGAGCGCCGACCTGTTGCAAGAGGGCAAGGCGGTTTGTTGCGAGTTTTGGGTCTTCTGCGAGAATTTTTACTCCATCGAAGAGCGTGGCAAGCGGGGGCGCAAATTCTGCCAAGATTGAAAGAGCCTTGGCATAGTTTCGTCCTGCTATCGCTTGCAAGAAGTCCCTCTTTTTTGACTCGATGGCATGCCATAAGGCCTTTTCTGCCTCTTCCGCGAGGAGTGAAGGGCTGAATGGTTGAGGAGCCAGATTGTGAATTTGCCCCGACACACGTCGCCAGACCTCGAGAAGTTTTGCAAAGGAGACATCAGCGCGGAATTGGGTGAGCGCTTCTACCCGAAGCAAAAGATCATAGCAGTCATCATGTTGAGAAGCCGCACAGGCATCGATGAGGTTCTTGGCATAGTTTTGTTCGACAAGGAGTGCTCGAAGACGGGCGGCAATGAAATCGAGAACTCGAGACACCACTTCTTTTTTCCTGAGCGCTTGTGGAAGGCTCTCGAGACATTCTGCCAAGATGTGACGAAGAGGAAGATGGAGCTTCGAATGAAGAAGGATACGAACACACCCGAGAGCGGCCCTGCGCAAGGCATAAGGATCGGAAGATGAAGTGGGTTTTAGGCCAAGCGCAAAAAAACCAAGGAGGTTGTCGATTTTATCGGCGAGGGCAAGAGCAATTCCAGAACTGCTCTTTGGTAGCTCTCCAGCTTCACCCCGAGGCATCCAGTGCTCATCCAGAGAGGAAGCGACCTCTTTTGCAATACCTTGTCGCTCGGCATAAATAGCGCCCATTTTTCCTTGAAGCTCTGGGAATTCGCCGACCATAGCTGTGGCAAGATCTGCTTTTGCAAGCGGGGCTGCCTCAAGCGCATGTCCTAGGGAAAGATTTGGAATGTAAGGAGCTATTGTTTTCACGTGGGATTTGAGACGCTCTGTCTTGTCCCAGACAGTTCCTAGACCCTTTTGAAAGGTGATGCCTTTGAGTTTTTCCGAAAATGCAGCAAGAGGCGTTTTGAGATCCTGTTCGAAGAGGAACACACCATCGGAAAGGCGTGCTGAGAGGACTCTTCTGTTTCCATCTCGGATGGAATCGGTCGGTTCTGTATTTGCGGTGATAATAAAATGATTCGAAAGATTGCCTCGAGAATCTGTTACAGGGAAATATTTTTGGTGCTCGACCATCTCTGAGATGAGGACCTCTTTTGGTGCCGCCAAAAACTTCGGATCAAATTCTGCACATGTGATGCAGGGCCATTCTGTAAGCTCGAGGACTTGTGGTATGAGGCGCTCTTTGGCGATGACGAAAAGGCCACTTTTTCGCTCGAACTCTTCGAGTCCTCTCTCAATTTCTCTCTTTCGCTCGTCGATGTCGACAAGAACAGAATGGGCACGAAGGGTCTCTTTATAGGAGGCAGCCTTTTCGATCATGACAGGCCCACTCGAGAGCGATCGATGGCCATAGGTGATGTTACTTGATGCAACAGGACCGATATTGAAGTGGACGGTATCGGAGCCAAAGAGGCACGAGAGCCAGCGGATAGGACGCGCAAAACTGATATCGAGAGAGGCCCAGCGCATCGATTTTGGAAATTCGATATCCAGGACAAGTTTTGGAAGCTCTTTTTCGAGAAGTTCGACAGTTTGGAGTGCCGGTTTTTTTGCAATGTAGAAGAGATAGTCGACCTCTTTTACGGCTCGAATCTGAAGGTTCGAAAATGAGCCCTTCCGGATCTCTTCAAGCGAGACTGGCTGCATGCCGATAGAGCTCCAGAAACCTTTTACAGATTGTTTTGGAGTGCCATTTCCCTCGAATGCAGTTTCGATAGAAGGGCCGCGCTTTTCGCAAATCTCTTCTGGCCGTCCTGCCTCGAGAGCTTCGATCCAGATCGCCAGGCGGCGTGGCGTGCCCATGGTATGGAGGCTTTTATAGCCGATACCGTGGTCGCCGAGTAGTTTTTTCAAGATTCGTTCGAGATGAGAGAGGCCTGGTGACACAAAGGTTGCAGGTAGTTCTTCAACTCCGATTTCCAGGAGAAAGTCGGCCGGCTCGCTATATTTTTTCGCGATGTGAGGTGTCGCGGGGGTGATTGCTTCGGGTATTTTCATTTTTTCAATGAGCGGGTGGCCCTCTTTTTCCCTCGCTTTGAGGTACCCTTCTGCCACAGCCTTCGCAATGTCGCGGATGGCGGCAATGTACGACGCACGTTCAGTCACAGAAATGACGCCACGGGCGTCTAGAAGGTTGAAAGCGTGCGATGCCTTAATGACAAAATCATACGCAGGAATAAGCAAATTGCGGGCCACAAGACGTTTGGCTTCACGTTGAAAGTCTTCGAAATGGGCAAAGAGCATTTTTGAATCGGACTCTTCAAAATTATAGGTGCACCATTCGATTTCACTGTTCAGGTAGAGATCTCCATAGGTGAGACTCTCATTCCAGTGGATATCGAAAATGGAGGAGACATTTTGGAGGTAGCATGCCATGCGCTCGATGCCATAGGTAATCTCGCCAGTAATTGGCCGGAGAGGCATTCCTGCGACCGATTGGAAATAGGTAAATTGACCCGCTTCTTGCCCGTCGATCCACACCTCCCAGCCGAGTCCCCAGGCGCCGAGTGTGGGCGACTCCCAGTCATCATGGACAAAGCGAATGTCATGATTTTTGAGGTGAAAGCCGATTGCCTCGAGTGATTCAAGATAAAGGTCTTGGATATTGTATGGAGATGGTTTGAGGAGCACTTGATATTGAAAAAAGTGCTGCAGGCGATTGGGATTTTTGCCATAACGGCCATCACTTGGACGGCGGCAAGGTTCGATATAGGCCGCGCGAAAAGGTTCAGGGCCGAGACTTCGTAAAAAGGTTATCGGATTGAAGGTGCCAGCACCTTTTTCGATATCATAAGGCTGGAGAATGAGGCATCCTTGCTTTGCCCAGAACGCATTCAGCTTGGCGACAATTTCTTGAAAGGTATACATTAGTGGTTCCTTCGGCTTTTGTAGGCTTGGCTCGAGACTACCAAGTACGAAAAAGGCCTGGGAAGTAGGTTAAACGACAAAATTATTTTTGCTCAATGACTATTCCAACGACCAGTAAGCGTGTAGAATCCATTTTTGATAGGCGTGTGCCGATTGCAAGTCCTTGTAAGGTGTCGATTATTGTACCGACTTGCGACTCATCACAGCTCATTCCGATGACTGTAGAGAGCATCCTGAGCCAGAAAAATTGCCGGTTTGAGGCGATTTTTATTGATGGAGGATCTCTAGATCGTACAGTCGACATCATTCGCTCCTATGCCGATCCGCGTTTTCGTATTCAGTCCGTGCCGACGAACAATCTCTTTGAGATGACCAATCGCGGTATTGCTATGGCCCAAGGAGAGTACATTCAGGTTATCGGGCCTGGAGATTGTTTTCTCTATCCCGAGGCTCTTGCTCTCGTCAGTACACAGCTTTCCCAAAATGATCTTCCAGACCTCTTTTATAGTGCGTCTCTCATTCGTGACGAATGGTACCAGCCTCACTTTCTCTATCGCCCTTTGAAAAAAGAGCTCCTTCGACGCGGGCGTCATCCTACCCATCTTCATTCGGTATGGATTAAGAAAAAGGTTTTTAAGGAAGTTGGTTTTTTTGATACTGCGTTGCAGACACGAGGAGCGCTCGATTTCTTTATTCGTTTTTTACAGTACCCGCATCTTGTTTCGGCCTGTGAAATGCGTGTCTATGTAGATCCTGCTATTATGAAAGTGCCAACCAGCACGCTCTTCCTTCAATTTCATGAGACCTTTCAGTTGATTCGGCACCATTTTGGCTTCATTTGGGCCATGCGCTGGCTCTTCATTCAAAAAGATTTAAAACGCATATCTCAGCGTTTCTTTCGTTACTTCAAGCAAGCCTTTCTTGGCCGTTCTGTTTAAGGTTTTTTTACGACCTTGCAGCACTTACAGGTATTGTGAGGGCATGTGAGGCAACCGCATTTTGGGCAGTTGCTTGTGGGACACATCGCATCTGGACATGGTTTACAATAGATTGGGCAGTTTGTTGGGCATGGTTTACGTGTGGGATCTCTCACTTTTGACGGGCAGCCCGTCACCAGAAGGGCGATGCCGATAAGACAGAGAATATGTTTCATAGATACTCCTTTTGAGTCATAAATGACCCATACCAAAGGAGTGAGAATTTGTAAACTTTAAAATTTAAAAGTCCCGATAATTGGGAAGTGGTCTGAGCATGATGCAGAGGTGTCAACCTCCACTTTTACTTTTTTCACAGCGAGATCTTCATCCAGCCGAAGCGCGAAATGGTCGATTTCCGTGACATCAATGGTACGGCTCTCTGGATCGGTGACAAATGTGCCACGGATGGGGTACTCTTCTTCTGCAGCTTGCATCGTACTAAGAGTTACTTCAGTCCCATCAGCAGGCGGGGTCACGTGAGTTTTTGTGAAAAATTTTTGTACTATTTTCTTCTGCCATTCAGGACTTTTGAGGAAATATTTAACCAGTGAGTCGATCGAGGCCTGCTTGCGCTGGAGCAGGGTACTTTTAATCTCTTTTAAGAAGAGCTCGTCGACCGAGGGGAAGAGGTAGGGAGAGATGTTAAAGTCTCCGCCTACAATAGTGCCAAGGTGGCGATGTCCCGGTTTACGAATACGAGCCGAAAATATTTTCTCGAGTTTGGAAATAGCTTTTAATGATTTTTCTCGTGATTCTTGTGAAAGGGGCTCGTCCCATGCTTGGAGATGGGTAGAGAAGAGGGTAATGTCGTGATTGCGACTCAAATCAAGATTAAATCGAACCACGCCTTTTTGGGCAAAGGCATCCGATTTGCGAAGGTGATTGAAGGCATAAAATTCAGGATTTTTGATAGGAAAACGGCTCAATATAGCAAGTCCGGAATTGAGACCGATTGTTTGTCGGCCTAATCCAAATATCATGTAAGGGAAGAGGCGGCGTATATTTGGGTTTTGACTTATCTGTTCGATAACCTCTTCAGCGAAGAGCTCTTGGAACATTATGGCATGGAGGCCATCTTGTGAAGAGATCCAGTCGATGAGCTTGCCGATACGGTTTTCAAGAGATGGCATGTCATTAATGGTATTGACGAAGTTAGGCAGTGCTGCCACATTAAATGAGCTAATTTTCAGCCCATTTTGTCGGATATCGAGAGGAAGATCTTCGGGAAGTTCTGGAGCCACTTCGGGTTGAATAAAGGTGAAATGATTGCGCCATATCTTTGCAATGCTTGCAAGAACAATGCCGACCGAGCCGATGGCAAGAGACATGCTTGTGATGACGCTGATGGTCACCAATTTCAAGATACAGGTGATGCGAGTAGTGATCATCACGTGTTCACTGAACAGTTGCCGAATGACTATAACAGTTTTTGAAAGCCCATAATCTGCGGGTCTCATGAGTGCTGTGCCACACCCATAGAGGTGCTTTGCAAAATCATTGGAAAACGTTTGTGGACCACCTTGTGTGATGACTGGCCCTTGAAAATATTTAGAATCTACATGCATGTTCATATACCGAAGTATAGTGATAGGCGCTTTTTTTTGGAAAGCAGAAAACAGCAGAAATAATAGCCTTTACAGCATATTTAAAAGGCGTTTATCGATTTTTAATAATGGGGGAGTTATATGGAATGTAAAGACATAAAAAAACCTTGCAGAAGTAGTCCTCCTGCAAGGCTTAAAATTCTCAAAAAAGTCCGAGCTTATTTTTTCTCAGGTGCTTTTTTCATGTATGCAGCGCGTTGTTCGGCTGTCATAGCTTTGAATGCGGCTTGCTCGGTTGGATTGAGTTTTGAGCAGAATGCTTGCTCATCAGCTGTCATGGTGCATGGTTTGCAGACAGGTGCTGCTGCTTTTGGTTCTTCTGCTGCGTTCATTGCGCCAGCTGAAAGAATCAGTGCAAGTACTGCTAATTGTTTTTTCATAGTTACTCCTTTTGGGTATTGTTTAATGGAAAAACAATACACCAATAACTTGTAGAAAAAAAGGGCAATTTTTTCAAGAACTTTTTCATAGATGCCTGTAAAGAGGATTTTTGATAAAATAGCTTACGCATGATGAAAAAATACCTCTTAGGACATACACCTTCTGATATAGAAGCCCTTTTTCACGATATTGGCGAGCCTCGCTTTCGAGCAAAACAGCTCATCGATTGGCTCTACAATAAGTTTGAGGGCGATTTTTCGAAGATGACGACGTTGGGTGAAAAATTGCGCGCTCGCCTTGCCGCCGACTCTACTCCCTCTCGCCTCGAGCTTGTGAAAGTTGTCCAATCCTCAGATGGGCAAACACAGAAATTTCTTTGGCGGCTCCATGATGGACTTTCCGTTGAATCGGTTTTGATTATGGCACCTGGCCGAAAAACGGTGTGCGTGTCGACAATGGTTGGCTGCCCCGCTCGATGCTCATTTTGCGCCTCGGGCAAGGGTGGTCTGAAACGCCCTCTTGAGAAAGACGAGATCGTCGCACAAGTGTGGCATATTGCTCAGAAGCTTCATGAAGAAGGGCAAGAGAGAGTGTCACATGTGGTCTTCATGGGTATGGGAGAGCCTCTTTTAAATTATGAACCGGTAATCAGCGCTGCCCGGATGCTGATCGATCCTGCTCTTTTTGGCCTCTCGCAGCGTCGTGTAAGCATATCGACAGTCGGCGTGACTGAGGGTATTCAGCGCTTTTCTCAAGAAGACCTTAAAATAAACCTCGTTCTTTCGCTCCATGCTCCAAATCAGGCGTTGCGCGAGAGAATTATTCCTTTTGCCAGGAGCTATCCGCTTTCCGAAATTCTAGAAGCATATGATGCCTGGTCAAAAATTTCAGGCCGAGATCAGAGCTTTGAGTACACCCTTCTTTCTGGGATCAATGACGGGCAAGAGCATGCTCGAGAGCTTGCCTCGCTCCTCCGGTTGCGCCAATGTAGTGTCAATCTCATTCCCTACAATCCCATCGACGGGGTCAATTTTAGCCGCCCCGAACGTGAAGCAATTGAACGATTCCGTTCTATCCTCGAGCGCGAGAAAATCGTTACCACCTTGCGATATACGAAAGGGGATGATATCGCTTCAGCCTGCGGTCAATTGAGTTTAGAACATCATGTTTCGAGTTGAACAGTGTGCCAATTTACCTCGTAGTGCGGGCGTCTACCTTATGAAGGATGCGCGCGGGCGCATCATTTATATTGGTAAAGCCAAAGATCTCCGAGTGCGTGTGCGGCAATATTTTTCGAGTGACGAGCGGCCACAGGTTCCCTATCTTCTTGCTGAAATCGATTCGATCGAAACGATCGTCACGCGGGGAGAAAAAGAGGCGCTCCTTCTTGAAAATTCTCTCATAAAGCGTCATAAGCCAAAGTATAATGTCCTCCTGAAGGACGACAAAAGTTGGCTTGGTATTGCCATTTTGAATCACGCCTGGCCGCGTCTTGCTCTTGTTCGCCATAAAGGCTTCCGAGCTTCCCGTGGGGCATTTTTCGGACCATTTTCATCGGCAGGGAAAGCACGCTCGGCCTTTGATCTCGTGGCCAAAATTTTCCCTCTGCGGCAATGTTCTGATGAGGAGTTCCGGCGCCGCACAAGGCCATGCCTACTCTATCAATTAAAGCGGTGTCCGGCTCCCTGTGTCGGTCTTTGTTCTCACGAGGAATATGACGCCAATATCAATCATGCAAAAAAGCTCCTACGAGGCTCTGGCAGCGAGCTTCTCTCCTCTATGAAGCGCCAGATGAAGCGTGCATCCGATGCACAAGAATATGAAAAAGCTGGCGAATATCTACGGAAGATTGGGCTTTTGGAGAACATCGAATTAGAAGGCAAAACGAGGAGCCTTCGTGGCCAAAATATCGATGCTATTGCGCTTTTTCGTACAGGTGAAGAACTCATTATTTCTAAACTGATCGTTCGTGGTGGCGAGCTTCTCGAATCGAAGCATTTTGAGTTTACATCGGTCTTTGAAGCCGATGATGAAGCACTCCGCTCATTTTTGCTGCAACACTATTTCACCTTTGATGATGTACCGAACGAAATCCTCGTGCCACTCGATATCGATGATGCCGGTCTCCTTGAGGAAATTTTCTCAGAAAAGTATGAAAAGCGCGTGCGAGTCCACCACCCAGTTCGCGGGGAAAAGCGCCATCTCGTCGAGATGACTCGTCTCAATGCCGAAAGTTATGTTCAAAGTAAAAAAGAGAGCTTTGAAGCCATTCAAAAGGCTCTTTTTGAATTACAAGACACGCTCGGCCTTTCCCGCTTTCCAAAACGAATTGAATGTTTTGACCAATCGCATTTGGGTGGAAGCGGTTTTGTTGGGGCGTCAATTCTCTTTATTGATGGCAAAAAGTGTACAGATGGGTATCGACGCTATCTTATTCGAACGGGAAAACCTTCTGATGATTATGGTGCCCTTGCCGAGGTGCTCGAGCGACGTCTTCTGCGTGTTGCGAAAGTTGGCGATTTGCCCGATCTCATTCTTCTCGATGGTGGAAAAGGCCATCTTCATATAGCCGAAAAGGTCTTTTCCAAGTTTAGTATTGCCACCTGTGAGTACGTTGCAGTTGCCAAAGAAGAGGGGCGTCATGATAAGGGGCAGAGCCAGGAAAAGTTTTTTGTTCGAGGCTCCAAGAAGCCGATCATACTCGAACGCACGAGCCCAGCTCTTCTCCTCATCCAGAAAATTCGTGATGAAGCCCACCGGTTTGCGATTACCTTTCAGAAAAAACGGCGATCGAAAGAGACTTTTACAAGCCGCCTCGATACAATCCTTGGCATTGGACCGAAGAAGAAAAGAGCCTTGATGGCCCATTTTGGAAGCGTTCGTGCGATTGAAGAAGCAAGCCGAGAGGAGTTAGCGCGAGTCGAGATTCTCACGAAAAAAGATAGAGAAACAATTTTTACTACATTACACCCACTATGAAATACCAACCAATTTTTGTTGTTTTGCTGGCGATTCTTTTCGGCTTTGCTTCGTCGGCAGTTGCCCAGAAAAAGGGATACAAGCCCCATTTTTGGTTTATGATCGGTCTTTTCTTTGGTATTTTTGGCTTTCTCGCACTCTGGTTTTTACCGAAAAAAGAGGAGCCGGCAGTCTATATGCCCCCGCCGCCACCTCGCGATATGGGACTCTGGTACTATCTTGATGAGGTCCACACGCAGCATGGACCAGTCGCATTTTCTGAAATTGAGAGGCTATGGCGTGAGAAAAAGCTCGTGCCAACAAGTTATCTCTGGCAAGAGGGGATGGCGGAGTGGAAAAAGATTTCAGAACTTCCCGAAATTCTTACAATTCTTGGGTAAAAATTACCAGCTTGCTTTCGTGACGCCGGGGATGATTCCGAAGAGGGCCATTTCACGGAAACAAAGACGTGATGCTTTGAATTTGCGAAGGTAGCCGCGGCCTCTGCCAGTAAATTGGCAGCGATTACGGAGACGCACGGGGGAGGTGTCTCGGGGCATTTTGTTCAGTTTGGTGCGTGCTTCTTGCCGCTCTTCCTCACTCAGGCGCATGTCTCGAGCTCGCATTTTGAGCTCATTGCGTTTTTCCCAATTGCGTTTGACGAGGATTTCTCGTTTCTTTTGTCGAAGAACGACCGATGTTTTTGCCATAATTTTTACCAAACCTTCAATTTTAGCGTTTTCGAGCAGGGCCTTTTTGGCGTTGTTTGCGTGTAGGATCCTTTTTGTTGAGTACGTAGAGTCGACCACGTCGACGTACGAGGATATCACCTTTGGAAGGATCTGCCTTTACCGATGCGCGAACTTTCATATTCCCTCAATAAAATAAAGGCATACTTTATACAGAATACCGATTTTCTTCGCAATGGTTTTTGCTTGATGGATTGTATACGCATTATCATTCAATGAACAAGACCAATCCGGAGCGTACCATAATTTCCTCTTGCCCCGATTGGGTAGAATTTCCTATAATTTTGGCACATTTTTAATGAGGATTTATGGTAAAACGTACCTATCAACCAAGCAAACGACGACGCAAATCCGCCTGCGGTTTCCGTGCGCGCCAAAAAACGCGCAATGGCCGTAAGGTGCTTGCTCGCAGACGCAGCCGTGGCAGAAAACGGCTCACCCAGGTGTAATGACGGGATTCCGGTTTCCCAAAACTTCGCGTCTACGAAAACGAGCTCAGTTTCTCTCGCTTTCGGGGCGCTCGCGTCAATTTTTCGGCACCATCGTTACCATCCAATGGAAGAAGAATAACGAAGGCACCCCGCGTCTTGGTATCACTATTCCACGTAAATTTGGAAAAGCAGTGAAGCGCAACCGCTTCAAGCGACTTGTGCGGGAATCTTTTCGGGTGACACTCCGAACTCGAAAACTTGGAATTGATTGTAACGCCTATCCGAAGAAAAATTTCGATATCCTTACGCTTTCGGCACTTCTAGCCGATTTTGCGAGGTTTACCGCTTTTCTCGAAGGTCATTCATCATCTTGAGCGCCGATGAGGTCGGTCGTGTGTTCAAGATCGACAATAATCCCTGAAATCTGAATTTTTTCGCGTGCCGGAGCATGGGTATACGAGGCCCTGGCAAATAGGAGTGCTTCGTCGATTTGATGGTTGTTCAAGTAGGCCTGGGAAATGATCATTTCTACTTTCCAACGGTTTTTGTCATCACGATCGCCAAACTTCGAAAGATACTCCTGGAGAGGTTGTACGATCTCCTGGGCACTGTTTTTTTCGAGCTTTTTCGCATTGTTTTCAAACTCGGCAACGGCAATGTCATATTGAATGTGTTTTTTATTGTCTGGGTCGAGTTTGAGAAGCTGCCCCTTGATATTTTTTGCATCCGGTGTCTCTTGCTGTCCACAAGCCAATAGATCGCGATACTGTTCTTTTAAGAAGAAGGAAGCATCAGATGATGTACTCCCTGCTGCGAGAATTTCGAGCCTTTCTTTCTCAAAGCTATGGCTTGAGGCATATTGATAGAGTTTTTCAAGGTCGGCCGCATTTTGAGTGGTGACGCTTTTCATGTCTTTATTGAACTTTTGATGTTCACGTAAGAGCTTCAGTACATATTCGCCATAGAGCTTGCCACCGCCTTCTCGATAATTCAGTTTATCAAATGGCTTTAGGCTTGCGTCTAGGAGGATTATTGTAGGAAATCCCTTCACTCCAAATTGCGTCTTCAGTGCTTCATTTTGCACCCGCTCTTTTTCTGGCAAAAGTTTCCGGATCGGAAAATCGACCTTATAATAGATAAATACGTCGCCAACAAGCTCGGTGAAATCTTTGTTTTGAAGAACCTCTTCATCCATTTTTATGCACCAACTGCACCAGTCAGACCCTGAGAAATAGAGAAAAAGGGGTTTTTGCACCTGCTTCGATTTGGCGCATGCCTCTTCGTACGTTTTCTCCCACGTGAGAGAGCCTGGATTTGCTCGCGCTACCTGCGGTAGTGTCATAAGCAAGCATATAAGAGATAGTATGGACATATGTATTTTTTTATGTATCGACATGATCTTCCTCTGGTGTTCTTAATTTTTTTCTATACATTTAAAGCAATTTATTGTCGATAGGATTTAAAAAATGAGTTTATTTTTTTGCGATTGAGGGGATTCGTAGCTCTCATATATAATTTTTTAGGCTATGGATTCTATACTTCCTACAATCATCATTCGGCATAGAAGAGAAAACCTGAAAAAGTGTTCCCTTCGAGGACTCGAAACGAGGCCCGATTTTCAGTTTTTTTCCTATCCTGACACTCTCTTGCGCTACCCTGCGCTTTCAAAATATGTGCTTTTAGATATATCTGGAGAGCCATTGTCTGAGCGCGATAGAGAATGTGGCTTGATTCTCCTCGATGCGACATGGCGCCTGGCAGAAAAGATGAAGCGGCAGCTCGTGTGCCTCGATGGTGTTCCAAAAAGAAGTATTCCTGTTGGTTTTGTGACCGCCTATCCCAGGCGCCAGGCAGACTGCCCGAATCCAGATGCCGGGCTTTCCTCACTCGAAGCGCTCTTCATTGCTTTCCGCCTGATGGGGAAAAAGGCCAATTTCCTCCTCGAAAATTACTACTGGAAGAGGCAATTTTTTGAAAAAAACAACATGACAGAAATAGATGAATCATGATATAATTATTTTTAAATTTTAAGTGGATTTTATGATTTCGCAAATTTTGGCCCTTTTATCCGGTTTTGAAGACTTCGCTTGGTCCTATCTCTGCCTGCCGGCAATTTGCATCGTTGGACTCTATTTTACCTGGAAATCACGCCTCGTGCAGCTCCGAAAGCTGCCGGTCGTAGTTAAAACTTTTTTTCACTTTCTCTTCAATAAAAGCGACGTAGGTTGTTCGACGACGGGAGTGCATCCTATAAAGACCTTTTTTGCCTGTATTGGCGGCTGCGTTGGAATTGGGAATATCGTTGGGATCACCACAGCAATTCAGATTGGCGGCCCTGGTGCTATTTTTTGGATGTGGATAGCCGCAGTCGTTGGCTCCATCGTGAAATATTCAGAGGTATTTTTAGGCGTTTCCCACCGTGTGAAGACAGAAAATGGCTATCGCGGCGGACCCATGTATGTCCTCCAAAAAGCATTCGGTAAAAAATGGGTTGCCTCGCTCTTTTGTGTCCTCATGTGTATCTATGGGGTCGAAGTGTTTCAATTTAGCGTGGTGACATCGAGTGTCTCGGAAAATTTTGGCATTGCAAAACCACTCGTCGCAGCCCTCTTTTTGGGACTTATTGTCATAGCAGAATTGGGCGGAGTGAGCCGTGTCGGCTCGATTTGTGCGACCATTATTCCACTTTTTATCAGCTGCTATATTGGAATGGGCCTCTGGATAGTTTTTGCCAACATCACTCTTTTGCCTCATGTTTTTGCTGATATTCTTCGCTATGCCTTTACAACCCACGCTGCAACGGGTGCCTTTTGTGGAACAACCCTCCTCCTCACCATGACGCAAGGCGTTCGTCGTGCTTGCTATAACTGTGATATTGGTGTCGGCTATGCGTCAATTATGCATAGCGAAAGTCGAGTGCAAAGTCCTTCGAGACAGGCGTCACTCGTCATTTTTGATGTGTTTCTCGATACTTTTGTGATCTGCACCATGAGTAGCGTGATTGTTCTTATTACGGGGACATGGACGGAAGATATATCTGGCTTGTACCTTGTCCAAAAAGCACTCTCAGCCTATTTTCCTTACATGCACATATTCATCCCTCTCTTGCTTGCTCTCATCGGTTATTCAGTGATTATTGCCTATTTTTGCGCCGGAATGAAAACGGCGCTGTTTCTATCCGAGCGCCATGGTAGGAAGATATATTATCTCTACTCCGGCCTCGTTCTTGGTCTTTTTTCCTTTGTTGACACAAGTGTGGCATATAGCGTAATGTCCTGTGTTTTGGCGCTCCTCTTGGCATTGAACCTGTC
>Ga0105104_10002504_pt1 | contig 13407 bp, 13 predicted proteins | sample PPLLaktember2015_3_FD_87034 | JGI IMG/M metagenome (GOLD analysis project Ga0105104, IMG submission 87034) | Freshwater sediment microbial communities from Prairie Pothole Lake near Jamestown, North Dakota, USA - PPLs Lake P7 Core (6) Depth... | ecosystem: Environmental > Aquatic > Freshwater >...
ACTCTCATTTACTCGCCGTGTGAATCTTTTTCTACTACAGGACGTGTCAACCATAGGCTGAGCAGTCCGATCGCATAGCCTGTCACAGCAAAGGCATAAAGCCAACGGGCGCCGATCGCATCGAAGATGGCTCCTGAAATCGGTGCTGCCAGGACACTGACCAGCCCATTGAGCGTGACTGTATAGATTGCCAGCACGGTTCCGGTTTCATTTGGATGGGTGCGACTGCTGATCAGGAAGACAGAAGCAATGGTGAGGAAACTGAATGCCGCGCCGCCAAGGAAGCGCACGATCATAATGGTGGCAATCGAGGGGAGAAGCAGGACCGTAGCACGCTGGAAAAGTATCATGGTGATGGCGATCAACAGTACACGGTGAGCGCCTACGCGGCGTATGTAGCGGTCCGCATAGACCATGAAAGGCAGTTCGACAATGGCGCTCAGGATGCCTGCCACGGAGATGAGTTGTTTCGAGGCACCCAGTTGGGAGAGAAAGACATTTTCGAATTGCAGGACGCCGTTGTTGAGAAATCCCATGAAGATCACCGCGAGGGCATAACCCAATAGAGTACGGTCATGGGTAATGTGCCTGAGTGCAGTTCGAAGATTTGACTTGCGTTGCTCCGCGTACCTGGGGGAAACAAAATAGCGGGGCTGGATCAGGAGGGTCAGCAACGCGCCGGCCAGCCACATCAGGCTGACGCCGAGAAAGCCCGCCTCGAAACCTTTCCGTTCGATCAGCCAGCCGGAAGTGAGTACCGTTAGGATCCAGCCCACCGAGGCCCAGGCGCGGATGCTGCCATAGCCTGTCCCCGCTTCCTCGGATACGTGCACAGCCATCGCGTCCGAAGCGGGCATGACGCCCGATCCCACAAGAGACTGCAAAAACACGATCAGGATGATCGGCAAAAAGGCAGCCTGTTGACCGAGCAGGAAGTAGGCAATGGCGCCCAGCATTAACGAGGCTTGCAGAATGCCGCGGGCCTGAGGGCGTTTCTTGATCTCGGTCACGAGAATGGGGGAAACGATCAAGCCTACCGTGGCACTCACCGAGCCGATCGTGCCAATCTGCTTTCCGCTTAACCCCAGGCTGACGTAAAACAAATTAATGAAGGGCAGGATGAATCCCCATCCGCCCATGAAGGCAAAGTAATAGGCACGTGCAAATAACAAGTCGCGGTTTGGGAGCTTCGGTGCCATACGATCTCTCGACAAGCGGGCGAAGTATATCACTCCGATGCAACCTCATTGTGAGGGGAGCGAAGCCTGGCATTCCCTGCCAGAATCACGTCTGCGCGAGTCACGGGCGGAGAGCTTCGCAAAGCGATAGTGCTACCAATATGGATCGGAATCCATATCTGGTGGGTGTATCCCTACCTTGACCGTCATATTTCCATCCCCTAAGATAGCGTAGAGGCTGTGGCTCAGAAAGGAGAATGGACAAATGGTAAAGGAGAAGAAAAGAAAGAAAAAAGACGACAACGATAAGATAGAAACGACAGTGGATTCATACACGGGCGAAGAGAAGCCTGTTGCAGAGGATGCCGACCAGTTTATTGAAGTCGTGCCGGAAGAGACGGATGATCGTCGGGGGAGCAACTACCTCCTCCACGAGGAGAGCAGCATGGATAGTTATGCCGCAGATGCGGATGCCGACGCTGTGTCTGACCAATCTGCTCACTACACTGAAGATGAAGATATAAAATCAGATTTTGCCGAGCGTCAGGCTCTGGCGGCAGGTGGGCGGAATGGATTGCTGGAAGAATTAGACGAGCACCACTCCCTTTCCCCGGAAATTACGGCAGGTGACGTGGATGCTTCCTGGCAGACCGCCAATGTCGCGGGGGAGGAAACTCTGGGCGGGAGCTCACCGACCCCCGATCAGGATATCGTTGATAACCTGGGAGCCGCAGCCGGCCTGACCTATAAAGATGACGAACCACTCGACTACGATCAGAAGGTTCTCGATCGAGACCGCAATCGCTGGGAACTAAACCCTGTCTCCGCTCAAGATCAAGACGATGAATTGGAAAATGAGGACGACGATGAGGTTGATGAGGACGAGGAGGAAGATCTTGATGACATGGATGAACTTGACGAGCTCGATGAAGATGAGGAAGACGCCGAGGATCTTGATGAATTGGACGGTGAAATTGAAGACGATGAACTTGTCGATGCTGAGATCGAAGAGGAAGAAGATAAGGATGTGTGAGACCTGAAAGGAGAGGTATTATGCATTTCGTAAAAGGAGCCGACGTCTATACGGCAAAAGGCGAAAAGATCGGAACGCTGAATCGTGTGGTGATCGATGCAAAGACCAGGGACGTGACGGATCTGGTTGTCGATAGAGGGTTGTTAAACAGCGAAAAAGTCATCCCGGTTGGTTTGGTCCATGTTGAAAAAGATGACAAAATCATGCTGCGCGAAACGAATCAGGGTGTGGATGACTTCCTCGATTATGAGACCACCCATTATGTTCCTATCGATCCAATCGATGCTCCCTATGAGAACATAGAAACCTCCTATTGGTACCCACCGGCGCACCTTCAGATTCCAGCAGGTGGTGCACTACCCAGAGGAATGTCAGATTACGTGCCTCGGACAGAAACGAGCATTCCCGAAGGCCGGATTGCAATCTCACAGGGAGCGCAGGTTGTCAGCGCGGACGAGAAACATATTGGGAATGTCGAACAGGTGGTTGCCGATTCCGAGGGCAACACTGTGACCCATTTTGTTGTCGGAAAGGGTTTCCTGTTGAAAGAGCATAAACTGGTGCCTGCCTTTTGGGTGGCAAAAGTGGCTGAGGATAAGATTTACCTGTCTGTCGAGGCGCGTTTGTTTGACCGCCTTCCGGACTATCAGCCTGATTAACGGATAAGGGCGTCCAAAGCCAGGGGACTTTGGACGCCCTCTTCATAGAAATAAGTTTTACACTTGCGTGGGAGAAGCAGCCTCCTGCCCGGAAGTATCTTCTGCTCTCAGTGTTACATATCGGTTTTCCTTTTTGTCCTGAATGGCTTGTTCGTACACACTAATGAGCTGTTTCCCTAATTGATTCACATCAAATGTATTGGCTTTCTTCAGTGCGTTGTTGCTGAAACGCTTCATCCGCTGTGGGTCGGATAAAAGCTTTTCGATTCCCTTTGCAAGAGCCTCCGCATCATTCTCGACCAGAAAACCCTGCTTGCCGTTCTCCACAATGTCGCGCGTCCCGCTGCCGTCGACGGCTATGATGGGCAGCCCGGCCGCCATGGCTTCGATCGTGACGAGTCCCTGAGTCTCGGTGACGGAGGCAAATGCAAACACATCGGCAGCCTTCAAATAGCAGGGGACTTCATCAAAAGGCAGGGCGCCGGTAAATGTGACGTGCTCCGCGACGCCCAGTTCGGCAGCCAACGCTTCAAGCGTTTCCCTGGCGGGGCCATCACCGATCAACACCAGTCGCAGCTCGGGGCGCTGAGCATGGACCCTGGCGAACGCACGCAGCAACGTATCCCAATTCTTTTCTGGCGCCAGGCGCCCTACCGAAATCAGGACCGTTTCAGCCTGCCAGCCTTTTTCTTTGCGCAGGGCTTTCCACTCGGCGCAGCGATATGGCTCGAGGTCGGTCCCGGTTGGGATCACGGTATAGCGCTCTTCCAAACCGTAATCTCGAACCAGAATTTCCCTGATGCTTTCCGAAGGGATGATAATATGCTGGCACTTCTGCATAAAATCCTTCAGCCACCTGTGGACTGCATTTTTCAGGAACTCCTGGACCACCTCCTGAGGAAAAGGAACGTAGTGAGTGTATTCCCAGTACTGAGTGTGAAATGTAAAGATCAGCGGCAGGTCAAGCTCTGCTGCTTTGCGCGCGGCGGTCTGACCGAGAAGAACAGGATGATGGGTATGGATGATATCCAACTTAAGAGCGGGCAATAATTGTTCCACAAAGGGGGAGACTGGAATGGCAGCAGAGATATCGCCAGGCAGCGGCAGAGGCAGGCTCGGATAGCGGAAAATGAACGGCTCGTTATCCTTGTACGTGCCATCTGACTGTGCAAAAACAAATACATTGTGACCCTGTTCCATCAAGACTTTGCGGAACGATGCCACGGACCGGACAACTCCATTCACGACCGGATGATAGAAATTGGTAAAAAAAGCGATATGCAAATTTACTCCCTGTGTACGTTGAGCAGGTGAAGAATTTTGTGTTCTTCCTGTTGCTTGCTCTCAAATATCCGCAGGGCATAAATTACCATGCCGGCATTCCAGGTAAGAGGCGCTTCCGATGTATACCACCTGCTTGAAAGCGGCTTCCCATTTGGGGCGTGAACCTCATTGACCTGTCTGTCCTGCACGATCACTTTGAGAATGCGGGAAACCAGTTCCTGCGCCTTATCGAGATGACCTGTTTTCACCAAAGCAATTATATGCCAGGCGCCGATCCACAGCCACGATGCGTTGGTATGATAGTTTGCCATCCCTCCCAGGATGTTTTCCAGCGCGATCAACTTTCTGGGGTAGGAGGGATGGACGACCCGGGTGGGGACAGGTTCAGCCATCTTCGCCTCTTCCATAACCCTGAGGATGCTTTCCGCTTGCTCGCGTTTTGCCAACCCCCAGGCAATCGCCAGTAAATTCCCGGAACTGCTCAATTGGGTCAGCTCGTCGCTGGTAATGAAATACCCGAGGTCGGGGCGCCAGAAGTGTTTGTTGATGGCACGCAGGACATTCTCGGCTTGTACAAAATAATGGATCGCCTCCTGTTGCAGATCCAGACCGGTAGCCGCGATAGCCATTTCGGATAGCGCCTTCCAATAAACCACGTTGGTGTACAAGACACGGCCACGACGTGCAATGGAATCAGCCCAATCGGCAAAGGGACCCTGATGAAGCAGAGGGTCATCCTCGGGTCCTTTGCGATAATGTTCAAGCCAATTCATCGCCGTCTTTAATTCTGCCCAGTGATTTTTCAGGAAGATCGAATTTCCTGTTTCCCGGGTGTACGTCAGCGCGGCGATCACCAGGAGCGCCTGTCCATCCAGAGAGGGAGCGCCATGCCCGCTCAGATATTTCGGCCTGAGCAATATTTCGTTGGGTTGTTCACGTCCAAAAAAAGAGTGCATGAAGCGAGTAACAACATTCAGAGAATGTAACTTGACCGGCAGTTGGCCTTCACTTGTTTGATGCCACAGGAATGCTTCCAGCGTTTCTTTGACAGGATTGGATTGCTTCAAAGCCAGCAGCCCATAGGCGGCAAACCCAAAATCGCGCGCCCAGCTTTCAGAGAAATTGCGATATCCCGCGTGGACGATCTCCTTGCTCAGCCTGGTTGTCAGGCGACGAGTTTGGATGCCGGAGCGTAAGCTTTCGGCCGTGATGAACAATGCCAGCGCTTCCTCGTCGTCGAACTCTTCTTCTCCTAAAAGGACTGCTTTCGAAATCAGACGTGGGCGGCGCAGGATGCCAAAAAGATACTGGAAGGTAAGCAAAGAAGCCATGCCTGTTAGCGTTCCAAACAGCGCCCCGCTCCAAAAGCCATATTGTGGGTAAGCTCTTTGTTGTTTGCTCATTCGCTCTGATCGACGTTAAACGACATCCAATTCGTTGATCACGCTCGTGACCCCCTCCATTCCGCGGACGATTTCTTCGGCTCTGTCTCGGGCAGCGTGAGTGGGGACAGAGCCTCTCAATGTAACGATGCCGTTGCTATCCAGGACTTCGATGCCATACTCTTTCATATCGCGGTCATCCGTAAACGCCATTTGGATTTGATGCTGTAAATTATAGATTGGCTCATTCATAAGTTTGTTCCTTCCTTTGAACATTTCTCCGGACGGGAAAATTCCTCCCACCCTGCTTTTGACTACCATAGCATGGTGGCTATAAAAAGACCATATATCGCCAATGGTCGCCAGGATACAAGTTTGGATACAACTTTAGGGCGGTTGCACGGCATAGCGCAGGATCGCTGCCAGATCACCGTCGCCCGGCATTTGCTCGCGCGGCACAGCAAAAACCTGTCCCGAATTCAACATCGTTTCGGCGGCGGCAAAATCAAGCATGTCCTCATTTTCGGGACCTGGTTTTGACTCCACGATCACCTTGTTGTTCGTCTCGTCATAGCGTCCCCAGATCTGGACGCCCAGGGGAACGAACAGTGTTTCCACCTGTCCAAACCTGGCGGCTTTTACAGCCGCGCTTAAGTTATTGGTTGCCTGGGCGCTTTGCTGCCCACTTAATTGCTGGTATTTTTGAAACGCTTTTTTCTGGCTTTCTTCGAAAATGGGCCTGACGATGTTCCAGGCCTGTTGATGCAGTTCCTGAAGGTTTTCCCTGTCAGGATTTCCGGTGATACCGTCTTCCAGGATATTCTGATAGGTGCCGGCTTCACGGAAAATGGGCAGAATGTAATCCACCCCCGCCAGGATCATTGGAGTGGTTTTATCTTCGATCAAAGCGTTCAGACCCTCGTTCACAGACTTGAAAAAGCGCAGGATATTCTTTTTCTCATCCTCATTGATGCCGTGCCCATGAAAGATCCCCGATCCGCCTTTCCCCTGGTTTGTGCTGAGGGAGCCTGAATGTAAATTCAGGTATCGTTCCGGTTCATCCATCGACAAGGCTTCATCCATGCTGGTGGAGAAGTTCAGCGCGATCTCGCTGATCGTGTCCGGCGTTCCCTGAAGCAGACGGACATTGTTCAAGCTGAGCGCCAGGATGTAGAACTTTCCGACCCTGTTAAGCAGGGGTAACAACGGCTTGATATGAAAATTGTTTGCGATGACCAGAAGTTCTTCAAACTCTGCCGGCAGCCGATAGATCATGGAATAGTCATTGGACAGAAAGATCGCCAGCCCATCAGCTTGATGTCGCCAGAAGTTATCTCTCCATAAGAGTTCCTCCGCCGGGCGCATCAACTTCTCGACCTCGGGCCTGCGCAGGCCGTTTGCCAGTAGTTTTGTCTCCGCCTCCGCCAGCAAATTCTTGAGACGGATGGGATCCTGTTGCTGCTCCCGTCCAACCCGATGGGTTGGCATATATACGGAGACAGACCACTTCCCCTGTTGTGCGATCAGAGATTTCAAGTCAGCTGGATTCAAAATATCCATCTGTAACACTCCTTTCCTATCAGGATTTAGGCAGCTAGCGCATTGACCTTATCCTTCTCCCAACCTTCAATGGCTGCGCTCAAATGTGCACCAAACAATGTGATCAGTGAAATCATATAGATCAGGAACAAAAAAGCAACAATGGCTCCCAGTGATCCATAAACCAGCTGGTACTGCCCAAAACTGCTGTCGAGATACCAGCTGAAGCCGGCTGTGATCGCTTTCCACGCCAGAGAAGCAATGAGCGCGCCCCAGAAGGTCGAGCTCCATCTGACACGCAAAGTTGGGATCCAATGATAGAGTGTCAGGAAGACCAGGAAAATTGTCAGCCAGGAACCAAAGGCCGAGATGAGCCTCAGCAGGATCAGGTAGGAGGAGGAGGCGTGAGCAATGTCCATAAACGGCAGCCGGGCTGTAATCCAACTCAAGGTCAGAGACAATACAATCAATCCAATCAGTCCCAGGATCATCCATAAGCCGATCAGGCGCCTTTGTAAATAGCTGCGGCGTGAGGCGTGCGGCCACGCCAGATTGATGTTATACGCCAGGTTGGTGAACATTCCGGAGGCGGACCAGAGCAGGATCACGAGGCTGAAGATTCCAGCCGTTCCACGCTCTTCCAGCACCTGACGCAGGTTTTCATTGATGACCTGCGTCGAAATCGGCAGAGCTTGCTGTACAAACTGCGTCACCGCATCGAAGACCTGGTTGCTATCCAGAAAATAGCTCCCTGCGGCAACAAAAACAAGCAATAGAGGGAAGATCGAAAAAAGTGTGTAGTACGCCAGACTGGCGGAGGCTTGTGCCGCCTGTTTTTCTGTAAAAGTTCTGACTGCGTCTTTCAAAATGTCGAGGCGATCTCCACTGAAATGACTTATGTTTTGATAGAACCTTTTTAGTGGCATGGTGATTCAATCTATCTCCTTGGTCCGTCAGATATGTTGCAGGTCCTTTTCGAGGATATGGATAAAATCTTTTAGCGATAAATTTGTCAGATCCTCCTCGTAGGAGACTTGCCACTTCATTGTAATGCTGTTGTTGTCAGGGGAAAGGAGAATAAACCGCAGGGATGGATGTTCTGCCATGCACGCATCCATCCAGTCATGCCCGTTGTTCCTGGAAGGTAAAGATAGGATCACCCATTCCGGCCCCAGCCGTTCGATTGCAGCAGGCAGTTCTTCATGATTGGGGATTTCCTGCACGACTTCCAGGTTGTCTGCCTTATTGATCACACGCTGGAGCACCTCTCGCAGCAGGCGTGAACCATTCGCCAGGATGACACGTTTTCTAGCCATATTAATTGCTCAGCTCTCTTCTTGTTCTTCTTGTTTCGACATTTCGTTCTGCAAGAGTAGCATTCCGGAGGGGAAAACTCCATAGATAAGGGAACAGAGATCGGATACAAATGAGGATACATTCTGGAAATTAAAACTCCGCCGCGGGCGGAGTTTGGGGACGAAAAGCTGGAACCGGTGTGCAACAGGCTTTATTTCTTGATAAATGCCAGGTAGGCTGCAGCTTCACTGCGCGTTCTGACGTTCAGCTTTTCGAGGATATTGTGGACATGATTTTTTACCGTACCGATCTCGATCACCAGTTTCTCGGCGATCTGCTGGTTGGTGAAGCCCATGCCAATTAATTCCAACACCTCCAGTTCGCGGCCGCTCAGGCTGGTTGTGTCGCTGACATTGTTCTCTATGTCAGAAAACATGCGCGCCAGGTTGGACAGGCGTTCCATCATGGCGGCGGCAATTTGCGGCGAGACGAAGACCTTGCCGTCCTGGGCGGCACGCACTGTTTCAATTAAGTCCTCCAGGGAATGGTCCCGCAATACGTAGCCAGTTGCCCCGGCTTCGACGTAGCGTAACACATGCTTTTTCTCTTCAGTTAAACCGAGTGCCAGCACTTTTGTGGAAGGCGCCAGCTGGGTGATGGCGCTGGTGAGGCTGAGCGCTCCCTGGCCCGGTAGACGGGTGCTGACGAGTGCCACGTCGATGGTTTGTTCCTGCACAACTTTCAGCGCCTCTTCCGTGCTCGTAACGCTGGCAACCACCTTGAGATCCGGCTCATCTTCCAATGCCGCGCTGATCACATTTCCGATCAGCCCGCTTTCATTGACAAGCAGGAGATAAATGGGTCGTTCGGGTCGAGCGGATTCGTCGCTCATGAACGAAAATTATACCCGTCAAGGCATATTTCTTCCTCGGCGATCAAAAACAGCCCAGATATATCCAAATTTATATCCCGGCTGTATATACCGATGCATACTCCAACAAAATATTATGTGCTATGGTAGTTCAAGATTGGTTTAAATCACCCAATAGGAGTATCAACCTATGACAAAATTACGCACTTTAGCGGACGTGGGGCAGTCGGTTTGGCTGGATTACACCCAGCGTTCGTTCGTCGCCTCGGGCGGATTGCAATCCTACATCGACAAAGGTTTGCGCGGCGTGACATCCAACCCATCCCTCTTCGAAAAAGCGATTGCCGATACCAGTGACTACGATGAGGACATTCAAAAACTGGGTTTGCTTGGAAAGTCCGCAGAGGAGATCTATGAAGAGCTGACCGTTGAGGATGCCAAGATGGCTGCTGACGTGCTCCGCCCCGTTTTTGATGAGACCGACGGGAATGATGGGTATTTCAGCCTGGAGGTCAATCCGCATCTCGCGCACGACCGGCAGGGCACCGTCAATGAGGCGATCCGTTTGTTTGCCCGGGTGGACCGGCCCAATGTGATGATCAAAGTCCCGGCCACCGCGGAGGGTGTGCTGGCTTTTCAGGAATTGATCGAAGAAGGCATCAACATCAATGTGACCTTGATGTTTTCGCTGGAACAGTATGACCAGATCGCGGAGGCCTATCTTACCGCCATGGAAAACCGCGCCGCAAAAGTTTATCATCTCAAGCAGATCGCTTCGGTCGCCTCGATCTTCGTCAGCCGGCTGGATAGCAAGGTGGACAAGATGCTGGATGCGTTTGTAACTCCCAGGGCGAAATCCCTCAAAGGTACGATTGGACTTGCCAATGCCAAGATGGCATACCAGCGTTACAAGGAATATTTCCAGAGCGAGCGCTGGCAACGATTGGCGGAAAAAGGTGCGCAGGTGCAGCGTGTTCTCTATGGGAGCACCGGCACCAAGAATCCGGCGTATCCGGATGTGATGTATGTCGATCATCTCATTGGGCCAAATACAGTCAATACCGTCCCGCCCAAAACATTGGAAAAGTTCATGGATCACGGCATGGTCAAGCTGACTCTGGAAAGCGATCTTGAGGAAGCTCAATCCCAGCTAAACAGCCTGCCGGAGCTGGGGATTAATCTTTATGATGTGACGCAGGAGTTGCTTGATGAAGGAGTGGATGATTTTGCAGAGGATTATGACGCGCTGATCAAGGCGATCACGGAGAAGAAATTGGCGCTGATCACGACTTGATCTTTTATTTCCCGCTGGGGCAGGGGAAGACCCTTGCCTCACAGTGCGTCTGTAAATTGAAAATCGATGGGTTAAGAAAGGAATTTAAAAATGGCAGAATTTGATCGAAAAGCAGGTGTGCTTTGGACGGGGGATTTAAAAACCGGTAATGGGTTGATCAGCACGGAAAGCAAAACGCTCTTTGAACTGCCCTATACTTATCAGACTCGTTTTGAGGATAAAGTGGGATTAAACCCGGAGGAATTGATCGCGGCGGCTCATGCCGCCTGCTTTAGTATGTCGGTTGCCAGTACGCTGAAGAAGAATGGCTTCACACCCATGAAGACGGACACGACTGCAACCTGCACATTTGTAATAAAGAGTGGTGGCCCTCCTGAGATTACAAATATGCGGCTTCACGTACGCTGTGAAGTGCCCGATATTGACGAAGCGAAGTTCAATCAGATTATCGCCGAGGCCGACAAGGGTTGTCCTGTGTCGAACCTTTTGCGAAACGGACTCAAGATCGAAATCACATCGGCCTTGATTTAAACCTATGGCTCTCAATGTTTCTCGAAAATTGATCAAAAGCCATCTCCTGGAAGGGGAGATGAACCCCGGAGAGATGATCGGGATTCGCATCGATCAAACGCTGACCCAGGATGCAACCGGGACCCTGGTGATGCTTGAATTGGAAGCGATGGGTCTGCGACGGGTCAGAACGGAAGTCTCGGTCCAGTACGTGGATCACAACCTGATCCAGACCGATTTCAAGAATCCGGACGATCACCTTTTTCTGCAAAGCGCCTGTGAGCATTTCGGGGTCTGGTTCAGCCGCCCGGGAAACGGCGTCAGTCATCCTGTCCACATGCAGCATTTTGGCAAGCCTGGCAAGACGCTGCTGGGCTCCGACAGTCACACGCCTGCAGCGGGTTCGCTGGGAATGCTGGCGATCGGCGCCGGCGGATTGGATGTCGCCATGGCGATGGCGGGCCATCCTTTTTACCTCACCATGCCCAAGATCTGGGGCGTGAAACTGACCGGCAAGCTTCCGGATTGGGTCAGTGCCAAGGATATTATTCTGGAAATGCTCCGCCGCCACACGGTGAAGGGTGGGCTTGGACATATTATCGAATATTATGGTCCTGGTTTAAAAGAATTATCGGCGATGGATCGCCATGTGATCGCCAACATGGGGACGGAGCTTGGCGCCACGACGACAGTGTTCCCGTCCGATGACGAGATACGCAGGTTTCTGCAGGCACATGAGCGCGGCGAGGATTGGATCGAACTGGTCCCTGATCCGGATGCAGAATATGATCGTCATGACGAAATCGATCTGTCCACGCTTGAACCCTTGATTGCCAAGCCCAGTAGCCCGGATGCAGTTGTCCCGGTCCGTGAACTGGCTGGGATGCCAATTTATCAGTCGTATATCGGTTCTTCAGCCAACCCCGGTTATCGTGATTTTGCGATTGTCGCCCAGACCGTGAAGGATCGCCGGATTCCCAGTAATGTCTCATTCGATATCAATCCGACCTCCCGCCAGTTGCTGGAGGAATTGATCGCGGAAGGTGAGATGGGTCATCTCATTCACGCGGGCGCTCGCCTGCACCAGGCGGGCTGCAACGGATGTATTGGCATGGGGCAGGCGCCTGCCAGTGGAAAAATCAGCTTGCGAACCGTGCCGCGCAACTTCCCCGGACGTTCGGGGACGAAAGATGATCAGGTTTACTTGTGCAGTCCGGAGACGGCGGCCGCTTCTGCATTAACCGGTGTAATTACTGATCCGCGTGAATTGGGAATTCCGTACCCAAAGGTAAAACTTCCAAAGAAACATATTTTGAACAAACAAATGTTGATCCCGCCTCTTCCGGAAGAGCAGGCAGTTCGTGTTCAATTGGTCAAGGGTCCCAATATTCAGCTGCTGCCGTCCATGGATGTGCTCCCGGATCGTTTGGAAATGCCGATCCTTTTGAGGGTCGGTGACAATATTTCCACCGATGAGATCATGCCGGCGGGCGCGCGTGTGCTGCCGTACCGCAGCAACATTCCCAAGATCAGCGAATTCGTATTCGAGAACATCGACCCCACATATGATCAACGCGCCCTCGAACGGACTCCTCCCGGAAGCCATGCCATTATCGCTGGCGACAATTACGGTCAGGGGTCGAGCCGCGAGCATGCTGCCATCGCTCCCCGGTATCTGGGTTTGCGCATGGTGATCGCAAAGAGTTTCGCCCGCATCCATCGCATGAACCTTGTGAATTTCGGGATCCTGCCGGTGATCTTCGAGGATGCATCCTTGTATGACCGCCTGGAGCTCGGCGATGTGATCGTCATGGAAAATGCGCGCGAGCAACTGGCTGGGAGTGTAAATGATCGAACGCTGGTGCTGAGTATCCCCAAAAAGAAAATCACATTTGCGGTGAGTCATAACTTGTTCCCGCGCATGATCGAAGTTGTACTGGCTGGCGGGTTGACGAATTGGACACGCGACCGCGCGCCGATTGAGCAAGTCTAGAACATAGCCGACTTATATACGCGAGCAAGAATTTTTTTGCTGGTGCTTGTTAGCCCGGAAAGGAAGTTGGCAATGCTGCTGGAGAACAGGGTCGCCGTGGTCTACGGTGCGGGCGGTCCCATTGGCGGTGCAGTGTCCCGTGCTTTTGCCCGCGAGGGATCTAGGGTTTTTCTCACTGGCCGCACAAAGGCAAAGCTTGAGAAGATCGCTGATGAGATCCGTTCGAACGGCGGTGCAGCGGAAATCGCGGTCGTTGATGCCCTCGATGAGCAGGCTGTTGACAAGTATATTGATGCGCTTGTCGAGCAGACCGGGCAAATCGATATTTCATTTAATCTCATTGGGTATGGAGATGTCCAGGAGCCGCT
>Ga0105104_10002505_pt1 | contig 13407 bp, 7 predicted proteins | sample PPLLaktember2015_3_FD_87034 | JGI IMG/M metagenome (GOLD analysis project Ga0105104, IMG submission 87034) | Freshwater sediment microbial communities from Prairie Pothole Lake near Jamestown, North Dakota, USA - PPLs Lake P7 Core (6) Depth... | ecosystem: Environmental > Aquatic > Freshwater >...
GCCCCTCCGCCCCTCCGCCCCTTCGCCCCTTCGCCCCTTTGCCCCTTTGCCCCTTCGCCCCTTCGCCTTTTCCGTCCGCTTTTGTGGTCGTTTTCACACGATAGCCGTCCGCTTTCCCTTAAAATAGCCGCTCGATCATCGGGTATTCGATTAGAGGAGTAGTTCAGCCTTCGGGGGAGAGGGACATGAATCACGACCTGCCTATTCGGTGCGTCTCGCGCATCATCCTGCTTGGGATCTCGGTGCTGACTGGATCGCAAGTCCTGCCAGCTGCATATGCACAAGGCCAACAAGACTTCCGTTTTGAGGTCGTGGACCGAAACAAAGACGGTAAAGAACTGATCCGCCCTATAGAAAAAGGCGAAGTGTTTCAATCGCTGCTGGTCAACGGGACGGTGCGGCTCGCAGAAACCCTCCGCTCGGACAACGTGGATCTCATCGTTCAAGTGGACGAGCCGATATCAGCCCAGCCGCAATTCTCGGTTCGCACGGCGACTGCTTCCGACGTCGAACAGAGATTACTGGCAGTCGAGCGGGTGGCTGATCGCGTCCTTCAACTCGAGAACTCCTGGCGGAGACTCAGGCAACTTCCGATCCTCGACTCCGACTCGGTGATCCGCCACCGGTATAGCCTCGTTTTCACCGGCATAGCGGTGACCGTGAGCAGGGAAGTGGAGGAATCGCTTCGGACCCTCCCCGAAGTGCGGCGGTTGTGGCGGGACAGCGAGAGAAGGGCTTTACTGGATAAGAGCGTCCCCCTGACCGGTGCCGACCGCGTCTGGTCGGATCTCGGTGTTACAGGGAAAGGAGTTGTGGTTGGAGTCGTCGACTCGGGCATCGACTACCGTCATGCCGACCTTGGTGGCTGTCTGGGGCCGGAATGCCGGGTCAAGGGCGGCTACAATTTCGTGGCCAAAAACACGAACCCGATGGACGATAACGGTCACGGCACTCACGTAGCCGGCACGATCGCCGCCAACGGACTCATGAAGGGCGTGGCCCCCGACGCCAAACTGTTGGCGATCAAAGTACTCGCCAAAGACGGAGCGGGGCTCAACTCGAATATCATCGCCGGAATCGAGTGGGCCGTTTCTCACGGGGCCGACGTTCTCAACCTGAGTATTGGCGGGACCGGCTCACCGGACGGACCGGACAGCCAGGCGGTGGACAACGCTGTCGATCTCGGCTGTGTCGTGGTGGTAGCGGCCGGAAACGAGGGACCGTCCTATGACACACTCAGTTCGCCCGGGGTAGCCCGAAAAGTCCTGACGGTCGGCGCTTGTGATGATCAGGACGAGATCGCCTCCTTCAGTTCTCGAGGGCCATCGAGCATCTACCAGGTTAAGCCCGAACTCCTCGCGCCCGGCGTCGCGATAAAGAGCACCGTCCCCAAGGGCACCTGCAACCTGTGCGACTCCTCCGGGTTTGCTGAATCGGATGGGACCAGCATGGCCACGCCTCATGTAGCCGGCGCCGCCGCGCTTCTGCTCGAGCGACATCCCGACTGGACTCATCAGCAGGTCAAAGATGCGCTTATTCAAAACTCGGTTGATCTTCATTTGAATCCCTTCCAGCAGGGCGCCGGTCGGTTGGACGTTTATGCGGCCGTCGGGGCACCAGTCTTGATCTCGGGCATGAATGGCGCTTTGGTCAGCTGCGGACTCGATGACCTGACCGGTCCGCTTTTCAGCAGGAGCTACGCGCTCACGATCACCAACCACGGAACGACGGCACAATCCGGGCAATTGCTGGTCGAGGGGCTGCTTCCACCCGGCCTTAATGCGACTCTGTCAAGCAATGCCGTGAGCCTGGCCCCAGCCGAAAGCAAGACCATCACTTTCTCCTTGACTGTCGACAACAACCTGGTTCCCCACGCGGCGAACGAACCTTTTGACTACACGGGTTCGATCGTAGCCGACTTTGGAGGCGGACGGCGGTCACATACGCCTTTCGTTATCGTCAAGAGTCCTGTCCTCTCGATCGATTTCGGGAATGATGACACTGCTGGTTGGGTCGTCGTCCACGCGGGGCCATACTCGAAGATGTACATGCTGGCGGGTTATCCGCTGACCGTTTCCGTTCCGCCTGGCATTGTTGACGTCGTGACTGGGTTCACCGACTTGTCAACCTTCATAGTCAAGGAAGGGGTTTCAGTGCAACAGCGCACTGAGCTGAAAGTCGCAAAAAACGACGCACTGAACACGGTGAAGACGGATTGGGTATACCAGAACGGCCTCTCTTCAGGCCCGCCCGCCCTCCCGATAGTTCTCGCATCATTGAGAACGAAGAACTCCGACTTTGAATTCCGGGTTGTCTTGCCTGGGCAACAAATAACAGAATGGCAGTTCTCGAACGTGAGCTCCGCCTACACCTTTGAGACCAGCGTCTTGGAGTATGGACTCCCCTTCCAGAACGGATCCCACCTTTTCCATGCGTCCGTCACCGAGGGGATCAACCAGTCAATCGTCTGCAAGAACACGCGTGCAGATTTGAAGTCGATCGGAATGAGAAACGGCGCGGGCCTCCTGCTCGATAATGTCGTCATCTCGACGGGCCTGTTCTATCGAGACGGGCGGGGCTTCCGGCTGGTGAGCCCAGTCCTGAAAGCCCCGATTACCGAACAGTATCATGTCCTTGCCGAACCTAATCCCGACTACAGCCTGGGATATCTCCTGACTGAACTGTACGCTAACAGTTTTTCCGAATCCTCGCTGGTTTACCGGACTCCCTTTTTGCGTGTCGCCGGCGCCCCCTTGCGATTGAATGCGTTTCTTGATGGTGAGTTTGCCACCCCGCTGTTTTCGACCACGTCGAACTTCCTGCCCTTTGGCGAAGGCCCATACGTCTGGGGAGGCCGGTTCGACAATAAGAAACAGGAGATCGCCTTAACTCCCTTGCTTGGCGATTTCTTCTGGCCCTTTCTCGGTCAAACCGGTGAGATGAGGAAACAGACGGGCTACGCTTACGAGCTGTGGCAAGGGACGAAGAAGATCAAAAGCGGAAACGTACCGGGCAGTGTGTACCCATTAGCCACCACACGGTTTAGCCTGCTCAACCTGACTCCCGGGAATTATGTCTTTAAGCTGAAGACCAATATCAAAGAGTTGGGGACGACTGGTCAGGGGGAGATATCCGCCTCCCTAAACACGGACGCTTCGGATCCCAATCCCCCTCACCTGCTCAGTTTTCAGGTGCTTGCCGGGGCTGAAAATTCAGGGAGGATCTCCGAAGGCGGAGCCGAAGTTCGATTCCGAGCAGGTGACAATCAGGGAGTTTCGAACGCGGCTCTCTCTTACGACGACGGCGGCGGGTGGAAGTCGGCTACGCTGCAAACGATCGGCTCCGACGAGTATTCCGCACACGTCCCTTGCCCCTCGTCAGTTGTCAGCTTGAAACTCGAGGTCAGGGACAACGCTCAGAACTCGATTACTTATGTGACATCGGCGGCGAAGAAAGTGGTCGATCTCGGGCTATCCTTGAGCCGGACGGGAGACTTCAAACTTAATAGCCGGACGACTTTTGCCGTTAAACTGAAGAATGTCGGCACCGAGCCCATCGCCCCTCCGGTTAAAGTCTCGCTTAGCCTGCCATATGGGCTCAAATACACGGGTTTCAGTGGAGCCGGATGGAGCTGCTCGAACAGCGGTCAGACGATCACCTGTTCCTTCTCTAACGGGATCCAGATAGGTGACCTGGACACGGGGGTCAACATTACCGCGCAGGTGACTTCCAGCGTGGCTCAGTACTTGAGCACGGCGTCGCTGCACTATGCAGCGGACACAAATCCGGAAAATAACGCGCTGACGGATCACATGGTGATGGAAAACTGGGTGGCGGGCGGGCTTGGCGCGGAGAACGTTCTTGCGCTGGTCGTGCAGCCGACCGACGCTCAAGTCATGTACGCCGGCACCGCGCGCGGTATTTTCAAGTCGACCGACCGTGGGGTCAACTGGGTGATGTCAGCCATCGGACAGGAAGTACGCGTACGATCCATAGCGATTGATCCGGTTACGCCGTCGACTTTGTACATCGGCACCGAAGGCCAGGGAGTCTCCAAGAGCACCGACGGCGGTGAGAGCTGGAAAAAAACCAACACTGGTTTGACGAACCTCAGCGTTTTTGCGCTGGTCATGGATCCCAAGGATACTCAAGTCCTCTACGCTGGTACGGGAGCGGGCGTTTTTAAGACCGGCAATGCCGGAAACGGGTGGTCAGCCTCCTCCACGGGTTTGACCAATACGAAGATTACGGCGCTGGTTGTCCACCCTGAGGATTCGAAAGTCCTCTTCGCTGGAAGCGCGATCGGGATTTTCAGGAGTCAACAAGCCGGCACCGGGTGGAAAGCGGTGCACTCGGGGGGGACCGGATTCATCGTGAGCGCCATCGTCTTTGATCCGACGGACGAAAAAGTCATGTATGCGGCCACTGCCAAGGGCGTGTACAAGAGTGTTGATGGCGGAGACCAGTGGGAAGCGCGCACGTTAGGCCTGAACAAGCTCGATACAGAGTGTATCCTGGTCGACCCGTCTAATCCCCAAATCGTCTACGTCGGCGTCACAGGCGGCGGCATCTACAGGAGTGTTGACGGCGGTGAAAGTTGGAGTTCCTTTGGCCTCGGAGCGACTACTTCGACTGTCACCTGCCTGGTCCTGAATGGACCGATCTTAGCCTCTACAGCGAAGGGGCTGGTCGCGCTCAGTTTCCGTCCCGACCTGGCTGTTGAAGTTGCGGAGACCGGGCATTTTCTGTCGGGGTCTTACGGGCGTTTCACGCTGCGGGTCACGAACGCGGGGTTGGGTGCATCCGAAGGCAACACGACCATTGTTAATACCTTACCGGCTCCACTGGATTTGATTAATGCCTCGGGTGTTGGTTGGACGTGTTCCGCGACGGGAAAGAAGGTTCAATGCGTCCGAACTGATCCGGTTCAGGCCGGTTCGCAGAGTGATATCGGGTTCCTCGTCTCAGTGGCGGACAGTGCCAGCGGCAGTTTCGGCAACGATGCAACCCTGGAAAACAGCGGTGACTCCAATCAGAGCAACAACACGTGTGCCGAAGACTTTAACGTGTTGGCCGGTATTCCCTTCTGGTTTCCTTTCTACCAGGGCGATCAGGCCTCTTTCACGGGATTTGCACTCGTGAACCCTGGTTCGTCTGCTGCCACGCTCGACTTCTTTGCCCATGCAAAGGATGGCGGGTTGCAGGCTCTGCCTGACAATCCGTCGTCGCGCACTCTGGAGCCAAATCAACAACTCGCTCAATTGGGGAACGAACTTTTCCAGGCGGCGGGCGGCGCGAAGCAGGACGGCTGGGTCAGGCTGGTCAGTGACAAGCCGGTCACCGGCTTTTTCCTTTTCGGCAGCGGCGCCCAGAACGACGGCTCCGTGGGATTCGCTCAAAAGGCGAAAACACTCTATTTCACCCGGGTCTTCGAGGGGCCCAAATCCTATCGGAATCAGGCCGCCTCCACGCTATTGAGCCTGGTTAACCCGAATCGTACGTCGGTTGTTCTGCGGCTCACGCTTTACAACCAGACCTCAGCCGTCGTTTCTTCGGTGAATGTCACGATACCGGGTTACGGATGCCTCTATGATTCGATTTCCGCCTTATTCGGTACCCCGGTGACTCTGTCGGGCGGATTCGTGAAGGCTGAGTGCACCCAAGGAGACGGGGCGGTCGGCTTCGAGCTGGTCAAAGTGCAGGACCATGACACGCTCATTGGCCTGAACGCCGCGACGACGTCCGCGGAGGATCTTTATTCCGCTCAACTGGCCGAGGTAACCGGTCTGTACACGAGTGTGAAGATCATCAATACCGGTCAATCGAACAGTATCGTCTTGTTCACCGCGATAGGAAACGATGGTCAGAAGCTCGGTCAGCCGTACAGCATGGTGTTGGAACCGGGCGATGCCTTTGAGAAGGATGCCGGTGAAATATTCGGCTGGAAAGCGGGCGAGTCGCACGTCGGTAGTCTGAAAATCGAGAGCAATACCCCCACTCTTGTAGGGGACGTGGTCTTCGGTGACAGCGCTTTCGTGTCGACGGCTGCGTTGCCGCTCCAGGCAACCAAGTTCACCCGGGCCGTCTTCAGTCAGGTCGCCAACGGAATGGGCCTTTTCACCGGGCTGGCCTTCTATAACACGGCAGTCGATACAGCGAGTGTCACGGTCGAAGTATTCTCGCCGGAAGGGGAAAAGACGGGTGAAGCCGAGCTGAACCTCCCGGCTGGCGGCCGGACTTCGCAGCTGCTGTCGGAACTGGTCCCGTCCACTCAGGGGCAGATTAGAGGTTACGTGGTGGTTTCGTCCAATCGGCCCCTGATCGCTCAGCAACTCTTCGGGGACGGCAATTTTCTGGCCGCGGTCCCGCCGAGTATGCTGCAGTAGGAGGTGAGTTACGGGTTACGGCTGGACAACAAGACGCGCTTGCGTCGCATTACAGAGCCGCGCACGCAGCGTGTGGCTTGCCACCCGGGCCGCGAAGCGCTTTATGCGGAGCGAGTCCCGGAGCGAAGTAAGCGGGACCACCCAACGTGCCTTTACGTTCGTTGGGTGGTCCCGCTTACTTCGCTCCGGGACTTAGCGCTTCGCGGCCCGGGTGGCAAGCCACACGCTGCGTGCGCGGCTCTGTAATGCGACGCAACCCGCAACCCGCAACCCGCGTCACACAAACACGAACTGCACCGCCGTCTCAATCTCAGCGCAAAGGCTTTCCTTTACCGGACAGTTCAGTGCGGCACGTGCGAACGCCGCTTTCATACCACTCGTGAGCGGGAGGGGCATCTCCACGAGGGCGCAAAGCCGACCAATCCGGCGCCTGGGCCCATCTGTCATTTCCTGCGTAACCGTGATCTTCATTCCCCTCAAATCGAGCAGCTCCGACTCGGCTGCTTCCCCGAGCCGAATCGCCAGGCTGATGCCGAAGGCGGCCGCCAACAGATCCGTGGGTGAAAATGTCTCAGAGCCTGCCGTCCCGACCGGCTGATTTGTCGCCTTCAGCCGTTGTCCACTTGCTGTATGGAACGCTTCACAACAAGACTGGTCCTGGTAGGTAATCTCAATTGTCGCCATGATTGAGTTCCCCTTTTCTTAGGATAATCAGCGGTCGGAGTCTCTGACACCCGGGTTGGCTAGCCCATTTGACAATAAGGCAAGACGAGCCAGAACTCTTTCGCGCAAGAGCCTCTCTTTCAACGGGCGAGGCTGGAAGTGGGCCCGGAAGGGAACGAACTCGCTGCTCAGCACACCCTTTCGCCCGATTGACACGGTTGCCGCCATGCCATAGTCGGTCCAATAAGGGTGGCCTCCTTGATAAAATGTGAAGTTCCCAAGTGAATAGATGATAAGCGCGCCCCGGTACGTTTCGACACCCTGTATGACATGCGGATGATGTCCCAGGATTAGGTCGGTGCCGTTGTCGACTGCCCAGCGCAGGAAAGCCCGTGTTCTGTCGGTCGGCCAGTCGCTGTATTCGTTCCCGCCGTGGTAAGAGAGGATGGTGAAATCGGCCGTTTGTTCGGCAGCTTGCAGGGCGGGCAGGAGGCAATCACGATCCGCGATGTTGAGGTGACGCTCAAGAGCCTTGCCGGCAACCGGAGCGTTACTAACGTCGGTGACGGCCAGGAAAGCAATGGTGCGACCTTTGACTCTAACGTACGTCGGCTGGTACAGCTCGGAGGCGAATCGGGCTGTTCCATTGAACGGAATCCCGGCCGACTCCAGGCGTATCACTGTTTCCCGCAGTGCCTTGAGTCCGTAGTCGGAGCTGTGATTGTTGGCGGTTGAAATGAGGTCCCATCCGCTTCGCCTCAAGGCGAGCGCGGCCAGGGGCGGGGCGGTAAAAATCAGGCGATTGTCCGGCTTGACCGTTTCTCCACCCTGTTCAGAGATATTCGACTCGAGGTTACAAAAAGCAAGGTCGAAGGACTCAATCCAGCTGCGAAGATGTCCGAACGGGTAGTGAGCTCCCTCGGTGAGAAGCGATTGACCACACTGCCTGCCAAGATTGACGTCGCCGACCGCCAGTAGAGTAATCGGAGGTTCGTCTGGTGGCGCCGGCCTGCTCTTGGCTATGGGAGGCTGGCTCTCGGGACGCGAGCACGCAACCGTACCAAGGACCGCACAGAGCACAATACCTTTTGCGAGGAAAGTCCTTCGCAATTTACCACCCGTCTACTGTCTCTGAATCGTCGACCGGGTGAAGCAGGACCAGATAAACTCCTGTGCCTTCCCACTCCGACTCCATTACGCGCATCTCGACCTCGGTTGCCCCGGTCAGGTTCTTTACCATCACGCGCCCGACTTGGCCTACCGTGAGCGGAAGTGAGAAGGGTTCCCCTGTTATGTCTTCAGCCTTGCGTCCGCACATGCTTTGGAACGCCAGATTGGCAAAACGAATCTTGTGATTGTTGTCCACGACAACAATCCCCTCGGTCGTTGTGTTAACGATGTCTTGGAAGCACTTGCGGCTTATCCAGAGCGCCGTTTCGAGCTTTTTCCGTCCGTCCATCTCCTCGCGCAGCAGTTCGTTCGCCTTTCTCAGTTCCGTGGTCCGCTCCTCGACCAGCTTCTCCAATTCCTCGTGCCGCTGGCGCATGGATTCTTCTAAGGCCCGCCGTTCATTGATAAGGTTCTGGACGTAAAGACTGAAAAGCACCAGCACGCAGACAGCGAGAAGCCGAACTGACAGATCCGGAATGTCAGGGTAGACAAGCTGAGTCAGGAGATTTCCTCGCTTGAAGATGAACACGTCCCTGGCGGCTTCCAGGACCCAGTAGGCTAATGCGAAGATAAAGCCACTGACGATCACCGGGGAACCAAATATCCGCCTGCCGCGCCCTTTCTCCTGGATACTGACTCGCACGGACTGCGCATAGCATCCGTACAGGATGATCATGCCAATGATCAGGAGTCGCATCCAGACAGAGGTAAGGTCCGGAAAGAACAAGCGTTCAGGCAGGGTGCCTTTACCGAAGGCCAAAACGTCTCTGACTGATTCAAGAACCCAGTAAAAAGCACCGAAACCGACACCAACCCAGATCAGATTAATTCTGTCTTTGTTTTTCGCCGTGTCTTCCATGGTGTGCTCTCATCAACGGTGCTGAGCATCCTGTAAAACCTTCGGAAAATCAACATCTTTTTGGGCCTGGACGGTTTCGCCCTCTTCGTTCTTTGTCAGCCGTTAGCCGTCAGCTGTCAGCTCTTTCCCGACTGCTCATCTACCTTTCGCGTGACAATGTACTCGACCAGGCGCGGACTGATCAGGCTGAGCCAGGGAAGCGCTTTCAACTTGGGCGGGATGACCAGTTCGCGCTGCCGTTTGCTCATCGCTTGGATGATTGCTTGCGAGCACGCTTCGACCGTGACCGACTCCCGGCTATGGCGGCTGCGCGTGCTTCCGAGCGGCACTCCGTCTTTCCCATAGGCGTGCTCGCGCAGCCTTGTTCCGGTCAGCCAGTGAGGCAGGACCAGGAGGATGTGGACCCCCGTCTCTCGCAGTTCGGTTCTGAGCGCGTTAAAAAAGCCCTGAACGGCGTGTTTGCTGGCGACGTAACCCGTATGGTACGGGACGCCGATCTTTCCCTGGATGGACGAGATCGCAACGATCGTCCCCCGGCTCTGTTTGATGAACGGGAGCGCAAAGTAGGTGCAGTAGACGACGCCTAGATAGTTAACCTGCATGAGCCTGGGGAAGACGGACAAGTCCTTCACATCTTCAAACCGGGCCCACATGCTGATCCCGGCGTTCGCGACGAGGGCATCAATGCCCCCGAACCGTTCAACCGCGGCATCGACAAAGCGTTTGCAGTCCTCGGGTTTCGTCACGTCGCCGACAACGGGTAGTGCCTTCCCTCCCAATTCCTCACAACTCTTGCAGGTCTCGGCCAACTGCTGAGAATTGAGGTCGAAAAGGGCCAGGTCATTTCCCTTCTTGGCGAGATCCGTCGCCAGGGCTCTTCCGAGTCCCGACGCCGCACCTGTGATCAGTACTCTCATATTTTTTAAGCCCGCAGAGTTTACCATTTCTCAGTGATATGATAAGCGTTCAACTTCTTTTGGAGCGGAGTAAACATGCCGAATAATTCAAATCAAAACAAACTGTCGCGTCGTGACTTTGTGAAGGCCGGAGCGGCAGCTGTCCCGGCTTTTACCATTGTCCCGAGCCACGTGCTCGGCGGCCGGGGCCAGGTTACGCCGAGCGAAAAGGTGAACGTTGCCGCCATCGGAACCGGTGGCCAGGGATGCGTGGATCTGCGCGGCTTCATGCAGATCCCGAAGGTCCAGGTCGTCTCCGTTTGTGACGTCCGCAAAGATGCGGACTATTCGCAATTTTATTTTCGTGGTCGGGCCGGTTCGGACATCGCCAAGGCGCTCGTCGAGAAGACGTACGCCGAGCAGACGGCATCGGGGACCTACAAGGGCTGCAACAGCTACGTTGACTTCAACGAGATGCTCGAGAAGGAGACGGGGATCGATGCGGTCATCGTGGCCACGACCGACAATCTTCACGCCGTTGCCTCTCTCGCCGCCATCGGTCGCGGGAAGCACGTGTACTGCGAAAAGCCGCTCACACATGATGTGTACGAAGCGCGGATGATGACCGAAGCGGCCCGCAAGCACGGCGTCAAGACCCAGATGGGGAACCACGCTCATTCATCCGAGTACATGCGGCTGCTCGTCGAGTGGGTTCGGGATGGCGCCATCGGAGACATCACCGAGGTCCATTGCTGGACCAATCGCCCGATCTGGCCGCAAGGAATCCCGCGTCCTAAAGAGGAGATGCCCGTTCCGGAGGGCCTCGACTGGGACCGCTGGATCGGCCCCGCGCCCTTCCGAACGTATCATTCCTCTTATGCACCGTTCAACTGGCGCGGCTGGTGGCACTTCGGAACCGGCGCGCTGGGCGACATGGGCTGTCACATTATGGATATGCCGGTATGGGCGCTCGAATTGGGTCATCCGATCGCTGTCGAGGCCAGTTCTACTCCGTTCCAACAGAATGAATCAGCGCCGGCTGGTTCCATTGTCACCTACGATTTCCCAGCCCGTGGCTCCAAGCCGCCCGTTCGGTTGACGTGGTACGACGGCGGTCTGACGCCGCCCAAACCCAAGGAGCTCGAGTGGCGAATGCCGGGAACGGGATCCCTGATGGTCGGGAGCAAGGGCAAAATCCTCGCGGAGGAGTCGGGCAGCGGACGGCTGATCCCCGAAGCGGCGATGAAGGCGTACAAGCGGCCGCCGAAAACCATCAAGCGCGTCTCCGGTCATTATTCGGACTTTGTCGAGGCGTGTCTTGGTGGTGATGAGGCGAGCTCAAACTTCAGTGTGGCCGGTCCGTTGACCGAGATCGTGCTTCTGGGCAACGTCGCCATTCAGTCCGGCAAGAATGTTCGGCTCGAGTGGGACGGCCCGAATCTGTCAGTGACGAACGTACCCGACGCGAACAAGTTGATTCGTCGCGCGTATCGTCAAGGTTGGACCCTGCCGGTCAGCTAATCAAAAACAGGAGTCAGAAGTCAGGAGTCAGAAGTCAGAAGTCAGAAGACAGGAGTCAGAATGAAAAGCGTCCGAGGTTCTGGTTTTTATTCTGACTCCTGACTTCTGACTTCTGACTCCTGTTTTTTACTTCTGACTTCTGACTCCTGTCTCCTGCTTCCCCTATTTCTCCAGCTCTATCACGTCTTTTCCGCTCAGGTTAAAGCGGGACAGGTCGGCGTGTTTGTGTCCCAGAACCAGCACCTTGGCGAAATCGACCAGCTCCGGCAGCGAACTCACCATCAGCTTCTCGATGTGTGGGATTTCCTTCTCGATGTACTGTTTGTTGGCGCCGAAGATCCGGGAAAGCTGAACATTCGCGTCGTAAACCTTCACAGGAAAGCCCCGACCGATCAGGTGCTCGACCAGGATGACGAGGGGACTCTCCCGCAGATCGTCTGTCCCGGGCTTGAACGAAAGCCCCACCACTCCGATGTTCTTTCGCCCTCCCTTGGTGATCAAGCGTAGAGCCTGGTCGAGTTGCGCCTGATTACTGGGTATAAGCGAAGCAAGGAGAGGTACTTCGACGTCCGACACGCGGGCAAAATGGTTGAGCGCCCTGACGTCTTTCGGCAGGCAGGACCCGCCGAACGCGAAGCCCGGCCGCAGGTAAGCCTTCGAGATGTTCAGCTTCTCGTCCTTAGTGAAAATATCCATCAGTTGATTCGCGTCCACGCCAAGGCTCCTGCAAAGCCGCCCGATCTCGTTAGCGAAGCAAATCTTGACGGCATGAAACGAGTTGGAGGCGTACTTGATCATCTCGGCCGTCTCAATCGGGACCTTGATGGTCTCGGCTTTGATGGTCGTGTACATCTTCTCCACCATGTCGGAAGGTGGTTTTTCGTCGCAGCCAATCAGCGTGTACGGCGGCTGAAAGAAGTCACGGACGGAGGTACCCTCTCGGAGGAACTCCGGGTTGACGCAGACACCAAAGTCCCTTCCCGCTTTCTTTCCCGACGACGCTTCCAGTGCGGGGATCGCCGTCGAGCGCGCAGAACCGGGAAGCATTGTCGACCGGATCACCACGACGTGGTAATCCTCCTTCAGGGCCAGCCCGGCGCCGATCGAGCGGCACGACGAGTCGATATAGGAGAGATCGAGACTACCGTTCTCCCGCGATGGTGTGCCTACGCATACGAGGCTGATCTCCGTCCCGGCGATCGCTTCAACGGCGGATCCGGTAGCCGTCAGGAGGCCGTTGCAGACTGCATTCTTGACGATGTCCGCGATCTCGTCCTCGACGATGGTGGATTGTCCCGTGCGAATGAGGTCGACCTTGTGCGGATTAACGTCCACGCCGACGACTTCGTTCCCCAGGCGTGCCAAACAGGCAGCAGACACACAACCGACATATCCAAGTCCAAAAACCGAAATTTTCATGATTTTGTTTACGACGCCTCCGCGAGGAAACGATTGATCCTTGCGATCTCCGCTTCCCATCTGGCGGCGCGCTCCTCCTGGAGGCGGCGGATTTCTGAACGGAAGAACTCCTGCCGTTCGACGAATTGCCGAACGGCGCCCACTATCTGCTCTGGTGAGTTGTCAACAAACAGCGTCCCCCGACAGAATGTTTCACGCAGGAGCGGCCAATCCGATGTCACAATCGGCACGGCCCAGGACATGGCTTCGTACGCGCCTCTCTGCATGACGTTGTCGTTTTTAACCAAGACGATCGCCCCGTCCATCGCCTGCACCAGCCCTACATAATTCGGCCGCGCCATGAAATCGGTGAACGTAACGTTCGGCGGGACTTGCTCGACAAGATTCCGGGGAGCTTTCTTGAGAGAGCCGGTCACATAGAAGTGCCAGTCGGGCAGACGTCTGCAGGCTTCCAGGACCTCGGCGGTCGGCTCGTCGGAAGCGAAGGTTCCGA
>Ga0105104_10002506_pt1 | contig 13405 bp, 7 predicted proteins | sample PPLLaktember2015_3_FD_87034 | JGI IMG/M metagenome (GOLD analysis project Ga0105104, IMG submission 87034) | Freshwater sediment microbial communities from Prairie Pothole Lake near Jamestown, North Dakota, USA - PPLs Lake P7 Core (6) Depth... | ecosystem: Environmental > Aquatic > Freshwater >...
ACTCGGTCACCTACGTCTCTGTGGCGGCCGGCTTTCTCGCGGTGGCGATCGCCGCCGCCACGCTGCCCACGCTTCGCGCTCTTCGCATCGACCCTGTGAGGGTCATTCGCGCCGAGTGATCGCTGGCTGGCTGTGCACGGGGGCAGAGCCTTCAACTCACAATCCGGCGATCTTGAGTTGTGAGGCTATTCGCATACTCCTGATCCGTTTCTGAAGACCGCCTGGCTGACGCGGCCATTGCGATCCCAAATGCGAGCCGGGCCGTCGGCGCGTCCGGCCCGCCAGTTGGACTCCGACTTTATCGACCCATCCGGCCAGAACTGGCGCCAGGTATGAGAGCCGTCTTGTCGGTGCTCGCGAACCCAGGCTTTCTGGCCGGTTGGCAGCCGATACGTCTCGGTTCCTACCTTCCGGCCTCGATCGTATTCGACCGTCCACTCCTCAACGCCGTTCTCGTAGAACCAGGTGTCCCGCCCGTGAAGGCGGTACTCCCTGGTCGCCAATGTCCCGGCGCCCCAGACACGGCGAACCCGGCCGGACGGGAAGAGCTGCCGGTGTTCCTTGACATCGACGATCGCGCTGGCCGGAGTTGCGAGAAGCCCTGCGTCCGCAGAGAGTATCCAGGCCTCATTCAGCTCCCAGTGAAGCGGGGGCAAAGTCTTGGTGGAGATCATGTGAATGAGACCGTTGGGCGCCTGACGAGCCACGGTGTAACCAAGCGTTGGATTCAGGTTCCGATGGAAACCGTTCGGGTCGGCAGGCAATACACCTGGCAGCTGCTTGATCCGCCACGTTTCCCCGTCGTCGTCTGACAAGGCGACATAAGCGCCCCGCTCCTTGAACGCGTCGGGGTACTGCCCGCTGCTATGCTGAAGGTCGCCGGCGAAAAAGAGACGGCCGCTGGCCAGGCGCAGGAGCGAGGGGCGCTGACCACTGCCCAGCTCGGGGAAAGGCGTCTTGCTGACTCTCCAGGTCTTTCCACCATCGCTCGAAATCGACTTCGGCATATAGCCATCGATGTTCGAGTTCTTTCCTCCCATGCCGAGGATTCGACCGTCCTTCATTAGCGCGATATTCGTGTGCCGTCCGAAAGTGCGGCCTCCGGTATCGAACCACTTCTGGAAGTTGTCGTCGGTCGCCCACAAGACCGAGGTTCCTCCTATGGCATCGCTCGGCAGGTAGAAAACACCCCGCCCGTCGCGCAGCGCTGTGCTGACGGGCTGGTTGGTCCGCGGGCCAATTTCGGCGCGGAATTGAGGGAAACGGACCGGGCTCCAGGTCGCCCCGCTGTCCGTCGAAGCCGTCCACTGAAATGGATAGGCGCGGTTGTAAAAGGTATGCCCCCAAAAAAGATAGACAGAGTCCCCTTCTCGCCAGAGGAGCGACGAAGTGTCGTTCACGTCTGCGAAATCGAGAAACATCTCCTGCATGTCCCACTCGTCGGCGCCAAAGCGCAGGCGCGTGGCGATCATCGCGACTTCCGGCTGATCCTCGCCTCCTGGGCCGTAAGCGGACGTGAAAAGCACCGCGAGGAGATCGCCGTTGGGCATGACCTCGAACCCGGGATTGTGGTTGTGACCAAGCATACCGGGATGCATTCCGGCTGCGATTGTTTCCTCCCGAGAGCTCCCCACAGACGGAATCGTCAGGAGCGGCCGCCGGCGCAGCCGGGCTTTCGAGGGGTCCGGACCCTTGCTCAGGTCCGTATCCTTCCCCGCCACGCAGCGCTGAATGGAGGGGAGTATTTCAGGTAGCGCTGGGGTGGCGGGGAGAGGAGCCTGCACCACCCGAAAGCCGATCGAGTGATGCCCCGGAAGATACTGGCGAGGGGCCTGGGCGACGGCCTGCTGTCGCTGGGCCGGGGAGTAGGAGAGAGCCTCGCTCGCAATTGCCGTCGTTGGCTGTCCGGCCCAGCTCCACTGGAGATTCAGGTAGGTCTTCTCGCCGTGGTCGTGCGCATAGACAATCTCGATCGGGTATTTCTTACCCTTGATAAGAGGGATAGTCCCCGCCTTCTGAGCTTCGCCGCCCTCCCAGGCAAGAACCGTTTTCCCGTCGATGAGCAGGGTCACGGCCCGGTCCGAGGAAGCATCGAACGTCACCGGGCCGGTCGTGGGCGCCTGGATGAAACCCGACCAGCGCGCCGACCACATCTCGCCGCGATCCTGGCCCGGCTGCTGGTAGAACCGCCAGTCCAGGTTCAGAATGGTCACTTCATCGACTGCCTTCGGGTCTGTCAGGTTGATCCTGCCATACCAGAGTCCGATGAGGCCTTGAAGTGTTGGCTCGGAAGACGGCGTTACCGGGTTCTGGGAGGTTACCCGGTCGGTGCCTCTCATCATTAGAAAGGCCGGTGCGTAGGACGCCCGGTTGGCAGCGCGTGCGTAATAGGACGAATCCCGATCCAGCCCTCCCCCGCGAACAACCTTGCTCAGTCCGCTGGATACTCCTATCGGATCAACCTGATCCTCCTCCGCGTACGGGCCGTACCAGTCGTAGCACCATTCGGCAGCACCCGAGTGTACGCCCTTCAGTCCCCACGGATTCGGGGCGTCGGCGGCAGGAGGAGCTTCGCCCGACCAGAAGGGCGTGCTCGTACCGGCCCGCGCTGCGTACTCCCATTCAGCCTCGGTCGACAGCCGATACGGCTTCCCTTCCTTGTGGCTCAACCATTCACAGAAGGCGTTTGCCTCGTGCCAGCTCATCCCGGTTGCCGCCGAACCCTCGGTTCGGGACCCGGTAAAGTCGGGCTGGAACTGGGCGAACTGCTCGACGGTGATCTCGGTTTCGGAGATCAGAAACGGGTGGGAAATGGTGACCTTGTGCGCGGGAGTCTCGTCCCACCCGTCGGCACGGGGCGATGCCTCCCCCATCGTGAAGCTCCCTGGCTCGATACGAATCATTCTGATGCCGATCGAGTTGCTCGATTCGCTGTCCGGCGCGAAGAAGCCCAGCAGAGCAGCGAGGAGGAGGAGAAAAAGGGAATTTCTGAATGTCATGCCAGGCAACTCCTTTTAACCACGAAACACACGAAACACACGAAAAAGGCATGAGAGGATTTCGTTCGTGTGTTTCGTGTGTTTCGTGGTTAAACCTCAGCTCATCGCAAACGCGTCGCCTGTCGCTTTTTGCCAGCGCTCGACGCTCGCTCGCAGGCGGCGAACATCGCCGGCGTGCTCCGGGCGATAGTACAGGTTACTCATTTCGAGCGGGTCCCGGTTTCGGTCGAAAAGGAGCGAGTTGTCCCGATCGAACTGCGCCAGTTTCCATCCATCCGGAGAAATCGCCATCCGCCAGTTCGGCCCGCCTTCCCGGTCCGTCCACTCCACGAAAACGTGGTCTTCCCGGCGCTTGCCGTCATCCAGCAGACGCAGCCAGCTCTCGCCCGGAAGACTCTCGTCCCGCTTCCCGGTCAACAGCTCTAGAAGGGTCGGCGCCAGGTCAATGTGGCCAACCGGCTGCGGGACGGCGACTTTCCGGTTCTGCCGGAAGGGGACATGGAGCAACATCGGCACCCATATCGCCTCCTCGTACGCAACGGTTTTCTGGATGAGTGAATGCGAACCACCCATCTCGCCGTGATCCGAAGTGAAGACAATAACGGTGTTATCCGCCTGGCCGGAGGTTTCCAGCGCCCAGAAGATGCGTCCGAGCGCCTCATCCACCTGGCTGCAGAGGCCTGCATAGTTGCGGTTCAGCTGCTGAAGCACGCGTCGCAGCCCTGCCTCGGTTCCTGTGGACGCCCGGTTGCCTGCACGCCCGGCCAGGTAGACTTTGTCCTCGACCTTGGCGCGCTGATTCTCGCGCAGGCGCGAGTACCAGCCAGGCTCCCGCTCAACCGCAGTACCCGGGTAATTCCGTGGCATAGGCGCCTCGCTCTCCTCGTGCAACCCGTTAAGCGGGCCGTAGTAGGGCGGATGCGGCTCAAGGAAGTTCACATACAGTATCCAGGGTTCTCGTTGGTGCCTGCGGATGAAGTTGCCGGCCTCATTGGCCAGAAAAGCCGGCTTGCACTGCTCGAGGGGCCGCAATGACGCGAAATCACGGGAAAAACGGCCCTCTTCGCCCTCAGGCCGGTTGCCCAGGCTTTCGAGAAAATGATGGTAGCTTGACCTTGTCTTGCGGTCGCGGCCTGCGGAGAAGTACTCCCAGTAGATGTCCTCAATCGAGACCCACTCCTGGAACCCGTGCTGGCGGAAGACCTCGTCGCCGAGGTGCCACTTCCCCATGTAGCCAGTCCGGTAACTCGAATCGTTGACCAACTCCGGGAGTGTCTTCGTTTCCGCCCGCAATGGGATGTTGTTGCCCACACACCCGTTTTGATGCGGGTACAGGCCGGTCATGATCGTGGACCTCGAAGGTGTGCAGACCGGCTGGCTCACATAGGCTTTTTCGAAGACGACGCTGCGCGAGGCGAGGTCGTTCATGACCGGGACGCGGAACCGGTGATTTCCATACACCGCCATGGTGTTAGCCCGCTGCTGGTCGGTCCAGAGAAAGAGCACGTTCGGCTTGTCGCCCGCCCGGCGGGCCGCTCGTAAAATCGATGGGGCGCCGGCGGCTGCCGCGGCCATCCCCTGTAAGAGTCTTCGGCGAGTCAGTACAGCCATGATCCTCTCCTTCACCAGGGCATCTGACGCTTTGTATATCTGCGGCCCTTTTCGGCCGAGTCCTGGCGGCGCCCGGCGCCGATCATGACGCCGCGGTCGATCTGCGCTTCCACGTTTTCAGGCAAGACGTTGTCCAGAAAAAACACCTTGTTCGCCTTGCAGGCAGACAGAACGCGGTCTCCGGCGGCCTGGACTTCTGCGGGAACCGGAGGATCGGCGCGGCCCTCGAGGTAGCCGTAGGACAAGCCCATGTCGCGCGGCCCGTGCTCGGCGAAAGCCACTCCGGGGACCGCGATGCTCTTTTCCGCGTTCTGCAGTGCCTGCTTGTCTTCGATCTTGAGACCAAGCATGATCTCGCCTTCGGGGTTCAGAGGCCAGACATCGGCGCGCTTGAGGTACTCCTTCTCATCGATTCCCCAAACCCAGGCGGCGAATTTCTGGCTCCCCCAGCCGCGCACGCCCTCTCCCACGACGTCCACCGCTTTTTTCTGGAACGGGTAGCGGGCGGCCTGGACGTACAGCTTGACCGCCTCGGGGTCACGGGCGCGGCCCAGATGCAGGCCGTGTGCGCCTTGGGCAAGCGCCTGTTGAATCATCCAGGACCCACCTTTAAACGTCTCTGTGTCGAGGCCCAGGACCGGAAGAGTGACTATGACGGCCGGAGTGCGGTGTCCGCTCGGCGTGGGACCGCCTTCAACCAGCCCGCGCATGAACTCCTTGAGCGCATTGAAATCGAGCGGTGCATGCTCCATGTTGTAGATGATGTAGTCCGCCCAGGTGCGGGCCTGTTTCCTGCCCTCCTCGTACCCGCCGTACGCCTCGGCGTAGTAGATCGGCTGACCCTGGGCAAGAAGCTCGATCGCCTTGTTAATCCGCTGCGGCTTGTAGGCCGGCGCCTTGTCGGCCGGCTGTGCGTGCAGGGGCAGGATTAAAAGCAGCAGGAGAACCGCTCTGGTTATTCGACACCTGGCATCCATGCTGTCACTCCTAGTGCGCAACCACGAAACACACGAAACCCACGAAAAAGACGAAGGGTCGATTTCGTGTGTTTCGTGTGTTTCGTGGTTAATTTCTTCACCGCACTTCGTCGGCGCCGATGTCCGGGGCTTTGCCTTGCGGTCGCTTCTGGCCGTCCATGTCGTGCGGTACCGATTTCACGGTCGCTCCCCCGTCGATGCCCGGCGAATTGGCGGCCAGGTGACCCGTGGGCAGAAGACGCAGCTCCCGGCTTCCGTTGAAGTCTCCCCAAACCGTTATTTCATCTCCATTCACTGACCTGACCACGCTCCATTTTCCCTGGCTCTGAACCGCGCGCCCGACAAGATGAGTCGGATCGGAGTTTCCAACAACCGTGAGAGAAGTGGTGAACAGGTCAGCGTGATAAGTGACCGATTCCACCCTCAAGCTGACGGCGTCTTTCACGAGCTCGGGCAACCGGCTGATGTTGCCCTCTCCCTCCCTCGCCTCCATCAAATTGCAGAATGACACCAGAACCGGGGCCTCGATGACAACCGGCGCCCAGATGATGTTGTTCACCAGTTTCGACGGGCCCAAGCCTTCCTTCGTCTCGACCATTCGGAAAGCATCCAGGATCGTGTTGTGAACGATCTCAACCTCACTTCGCTGGAAGTAGACCCCTTCGTTCTCGAGGCAGACATTGTTGGAGAAGCGCACGCGCCCCTCCATCGTGAAACGGAGGGCGCCGGAGTTGTGAGCCGAGTTGATGTTGCCGGCGAAGTAGTTGCGGTCAATTACCACGAAAAAGGATTTCGCGTCAGGGAGTGGGTCGAGTGCGCGGTCATAGCGGTGCTCCTGCCCACCGAAGAACAAGCCGCCGGCGTCATCGCCCGCGTCGTTACCCAAGAAGACATTCCCAACCACATTCGGCGCCGACCAGAGCGCGATGAAAAGCCCTCCGGCGTCGTTGGAGGCAAGCGCCCGGTTGCCGATAAACAGGTTGTTCTCGATCACCGGCGAGCTCCAGTCGAAGACCGAGACGGCAGCGCCGTCGCTGCTTCGCATCGGATCTTTGGTTCCGCTCACGTTGTCGAGGAAAACGTTGCCGGCTATTCGGCCTTTACAGCGTCCGTGAAAAGCGATGCCCGCTCCCCGCCCGGATTCAGTGCTGTTCCGGACGAACAGGTTCTGCTCGATCACCGGGGCAGCGTGGTTGGCCGCATAAATAGCACCCCCGTCGTTCGAGATCTCGTGGAGGTTTTTCGGCGCCCAGTTGGCCGGCGCGAGGGTGGTGTTCTCGACAAATACGTTATTGCGGATGATCGGCGAAGTTCCCTCGCACAGCAGTCCTGCGCCCTTTCCCCTCACCTGACCTGCGCGGACTGTGAAGCCGTTCAGAATCGCATGATTGGCGCCGATCAAAACCCGCCTGCCGTTTCCTCCACTTAGAACGGTCGGGTATCTGGTTAAATCTCGCTTCCAGTCGGTGCTGCTGAATCCCCCGAACAGGTCCACGTACTCCTTCATCCGGATCGTGTCCCCGGCAGCTGTTCCCTGGCTCACAAAAACCGCGTATCGCGAGGCGGAGGAAGCACGAGGGACTGTCGCCAGGGCTTGATCCAGGCTTCTCCAGGGTTTCTCGCGGCTGCCGTTTCCTTCCACGGTCGCAGACGGCGAAACGTAGTAAACCACCCGGTACTCGGTGACGTTCACTTCCTCGCCCCGGGGCGCTGGCCCCGACTGACCGATTGCACTCGGACAGAACAGCGAGAAGAGCAGGCAAAGGGCTGGGGAGAGCTGGTTGATCATGGTGATCACCGGACCAGAGTCTCGGGCCGCTCTTCGGCCACGAGCTCGCCTTTGGCCGCAGCCCGGCGTTTATCCAGCCATCCGTGAACGGTCAGGTTGCGCGCCGGATTACCGGCCGGGAAGAACAGGCTGGCGACGTACCCGACGCCGAAAAGGATCAGGTGACTGTAAACGCCAAGCATGTAGGTGTGATGGGTGAAGTTGTACCGGCCGAGGTCCATTATGAGAGCCTTGCCTCCGCCGGAGGCCGGGATCTGGGTGGAGGTCAGGGTGGCCCAGGCGGTGAAGATCACGCAGGCCACGATCCCAATGTATACCCCCTGCCGGTTGGCGCGGCGCGTCAGGAGGCCTAACAAAAACAGGCCAACTATGCCTCCGGAGAAGATGGCGTACAGGTTGAACACAATGCCCAAAACCCCTTCCCCGCCCAGCTTGATGTACAAGGATGCGATCAGGACAGCGGCGACACCGCAAATCGTTACGACCAGCTTTCCAACGATAAGTTTCGATCGGTCAGACGCATCATGTTTGAACCGGCCGTAGTAGTCCTCCACCGCGACGGCGGCCAGGCAGTTCAGGTCTGCGTCCAAGGTCGAAATAGCGGCCGCCACCAGGCCGGACAGAATCAAACCGACGACTCCGGGAGGCAGCTGGGTCATCAGGAAGTATGGAAAGACTTCTTCGGCTTTCATGCCTGCCGGCAGGGACAGCCTGGTAATCTCGTAGAAGGAATAGAGGGCGGTCCCGATAAACATGAAGAGTGCCCAAACCGGGACGCAAAGCAGCACCCCCATGAGCGATGCCCGGATGGCTGCCCGGTCCGACTTCGCGGTCAGGTACCGTTGCACGATCGTCTGGTCGGTTCCGTACTTCTGCACCGCATAGAAGACGCCGTTGAGCGCCATCACGATAAAGGTAAGCTTTGCGAAGTCCCAGTCGTACGGCCCAAAACCGATCTTTCCGGCGTCCCAGGCCGTCTGTATCACCGCCACAGGACCCCCTGGGGGCAGGAACAGGAGCACCAGGGCGGAGACCAGTCCGGCCCCTATGAAGAGAAAACCCTGAAAGACGTCCGCCCAGATGACGGCCTCTATCCCCCCGATCACAGTGATGACAATAATCACGAGGCCGAGAAACCAGAGGATCAGGTACGGATCGAAGCCGGACAGGGAGGCGAGGCCGACGGTCAGGAGGAAAAAGACCGTCCCCATCTTCGAGAAGTGCATGAGGCTGAAAGAGAGGGAACTGTACATGCGCGCGAAAAAGCCGAACCGCTTTTCGAAATATTCGTACGCGCTCAGCCCGATCACTTCACGGTACAAGGGGACGACTATCCACACCAGGCCGACGAGCACCAGGGGCACCATCAGCCCCTGGACCAGGAGGATCCAGTTGGATTTGAACCCCGCCCCGGGATAAGCAAGGAAGGTGACACTGCTGATCAGGGTGGCCAGGATCGACATCCCTATGACCCAAGCGGGGATAGAGCCACCAGCCTTGAAGTACTTGTGGGTGGATTTCTGACGGCCGCTGAAGGAGGCTCCGATAACGAGGAAAATAACGACAGAAGCAAGAAGAACGATCAGATCAAGTAAATGAAGCTTGTTACCCACGTAAAGCTCCTTATCACGACGCCAAGGGTGTCGACTGGCGCTGCTTGAACTGGGCGATGCTCGCCGCAATCTCGGCGGCTTCCGACCCGTTGATCGGAAGCAGCGGCGAGATGACATGGCTTTCGCACAGCCCCAACCCGGCAGCACATAGCTTAAGCGCCGCCAGCGACCGGCTCAAGCTCCGTCCGCCTTGATAGACTGCAGAAATGCGATCGGTCAGCGCCTGGTATTCCCGAGCCGTCTTCTCATCACCAGCCAGGGCCGCCCGGTATAGCTCGAGATATAGGCCCGGAAACAAGTTCCCTGTGCTCGGCACGATGCCGTCGGCGCCGCGAAGAAGCGCCTCGGCCGACTGGGCGGCACAGCCGACCAGGAATGCGAAGTCATCCCTCCCGGCCCACAGGTCCAGGCTGGAATGCAAGCGCTCCAACCCTTTCTCCGAATCCTTGAGAGCGATGATGTTTGGATGGTGACTCAGCTGGTCCACCACCGCCAAAGGGATCGAAAGGTGCGTCGTGGCGGGCATATTGTACAGAATCAGGGGAATCGGCAGGCCGTCGGCCAGTCGCTGATAGTAACAAAGCATCTGCTCAGCATCGATCGGGTAGTAGCAGGGCAGGTGCGCGACAGCGGCGGAGACGCCCAGATTGGCGGCCAGCCGACCCGCCGACAGCGATTCCTCAAGACAGTTTCCGGAAATCCCCACGTAAAGCGGGCGATCGGCCGGCAGACTACGGCGCGCCGTCTCGATGAGACAGGCCCGCTGCTCCTGGGAAATTGAAGCCGATTCACCTGTCGTCCCCAGGAGAAAGGCATAAGCCCCGGCCTGATCGATGTGACGAATCAGCCGCTCCGTGCCGAGCCGGTCGATCCTTCCGTCAGCCGTGAAGGGGGTGATCATCGGCACGATGACCCCCCTCACTGTCTTTCCGTCATTGCTCATTGGTACTCCCGGGTCGTTGAGGCCACAGAAACACCGCGCGGCGAAGCCAGGCGTTTCCGTGGCGCAATCGTGCTCAGCCCCTTCTAAAAGGTCAGCTTGAGGCTCATCTGGATAACGCGGCTGCCGCCGACACCCAGGATCTTCCCGAAGTTCGATTCCCCGAGCATCGTGTCGGGGTCGTTGAGGGTCGGGTGATTCAGAACAGAGAGGAACTCTCCGCGCAGTTGCAGATTCACCTTCTCGGTGATCGCCGTCGTCTTCGAGGCGGAGAGGTCGAAGCCAAACCTCTTATGACCCCTAAGGCTGTTCTTGCCCACGTTTCCGGGCCTCTCGGGCAACCCGCTGACGTCGTTTTCAGGAACGGCGGCGAAGGCGGCGGGGTTGAGGTACCACTTCTGATATCTGTCGGGATCCGGCGCCGTCGAGTAAGGATCGCCGCCGACGTAGTCCGGCCGCGAGAAGTCAAGGTCCGATTTCTGCTCGATGTTGAGCGGTTGGCCGCTTGTGGCACTCAGGATACCCCCGACTCGCCATCCCCCGATGACTTTCGCCAGAGCTCCAGTGGCGCCGGCCCACTGGGCAAACGGCGCGTCCCAGAACCAGTTCACGCTCAGCCTGTGCGGCCTGTCCAGGTCGGTGGGCCCAAGGTCCGCTCTGAGGTTGAACTGGTCCTGAACCCTCCGGTCGTTTCCCGGCCAGAAGTCCCCCTGCGAGAGGGCCATGACTCTTGACCAGGTGTAGTTGACCCCAAAGCTCACGTTGTGCGACAGATTCTTACGAAGAGAGGTCTGCCAGGCGTGGTAGTAACTGAAATCCGACGCGTCGTCGTAGTCAAACTGGGCTGCCTCCGGGTGAGGTCGTTCTCCCGTCTGACGATCCATCACGTTCATGTCGCGCGACATCAAGATCTTCAACGCCTTGTTCCCCACGTACCCGGTCTCGAACACTATCGTGGGGGTCAGTTGGCGCTGAATGTCGAGCGTCCACTGCATCACGTACGGGGTAAGATTGTCGGCGTCGAAGGTATGGTAACTGCGCGGAAAGTCCTGCCCGGATATCACCGGGACCATCTGCTCATTAGTCAGAGGGTATTTCAGATTGTATTGAGCGGCCATGTTTCCGTCGAACACGGCTCTCCAGGGCACGAGCGGGCTGACGTAGACCATCGACGAGAACTGGCGCAAATTGGGCTGCGCGACATTGATGCCAAACCCGCTCCGGATCACCGTCCGGCTGTCTTTCCCGATTCCCCAGGCAAATCCCACACGCGGCTGGAAATTGTTGAAGTCGCCGTTATAGAGCGAGTCCGGGTCTCGGAACACGGCCGGGACCTTCACCGCGTTCTCCGGTTTGCCCGGGTTGAAGATCATGCCGTTTTTCTCTGAGAAGACCGAGTAATACTCGTAGCGAACGCCGAGGTTCAAAACGAGGTTCGGTCGGACCCGGAAGTCGTCCTGGAAGAAGCCGCCGAACTGCCACATCCGGCCGTAGTATCGGGGCTGTCCGAAGGTGAAGGTCACCTCCCGGGGCTTATTTTTGAGAAAGTCGCTCGCGTTCTTGTATCGAAACACCGGGACCTCCTCGTCGTTCCGGCCGGGGGTCTGTGCCATGTAGAGGGCCCCGACTTTCAGAGTGTGGCGGCCTTTGGTCTTGGAAAAAATGTCCTCGAAGCTGTAGGAGTGACCGGTCACCATCAGCCCTTCGCCATCAGCTCGATAAAGATTGTCTATCCGGATTCCGATGGTCTTGTCGTTGGCAAAGATCGAATCCGTCCTTTCCATGTAGTGGAAGTTCAGACCGGCCCGCACCTCGTTGGCCCAGGTCGCGGCCGAGCGGGTCCAGGTCGCGTTGCCGGAGTCATTCTCGCTGAAATACTGCCGGGGATTCCCTATCGCGTCGCGGACGTCCTTCTTATTTGGACTTCCGCCTGTGTAACGCGCGGTTACGAAATTGGTCGAGTTGATATTCCAGTCCCCCCTGGCCACGAAATGATCGTCATTGGCGGTTCCGGAGTCGATATAGCGCGCATTGGCGCCGGCCGCGCCTGGCGCATAGGACTCGGTCGGGTCCGGCCATAAATCAAAAAAAGCCTTCGACGTGGGAAGGGCGGCAATCGCCTGAGCGCGGAACTCAGGTGTGGGGACGGTTCTTGTGTAGATACCGCTGTTCCTCTGCCTGTATCCTTCGTAGGTGAAGAAGAAAAACGCCTTGTCCCGGATGATCGGGCCGCCGATCGACCCGCCGAACTGGTTGTACCGAACCGGGGTCTTCTGGGTAGAGGTCGCCCACCCATTGCGGGCGTTCAGCGCGTCGTTCTGGATGGTTTCGAAAAGCGAGCCGTGGAAGTCGTTGGTCCCGCTCTTGCTGATCACGTTAATATTGCCGCTGAAGGTCCTGGCGACCTCGGCCGACATGACGCCTTTGGATACGACCACTTCCTGGATCGCCTCCTGGCTCATTACGTTGATCAGGTTGAAGCCTTGGAAAGCCGCCAGGGAGGAGGTTTCGGGATCTCCGGCGGCGTCAACCCCGTCGACGGTGATCGTTATCCCCGCGGTCGCCAGCCCGTTGATCGAAAACATTCCCTGCTTGTCAAAGCGCATCCCATTTTGCAGGCCGAGCAAAGTCGTGAAATCCCGTCTCGATTGGGGCAGTTCGGCCAGCTGAAGGTTCGAGATGCCGTCCGACTTCGTGACCGCGGCGCTTTGGAGCAGCGGCGCTTCCGCTTTCACCGTCGTCACGTCGTTGATTTCCCCGACCTCGAGTGCGATCGGGTACCGGATCTGCTGGCCGGACGTGAGCTCGAGCCCAGTCCGGACATGGGTTTTGAAGCCGGTCAGCTCGGCCTTGAGGTCGTAGCGGCCGACCGGCACGAACGAAAACGTGAACTCGCCCACATCGTTCGAAACCGCGGTCAATTTGGTGTTTGTTTGCTGATTGGTCAGCTCGATGGATACGCCGGGCACCACCCCTCCCGTCGGGTCCTGAACGATGCCGAAGAGGGTTGCTGTGGTTCGCTGACCGAGAGCAGTTGTCCCGAGGAGGGCGATGGTCAGCATCAGGACCATCCATGTTGCCTTGTTTCTCATCTGTCGACTCCTTGGCTGGGCAGCCATAGCAGCGGGGAAAGGTTCGGGCGTCTTCCTGGCGCTCACCCCCAATCCCACTCCTTCCTTGCGATTCTCAGAGCCTGGGATGCCTGAGATCAGTAGTCAGTAGTCAGTTCAGTAATCAGTAATCAGTCGTCCCGTGTACTCCTCATGGCATGTGAAATATCACATGTTTGGTGCGAGACGTCAAGAGGAAAATTGAGGAAGGCCATTTGCCCTTTTGGGCACCCGGGATGATGAGAGGCGAAGGGGGTACGAGGCCCAAGAGAGCACAAGCGCTCCGCCAAAGACGCTGCGGCTCTGTTGGATCTCGCAGCACCGTGGGCGGCTCTGTACTGACTATTGACTATTGACTATTGACTA
>Ga0105104_10002508_pt1 | contig 13399 bp, 14 predicted proteins | sample PPLLaktember2015_3_FD_87034 | JGI IMG/M metagenome (GOLD analysis project Ga0105104, IMG submission 87034) | Freshwater sediment microbial communities from Prairie Pothole Lake near Jamestown, North Dakota, USA - PPLs Lake P7 Core (6) Depth... | ecosystem: Environmental > Aquatic > Freshwater >...
AGGGCAATCACCGCCAGGAGCGCCACGGAAAGGCCTATCAGGCTAAAGACACGCGCCCGCCTACCCAGCCTGTAAGTAACAGGATGGGTACCGGGTTGGCGTGTCATATCCAGGCTCTTTGTTGTGCCCATTTGTTTTCCTTACTGATTACGGCTGGTCGCGGAGTTCCGGGTGGATAGCGGCCAGAAAATCTTCCAGAGCATCGACGATACGCGGGCCGGGGCGGCCGGCAAGGTCAATGGAAACACTATAGACAGATTCGTTAACGCGCGCCTTGGTACCGCTTAACCGTGATTCATCCAGGACGAAAAGGAGCGGCGCATCCGCGCCGTCACCCATGCCGATTCCCGCAATAATGACGTCCGGGTTGGCCTGGACGACATCCTCCAGTGAAACAATCGGTGCGCCTTCCTGGTCATGGAACATATTTTTACCGCCCGCTTTAACGATCAAATCATCGCCGAGATTTTTAGAGCCGACGGTTATCAGCGGGTCATGCCAGGTGAGATAAAAAACAGCGGGCTTTCCGGAATCCGGGAGGTCTTTGGTCTTGTTAGTCACCCTGTTAATACGTGACTGCATGGCTTTAACCAGGCTGGAGGCTTCCTTTGTCTTCCCGGTCATGTTCCCCACCAGCGTTATCGCGCCCAGCACATCATCTACAGTTAAGGGCTCCAGGACGATGGTGCGGATGCCGAATTTTTCCAATTGCGGTATTATTTCAGCCTCATGCAGGGCCTGGGCGACGACCAGGTCCGGATTAAGAGAAACGATGCTCTCGATATCAGGCGTCCAGTAACCGCCGATTTTTGTTTTCGTTAAAGCCTCCGGCGGGTAATCGCAATAGTCCGTCACACCCACGATTTTGTCATTCAACCCGAGTGCGAAGAGGATTTCCGTATTGCTCGGGGCCAACGAAACGATACGCTGGGGTAATGCATCCAGGTGTACGACTCTGCCGGCCTGGTCGGTGAAATCATTTTGAGAAAGGGCAGGGGTTGCCGGACCCCCGTCACAACCGGCGAGTCCGGTAATTATAATCGCCGCGATGAACAGGCATGCCGCAATGGGTTTGAACATATATCTCTCCTGTATAATTTTTATCCCGCTCTCGAGTTGATGATATCGCTGATGTAACGGGCGCCTTCGATAAGCGAAGGTCCCGGTTGTAAAATAAGTTTACCCGGGACTTCATAGATGCTGCCGGTTTTTACCGCCGGTACGGATTCCCACCCCGGGCGCTTTTTAAAAGAGTCGGTATCTACCGGTTTACCGCACCATGAAGCCAGGATTATTTCCGGATGGGCGTCCGCCATGTCAAACGCGGTTACTTCCCGCTGCAGATATTTTTTAGCCCGGCTGCGGCCGGCAAAAGCGTCTTTCCCTCCGGCGATAGTTATGACTTCGGAGACCCATTGCGTGCCGCAGACGTAGGGTTTGTTCCACTCTTCAAAGTAAACAACCGGACGCCGGGCATTTTTAGGAGTAAAAGCGGCAAGTTCCCGGAGTTGCCGGCGCATATTATCCACGAGAGAAGCGGCCTCCGTGATATTTCCGGTGATCCCTCCCATCAACATAACGGACGCATAAATCTCTTCCAGGGAGGTATGCTGGAGGACAAGAGTTGTGATGTTTTGCATGATGAGGCGCGCGATGGTCCCGGCACAAACTTCACTGTACCCGATGACCAGGTCCGGCTTAAGAGCTTTGATAGCATCGATGTCCGGCCGGCCGAAACCGCCGATAGAGACAGCCTGTTCCGTGCCGGGCTTATCTATTCCGCAGGGTTTCCCCACGATTTTACCGGCGCCGCCGATGCCGCAAAGTATTTCCACAACATCATAAGAAAGACAGACAATCCGTGAAGGCAAGGATACGGAAGCTTTGTTTTGATTTAGCATTATCCGGATATTTCTCCTTAAAAAAATAACCCCCCGCCCAGAATTCCGGACGAGGGGTTGTGTGACTTAATAAAAAGTCCTACCACTCCCTGCGGAGACGTAGGCGGGTAAGAGGCTGGCGTTCTGGCTCATGGGTTTGACCCAATTACAGCGGCGCGGCCGCGCCGGATTTACACCGGCTTGCTTTCCAGTTGGGCCCTTGCTTGCGCTCGGGCGCCTCTTTTTCTTATTCAGTTGTGTTAACACTATACTATAGGGAAAACAAAAAAGCAAGGATGGGAAAAATGGAAGCTGACAACACGTGGATGAGGTAAGAAACGATAATTGAAGTAAAGTCCAGGTTATTGCCGTTGCAGCGGTTTTAACTTAACCATTTTACGCGGCCTTAACTTGGCATGGATCCGCGCCAGGAATAACTGTTTCCCAAAGGGTTTGCGGATACAATCATCTGCACCGTGTTCAAAAACCATTTTGAGCGAATCCATTTCATTATCAGAAATAAGCATAATTACCGGAACAGTGGTTTTTTCCCTGACGGAATCAAGGATATGCAGACTGTGCGCATCTGCGGTTACGGCATCCATGATAACCATGTCCGGAGAAATTTTATCCAGTAAAGACATCGCCTCATTTTCATCTGCCGCTACGATGATATTAAAACCATCGAGCTCAAGACTGCGGTTGAGTAATTCTTCCAGGTCCAGGTTATTGCGGATAACCATGATACTCTGGCTTCTATTACGCTCGGAGGATAATTTTTCTTCAGTCATGATTGTCATAAAGCACCTAGTTCTGTGAGCCTTTCGGTAATTCTGTTTTCCAGATCGAGACCACTATTTCTCTGCCATTTTCGTTCGTCCATTTGATGCCGGAATCGGTCCGGTGGGGTGGATTATGGGTTAACGGGACATTGTCTGCCCTTTTCATTTTCAATTGTTTCCCGGGAATTAATTTGGCATGAGCGCGCCGGAAAGAATCCATTTCTTCCACGTGCCACCGGAAGGCAATTTTATTAGCCCTTACTAGTATCATATCTTTCCTTCCTGCCCGACACTCTAAGAATAGTGCAAGGATATAACAAAAAAATCATAAAAAGGGGCCTATATGTTACGTAATAGTCACAAACTGGTAGTGGCTATTTTCCAAGAAAAACCCGCGGTTTAGACAAGCCGGGGCGTTTTTATTGGTTGATATCAGCCCCTTCCATCAAGCGGAGGGGGGCAATTATCTCTGGGCAACTTCACAGAATAGTTGCGGTGCTGCATCAGTGGTGAGCCATGCGGCGGTAACAACGTTGCAGATATAGTAACCGCTCTTTTGTTTGACCGTATATACATCAGGGGCGGCTTGTTTGATATTTAACAGCACCTGGCTGTTATCCAGCGTCAGGAGAGCATAATCCCTGCCATTTGAGACGTTATCGCTATTAATATCGATCAGATTACCTGAAGAATCCCGCACCTCTATAGATAGCACCAGGCTGCGATAAACTATGATGAGGGCGTCCGTATTGGTCAGAGATACGGTGGCGACAAAATCTCCGGTATAGTCCGATGTCTGCGTATCGATATCGAAGAGAGTACCAGAACCGGTGGAATTTTTCTGCAACCCGTGCGCGGTCCATGAGGGTATGTTTGATATGTTGGGTGTAACCAGGGCGAAGTCAGTGTTGGCTAATCCTGCATTGATCGTCGTCGCCGCATTTGTGTAACTGGAGGCGAACACCCCGCCGGTAACGGCCATTGCCAGTAACAGCGCGCCGACCATAAGCCAGGTTTTTCTACCTTTTGCTGCTTTGAATACCAGACGGTCATCGTCCATCAATATAGTGGATATTTCCGCGGCGGATCCTATTTTCTTATCGTTCAATACGGCCACGGTTTTTTCTGAGATGCCGAAAGCCGATTGATATGTTTTCCGTACTTCCGCGATGGAATGTCCGGAAACATTAGACAGTTCACAGTTACCTTCATACTTGATTTCTATCATGTTTTTTTCCAATCTACCTGGAAGCCGGGCTACGCTGGCATGTGGATGATCGTGATCAAAACAATTACACCCCGGGTAACTGTTTTCGCTATTGACCCTATTATTAGTATGCACGCCGTGTATCACGCAGATGTCACTAAGATGACATAAACCAACACATTAATGTCACGTATCGGAAAACGGGTTTTCGGGTAAGCGCCCGGAGACTAAAATTAAGCTGTGATTGCTTTGGCGTTATGTCTTGACGGGGTATTATGGCGGGTGAAAAAGAGAAGTCTTCCGTTTTCGGGAAGGCCTCAATGAGCTATCTATAAAATAAAACTGGAAAAAGAGCGCAGCTCTATGCCTGCTTAGCCAGGGTAGCCGATACCGGAGCGTGTAATAATATATGCAGGCTGCCTGGCGTTATCCCCCATCTTTTTCCGCGGCCTGGCGATGTTCACCTCCAGCCGGTGCGCTGCCCGGATTGAAAATAATTCCTCTTTAACCATTATTATCATAAACCACTTAATTTTGTGAACCTTTCGGTAACTCGATTTTCCAGATCGGGGCAATTTGTGCTTTGCCGGTTTTGTCCGTTAACCGGGTGATCAATCCGGTCCGGCAGGGAGGAGTATTGGTTAACGGGACCGGGCTTGCCCGATTTATTATCAGTTGTCCCCCCGGAACTAATTGGGCATGAGCGCGCCGTAATGATTTCACTTCTTCCTCCGGAATCAAGTGATCATGTGCGCGCCGGAAGGATTTCATTTCTTCCAGGTGGCGTTTGAAATCATCTGGGTTTTTCCAATTTAGTATCATAGCTCTCCCCCTTCCTGACTACCCTGGTAACTTATATAAATTCGGTTTCAAGGTAAAAATGCGGAATAGCGTTTTCTTGATCAATGGTGAAAGGATGGGACTTAAAACAGCCGGACTTAATAGATATTTTGTATCGCGCGATGCCGGGCAAATTAAATGAAACCGCGCCGTTATTCATAGTTAGTAAAAGCAGCGGCAGCGGGGTGCCATCTGCCAGGAGCGCTCTTTCCCAATTTTCTGCCACTGTTTCGTAGTAAATGACCACGATAAGATTCAGGTATTTTAGGCTGTGTGTAAGCTGATCGATGTTGGTTAGATACAGGTTTACGGAGATGTCCTGGGTAATATTGGCAGTGTTGATTATAAAAAGGTCGCCGGTAATAATGCTGCCTATCGCATTACCGTAAAAAGTTGCTTTTGGCAATGTTTCAGCCGAAGCATTTTCTACCTCTATCCCCTGGCCGGTATAAGCGTCCAACTGCGAGGAAGCACCATTAGTGTGGCCGTAAGCGATAGCGGCCAAACATGAGGCGGTTACTGCGATGAGGATAGCAGTGATGGTGATTTTAAAGAGCTGACGCACTTTATCTGCCTCCGTGACCTTTCTACCTACGAATATACGTAAGTAGTATCACCTATCAGTCACAAAACGGGTGCGTAACGTTACAGAAAAATCAAGAGTCTGAATGTGTGCAAATGGAAAATACGTCAACCTATCATAGGTAAAAATGAGGATATTTTTCTGAAATGTGATGGTTTTGTATCAATGAAATGGGGGTCTTCCTTTTTCAGAAAAACCCCCGCATTTAGTTCTGAATGATCTGGAAAACCGGCTACCGGTTTATGCCGGTTTAGCCAGGATATAACCGATGCCGGAGCGCGTAATAATATATTCGGGCTGCTTGGCGTCATCCCCCATCTTTTTCCGCAGCCTGGCGATGTTCACCTGCAGCAGGTGCGCCGCTCCGATATATTCTTCTCCCCAGACTTTATCCAGGAGCTGGTCCGGCGTTACAACCCGCCCCGCGTTAAGGCAGATATAAGAAAGCATTTTGTATTCCGTAGCGGTTAACTTGAGTTCTTTGCCTTTAACGGTGACACGGCGGGAAGTAAAATCAATAATCATGTCTTTATAACGGAAGACGGCTTCCTGGTGGCTTTCCTGGGTGCCGGCGCGCCGCAGTACGGCGCGCACACGGGCCGCGAGTTCGCTCGCAGAGAACGGCTTGGTAACATAATCATCCGCCCCTACATCCAATCCTTCCACCTTTTCTTTATCATCGCCGCGGGCGGTAACCATGATAATGGGTACTTCAGAAAATTCACGGATACGCCGGCAAACGGTATAGCCGTCCATATCCGGCATCATGATATCCAGGAGAACGAGAGAAGGGGATTCTTTGTCAAATAATTTCAAGGCTGCTTCACCGCCACCGGCGGTGATCACATCGAATCCTTCCAGTTCGAGCATGCGTTTCATCATACGCACCATGCGTACATCATCGTCCACGACCAGTATCAAAGATTTCTTTTTAGACATATCGGCACCTCACTCTCCGGCGGGTGATATTTCTATTTCCTATAATATATGCTTAATCGGCCGGTCTTGTCTATCCCCTTTGGATTCGCGCTTTTTACGGGGCATCATCGGGAGGGTAAAACAGATAGACGTGCCGGTTTCCGGGCTGCTTTCCGCCCGGATATGCCCGCCGTGGGCTTCCACCACCCGCTGGCAAATATGCAGGCTGAGCCCCATGCCGTCCTTGCCTGCATGGGCGCGGTTTTCGGCTTTATACATACGGTCGAAGATGTATTTGATCTCGCCGGGGGGTATGATATCTCCCTGGTGGGTCACGCTGACTTCTATATTATTTTCCTTTTTACGTGCGGTTATGTTTATCTCTGTTCCCTCCGGGGAATACCGGGCGGCATCATTCAAGAGATTTTCCAGTACCTGCCGGAGCCTTTTAATGTCCATGAATACCCGGGGGAGGTATTCCGGGAGCGTGGTTGTAATGTGGTGATTACTGATCCGGATGGAAGATATTTTAACTACGAATTTTACCAGCGCTGAAATACTTGCGGGAGCCTTTTTTAATTCCAGCAGGCCGGAATCCATGCGGGATGTATCCAGCAGATTATCTACCAGCTCGATTAACCCGTCAGCGGAATTATTTATCAGGATCAGGTGTTCCATAGCTTCTTCCGGGCTGATCTTGGAATAATAATCCAGCAGCATGGTAACATAGCCTTTCACCGCCGCCAAAGGGGTACGGAGTTCGTGGGAGACCGTGGCAAGAATATCGCCTTTCATCTTGTTCAATTCTTCATACTCTGTAACCTGGCGTTCCAGGTATTTACGCTCGGTAATGTCCATGATGTTGCCCAGTAAAGCATCTGTGCCATCGTAATGGATCGGCGATACGGTTTGCATCACCCATTTGATATGTCCGTTTTTATTGAGAATACGGTATTCGCAAGGATAGGGTTTTTTCTCCTGTAAAGTGTGCGTGGTGCTCGACATGACGACATCGATATCCGCGGCAGCAATTAAGTCTTTGAGGTTAAAGCCGAGTAATTCCTGCTGGCTGTAACCGGTAATTTCCTGAAATTGTACGCTGGAATAGATCAGTTTTTCATTCTGCAGGATATAAATACCCAGGGGAGAAGAGCGTGAAATGGTTTCAAGAAATTCCCGGGATTGTTTCAGTTCCGTAATATCCTGCGTTACAGAGAGAATACAGCGCTTGCCGCGCAAAGTTATTAAGTCAGCCGATATCAAACCGAAGCGTAATTCTCCGTTTTTAGTATGGCTGGTTATCTCCATCTCCCAGACAACGCCTTGTTCCTGTAAATTTTTTAAAAACAGTGTGCGTTCTTCAGGTTGGAGCCATCTGCCCGTTTCTACTGTCGTAAGTTTGAGCGCTTCTGCCCGCGTATAACCGGAAAAGCGTATAAAACTATCATTGACGTCTATCAGGCGGCCGTCTTCAACACCGGAAATCGTCATAATAGCCGGGCTGGCGTGGAAAGCCTTGGAAAACTTTTGTTCAGATTCCCTCAAGGCATCGTCCGCGCGGCGGTGCTCGATTATAGTTCCGAGCCGCTCGGATACCGTTTCCAAAAGCAGTATTTCCTGTCCTGTAAAAGAGTTGCCGGCGGATGGCGGTGTTTGCAGACAGCCTATTTCTACTGCCCCGGCTTTTTCCCACTGGACCAGAATATTCGCAGAAATCATGTTTTTAGTATTGCAGTAATTGTTGGTTTTAAATTCGTCTCCTGCCAGCGTTATCCGCGCCCAGCAGTTGGGAGATTCAAACCCTTGAGGCAGGATAGCGGTTATCTCCGTAAGGCGTTCATTTATAGTTTTGTCCGGCGCCCCGGAAATCCGGGCGACATCATAGAGACAGCGCAACCCTTTCATGCTTTCCTTAATCGGGTGCGATGTAAAAATACCGCGTTTGCCGGCGGTTTCATCTTTCTTTTTTTCGGTAATATCTGCCATTTCACAACGCTCCGCTGTGTTACCTTACTTTTAACAGGGGATTTTTCTTTAGGTCCGTACTTTTTGGCCTCCAAGCAGTTCTTTAAGCTCTTCGGTATCATTCGTGTTAGATAATGCCTCATCGGATGTAACTGTCCCGTTTCCGACCAGCACGGTAAGTGATTTGTTCAATGACTGCATGCCCTGTTGGCTGCTTGTCTGGATAGAATTCATCATCTGGTGCGTTTTACCTTCACGTATCAGGTTCCTGATAGCGGATGAAGCCAGCATTACTTCAAAAGCCGCCGCCCGCCCGGCGCAATCCAACCGGGGTAAGAGCACCTGGTAAATAACGCCCTCCAGCGCTGATGCCAACTGAATGCGCACCTGCTGCTGCTGGTGGGGAGGAAAAAGATCGATCAGCCGGTTGATGGTTTCCGCCGCGCCCGGTGTATGGGCCGTAGTAAACACAAGATGGCCGGTTTCAGCAGCGGTAATTACCGCGGACACAGTTTCCGTGTCTCTCATTTCTCCCACCAGGATAATATCCGGGTCCTGCCGCATGGCGTGTTTTAAAGCGCCGGCGTAGGATTTAGTATCACGCCCCATTTCACGCTGGTAAAAGATACACTTAATATCCCGGTGTATAAATTCTACCGGGTCTTCAATCGTAATAATTTTGCGTTTGACATTGTGATTAAGATAATTCATCATCGCGGCCAGGGTAGTGGACTTACCGCACCCGGTCGGGCCGGTCACAATAACCAGCCCGCTGTTCTTTAAAGCCAGTTCATTGCATACTGCCGGTAACCCCAACGATTCCATGGTGGGCACATCCGTCTTTACCGGACGGCAGACAATTGCCTTGGTTCCATCCTGGAGCGAGATATTTACCCTGAAACGCCCGGTGTTTTTTGAATGATAGGAAAAATCTGCTTCCAACTCCGCAGCAAAAAAATCGCGCTGTTTTTCCGTCGTCAAATCCATGAACAGCCTGTCCATAGCTTCCTCGTTTATAGCCTCGAGGTTTTCCTGTTGGAAAAGTTCTCCGTTGATCCGTAAGACCGGCAAACTGCCAACCTTGAGGTGCAGGTCTGAAGCGCCTTTGGTTACCGCCATTATAAGGAGGGTATCTATATGCATGATCATCTCCTCGGTTATTGTATCTCCGGTGCATATTTCTGGATTATTATCTCGAATTGCATGACTGTTAAAGGGCTATCGGCCGGGAAAGAAGAAATTACTTCTGCCAGTTCATTGATACGCACGGCAAAATATTTTCCGCTGGCTTCCAGGGCCGCAACATAGTCTATGACGGCGGATGCGCTGCCAGCCTCACCGTAAATATGGATTTCCGTATGAGTGATATCCATGGCCGTATATTTTAGCGCGGCGGGCATCAATGTAGTCACCAGCGCCATTGCGCCGGTAAACTCGCCGCGGAAACCCAGGGTAGCGGCATAAGCGTTTTTCAAATCCTGCGCCGCGCCGGAAACGGTACTGATCTCATTTTCAAGCATGGTGTTGTCTTCATTGATCAGGGTTGCAATGTTGACCTGCCGTTTAATATCCCCAAGTTGTGCTGCCAGGGCGGCGGTTTCTGTTCTGGCTTGGGTGCGTGCGTTGTAAAGCGGATAGACAGCAATGATGGCAGCTGCCAGCAATACCCATGCCAGTATGCTTGTCATGGATACCGGCTTGGCTTTAGGTTTACGGTATTTACCCGCCAAGATATTGATATTTACATCGGTGAAATTTACGCCCGCCCGTGCGGCCGTTTTTTGAGGAGTTTTCTTCAGTGCGAGGCCGATTGTAGCCGCAAAAGAGTCCATCGGGAAACCTTCCGGAATTTCAACCTGTGCTACCAGGCGCCCGATGGGGTATTCCACCTCGGTTTGAAGCAGCGCACTTGCGAGCGAATCTTCCGCGAGTTCACCGGTCAGCAGCAGGGGAGTGGATGGGCCGAACTGTGCTTCCGGGTGATTGCTCTGGAAAAATGCGGCTGTCTTGGTGAGTTCATCCGCCAGCCGGCGGATATTGTCTTCCAGGGTAGATGTCTGCCCGCGCGGGGTAATGGTGTGGATAACCATGGGGATCCCGCCGGACATGAAAACGATATCGAAGCAGTCCGATTCCAGGTTGACGATTATGGCATCGCTGATTTCTCCGGTTCTTGCCAGCGCCAGCGGCCTTAAACCCATCAGATAGGGTTCAATACCAGCGATTTTCAGAGTTTCCAGCATGGCGTCTATAAGGTTGCGCGGTACGCCGATCACAAAGAATGATAATTCATTGCCTGCATCGGGCAGTTGCTGCCAGGAAAGATATAATTCATCCAGCGGCAGAGATATTTCCTTCCGGGCGGCGCGGATAATTGCTTCGTCAAGGAGGTTTTGCTTCATCCTGGGCAGTTTAATAAACCGGTAGGTAAATGATAAGCCGGCTACGCTGGTTACTACGTTCTCACGGCGTATTCCGGCGGACTTAAACAAAGCCGCCGCTGCCTCGCCTACAGCTTTAGGCTGCAGGATCAGTCCATCACGCACCAATCCTTCCGGCAGGCTGGCGCTCGCCCACTTTTTTATATGCCTGCCTTTTAGTAAAAGTACTTTGATGTTATTACCGCTGATATTTAATGCAACACTCATAGCCTGCCGTCAACTTTCAAATTCATTTAGCTGCCGCGACCAGTGAATAGACAGCAATTTCGAGATCGGCCGTGATATTCTCGCTGGCATCGGCCGCGGCTCTGACGACCTTTAAAGACTTAACTGCCAGGTTGGCGGGCTCACCACTCTCTAATTGTTCGATAAACCCCTGGAATTTCTGAAAATTGCCCGTGGCCGACACGGAGAGGTAAAACACGGAAAATCCATGGTTAATTACCTGTTCCGCCGCCCATGGCCGCGTGGAAAGCGGCACTACCTTTATTCCGGACTCTTCCGCTAACCGCAAGACGTAATCCACAATGCGGGTGGTATTAGTCTCTCCGTTAAAGGCGTTTCCTGCTGCCGCCAGGCTTGCCTGCGCATCTTTAAGCTGCTGGTCCAGGTCTGCAGGCGCTGCAGGGATATTGGCAAGAACCTCCGTCATTTCCGCAGCCTGGGATGCCAGCGTTGCCTGCTGACGGCGTTGGTTTAAGGTGTCCATCCCTAACACGTAATAAACCCCGATCAAGGCGACCACTAATATAATCACGAGCCATTTCCAGGTTTTCATAATTTTATTCCCTTTACTTATTTCCTGCCGAAGCGGCGGTAGAGGATCAGGAGTATCACGATATTGACCATGGCGATAATAGACAGGAAGATGTTAGATAATGCCACTGAATCAAACCTTACCATTTTGCCTCCTTTTTACTGTACGGACCAGGAAGTGATAGTTGTTACCCTGGTATCCGGATTGATATTGATCAGCGCCCGGATTATGATGCCGCCGGCGGCGGACCGGATTTCATAAGAATCTACGCCGGGATCTGTATTTATCCCGATGGTTGCCAGTGAACCCCTGGAAGACGGATTGCAGTAGGCAACTGCCAGAACACCATCAGAGATAAGGAGAACGCTTGGGAAATTTCCGTTGCCGGTATCATATTCGAAAGAATCTATTACGGTACCGGGAATAGTCCCATTTGTTTCTACCGGTAAAGTAATTATCCAGCCGTCATTCTGCGGGCCGTCATAAACTACCGCATAGATATTACCGCTTAAATAGATGATTCGCGGCTCCAGTCCGTTAGCGTTATCGAATTCAAAGGTAGCGATAGTATTGTTGGAAATTACCCCGGCGGCGGTAACCGTCATCGTTGTTAAAAAGCCGTCATTCCCGCTGCCGGTGTAGGCTATGGCATAAACATCCCCGGAAATATGGATGATGTCAGGATATGCACAATCGGCCGTATTGAATTCAATGGTATCGATAACGCTGTTACCGATATTGCCGTTAGCCGCGATAGAGACCGATTTCAGGAATCCGTCAGCGCTGGCTCCCTGGTACGCTATCTGGAAGATACTTCCGGCGACATTCTCGATATCAGGCTGGAGGCAATTGCCGGGGTCAAATTCAAGCGTATCGGTGATGAAATTACCGATAGCCCCGGCGGCATTGATGGTCATGGTTCTCAGGAAACCGTCACTGGCCTGCCCGCGATACGCAATAGCATAGTAGTCACCGGATACGAATACTATATCCGGATCGTTACCATCTGCGGTGTCGAATTCAAAGGTATCGATAACGGTATTCCCGATGGTGCCGGCGGCGTTTATGGTCACGGTTCTCAAAAATCCGTCACCTTGAGAACCGGTGTAGGCGATGGCAAAAGTATCGCCGGATATATGGATAATATCCGGATTAACGCAGTCTGCGATATCGAACTCCAGCGTATCTATGGCGGAATTGGTTATAATGCCGTCCGGGGCTATTTCCACTGTTTTCAAAAAACCATCGCTCGAAGGGCCCTGGTAAGCTATAGCGTAAATGTTGCCGGATACATTGATAATACCCGGTATGTTGCAGAAGGTATTATCAAAAATCAACGAATCTATAACGGGAGTATCGATATCTCCCACGATGCCGCTGGCGATAGCATCAGTGGTCACGGTAACCGTTGGCGTAACGCCATTCAGAGGTTCCGTGACTTGATATATAATCTGGTCGCCGGGGCCAGGGATCTGCTCGGCCAGCGTGCCATTTTTCAAACTCCAGATAGCGTGTTCCACCCCGGCATCGCTCGCGGTGCGGGAGCCTATCTCTTCAGCGTAAACCCTGGAGCTAAGGATGCTGGTGCCGGCGTGGCTGAGAAACGGCACGACCACCAGCGCGCCTATCGCCAGAGCTAAAATGGCCATGGGCAGGGCTTGCCCTTTCTGATTGTTCATGGTGTCTCTACCGGCCTTAAATAGGCCATATACGTACCGCTCTCACTAATGCCGTCCCGCCATGAGGGGGCGCAGCTAAGGCTCATGGTTGCCAGGCGGGTGTTGACGGTAAAAGATGCGGTATTTATGTTATGGGCCACGGTTATTTGCCCCCCGCCGGAAGTGCGCTGCAGGTCTGTCCCCGCCAGCGCGTAAGTGATGGTAGAACTGTCTGAAAGCGTTAACGCCAGCTGGCTGCCGCCGGCAGCGGTAAGCGCTCCCTGGGTATCCAGTTGGAACCACGCTGCGGCATTTTGCAGTTCATGCTGGGCGGAAAGGCGGTCGTTACCATAACCGGACACATTAAG
>Ga0105104_10002509_pt1 | contig 13388 bp, 13 predicted proteins | sample PPLLaktember2015_3_FD_87034 | JGI IMG/M metagenome (GOLD analysis project Ga0105104, IMG submission 87034) | Freshwater sediment microbial communities from Prairie Pothole Lake near Jamestown, North Dakota, USA - PPLs Lake P7 Core (6) Depth... | ecosystem: Environmental > Aquatic > Freshwater >...
ATCCTCATAACCAACCAGTCCAAGCAGGGCAGTGACTGTGCTGCCAATTTTTTCGCGCAGGACTTCGCGGTTTTCTCGCCACGATATTTCCGGCGCGGCAAGCGATGACAGAACACTGACAGACACGCCTGCATCTGAGCCCGGTGTAAATATGGTAAATTGCGCAGCATTCTTGAGCGCAAGGATCTTCTCCTGAGGTATGCCCCACTCCTTCAATCCGTTGCGCCATGAGGTGGAGGCATCAGCAGCAACCTGATCGAGGTTCTTGCCTGCGCGCCGCGCCAGGTCAGCATCGATCCAGGGTTGAAAATCCTGCGGTGCCAGGTCGGGAAAATGTAATAATAAATTCGTGAGATCGCCCTTTGGATCGATGATAATGGCAGGGATGCCCTGCAAAGCCGCTTCTTCAAGCAGGACGATACATAACCCGGTCTTGCCTGAACCGGTCATGCCGGTAACCACCGCGTGAGTAGTTAGATCTGCGGGGTCGTAGGTAACTTCGTTATCTGTGACAGCCTTCTTGATGGGATCGTACGCGCGTCCAAGATAGAAATTAGAGTCGGTCATATATGCTCTCTCCGCGACCCTCATCCCAAACCTTCCCACGAAAGGGAAGGGAGTCCGCTCTCCCGTGAGAGAGGGTTAAGGTGAGGGAGAATTAGAACGAACGTGCTACCCTAATGTACCCGATTTTTCGGCATCTTACAAGGAAGAATTTAAAAAACTTGCGGAGGCTGGAAAGCGCTCCGCAAGTTTATCCTGATCAATCATCTCCATCCCCTCCACCAGAGTCACTATTATCTCCACCACCAGAATCATCACCATTATCACCCCCACCCTCATCATTACTGCCATGACCGCTATTATCATCGCTGTCTGTACTATCGTTATTTTCACCGCTATCGCTGTTATCCTCAATACTGTTACCACTGTCGTTGCGATTCTCGTCCGACTCTGAGCCACTGTTGTCGCTACCTGAACCGCTATTGGAGGATCCATCCTTCGATCCGGATTCCAACTTAATCTCGTCATTCTGCGAGTCGTGACTCTCGGAGCCTTTGCCTGAGTTATCCTCCTCGTGTTCCTCGCGTTCGACCTCGACCTCATCCGGGAGTTTGGCGTCGGGCGGCAGGAGCCTTACACGTTCAGCCAAAACAATCCCGTTCTGAGCATGTCCCTCCACGCGGACAGCGCTGCCAATCGAGACCGGTCCATCGCGCACTTCGGTTTGGTCTGAGATCACGACCGGGATTCCAGCTATGAGCCACTCATTCCCGTTTTGACTCGTCACCACGCCTGCAAATTCCACTTCCGCAAATCGTCCTATCGCAAAAACCTCCAGCAGTTCATGGAGCCGTTCGTTTTCGTGTTCCACTTCAAGCGCATCACGTTCCTGTAAATTAAACGTGAACAGCAAAAGTACATCCTCCCAGGTGCGCTTGACAGGATATAAATTGTCACCCGGCAGGGTGGCGGAAGATGCACGTACCAGACTGGTCCCGCTGACAAATAGCGCCACAATAACCGTCAGAGTAACCACCAGCCGCCGCAGGGACGCAAACCAAATTCGACGTGACGCCGGTCTGACTTTTCTCTCGCGCAGCTGCGCGGCATGTTGGAGCACCCTGGCACGATTACGTCGCATCACTTCCGCAGAGGGAGCAAGCGTTGCCATGTTCCGCGCATCCACGGAGGCTTCGAGAATTGGGCGCAATTCCTCGGCAAGATCGGGGTAACGGAAGAGAACAGTATCGATGGTCGCGCCTTGTTCGATATCCTTTAAACAAATTTCCAGGACTTCATACAAATTATTCATGATGCACCTCCCCTATGTGCCGCTGGAGCGAAGCCAGAGCACGAAATTGGAGGGCTTTCACAGCATTAATATTTTTCTTCAAATGGGTAGCAGTCTCTTCGATGGAATATCCCTGACCAAAGCGCAAAGTCAGCACGTGCTGCTGTTCAGTGGTCAATTGGGCAAAGGCACCTTGAACCATGCGATTCTGCTCACGCATATCGATTTCAGAGTGGATACTGGGTCCGGCATCAGGCAAAGAATCGGATAACAATTCAACCGGCCTGCGATATTGACGCCGCAGATGATCATTGACAGCATGGGATGCCGTTGCGATCAACCAGCCCTTGAGGCTGGATTGAGGTCCCTGTTTCTTCTGCGCTGCTTCGAGCAGACGCATGAACACATCGCTGGCAATATCCTCCGCGATGGAATCATCATTGATCCGATAACGGACATATCGATAAACTTCTGGAAAATATTGATCGTAGATGGCGCCGATGGATTGCGGGTCCAATTTCTGCAAACCATCGAGCGTACAGCGTTCATTGTAAACCGACATATTTTGTCCGACCCCGGAATTCATTAATTGAGGCTGAGAAACATATCCTATCATGTAAAGTATATCATTCAGGCAAGCCCGTGGACTTGCCTCTCCGGGTTGAACTTTGGTTTGGTATATCCTTGCTGACACTTATTCTGCAAAACTACGCTTTATTGCATTTGAATAGTCGTTTTGGGGGAGGGAAAGTTACGGGCACTCAATAAAAAACCTCTCGCGGCTGGGCGAGAGGCGGTAAATTCGTAGGGCGGGATACCATCCCGCTCCACGTTTCTTAATTTGTTAGGTAGGTGGGTTATCCAGCCGGATTCCGTGTCCACGCACGGTATCGATGTACTGGTGACTGGGATCGAGCGCCGAAAGCCTGTCACGCAGACGGCGGATCAGCGCGTCCAACGCCTGGTCCGAGACGCCGGCTGCCTGCTCGTCGCCCCAGACCACGGAAACCAGGTCAGGTCGGCTGACGACCTGTCCATGACTTTCATAAAGGAGCCAGAGCAATTTAAATTGCTGCGCTGAAAGAGGCGGGACAAGCTGCTGCTGGTTGACCCAGACTCGTCTCGATTTTTGATCCATCATCAGGCGGCCCGGTTGAATTCCGCCTTCGAGCAATGGCATGGTCGCGTCCGAAGTCAGGAAGAGAAATTGCTGAGCCATGGCTACAGATACCAGATCGCCATCCTGCAAAACAACCGGAGCCGTTATTGGAACGCCATTCCGATGCGTACCATTCTTGCTGCCCAGGTCTTCGAGGATCACTCCCTCTTTTGTCGGTGTAAGGCGCGCGTGAAATCGTGAGATCTGGCGGTCAGCAACCACCACATCACAGGATGACTCCCGACCCAATACAATCGTCTGACTTAACTGCCAGCGTTGACCCTTGAGCGGTCCCTCCTGGGCAACCAGCAATGGATATTCCTGGGAAGAACCCCCAGTACTATCCACAGGACTGCTTCGCTTGTAGTCTTCCGGTGTTATGTTCATGAAAGTCTCATGTCCACAGGACTGCTTCGCTTGTGTGCGAATTTCATAAAATCACTTATCGGAGTATTGACGCCTGATGGAATGCCAAATCCAACTGGCAGAAATAATATAAAAGGACACACTCTGGATATTAATACAGGATTTGGCAATCCCTTTTAGCAAGAATTACGTATCGGAGTATATTATAATTATATAGCATAAAGATGCATTTCTGTGCAGAACTAACGCCGAAATAGATTTGCCGGAAACAGCGCCATGAAAAAGTGAACGATCAAAGGAGAATAGTTGCTCCCAACCCTTAAGAATGGGGAGGTATTGCGCGGCCGCTATAAGATCCATGAGCGGATCGGTCAAGGTGGAATGGGCTCCATTTATCTTGCCGATGATACCAGGCTCAAGGGCCGTCAATGCGCGTTGAAGGAAGTTGAATACGACCGCGCCCTCCCGGAAGAAGTTCGAGAAGAAGCCCGCGATCAGTTCATGCGTGAGGCTACCATCTTGGCGCGTCTCGACCATCCCAATCTTCCAAAAGTTTCAGATTTCTTTTCACAGGGCGCACGCGATTACCTGGTGATGGACTATGTCCCAGGCAGTGATCTGCGCACGATGCTGATGGAGGCACGCCGTAAAAAATTCTTTCTCAAGGAAACTGACGTGCTCATGTGGGCTGACCAGATCGCCAGCGCCCTCACATTTTTACACAGCCAGGACCCGTCCATTGTTCATCGTGATATCAAACCGAGCAATCTCAAACTCATGCCGCATGGTTTGATCAAGCTGGTGGACTTCGGTCTGGTAAAAATTCTCGCACCGGAAGAAGTGACGATCACCATCATCCAGGGACAAGGTACCGCGTTGTACACGCCTCTCGAACAATATGGTGGCAGCGATATCCATACAGACATTCGCTCCGATATATACTCATTCGGCGCGACACTGTATCACCTGCTCACGAACGAACCTCCCGCCGATGCGCGCAAACGCTTCCTTCAACCCGACAGCCTGCTTCCGATACGACAATTTAATTCTTCCGTTTCGCCGCGCGCGGAACGCGCCATCCTTTGGGCAATGGCGTTGCATCCTGACGAACGACCACACACGATCAACGAATTCCGTCAGGCGCTGTTGGGTTATAGCGAAACTCCCACCTTGCCCCTTGCTGTCCGGCGGGCGCGGCCTCAATCGGTTTGGGATTATCTCTCCCAAGCCCCGGAAGCAACGCTCGCATGGAGCGCAGCGGTCCTATTTTTGGTCAGCCTTCTTGCGACTTTGGTCCGCTAAGTATTCGCATCCAGATCCACGCCCCCAGAGACCCGATCACTTCTCCAGCAAAAGTTAACATCAATACGCCAAACGCCCCAGCCGATGTGGCGATCCAATTTGCCGCGCCGGGAAATCCCAACGCGAGATAGTTATAAGACAGTAAGCCGCCGACAAAAACACATAATGCCCAACGCAATCCCCAGCGTGTGGAAACGAGTCGGCTGACAGCCCAAAACACAAGTCCTGAGCCGCCGACAACAGCCAGAACCACAAGCAGCCAGATGCCTACCCGGGGATAACCTTCCGGGGAGACCAGATCATTTTCAACGACCGGAGTTGGGACGATGGGTGTATCGGTCACCGCGATGACTGTGACAGAGGGCACTACTACGGTGACTGCTGCACCCTCATTCGAGGCATCAAATTGAATGACTTCTGAAAGCACAGCCGGCTCACTGACTGCGTATATTTCCACTTTGCCCGGTGTATTGATGGCAAACGAAGCGCGCGCCAAGCCTTCCACTGTCGTTGATTCGATCTGTTGAAGGATGCCTCCATCGCCTTCGCGCGTAGACATGGTAAAGCGGACCGGTGTCCCATCGGGGACCAGATAGCCATTGTGATCGAGGATCGGTCCAGCACGCACTGCAATCGTATCGCCGATTCGATAAAGCGGGATTTCCGTCGGTGTAGGTATCACTTCCGCTGTTGGAGTTTCACCCGTCGGAGTCACTATCACTGCCTTATCGAGGGAAAGAAGAATGATCTGTGCAGGATCAGGTGATGTGGCTGTAATCAAGTCATAACCTGCTGCGGGCACAGAGACCGGTGAGGCGCCCTGCAACGTTACCTGCTGGAAGAGCAGGCGCGCCGCCACTTCCACGAATGCGGGCTGCTTGCTGTAAAGTGCATAAAAGGCGGTCAGCTTCGAAATATCGGTCGGATCGAGATAATACGGCGCGGTAAATGAGAACAGGATCACATTTCTGTTCCGGATCAGATTCGGGCGTTCGGAAAAGAAACGCCTGAGCAGGGACACCTGTCCCTTGCTGACATCCGTCAACGAGATGACGAGCCAGTTGGCACGATCCAGGACGCTCTCGATGTCCGTCTCGCTTTCTCCATTCAGCATCAATTCCAATTCTGTCAATGGGAAAGAATTCAGGCGGCTCTCAAATACCTGCCCGCTTCCGCCGGTTCCATACAACTGAAGGACAGTTTTATGAAGCGAGTCAATACCGAGACCCTCCTCCCACAGACAGGTCGTACATTGTTTGTACATGTAAGTATCGGTGAGAAAGACAATCCGATCAGTTTGATTTGGCGGGGCTGGCAGCAGAGCATTCAATTCCTGCGATTCCGGGCTGATCAATGTCGCAGCATTGCGCGCAACTTCATCCATGATTTCCTGTGAAGTGCCAATTGTTGCCAGTTTCTCTTCCGGGGGTAACACAGCGGAAAGCAAAAACTCATCATACATGCGGAACTTCTGCGATAGGATTCTCAATACAGCCGCGTCAACCAGTTGTGAAAATGCGCGATCCCGGCGATATTCCTGTGCAAAAAACTCGAGGATTCGCAGCGTGGCAGAATATGTATTGTCATCCGGCTCATCAGAAGCAATGTCACCAAGGAAGAGTAAGTCATTACCAGCCAGGAAAGCATCCCGCGCCACCAGACGGGATAAAAAACTTTCGCCGCTCTGCGAATAAAAATCCCGCACTGCTTGTCTGCCCAACGCATCGCTGACGATCAAGCCGCCATTCCCGCGCCACGCTGTGAATTCAGGCAGGGATATGATCGCAGAAAGGGCAGATGAATCCAGACTGACCGGACGAGTGGTCGCCCTGATATTTCCCTGAAACCCCTGATAACGAATATGCGATACCAGCAAGCCATCCACAAGTCCCGTCGCTTCTGCGGAATTAGTGACGGCGAAGAAAGGAGGCAACTCGACCTGTTTCAACTGCTCCAATGACTTGCGAACAGTCGCCACTTCCTCCTCAGGGGAACGATCCGAATCGCCGCGCCCCGGAAAATGTTTGGCGACCACCACCATCCTGGAGTCGCTTCCGGCATGCAAACCTGAAACAAAGGCGCGTCCCATCTCCCCCACCCAAAACGGATCACCGCCAAAGACGCGCGGACCCAGGTCGATTCGTGCAGACGGATTGGGCGCTTCAACTACATCCAGAGAGGGTCCCAAGTACAGGTTGAAGCCCAGTGCGCTCAACTCACTACCTGCCACCGCGCCGACTCGTCGTGCATACTCCGTATTCCATGTTGCCCCAATCGCCATCGGATTTGGCAATGGTGTCAAGCCGCTCAGGATCTGGTCATGAGGCGCGCCATCACCCTCCTGTGAAATGCCAATAAACAGAGGCACGTACACACCATTCGCTGGTTCGGCCTCTGAGCCGATCGTCGCATCTGATTCGATCTTCTGCAACTCGCCGATCAATTGATAGGCTGCCGGGATCGTATCTGGCGTCGCTAGAAAATTATCATTGCCTGCCAGTAAGACAACTCCGCCCACATGCTGGTTGGTGATCAAATCGTAGATCTGCGTTTGATCGTGCGTATCTATCCCCTGAAAGGTTACCAGGAATAATTGACCTACGCGCTCCTCAGGCGTCATCGTTGCGAGGACGGCTTGAGCCTTCGAGGACTGGAGCGGCGTTTCGGCGCGCGCGGCAGGCATCGGCTGAAGAAGTGACGCGATGATCGTCAACGCGGACAACATCATCAGCGCAGAGAAGATGCGTTTCAACTGCATTCCTCACTTAAGAAAAGAGTCAAGCTTACACTCCCAGCCACACATGGGTCACCATTAAATATGACAGGACTACGCTTCATTTTGATTCGTCTCTCACCTGCACAGCCAGCTGCGGATCATCGGTAAAGATCGCGTCGACATTCCAGCGAAACAGGCGGCGCATATCATCGGCTGAATTGACCGTCCACACATGGATACGCCGATTCAAACGATGTACCCGCTGAACCTGTTCCGGTGTCACATCTTTTACATTGGAATGCAGGGCATGATATCTGCCAAATGCAAAACCAAAGGAGCGCGCCCATGCGCCCAACAGACCACCAAAGGCAAGCAATCCACGCTGCACGCCAGGCAGATAGGTACGCGCCTTCGAAAGGTTCGCCGCCAGGAACGAGGAAAACAGTACGCGTTTTTGCAAGCTGAATTGTTTGACCAGTATACACACCTTTTCAACGAGTTGATCGCGTGGTGTATTGTAATTGGTCAACTCCACATTTATATACGTGCGCTTTCCAAAAATTTCAAAAACTTCCTCGAGCGTTGGAATTCTCTCCCCACGAAATTGCTCTGAAAAATAACTGCCTGCATCCAACGATTGCAACTCCGCCAATGACAGGTCCTTTACACGGCCGTGACTCCCGGTTGTGCGATCCACTGTCGCGTCATGAATAACCACGACCTGGCCATCCGCGGACAACTTGACATCGAGTTCGATTGCATCGGCATGTTGTGCCAGCGCCAATTCAAATGCTGCCAGGGTATTTTCCGGTGCATGGGCAGAAGCACCGCGATGGGCAAAGATGATAGGGTGAGTGAATGATGCAAGCATGGTAAATAAAACACGGATTACGCATTACGAAATGATGCGTAATCCGTAATGCATGGTATGGAATAGCTTAAATATCAACAAAATAAGCCCTTGCCGCGCGGTCGAGCATATCGCGTGACATGGTGGGCGATACTGAAAGGTAACTCGAGATGTCAAGGATCTGGTCACACAAGTCACGTGGATGGGAGGCGCGTAATTTGCGATTGCGTTTGATATACCATTCCTGAAGTAAATACGCCAGTCCCTGATCGCTATATTCCACCTTCTTATCCTGGGCAACGCGCTTAAAGATCTCGCGGTACTCTTCATAGGAAGGATCGCCGATCTCGATCTTATGGCGCAGCCGGCGCAGGAACGCTTCATCCACCAAATCTTTTGGCGGGAGATTGGTGGAGAATACGATCAAAACATCGAACGGCACCTCAATCTTCCGTCCGTTATGAAGCGTAAGGAAATCGACGCGATTTTCGAGTGGAACGATCCAGCGGTTGAGCAGGTCACGCGGGCGCACCTGCTGGCGTCCAAAGTCATCGATCAACAGAATTCCGCCATTGGCTTTCACCTGGAACGGCGCTTCATAGAACTTATGGACTTCATCGTAGACAAGATCCAGTCCTTCCAGAGTCAACTCGCCGCCGACCACGATGAACGGACGCCGTATCTTCACCCAGCGCGGATCACGCCGCTGGCTGGTGCGCAGGTTGCCTGTGCTTCCAGTTCCAGTGGGAACATCCGCATCCGGCGCAAGTCTGTGGCTGACCTGATCATAGACCTTGATGACCTGACCGTCGAGGTACAGGGCGTACGGAACATACATCGCCTGGCTCAATACCAAATTGCCGAACGCACGCGCAACACTGGTCTTGCCGTTCCCGGGAGGACCATACATGAAGATGGATGTCCCTGAATTGAGAGCCGGACCCAGGCGTTGAAATGTGGATTCGGATATCACCAACTGCGAAAGGATTTGACGCATCGTGCGCGACGTTACGGTCAGCCGTCCTGACTTCTGGCGGCGGATGGCTTCGTTATACATCTCGAAAGGAACGGGGGCAGGGCCTGCATACTGGCTGCGCTCCAGCGCTTCACGCGCGCGCACGATGCCTGCTCCTGTGATCCCGTAGGTATACGCCCCTTCGCCCAAGCCACCTTGTGATGACTTCACTTCCAGCATCTTTTCCCGCTTTAATGTTTCAAGAATACCATCCGTGACACCGGCAAATGGCAGTGTAAGCAACTCCGCGATTTTGAAGCCGCTCATATAGCCCTGTGAGTAGAGGATTTTCAGCGCCAGGTCCTGCAACCAGAGCGCAGATAGTCCCGTGTCTTCCACCGAATTGATGGGAGGTGGTGTAAACAATACCGTGCCGTTTGTGGGTCTGCTGAGGGGGTTGTTCATAACGCCTTCCCGCTTGGGATGCTCCGTCAGATTAAAAAATTTTGAGTGCGGACAAATTATACTGCTTCTTGCATTATTCTCTGCGTCAACCGGATTACATCTCCGTTAGGATATCCTGTCATTGCGAGCCGTTCCCTATCAAAACAATCTCGTCATTGTGTGCCGGATTGCTCCGGGAAGAGCACCCTCGCAATGATAGTGCCATCGTATATAATTTGGACACTATGAACCTATCCGTCGTCATTCCGGTCTACAATGAAGTTGATAATATCGGGGAAATCCTTAAACGAGTACAGTCCACCAAGCTGGCAAATGAAATTATCGTCGTGGACGATGGTTCCAAAGATGGAACCCGCCTCGCCCTTGAAAAGCTGGATGGAAAGAAAAAGGTACGCGTTATTCTGCATGAACACAATCAGGGAAAGGGAGCCGCAGTTGTCACGGGCTTGAGGGCAGCCAAAGGGGATATTTTGCTGATTCAGGATGCCGATCTGGAATACGACCCGCGGGATTATCCCACACTCCTGCAGCCAATTCAGGAAGGTCTCGCCGATGTGGTCTATGGTTCCAGGTTTCTCGGCGCGCCTCACCGGGTCACCATGTTCTGGCATTTGATCGCCAACAGGATGTTGACGACGATGACAAATATCCTATACAACACGATCCTGACAGACATGGAAACCGGTTATAAGGTATTCCGCCGTGAAGTGATCGCTGAATTGAATATACGCGCCAAACGCTTTGATTTCGAACCGGAATTTACGGCAAAGGTTCTAAAGAGCCACCATCGCATTTTTGAGGTGCCCATCTCCTTCAATCCACGCGACTATTCGCAGGGAAAAAAGATCAAACTGAAGGACGCGTTCGAAGCAGTTTGGACACTGTTGAAATATCGGTTTGTGGATTGAACTACGCGAACAAGTAGACAGGTAAACACGGAATCTGTTTACTTGTCTACCTGTACCTTTTTACTTCTCCACCGTCACATTGTATTGATAGACATAATCTCCGGCTGCGTAGTCTGCAAGTCCATCGTTGATCTTTTCCTCGAAAGTGGCAATCGCTTCCAGTTCATATTCGCCGGCAACCCACTCCGACATCAAGACGCCATAATCAAAACAGACCAAGCCATCTGCTCTGGTCAGGGTGAGTGGATGAATCACATCGCTGCCAAGTTCATTGCCATTGAAGTAAAGTTTTACCGAGATATGTTGGAAGTTCTGATTTAGAATTTCCTCGGTCGTTGTACACCAGCCAAAATTAAAATAGATCGGTTTGTCATCTGTGATCCTGACGGTGAATACCAACGTGCCAGGCTTGGAAGTATCCTCCTCTGTATATTGTTCCGAAGCCAGCACATCCAGGCGATTGTAGTCTCCCCCATTCAGCACTTCAATAACCTTATCGGTATTCTTCTCCATAACCGGCATGGGCGTTGTAGGTTCACCGCTGAGCGGGATCATGCCGGGCAGTAAACAGGATGTTAATAGAAATCCAATTACAATAATCACAAGCATTGACCTATATTTTCTGGTACTCATAAACTCTCTCCTTGAGATGAGCAATTATAAGCATGTTGTTTTAAATGAAAATCCCACTTAGGAACCTATCATAACGCCGAAGGTATAATCCATTTTATGGACTGGCAAACACAGATCGAGGCGGAATTCGAAAAGGCAGAACGGGCGCGTGGTCGCGGGAATGAAGGTCAAGCCCGCGTTTGTGCACGCCGCGCGGCGGGCATTGCCGCTCGAGAATACCTTATCCGCCGGGGAATCCGTCCTCCCAGCGTGAGCGCGTACGATCTATTGAACCTGCTTAAGGAAGACCCGCGCCTTGCCCTCGACCTAAGGCGAATTGCCGAACTTTTGACGTTGCGTGTGACGGAGGAATTTAAATTGCCCGTGGAGGCGGACTTGATTGCCGAGGCAAGAAAATTTTGTGAAGAACTATTAAATTGAAGTAGATCTCACAGGTTTTTGCTCCGCAAAAACCTGTGAGATCTACTTTGGAACGACTTACATTTGTTTTCTTCCAATCAAATAGTAGAGGGCACGCCCGACTGTGATCATCACCAGCAGCCCCGACATTACTCCCCCAAAGACAACAAACATTTTTTTCCACTCACGGAAGCGTGAAACGATTTCCCCAGGCTGCGGCATGTGAATACGTTCCCGCAGACGTGCAACGACATCCGTTGGCGGATTTACCCTTCTTAGCGCACCGGCAAGATACGCTTCGAGGGCATTGAGTTGATCATCTGAAATTGTTACCTTACTTCTAGCCATAATCTTATACTCTTTGATCGTTTGCATGGCAAACGATCATCTAATTTAGTCATTATCCAAATTAATGCTTTGGTCACCCAACTGGTCGCGGAGTGCCAGCAGCGTGCGATGATACAGGCTCTTCACAGCGCCTTCACTGCGTCCCATGATCGCGCCGATCTCGGCATTCGACATATTCTCAACAAATTTGAGGATGAGAAGATTTTGTCGTTCTGCGGGCAGGCGTCGAATGAAGCGTAGAAGCGCATCCTGCTCCTGGGAGCGAACAAGATTCTTCTCCGGATGATCCCCTTTCGATGGCAGGATGGGCACATCGCTGATGGGGATTTCCTGCCGCCGGCTTCGGTCGCGATGCCAGTTGGCGACCAGGTTGTGCGCAATGCGGTACAACCAGGCTGAAAATGGGACGCCGCGGTCTGTATAATTTTTAATGTGGTTCATCGCCCGCTGAAAAACGCGGGCGGTGAGGTCCTCCGCGTCATGGAGGTTCCCCGTCCGATAATAAACGTAGTTGAAGATGCGTTCTATGTAACGCCCGTAAAGCAGACCAAAGGCATCGCGGTCGCCCTGCGATGCGCGGGTCAACACATCTTCTTCGTTGAATTCTTCATCCGGCACGTTTGATCCCTACCGGCGGGGCTGTAATACTTAACCCCGGCGGGTTTTTGAAGTTGCAGGGAGTATAACATGCAACCTCGCCAACCCGTTCTAGCGAGCCTCTCGCCCTGAGCGGAGGTCTGAGCGAAGCGTAGGGCAAAGCAATCTCATTGAAAATAGTTGAGATTGCATCCTGAAGGCTCGCAAGGACGAGCACAAGATCGGGGTTGGTATAATGAAGGGTTGCGATGCACGCAAATAATTGATAAATGAAACAAATGTGCTATAATCGATTCGTTTTTCCCAACTCCCAGGAAGGTAACTTATGACATCTAATTCCATTCGCGTGGTGGGTGCACGGGTACATAATCTCAAGAACATCACGGTTGAGATTCCACGCGACAAGTTCGTTGTGATCACGGGGCTCTCAGGCTCGGGCAAGTCTTCGCTTGCCTTCGATACCATCTTTGCAGAGGGACAACGACGTTACGTTGAGTCATTATCCGCGTATGCACGCCAGTTCATCGGACAGATGGACAAACCCGATGTGGATCACATTGAGGGACTCTCCCCTGCCGTTTCCATCGATCAGAAATCCACCTCGCACAACCCCCGCTCGACGGTGGGTACCGTTACCGAAATCTACGACTACCTGAGGCTTCTATTCGCGCGCGCTGGCATCCCGCACTGTCCCATCTGCGGACGCGAGGTCGCGAAGCAATCGGCGCAGGAAATCGTGGATCAGATCGAAAAGCTGCCTGACAGTACACGCATTCTGATCCTGTCTCCGCTGGTTCGCGGGCGCAAAGGGACCTATCAGGCTGTCTTCGAGGAGATCCGCAAGGCTGGTTTCGCCCGCGCCCGCGTGGATAGCAAGGTCCATAGCCTCGAGGAT
>Ga0105104_10002510_pt1 | contig 13387 bp, 10 predicted proteins | sample PPLLaktember2015_3_FD_87034 | JGI IMG/M metagenome (GOLD analysis project Ga0105104, IMG submission 87034) | Freshwater sediment microbial communities from Prairie Pothole Lake near Jamestown, North Dakota, USA - PPLs Lake P7 Core (6) Depth... | ecosystem: Environmental > Aquatic > Freshwater >...
AAAAGAGGTGATATAGGCGAAACAGCCAAAGCTTATGCCACAGCAATATTTAAAGAATTTGATGCAGATGCCGTAACTCTATCTCCTTATTTAGGTCTGGATTCATTAGAACCTTTTTTCAGATTTATTGAGAAAGGTTTTTTTATTTTGGCCAGAACATCAAATAAAGGAAGTAATGATCTTCAATTAATTAAAACAGTTAATAATAAATATGTTTATCAGGAACTGACAGATAAAATTATTCAATGGAACAAAACCTACAGCAGTAATATTGGCGCTGTAGCCGGCGCTACGCAAATTAAAGAATTAAAAGAGATAGCAAAATCTTTTAATAAGGAAAACGGTTTACCTATTTTAATACCTGGAGTCGGCAAACAGGGAGGAAGCTTTATTGAAGTAATAGATGTGTTAAAAGAAATAAATTATCCTCTATATAAAGTATTCATTAATTCATCTTCAAATATAAATTATGCATATTTAAACTATCCGGATCTGAATTATTTAGAAGCCAGTCTTATTGAGATTAAAAAAATGCAGCTGCAATGATTTAAATTTAAAAAAATATATATATTTTATTTATTAGTGACAATTTATATAAAAAAATTTTAATAATTATATCAAATTTTGAATAAATTTGACAATTTTTTTAAAAATAATTATAATTATTTCGTTCTAAATTGTTATTTCTTTTATTAACAGATTACTTAAACTAATTGAAATTAGTCATTTTTAAAGGAATATCATTGGACAGTAAAAAATCAAGCATCATGATTTATGAAAATGAATCAGAGATAAAATGGTCGGATTTAAATTTGATCAGAAATATAATTAATAATGTTCTTTCCCAAAAAAATATCAATAATCATGATATAGGCGCATTGGTAATGATAGTCAATGAACTATTGGAAAATATCTGTAAATACACACATGATAAAAAAGTAAAACTAACCCTGACTCAAATAAAAAAAGCTCATACCATAATATTGATTAAAATAGAAAATTCCATAAAGGATTACAACAGTAAAAACTTAATAAACTTGAGAAATGAAATAAAAAGAGTTAATTCTTATAATGATATGGATAAGTTAATGATAGAATCTGTTCTAAGGTCATCAGAATTAGACAAGGATGAAAGCAAACTCGGCATACCATTAATAAGAAAACTGGCAAAAGGTGCAAAAATATCAATAAGTAAAAGTAAAAAATTCAATCCAGGTATTTTAATTAAAATCGATTATAAATTAGATCAAAAATAACAATTCATTATTTCAACAACTCTTCTGCATTTTCAGCCATCAGTTTTAATCCCTCATTGAGCTTATAAACATAGAGAGTGTTTCCTCCGATCAGCTGAACATAGCACATCCCCCACTTTTCATGATCCATGAATGCGCCCGGCGTTGACTCCATTGCATATCCGCAAAAAATCGGCATTGACAGCCCCTGCGGATAAATGTCGGTCACATGATAAATAATTAGTTCCCATGGCATGTCTCTCCCTTCAGAAAAAGGAATCCTTAAAGTCTTTACCCATTTGCCGTCCTGTGAAAACTCAAATGCCTCGTCAAGAAAGTTCCCGAAAGGCCTTTGAAATATAATCGGCTCTATTTTTATCTCCTCAAACTTTTCATCCCAGCGGACTGTGTAATAGACAGTTTCATTGTTTACTTCAAGTTTTGTTAATAAAGTATTTGATTTTGTGGAAAATACTTTTGTTTTTGATGCTGAAAAAAAATTCAGTTCAGTTAATTTTTTAGTAAGATTATTTTCCGTTATATTTTTACCGTTTAAATCGGTTAAATACCATTTGCCAAATTCATTGTTTTCCCCGTAAATTTTACAGGTTAATATATTGTCTTTATTAAATCTGTAATGAATAGTATCTTCAACTTTACTCTCAAAAATAATATCATTAGAATTTAAATCATAAAGAACATAAATAAATCCCTCTATATCAGTAAGTCTGCCTAATCTGCTTAACTCAATCAGAAATATTTTATTTTCAGGATCAATCAGCTGGCAGTTCACTATTTTATCATTGGCATTACTTGATGCAACACAGTGACCTTTTAATTTTGTATCAATGTCAGCAGCATAAAATCCTCTCCCTCTTGTGTTCCATACGAAGTTATATTCATTGTCGCTGTTGACCTCCATTCCGTCAACAGTAGGAAAAATACCTGCTGCATTTTTTACGGTTATCAGTTCATTTTTGTTTATCTTTATGACAATAAACTTACCACTTCCATTAATTCCTGCTATATGATCCTTTAATCCTATACCGGTTATATTATTAATTTTGATTAAACTTGTTATTTTTAAAGGCTTTAATCTCTTTATCATACTTTTTACTTCCTCACTTCCAATCATAAATATTATTAATAAAAATAATATTATTTTAATTTTATTCTTCTTCACTATCTTCTCCATTAGGTTTTTTATTTATTAAAAGCTCTCCTGTTTCAGGATCTTTCATATCCCTAATATCCTTTAAATCCAGTATATTGACATACCCCTTGTACTCAATCGGATTCTTACATCCGGCATATTTCTTTTTTTCTTTTGATCCTAAAAATCTGTCAATTTTTTCCTCTATCATATCAAAATTACTAATGCCTGCATCAAAAAGAAATTTTTTATCTTCCTTTTTATTTAATATATATTCCTTATGAGCATTAAATTTATCCATTGCCTTTTGACAATCGCTTATCTTATCATTATTATCTTCAATAAATCCCAAAAATCTTAACGGATTTTCAACAGTGAAATAGTACCATGCGTCAAAACCGACTTTTTCGCTTACCCTTTTTAACACTTCAAATATCTTCCTGTAATATACATCAACTCCGGGAGAATAAAATAACTCTCTTTCAATCATGTACCAGTCTGAGCCCAGTAAAATCCTCTTCTTTAAAACAGGGTTCTCATTTATTTTTTTTGTAAGATTTTCGGCTATTTCCTTTATATTATTCCATCTTACTATTAAATATGCAAGATCAGTGTAAACATGTTCTCTTTTATTCATAAGCTCTATTATATCATCGATCCAGAACTGTCTGTTTTTCCCTTTTGTTTTGCCGTGATCCTTTATCCAGTATCCCAGTCCGCCGAAATGGGCAAAATTTATTTTGAGATCATATGATTCAAGCGCTTTTTTCCATGCAAGAGGATTTGTGCCTATTTCATTTACATATCTGTGGGAGTCCTCAAGACTATATGGATCTTTATTTGAAAAGTCCCATATATCTCTTGACTCATGAACATGACTTATCACTTTATCATAGTAATTATCCTTATTTTTAATTGCTTCTTTCAGATATATATGTGAGTCGGCAATTGTCATGCCTTTAGGGTCGCAGTGAACAGTGATAGGTACCTTGTTTTGAGCGCAATATGAAAAGAACTCTTTTAATTGAGGATATCTGTCATAATCATAGGGAGCATAACCAAGCTTCGGATAAATCTTTATACCGAAAAATGAATTTTCTTTTGTTTCGGGTAACAGCCAATTAATTATTTCACTTGTTCTATAATTATTTTCCAAGAAAAATGATTTAAGATCATTTAAGACATTTACCTCTTTGATTTTTACTGAATTAAAATTGTCTGTTTTTGCCTCAAGAAATGCATGACCTGTTTTTATATCATTCAAAACTTTTTCGATCTGATCAAAATTATGCCTCCTCGGATCATAATGATAAAAGGGAAACATCTCAAACGGATAGAGCACTCCAGCTGTCATTGTGTTCTTTAACTGCCTCCTGTAATCTTCAAATGTCTCGTCTGTTTCAGCCTTGACAGGCTTTAAAAAATGCTTGTACTTTTTGCTGTTGATCTCATAAAGCGAGCTTTTTTTACCTTCGTCATTGACGCTTTTTGCATCAAGTACAATCACGTCTTTTAAAGTTTCATTGCATTTTTTTATGTCAATGTCATACTCAAGCTTTACCTTTACATCGAGAACCGAATCATCAGTATAAAAATTTTTAATTACATGGCTGTTCCCTGATTTTACAGGTCTATCCTTTTCATTTATTGTCAGCCTGATATGATCATCCTCATCAATGAAATAATAGCAATTTTTTCCTTTTTTATCCGTAAAAGGAAGACAAACAGGTATGCCGAACTCTCCCCAGTAATGTGCATAGGACATGTCCATGGGCAAAATCGTGCACATATGAAATGTCTTATGACGGAAAAAATAGTAGGCTGCATATTCATGCAATGATCTATATTCCCTGTCCCTTTTCTGCATCATCTGCACAACTGCTGTCTGATCAAGGTTTTCGATATTTTCCTTAAGTTCTTGTTTTTCTCGGTCATTAAGCTCTTGATTCTCATTTTTAACAATCAGCTTTTCAACTTCTTTCCTTAACTTTTCAAATTCCTTTAAAGCTGATTTATTTATAAAAGTCCATAAAAGGTCTGACTTTACATTAAACATGGCCATATCGTTCATGAAAAGCTTTGCAACATAATCTGTTCCAAGCCTCCCAACTGAGCCGAACTCCATTATACTTGCCGAGAATACATTCATAAATTTTCTTCTAATTCCTTCGGGATCGATTATCCTTGCAGCTGCTTCTCTGACAAGTGCCCACTGGAGCGGCATGGGGGCGCAGTTGTTGCTCTGAATATGGACATGGCAGTCAATGACGGGCATTAAATTAACCAGAGTGACCCTGTTCTTTACACCAGACATAAATGCATAATGATTGTCATGGAAAGGGAGCATTGCAGAGTCAACTGTTTCTATTTTATCATTACTTTTTTCATCACTCACGTATCATTCCTTTTTAAATTTAATCTGATACCTTCCGGGTATTTGTGCTTTCTTTGATATATTTCCATCAGAACTTGTCAGCTCTTCAATCTTTTTACCGTCAGCCTGCCTGATGCTGTATCTGACATTTTCAAGTTTTTCACCGTTCGGTTTATAAAATTCAATTTCATAATAATCGCCGATTTCGATAAATCCGCTTTTGAACATTTCACATCTGAATGATTCTGCGGTGAAAAAGAGTTTAATTGCTTTTTTTACCGGATTTTCAAAATCATTGTCATAGTCTTCTATCATAAGTTTAAAAGAATCAGTTGAAACATCAATTCCAAGCTGTTCTTTCATAAAGCCGCCTGTCAAATCCTGATCATTTTCAAAAACAAGTTCATTGATAAAATGCCTGTATTTTATTTCAGCTTTATTATTTATACAGCGGCTCTTTAAAACTGCCAGCGGCAGATCTTTATTAAAATCCGCATTTTCATTCCATATTTTAAAAATGACCTGAGCCATTTCATACTGATTCTCAAGCTCTGCATTTAAGATAAGTTCTTCACCGGTTTGTGCCTTATCTTTACCCCAGCATGCTTTATTAATTTCAGGCTTTTTGTCATTGGCAGACTTTTTTCCTCTGCAGATAATATCCCTTGAGTTTATCATAAATCCGCCGTCGCTTTCATAAATCATGTCATCAATACAGCTCATCATTACAGGTACTGTTACCGGCAGTCCCTGCGCCAAAACAAAAGAGCTTTCAATGTTTGCCGGATCATTGCATGTTCTTACCAAGCTTCCGGATACTGCAATTTCCCTGTTATTCACCAAAACGGAATTTATTGTTCCTGAAGTTATTTCGCCGATGCCCGAAGGTTTGCCTTTGGTGAACTTTTCACCCGGCGGAGTCGGAATATGCCCCGGCAGTACATGCTCGGATTTGCTGCCTTTATATGCAACAGATAAATTGTTATTAAAAACATCAGAGCTTAATTTATTCCTGATCTTTCCTATGTACGGATGCGGCAGCAATGCTGCAACGGTTGCGCTCCCTATTCTTGCTTCAACAAGATGCATGTCAATACCGGCCACCTGATCATTGCACTTTGCCGCAGCTTTATTTTCGGCAGTCAGCATGCCGTTCAGAGAAATAATGCCTTTTGAAACCATAACGCATTGCTTTTCTGATCGAATATTAAAAGACTTCTTTGTATTGATATTTATTTTACTTTTATCTGATCTTATTTTTATTTTTTTATCTGATCCGAGCAGCAGATTGTCATTTTTAATTTTAAGCTTTCTGCACCTTATCCTGATATCGCCGAGTTCATTTTTTATTTCAAAACCTTTATTTTTATCAATGACAACTCTGATTTTTGAGTCTTCTGTCCGGATAATTATTTTTTCTTCCTTTTTAGAATTATCCAAAATTATCCTTAATCCCGACCTTGTAACTATTGCATTGATATTATTTAACTTTTTACATCCAAAAAGATTATTGTCCGACGTTCTTTTTATGGCGCCTAAGACTATCGCTTTACCGGGATTGTTATTAACAAATAAACATATTACCAGATCATTTTTTTCAGGAATGAAATATATGCCCTCACCATCACCCGAATAAGGTCTGATCAGAGGTACCCAGTCTGATTTAATGTTCCATTGAGGGAATCTCACCTTAATTCTTGCTTTATTATCAGGATCTTCATTATCCTCAACTATTGCAAATTGAAATTTAAGACCTTTTTTTATTCTATTTTGAATAAAAACATCATTTTCCGAATTTTTATTTCTGATCTCAATAATATCATGAAAAAAAAGAGACATAATATGAGCCTTTGTACTTTTTTAATATTATATAAACTTTTTACTTAAATTTTATTACTTGGTTTTCTTATACAAATTTTAATGATATATTTCAAGTAATTTTTTATTTTTTTTTTAAAAACATCTTCCTGTTTCTTTTTTTAAACACTTTTTACCTTCGCACATATAGCATATTTCATTTATAATTTTCTGATCCGTATAAAAGTCTTTAATATTCTGTATGGTAGTTTCAGCAATGCTTTTCAAAGCTTCTTTAGTAAAAAATGCCTGATGTGAGGTTATTAGAACATTGGGAAAAGTCAATAATCTTGCAAGTATGTCATCATCTATTATTTTACTGGAAAAGTCTTCAAAAAAATAATCACTCTCCTCTTCATATACATCAAGGCCTGCATAGCCTATTTTATGGTTTTTCAATCCCGCGATAAGGTCTTTAGTATTAATCAGCCTGCCTCTTCCGGTATTTATAATCATGACATTATCTTTCATTTTACCTATGCTTTCCTTATTAATGATGTGAAAAGTTTCCTTATTCAAAGGACAATGAAGTGTAATTATATCAGACTCTTTATAAAGCGTATCAAGATCAACATATTTGAAATTCAGCTTTTTTGCGGCATCCTCTTCTATGAACGGATTATATGCAATTACATTCATGCCGAAGCCGCGTAAAATTTCGACTATTATTTTACCGATCTGCCCGGTCCCGATAACACCTGCTGTTTTATTATAAAGATCAAATCCCAGCAAACCGTCAATATTAAAATTATTATCATGAGTCCTGAAATATGCCCTGTGGGTCTTCCTGTTTAAAGTCAAAATTAATGCAGCAGCATGCTCTGCAACCGCATGAGGAGAATAAGCCGGAACCCTTACAACATGAATTTTTTTATAAACTTCTTTCAAATCCACATTGTTATAACCGGCGCATCTTAATGCAATTAATTTTATATTATTTTCATAAAGAAAATCTATTACTTCCTTATTTAACTGATCATTTACAAAAGCGCAGACAACATCATACCCGGAGGACTGGATCATCGTATCCGGATTCAATTTGTTTTTAAAATATTTAATATTAAATTTATAATCCCTGTTTGCATCATCAAATGTAATGATGTCATAAGGTTTTGCATCAAAAAAAGCAACTTTGGTATTTTTCATGTTTATTCCTTTTTCAAAAAATTATAAAAAATTAAATTTAAAAAACAATTTTCTTTACATTTAAAGGACAATTAAAAAAAATCAGAGACGGGTTTGCTTGTACCCGAAGTGTGAAACCCGTCTCTACTCATAAAATCAAAAAATACACGACAAAAAAACAAATTGAAAACAGGTTGGTTCCGGATGGACTCGTCGCCAAAAAAACACAGAAATTAAACTCTCAGTGGCACTGATCCTAAAGGGAGAACAGAGAAAACTTTTACTATAAAAAAACATACCAAAAGGCATATTTCTATAATATCCAATTAATCATATATTAAAATTAAGAGAATATGTGATGAAAGGTTTTTTTTAATATTTATAAAAGTATTTTTTATTGCTAAATAATTGATATTTAAAAAGTTGCTGATTTTACTTTTCACCTCATATTCTATGATTTTTAAATTATTCATGTATAAGAGGTATTATGAATATATCTTTCATAGGCTACAGATGTTCCGGAAAATCCACGATATCCTTTCTTCTTGAAAAAACCATAAATTGGGAAAGGTTTGAGATCGATAAGGAGATCGAAAATTATTTCGGATTAACAATACCTGAAATTATTAAAAAATACGGATGGGAAAAATTCAGGACAACAGAAGCCAAATTAATTAAAAGATACTCTTCCTTTGATAATAAAATACTCGATCTGGGCGGCGGCGCAGTCTTAAACTATAATAATATCAAAAATATCAGAAAAAACGGGGTCATTATCTTTTTAAACTGCAATCCAAATATTATAAAAGAAAGGCTCGAGAAAAGTTATTACAGACCCCCGTTGACAAAATTAAGTCTGGAAGAAGAAATAAAATCGGTTTTAAATGAAAGACTTCCTCTTTACAGCAGATACTCTGATTATAAAATCAATACGGATATATTGTCAATTGATCAGACTTTAAATCTTTCCATTTATTACATCAGAGAATACAAGTTGCTCTCAACTTCGTCCAGGTATATGTATAGAGATATGTCTTATACAATTGCTTAAACAGCAGGAGGAACAAATGAATAAAAAAAAAATTTTTCTGATTCTGATTATTTTGTTTACAAGCCAGTTTTATATTGCAAATAGTATAACAATAAAAGGTAAAGATCCGAAATCTCCGATATTTTTAGAATTAATGGCCGGTTATGCAATACCGGTAAATGCAAATTATATAGACACTTATCAAAATGACGATATCTATTGGAATCCCAGCGGCGGCATTGACATCGATTTACGAATAACAATCAAACTTCATAAATTAATTTATTTTTCAATTCCTTTTGATACAGTTTTCGGATTTTATAAATATATGACAACGGACGGAAGAAAAATCGGAACAGAAGCTGCGGCAGGAACGAATCCTGTAACTACAAACTGGGAATGGTCTGTTGCACCGAATATTGTACCTATGATCATGTATAAACCGTATGATCATCCTGCAGTACCGTATATCGGCATAGGTGTAGGCATCGGATTTCTCGTAAGCTTTGAATCCTGGGAATTCACAAATGTCGACAATAAAGCAACAAAACTTGTTCTTACAAAATACTATCTGCCTCAACCATCCTTTAAGGGAGAATTCGGATGGTATGTACCGGTTACAAAAAAATTTTATTTCAGGGTGGCAGCAGTTTTCAACATGGTTAATTACCCGATGATAAGAGTCGTTCTGACTAATTATTATATTGGCGGCGAGGACCATATCAGTGAATGGGATGAAAGAAGCAGGATCTATAATTATGCATTCAACTCGCCTGATGAAAACAAAGGCGGCGACTGTTTATTGGCGGGATTTAATTACGCAAACTGGCCGGAACAGAAAATCGGATCAAACATTACAATTAAAATAGGTTTTGGATATAATTTCTAATCAAATTTCCGGAGAAGACTAATGAACAGTTTTGGCAATATATTTAAAATTTTAACATGGGGCGAATCGCATGGACCTGCCATGGGCGTTGTGATCGACGGCTGTCCTTCGGGACTTCCTTTAAATCAATATGAATTAACAAATTATTTAAAAGAAAATGACAGGCCTATAGTTGAAATAGCAACAGAAAGATCAGAGCCTAATGAAGTAGAACTTTTATCAGGGATAAATGAAGGAAGAACACTGGGAACCCCGATTTCAATAGTTATAAAAAATATTGATTTCATTAAAAAGGATTATTCCAATATTGCTACGGTTTTCAGACCCGGGCATGGTGATTATACCTATTATAAAAAATACAATATCAATAACATCACAGGCGGAGGAAGAGCAAGCGGCAGAGAATGCATATCAAGACTTGCCGCAGGATATATTGCAGAAAAAATAATCAAAAGTCATTTTAATAATTTCTCCATAAATACCGAAATTATTGAACTTGCAGGCATTGAAATAAAAGATGAATGGAGTAAAAAAAGGGCTATTAATAAAGTGCTTGAAATTTCAAAGAGAAAAGATTCCACCGGAGGCGCTTTAAAAATTTCTATAACAGGACTTCCTCCCGGAATCGGCGAGCCTGTATTTGAGGGTATTGATTCAAGAATTGCCGGAGCTTTGATGAGCATCGGATCAGTAAAATCAGTTGAAATAGGCCGCGGAAGGGATTGCGCTAAATATTTAGGCAGTGACTTTAATGACGATTTTGACATTGAAAATGATGAAATAAAATTCAAAACAAACAATAACGGCGGAATACTCGCAGGCATATCAACAGGATGCAATCTGGAAATAACCATAACTGTAAAGCCTACTCCGTCCATAGGAAAAGTTAAAACCGGTCTGATGCCGGATAAAAACTTAACAAAAATCTCAGTGGGCGGAAGACATGATAAAAACATTACACCGCGTATCGCTCCGATAGCAAGAGCAATGATCTCTCTGGTCATAATAGATAACCTTATGCTCTGCGGAAAAATCAATAAGGATAAACTCCAATGAAATTAAGCCGGCCGTCATTAATAAAAGACAGCACATTCAGAAACAGAATTATAATCATTTTTTTTGCATTGGCTATGATAATAGGCGGAAAAATTACACAGCATAACTATAATCCCGCAAAATGGATGACTTACAGGAATTTTGATGTCCCGAAACAGAAAAATTTCATAAATTATCTTTTGCCCGGAGTACCGGACAGTTCAAGCTATAAAGTGTACAACTTTAATCGGAAAGAATATGTTCTATTATCAGCAGTGCTTTTTATTTTCTTTCCATTCATGCTTTTTTTACGCTTGATCTTTGATTTCGATTTAAGGCTGAGGATTTACAGGGGCTTCACTCAATGGCTGACTTTTGTTGTTGCAAGACTGGGTATTTTCAGGGTAACAGGCGTATGCCCTGTAAAGAGGACAGGTCTTGGAGTATTTCCTTTTATGAACTGTCAATCATGTGAACTTGCCACAGGAGCATGTCCGTTAGGCACTTTCCAGATGAGCATGCTGAATCAACAGATACCCTTTGTTTTAATAGGACAGATATTATTAACAGCAATCATAAGCGGCAGAACAGTTTGCGGCTGGTTTTGTCCTTTTGGTTTTTTATCGGACATATTTAATAAAATACCCGGCAAGAAAATAATTCTAAAGTTAAAATTCACATATCTGAAATATTTGTTTCTTGCAGTAGTTATTATGACTGCCGTTTTTTATTTTTTCAAAAAATCAAGTTATCTTTTTTATTGTGCATTTGTTTGTCCCGTTGGTTTTTATTATGGCGTGCTGGAGTACGCTTTAACTACGGGATTAAAATCATTGACAAGACAATTCCCGTTTTTCCATTATATGCTTTTATATCATTTCTTAATTGGGTTGATTTTTATAATTCTTGCGGCAAAATTAGGCGGAAGATTCTACTGCAAATTTGCATGCCCTATCGGGGCAGTTCTGGGATTGTTCAATAAAATCTCTTTTATAAAAATAAATGTCAACAATAACAAATGCAGCGGCTGTCAGGCATGTAAAAACGTTTGCCCGATGAATATTTCAATATTGAACGGAACTCTTCTGTCAAAATCAAACTGTATATTGTGCGGCAGATGCATAAAAGTCTGCCCCTCAAAAAAGCTTGAATACAGTATTAAAATATCCGGCAATTATGAAGATAAATATGAATTAAAAATGAAAAAAAATGATTTTAAAATAAAAAATTTTGAAAATATAAGAAATTAAATTTTAGGAGGATAAAAATGATAAATAATAACAAGAAAATTATTAACAGGGAGTATAAGAACAAAAGAAATAAAAATAAATTTATTTCAGGATTATTAAAGTTTGTATCTTTTAAAAAAGAAAAAATGGCAAAATATGCTTATGAAAACACATCTTTTTATAAAACAGCATATAAGGACCTGTTAAAAGTTTATAAAAATTTTAAAAGTATTCCGTTCGATGAACTTCCTCCTGTTAAAAAAGAAACAATCAATAAATTTCTCCCTTTTGATCTTTTATCGGAAAAACTCAAAAATAAAGTTTTTAAATATGCCGAGACAACCGGTTCAACAGGCAGCCCTACTCCGTCATTCTTTACAAAAAAGGAATTTTACGGCTCTGTAGTGCTTTCAAAAATAACTCCGTACAGCACTCTGATCGGTGAAGTATTAAAACAAAACAGAAGAGCAGTATGCGGACTTGCATGCGGTTTTACAATTGCCAATGCAAGTTTTCATCAAATCCTTGATCATTTCGGTTTCTTAACAATAAATGTTGATGCAAGGACAACAATATCGCCGCCTCACAGAGTAGCGCGGCTTTTATCAAGATTTAAGCCTTCTGTTATAGCCGCAAGTGAAACAGACTTTTTGTCATGGATGAAAGTACTGAAAGAACGATATCCGGAATCTTACGATGATGTTGTGGACAACCTTCAGGTACTGATATCAACTGCAGAACTGTGTTCAAAAGCCAGAAGCAGTCAGATTGAAAAATATTTTAATATTGTGCATATTGACAATTATGCCTGCGTGGAAGGTTATTTTTCAGTGGCATGCCCATGCGGTGAAAAACATGTTTTACCTATTTATCATACAGAAGTTCTCTCTGAAGATCTGAAAACAACAAATGAATACGGCACAGGAAGATTTGCATTTACCAACTTATTGAGAAAATCAACGCCATTTGTCAGATATATGCTTGATGATCTTGTAACAATATATCCGACTAATTGTAAATATGGTTTTACTAAATCCATACTGCCGCATGACAGGTATGAATTAACCGTAAAAATAAATGACAAAAGATACGGCACAAGGCATTTTGAGGAAATACTTTTTAAAAATTATCTCTTCGGAGAATATCAGATTATTCTCAATAACGACTCATTGGATATAATTGCCGAGGATTATGCAAATGAAATATTACTGGAAAATGAAATAATAAAAAATTTCGAATCTGAATTTAAAATGCCGGTCAACTTGAAAATAGTCGAATCCGGAACGATCAGAAATTACAATGAAATAAGACAATCAAAACCTCTTTTCAGACTGATAGACAAAAGAGTTATGTCAACCCAGAAGATACCGCAATATGTTTAATTAAGTTTCTTATTTTGGTGCAAGGAGCTGCCGCGAATGCTTTGTGACAGCTTATTTTTTTTCTTTGTATAAAATATA
>Ga0105104_10002511_pt1 | contig 13386 bp, 10 predicted proteins | sample PPLLaktember2015_3_FD_87034 | JGI IMG/M metagenome (GOLD analysis project Ga0105104, IMG submission 87034) | Freshwater sediment microbial communities from Prairie Pothole Lake near Jamestown, North Dakota, USA - PPLs Lake P7 Core (6) Depth... | ecosystem: Environmental > Aquatic > Freshwater >...
GATGGCTTCGTCGTGGACTATCTTCTCCGGGTCGCGAACAAACGGCACGACCGCTTCGGCAGCTTTTCGGTCGCCGATCTTGTAGAGAGCCCGGATCAACTCGACCTTCACCTCGTCGTTCAGTTCCCTGGACAGAGTGTCCTGAATTTGGGCGACTGCGGATGCGGCCCGGAGGATACCGAGCGCCCTTGCCGCTTCCCGCCGCATATCCGTATCGTCTGACTTAAGAAGCGCAACAACCGCGGTGATAGCGTCCGGATTCACGATGACATAGGGCTCGACCATGAGTGGATCAAAGTCGTCGCTGACGGGATTGAGGAAATCCGCCACCTTCTTGACGCCGTGAACGAACCCGCTGTTTTCGACGATGTAGAGATCGACGATTCCTTCGAGCGACTTCTGCTGGATGGGTTCCACCGGGTCCTGTGACAGGCGGATGTACGTCGGAAGCGCGCGAGCGTCGTTGATCCGCACGAGCGCCTTGACTGCCTCCAGGCGAAGGCCCTGATCCGGATCGGCGGCCAGGTCGATGAGTCCGGGCACCGCCTCCCGGATTTTGTTCTGACCGAGCAGAACCGCGGCTTCCTTGCGTCTTTCCGGGTCTGGATTTTTCAGGTCGTAGATCAGGCTCGGAACACTCACCTTGCGGCCCGTCTGGGCAGCCAGGTTCGCGGGGAGAACACAGGCCAGACAAACGAACAGGCAGAAAAACCTTGCCATCTTCATCGCGACATTCCTTTCCGGTCGGTTATAACCACTCACAATACCAGATGCAGCTGACCGGTAAAGAGACGAATGGAAGAAGGGGGGCAGTTCGAGAACGGTTACACAATCTTGTGGATCGACTCCTGCTGACCGGCTAGATTCAGCCAACCGGGCCGAAAAGCGGCGGATTCTGAACTGCGAATCCGCCCTACGACTGCTCGACGTGCGTAAGCGGTCAGTCGTAGGGCGGATTCGCAGTTCAGAATCCGCCGCTTTTCGGCCCGGTGTTGAACCTCAATTTTCCTATCGGTCCAACACGTTCAACCGGTCTCTCACCTCAGGGGAGTACTACTGAGTCGCTGCCAGCGTCGGAGTGAACATGACCCGGTAATTTGTTCCGCTGAGGACCGTGGCTGAGTAGTTGCCCAAGCTGTCCGTCATCGCATTCGAACCAAAGCTGACGTTAGCCGCGCCCGCGACCTCATCTGAAACCAGGGCGACCGGAGCATTCGGAACCGCCTGTCCCCTGAAGTCCGTCAACTTTCCAGAAACCGTGACGGGCGCCGGAAGCGCGGGAACGAGAAAGTCCTCAACGCGATTGCCCGCAAGCGACTGAATCGTTCGGCCCGGCCTGTACGTTGCGACACCACCCGATCCAGCAGGCAGAGTCACCAACAGGTTGTACGAACGCCCGTTCGCCAGAAGCATGGTGTAATTCCCCGAGGCGTCGGCAACCGCCGTGCTGCTGCCCACCGGGGCATTGCAGCTGGACTCCGTGAAGTCTGTTGCCAGGTCGCTCGGGACAGCCCATACCGCGGTGTTGGCCGGAATCGCCGACCCGTCGGTCATCCGGACTCGGCCGCTTATCTGGGACAGCGCCGGGACGTCGAAATTGGCTGTCACCGCACGCCCGGTGACGGCGATCGGTGAGAGGTTGTAGATGCTCAGCGCGGACTGAATCGGAGCCGTCAGGTTCGTCGCCAGCAGACTCGCGATGTAGTTGCCGTCCGGAACCTGCAACTCGTAAACGCCGTCGACTCCGAGCGGAAAGACAATACCCGAGGAACCCTGCTCGGCAGTGAACACGATTGAGACGCCCCCATTGGCAGGTAACTGTGCGAGCCCAGAGACCGTGCCCCGGACCGTGCGCAACTCTAGGTCGGTCACAGCAACGTTAAACTCGGTTTGCCCGGTCACGGTTACGGGTGCGCTCGTGAACGTCACGACTGGCAGATTCGTAGCGGTGGTCCGTCGCGGGACATAGCAAACGCCAAGGGTGTAAATACCGGGCGGGACATTCACCGTGTACCGGCCGGTGGAGTGGTCGATCGTACCCGGGAAGACCTCCCCTTCCGAGCTTTTGGCAAAGACGTTCTGGACGGTGGCGACTCTGCCACCGACAATTCCGGTCAGCCTGTAGCCCGCCGGCAAGGTGGAGTCAACGGCCTGGTTGGTCGTCGCCTGAATTCCAGTGCGGACGGTTGACAGGAGAGGCGCGTCGGGTGCCAGCACTCCTTGCGCACCGCCACCGACTACAGGCAATGTCGTATAGGAAAGAGGCGCGGTGTTCTGTCGTAACGTAATAGCCGCGATGTCGCCCGTGGAATGGACGGTCACCGAACCCCTGAAATTCGATCTTCCAGGGAACAGCTCGGTAACCAGCTGGGCCTTCTGGCTCTTTGGACCAAGCGTCAACGGGATCGATTCGCCTATTCGATTCCCGGCTGCGTCGAGGAGAAAAGCGGTGATTGTGACCGCGGTCTCGCCCGGGTTGTAGAAGGCAATCCCGGTATCGAAGGCGGAGGTCACGTCAACCGGCAGGCTGAAGTCGGTCCGATTGGTCGAACTCCCGACTCCGGCCTCCGTCAGGAAGGACGGTCCGTTGAAGAGCGTGAAGATGCCAGCGACTCCAACGGGAACGTCGGACGTGACAGCAGCCGAGCCAACCGACAATGGTCCCGTGCCGTCCGTCTGCAATATCGCCGAAGCTCCCGGGGCAAGCGTGCGGGTAAAAGAGTCCGTGCCGTTCGCCACTCCTTCGATTGTCACCGGGAAAGCGGTCCCGTCGGGCTTTCGGATATTGAAAGTAACGTTCGCGGTTGTCGGCGAAGTGTTGAACACGAGAAACGTCGTCCGCATGTTCAGTCCCGTCACAGTGTCGACGCCGTTCGCAACCTGGGGCAAGCCGAAGGAGGTGGTCGACGAGGTCTTGGAAACGACGGGTAGTGACGTGTACGAAAGCGGGCTTGCGTTCTGCCTGAGCGTGGCAGCTGATAGCGGCTGAGTGCTGCTCACTTCAAGGCTCCCGCGAAAGTTCGCCACGGCCGGAAAAAGTTCGCCCTGTCCCGCGACGAAGCGCGCGACGTGCTGTCCCGCTCCAAGAGTGAGCGTCCTGGTGTCGTTCAGCGTGCCATCGGCATTCCGCAGAGTGAACGTCACGGCGGCGTCTGAGGTTCCTGGGTTAAAGAGTGCCAAACCGGTGTTGAAGCTGCCGCTGGTGTCAACCGGAACAAAGAAATCGGTCAGGGGTTCGGACGTGCCGAAACCCGCCTCGGTCCGAAAGCTCTCCCCGTCGTACAGGCTGAAAACCGCGGAAACGCCGACAGGCACAGCGGATTCCACCCGGGCCGCGCCTGAAACCGCCGGGCCGGATCCGTCGCTCTGCAGCAAACGAGTCTCCCCCGGGGCAAGGTTCAGGGCAAATTCGTCGGTAGTCCCGACATCCGCAATCGTGATCAAGAAAGGTTGTCCCTGATCATTGGTCAGACGAAGCCGAACTTGGACCGGGTTGTCGGTCGGATTGAAAACGATGAAACTCGTTTTGAGCGTTGCACCCGCACCGGTCCCGTTCCCGACCTGCGGCAGGTAGGCGACTGCCTGCGGGAACAACGCACCTCCAAAACACGCAACAACGGCCAAGCACACGACTATCTTCTTTGACACGGTTCTTCTCTCCTCCGATGCCCGACTGAAACCGGACACAGTTATCGGTTGTCCAAATTGGCAACAGGTTTGTTTAACTAGATGTTATCGCAAAGAGATTCGGCAATAGAAGCAGTGAAGGCGCGATTTCCGTATGTCCGACGTCCGAGTCAGACATTCTCCTATGCTTCGTCGGAACGGTCCCCAATCAGATCCAGATAATCGCGTTCCTGCTCAAAGAGATGCGCCGGTTGTCTGTCATAAACGTCTTCGAACATCGATCGGACAAGCGGCATCGGTTCCCGGAGCGCTTCGATTGCCGCCTGCTGCACTTCGGCAAATGCCCGACGACGTACGTCCGCGCCAAGTTCTTCCGTCCAGACGTCCGCGTCCCTCAGGACTTGCTCCAGTCGAACAATCGGGTCCTTTCGGGTCCATTCGGTCACTTCGGATTCGGCCCGATACTGACGCGGGTCATCCGAGGTCGAGTGGGGACCGACCCGGTAGGTTTTCGCTTCGATGAGCGTCGGCCCTTCGCCCCGCCTGGCGCGTGCCACCGCCTCGGAAGTGGCTTCGTACACCTGCATCAGGTCATTGCCGTCGACGCTGACTCCGGGAATGCCATACGCTCGTGCCTTGATTGCGAATCCGTCCGACGCCGTCTGGCGGCTCGTCGGTACCGAGATCGCCCAGCCGTTGTTCTGCACAAAGAACACGACCGGCGCTTTCCAAACGCCAGCGAAGTTCAGACCCGTATGAAAATCGCCTTCCGAGGTTGCGCCTTCCCCCGAGTAAGCGAGGACCACGAGATCATCGCCACGGAGACGAGCGGCATGGGCGAACCCCGTTGCCTGCGGCAGCTGCGTGCCGACGGGCGCCGAGATGCTCATGAAGTTGATGTGCCGAAAGCTGTATTCGGGCGGCAAATTCCGTCCTTTTGCGTGGTCCGCCGCGTTAGCAATCAGGTGGTTGAACAAGTCGACGAGCCGAACACCGCGTAAGAGCGGGACGGGGTGTTCACGGTAAGTGGGGAATACCCAGTCACGGTCCTCGAGGGCATAGGCGCTCCCGATGATCGCCGCCTCCTGGCCCACGCAATTCAGGAAGGAGTGGAGCTTGCCCTGACGCTGCAGGTTTGTCGCCTTCTCGTTGAAAAGGCGAACCAGGACCATCAAGTAGTAGAGTCGGTGAAGTTCATCGGTCGACAACCGCGTTTGCGCGAATTCCTTCGTTTGGCTCATGTTCCAAGAATCCCCAGATGCGACTCGCCTCCGCTCAGAGCGACGGCGGTCAGCCGGTCTTCATTCCGCATTTCGCATTCCGAATTCCGCATTCCCGGTCAGCCGCCGGACCAGCGTCAGCACCGTATAGGAGGCAACCGTTTCACCATTTTGGTTGGTGACGTCCACGCCCCACGCGACGACTCCCTGATCCGCTGTTTTCGGGGTCTTCTGCTGACAGGTCAGGCGCACCTGGATGGTGTCGCCGATATAGACTGGTTTCAGGAAACGCAGGTTATCAAGCCCGTAGTTCGCCAGTACCGGACCGGGAGCCGGGTCAACAAAAAGGCCAGCCGCCGCTGCGATTACGAAGTACCCGTGAGCCACCCGGCGTTCGAAAATCGACGAGGCGGCTGCAATATCGTCGACGTGGGCGTAGAAATGATCGCCGCTGATGCCTGCAAAGTTCACCACGTCAGCCTCTGTCACCGTTCTCCGGTGGGTGGTGATTCCCTCACCGATGACGAGCTCCTCGAAGTGCTTTCGGAAGGGGTGCACAGACGCTGGTTTGACCTTCGCTCCAGACATCCACACGCCTGAAACCCGGCTCAGAGTCGTCGGCGATCCCTGCAGGGCCGTACGCTGCATGTAATGAAGGACCGATCTGATCCCGCCCAGTTCCTCGCCGCCGCCGGCTCGTCCGGGCCCTCCGTGAACCAGGTGAGGAAGCGGAGAACCGTGGCCGGTGGACTCCTTGGCACTTTCCGCGTTGATGATCATCAGGCGCCCGTGGTAAGCCGCCGTACCTGCAACCACTTGCGCAGCAATGGCATCGTCGGAGGTGAAGAGCGACCCCACCAAGCTGCCCCGGCCTCGGCGCGCCAGGTCAACTGCGTCCTCGACACTGGAGTAGGACATAACGGTGTTGACCGGGCCGAACGCCTCAACGTCGTGAACCGCGGAGCTGTTCAGGGGATCATTGCAATGCAACAGCACGGTCGGGAAGAATGCCCCTTTGTGGCGATCCGCTCCGAGAACCTCAAAATCGTCGGGATTGCCATGGATCAGCCGAGCGGCTTGTTTCAGTTCTTCTAGGCGTTCGCGGACTTCCTTCGCCTGCTCCCGATTCACCAGCGGCCCCATCCGGACCGAGTCCATTGCCGGGTCGCCCGGCATGAAGTTCTGCAGCCGGCCACGCAGTGCATCAATCACCTCCGGCTCCATCCCCCTGGGGACCAGCGTCCGCCGAATCGCCGTGCACTTCTGGCCAGCCTTAACGGTCATCTCGCGGACAACTTCCTTAACAAACAGCGAAAACTCGTCACTGCCTGGCCGAGCGTCCGGGCCAAGGATGCAAAAGTTCAGCGAATCGGTTTCCTGGTTGAATCGCACCGAGTTGGCGACGATGCAAGGATGGGTGCGTAATCTCCGGCCGGTCGTTGAAGAACCGGTGAATGTGACGACGTCCTGACAGGTGAGGTGATCGAGCAAATCGCCGAGACCGCCGGCGATCAGCTGAACTGAGCCTTCAGGCAGTATCCCGGAATTCACTATGAGCTCGATCAGACGAAATGTCAGGAAGGACGTCGATGTAGCCGGCTTGATAATAGCAGGCATTCCGGCAAGGAACGTCGGCGCGAATTTCTCCAACGTGCCCCAGCATGGGAAGTTGAAGGCGTTGATGTGCACCGCGGCCCCCTCGAGTGGCACGCAGATGTGCCGTCCCACGAAGGTTCCCGCCTTGGAGATGTTCTCCGGCGGTCCGTCGACGTAGATACGCTCGTCCGGGAGGTCCCGCCTTCCCTTGCTCGAGTAGACGAAGAGGGTACCTATACCGCCCTCGATGTCGATCCAGGAATCGGAGCGGGTGGCGCCGGTAGCCGGCGACAGCTCGTACAATTCCTCTTTGTGCTCCATCAAGTACTGAGCAAGGGCTTTCAGCATCCACGCCCTTTGGTGGAATGTGAGGGACCTGAGCCCAGGCCCGCCTACATTTCTGGCATATTCAAGAACGGCCCGAAAATCGACTCCGTTACTGGTGGTCTCGGCGACTTTTTCACCCGTCGCCGCGTGAAACAACGAGACCTGCTCCCCGGTACCCTCAAACCAGGCGCCCTGGACGTAATTCTTCAGCCTCATTGAAACTCCCGAAATAGGACGGTCACGGAGTTGGACCGAATGCGGATCGCTTACTTATTAGCGTAACAGTACGGAGGCTTCAGGGGCAAAAGAGCAGGCTGTGTTTTTCGGAGCCGCGCACGCAGCAGCGAGGGTGTTGAAAAAGGTAAAAGACAGGGCTCCATCACGGCGCCGCGGTCGCGGTGCTATCATGAAAACAAGCCAATCGAGAGACCCGCCATGTCTGATCCCGTAATTGTCGATGCTGTTCGTACACCCGTAGGCAGCTACGCCGGCAGTCTCAGCCGAGTCCGTCCGGACGACCTCGCGGCAATAGTCCTTCGTGCGCTGATTTCAAGAACTGGACTGGACGCCGACGAAGTCGAGGAAGTGGTTCTGGGATGCGCCAACCAGGCTGGCGAGGATAACCGTAATGTGGCCCGAATGGCTCTCCTGCTCGCGGGCTTTCCTCCTCGAGTCGCGGGCTTGACGGTCAATCGCCTTTGCTCCTCCGGGCTGGATGCAATCATCCACGCGCACAGGTCCATCGCAGTCGGTGACACGAGCGTCTGCATCGCCGGTGGGGTGGAGAGTATGAGCCGGGCTCCGTTTGTCTTCGCCAAATCGGAAGCAGCGTTTGAGCGAAAGGCGGAGGTCTACGACACGACCATCGGCTGGCGTTTTCCGAATCCCCGCATGGCCGAGATGTTTCCATTCGAGTCGATGGGAGAGACGGCGGAGAATATCTTCGAGCAGACCCGCATTTCGCGGGAGCGACAGGATGCGTTTGCGCTCGAGAGCCAGTGCCGAGCCGTTGCGGCGATCAATTCCGGTCGGTTTCAGGACGAAATTGTCCCGGTCGAGCTTCGCGGCCGGAGTGGTGTATCAATAGTGGACTCGGACGAACACCCGCGGATGAAGCTGGTAAACGGGAAGCATGAGCTGGCCACGAGCGCCGAACAGCTTGCTAAACTGAAGCCGGCGTTCCGCAGCGGTGGGTCAGTCACCGCCGGGAATTCATCGGGAGTGAACGACGGAGCGGCCGCCACGCTGCTCTGTTCACAAGACGCGGCCGCTCGCCTCGGGCTGAAGCCCCTTGCCAGGATTGTGTCGTCTGCCTCGGCCGGTGTTGACCCGCGCTTGATGGGCTTGGGTCCAATTCCAGCGACCAGGAAGGCTCTTGAGAAGGCTGGCTTGTCGGTGGCGGACCTCGACCTGATCGAGCTGAACGAGGCGTTCGCCGTTCAAGCGCTCGCGGTCATGGACGAGCTCGGTTTCCCGCATGACCGCACGAACGTGAATGGTGGAGCGATCGCTCTCGGGCATCCTCTCGGCTGCTCGGGTGCCAGGCTGATGGCCACTCTCCTTCACGAGATGAAGCGCCGGAAAGCCGAAGGTCGTTCCAGGTCCCCTTACGGCTTGGTCACGCTGTGCGTGGGCGTCGGCCAAGGCGTCGCCGCGGTAGTCGAAATCATATAATGCGTTCAATCGGGTCGTCGAGCGCAACAGAACCGCAAACGGAGCGCTTTTTGCGCAGTGCGCGGATTGCCACCGCTGGCAAGATCTCGCCCCCTGTAGCTGGCTGTACTTGCTTTCGGTCACAATCCGCGCACTTCGCACAAAACGCTCCGTTTGCGGTTCTGCACATCTCGCAAGTTGTTACCGCTCGACCAGATCCGCCCAAAGGCTCGTGGTTCTGTGCATCTCGCAAGTTGGCCCAGGCCAAGCAAACCCGATTTGTGAGACAATAATTCTAAAGATCCCACCCGGAGACGGTTGCAGTATGACCGAACAAGAAAGGCTCCTTGCCTTCGAGGCCCGCATTGCTCGCGGCGAGAAAATCGAGCCAGGCGATTGGATGCCTGACAGGTACCGGCAACAGCTTATCCGGATGATTTCCCAACACGCCCATAGCGAGGTCGTCGGTATGCTGCCGGAAGGCAAGTGGATTCCGAACGCGCCGACGCTCAGGCGAAAGCTTGTGCTGCTCGCCAAGGTTCAGGATGAAGCCGGTCACGGGCAGTACCTCTACCACGCCGCCGAGACTCTCGGTGTCTCTCGCGAACAGATGCTTGACGAGCTGCTGGGCGGCCGGGCCAAGTACTCCAGTGTCTTCAACTATCCGACGCTCAGCTGGGCTGATATCGGTGTGATCGGGTGGCTGGTCGATGGCGCCGCGATCCTCAATCAGACCATGTTGGCCAGGTGCTCCTATGGTCCCTACTCTCGTGCCATGATCCGCATCTGCGCCGAGGAGACTTTCCACAAGAAGCAGGGACAGGACATGGTCATCCGAATGGCCCGGGGAACGCCCGCCCAGAAAGATATGGTCCAGGACGCGATTGACCGGTGGTGGTGGCCGACGCTGATGATGTTCGGTCCACACGATTCGGACTCGAAGAACACACCCGAGCTAGTCAGATGGGGTGTTAAGACCAAAGGGAACGACGAGCTGCGGCAGGATTTCGTCAACGAGCTGGTTCCAGACCTTCATTCCCTCGGCCTTTCGGTCCCCGACCCCCAACTCCGGTACGACACTGAGTCGGGGAACTGGGTGTCCGGTGAGATTGACTGGGAAGAATTTTGGCGAGTGGTTAAGGGAGACGGCCCCTGTAATGCCGAGCGTCTTCGGACCAGGAGGGAGGCGCACGAAGAGGGGCGTTGGGTACGCGAAGCGGTGGAAGCATACGCGAAGAGAAACGACCAGGTTGTCAGACGATGACCGATACGCAGTGGCGACGATTCGAAGTTTTTGTGCAGACAAGCGAAGAAGCGCAGCTCGAATACGCCGGATCGGTCCATGCCGCTGACTTCGAAATCGCCCTGATGAACGGCCGAGATGTGTTCGTCCGCCGACCGCGGTGCAGGCGCTTGTTCGTCGTACCAAGCGAAGACGTGCTCTTTCGAACCAGCGAAGAGCTCCTGTCCAACGGCGACCGGCACCAGCCGGACTTACACGGAGGCCCGGGCGACGAGCTTCCCTCCCCCTACCTGGTGTTCTCTAAAGCGGGTCATCGAGGCCCCCTGAAATGCGCCGGACAGGTAGAGGCAACCTCCGGACCCCAGGCGCTGGAAATCGCGATCGAGCGGCTGGGGATCGACCGAAGCGGCTTCTGGGCCGCCGTCGCTGAGAAGGCGATGATCGGTAACGAATTTGCAGACGCCGAATCGATGTTTACCCCGGCGGAGGCAAAGAGCTACAGGCTGCATTCGGACTTCCCGGTCAACAAATTGATGCGCGAACAGAAAGAGAAACCATGAACCCCCAGTGGGAAGAATTACTCGCAGAAAAGCTCCAGGGTATGGTGGACGACGAGCTGATCCTCGGCCACCGCGATTCGGAATGGACCGGCCATGCACCGATCCTGGAAGAGGACATCGCTTTTGCGAACATTGCCCAGGATGAAATGGGCCACGCGGTCATGTGGCTCGAGCTTCTTGGGCAGTTGTCCGGCCGCGATCCGGATCGCCTCGTCTTCTTTCGGGACGCCGGCGACTATCGGAACATTCAGATGGTCGAGCTGCCTAAAGGGGACTGGGCGTTCAGCATGGTGCGACAGTATCTCTTTGACGCTTGGGAAACGGTGCACCTGGGCGCGCTCTTAAAGAGCAGCTTTCAGCCACTCCGACAGGCAGCCCAGAAGATCATCAAGGAAGAAAGCTATCACCGCCGTCACACCGAAGCGTGGATGCGTCGACTCGGTCTCGGAACCGAAGAGAGCCACGCTCGCAGTCAGCAGGCCGTGAATCAGCTGTGGCCCTATGCGTTTCAACTATTCGAATCAGGAGACAGGCGCGATCGCATCCTGGTCGAAGAGGGAATCTTCCCCGACCAGATGGGGCTCAAAGAGAACTGGCGCGGCCAGGTCATCGCGTTTTTTGCGAATTGCGGGCTTGAAATCCCCAAGAGCCGTCCGGAAGCTCCGATTGACAGGCGGGAACACACCGAGCATCTGGCCCCCCTGCTTTCCGAACTCCAGAAGGTGGCCCGTCTTGATCCTTTGGCCGCTTGGTAACAAGGAGAGTTTCTGGTTGTGAGTGTGTCGGAAGTCTGGCAGCTGCTGCAGGATGTCAAGGACCCCGAAATACCGGCGATCTCGATCACCGAGCTTGGGATCGTGCGCCATCTGGAAATTCGCGACGGCAGGCTGTCGGTCGAACTGACGCCGACGTTTACCAGCTGTCCCGCCTACCACGTGATGGTTGCCGCGGTCGAGAGACGACTGCGCGAGTCGGGCTTTGAGCAGCTGGAGGTGAAAACGGTACTGGATCCGCCGTGGTCGTCCGACTGGATCACGGATGAAGGCCGGGCAAAGCTCCGTGCATTCGGCATCGCAATCGGAGCACGACACGAAGGAGACATCGAGGGCTCACTCGAGGGCCCTATCGCCTGTCCGTACTGCGGATCGACCAATACGGAAATCAAGAACCCCTTTGGTCCCACACGATGCCGTTCCATCTGTTTCTGTAAATCCTGCATCCAGCCATTCGAATGGATCAAACCTCTCTAGGTGAACCCCGGGATCAGCCGCATGAACACGTACACGACGATTCTCTACCAGGTTGAACAATCGGTCGCGACCATCACGCTGAATCGGCCCGAGAAGCGGAACGCTCTCGATAACCGGATGCTCGAGGAACTGCACGATTCCATCCTTCATGCGTGGAAGGATCGTGACGTCAAGGCGGTCCTGCTGACTGGATCGGGTAAGGGCTTTTGCGCCGGGCAAGACCTCGAGGCCTTCGAAACCGAGGTCGGCGAGGAGGTGCGGGGACACCTGCGACAGCGCTACAAACCGCTCATCATGGCACTGGTTGAAATACCGAAACCTGTAATCGCCGCCGTCAACGGCGCCGCCGCCGGGGCCGGCGCCTCGCTGGCTCTTGCGTGCGACCTTCGAATCCTGGCCGACGACGCGATTTTGATCCAGGTTTTCAGCAAGATCGGCCTGATCCCGGATTCGGGCTCTACCTGGTTCTTGAACAGACAGCTCGGCTACAGCCGCGCCCTTCAACTGGCAATCGAGGCGGAGCCGATCCCCGCCTCGCGATGCCTGGAGCTCGGTCTGGCGAACCGAGTCGCTCCAGCCGCGTCGCTTATGAGGGAAGCTCACCTGTGGGCCGAACGTGTGGCCGCACTTCCACCCCTGGCAGTGGAGCTGACCAAGCAGGCGATCAGGCAAGCGGGCCACCTCGAACTAACCGAGGCCATCGATCTTGAGGCAGAGCTCCAGCAGAAAGCAGCCGATAGCAACGATTTCAGGGAAGGCGTCACGGCGTTCCGAGAGAAGCGGGTGCCTGTATTCACAGGTCGCTAGGGGGAGACGGATGACGGTTCAGACGGTCGTGGTTCTAGGCGCGGGGACGATGGGACGAGGGATCGCCCAGGTGTCGGCGATGGCTGGCTTCACCACACGCCTGTATGATCTGGCTCCAGAAGCGCTTCAGAAGGCGCGCGAACAGATCGAAACCAACCTGCGCAAAGGGCTGGAGCTCGGCAAAATCACCGAGGAACAATGCCGAGCCGGATTGGGGTGTCTCCAGACAGGAACGGATCTTGATCGATTCCTCGCCGAGGCGGATTTCGTCGTCGAAGCCGTCCCAGAGCAAATCCGGCTGAAACTCGACACCTTCGAGCGCTGCGAGAAGATTGCGCCTCGGGAGGCGATTCTAGCGAGCAACACGTCTTCGCTTTCAATCAGCGAGATCGCGGCAGCGACTACCCGACCCGACCGTGTGATCGGCATGCACTTCTTCAACCCGGTTCACCTGATGAAGCTGATCGAAATCGTCGTCGCGACCGATACCTCGCGTGAAACCGTCGAAATCACGCGTGCCGTGGCCCAGCGGATGGGGAAGCAGACGGTCGTGGTTCGAGAATCACCCGGGTTTATCACGACCCGGATCAATGCACTGATTGGCAACGAGGCGTTTTACATGCTCGCGGAGGGCATCGCTTCGGCTGAGGATATCGATACCGCCTGCAAGCTCGGGTTGAACCATCCAATGGGACCATTCGAGTTGGTCGACCTGGTGGGCTTAGATACCCGGCTGAGCATCCTCCAGTTCTTGCACGAGCGACTGGGTGAGAAGTACCGCCCTTGTCCTCTGCTCGAGCACCTCGTACGCCACGGCCGGCTCGGGCGCAAAGTCGGAAAAGGCGTTTACGAGTACTGACGCGAAACGGGACACAGCAAAAAGCCCATCAGGATCACGAATAACGAATGCAAAGACCAAAAGCCGATTACGATTACGACTACGATCACGATCACGAGCGCGAGCGCGAGACAGAGCCCAACCGCCCGAAGCGTCCCCCTTCCCGGGCGGTGGCCCATTGGACCGGCTGAAGCCCAGGACGACGAACCTGTCGGCGCCCGCTCCTCACGTACTGCTCGCGCTCGTGATCGTGATCGTAGTCGTA
>Ga0105104_10002513_pt1 | contig 13373 bp, 4 predicted proteins | sample PPLLaktember2015_3_FD_87034 | JGI IMG/M metagenome (GOLD analysis project Ga0105104, IMG submission 87034) | Freshwater sediment microbial communities from Prairie Pothole Lake near Jamestown, North Dakota, USA - PPLs Lake P7 Core (6) Depth... | ecosystem: Environmental > Aquatic > Freshwater >...
AACAGCTGTTTATAAAACAGCCGTTACATATCCCATTTTCAAACATGGCCAGAAACAGAATATTGCAATTGAATATCTGGATTATGCAGGCCGGCCAACATCAGCCCAGAAGAATGAGAAAATGGAAATACTCATCCCTAATATGAATGAGCTTCCCGCGACCTATGCTTATAATAATCTAATCAACTCAATTAATCTGAAGATAAAGAATCAGCCTCCGGTAACAGCCTATGCATATCGGGTGCTCATGGATAATAATACGCCATGGTTTCAGCAATTTTTCATAAAGGGACCGGCCAATGCAAATCCGGATATCACGGATGATAATATCCATTTGAGAATTAATGTAAACAGGGCAATTCAGAATTTACATGATTATTTCCCAAAATCCATATTGTCCCCATACATATTTGAAAAAGGGGACCGGGTAAGGCTACTGGCCTACCAGAACGCAAAGGATATCACTTTTACAAAAAATCGCTGGAGGATATTCAAAACCGCCATGGACAGTGAGATTATTGGATATGATTACCCAGAAGATAGTGAAACCTATCTAAAGGACGATACCCCAGACCACGATTATATAATGGATGGGAATGGGAACAAAGTCAGGGAGCAGTCAACAGGGTATATTATTGCGGAGAAGGGGAGCATTAATTATGATTTGCTGTTAAGCTCAGTTTACATTATTTATGAAATATACAGACCGCGAAAAGCCTCCGATGAAAACACTTCCTATTGGGAAACTTACAAAACATTTGAAATTGGCAATCCGACGCAGGATAACAGGTACCACAAAGGAGATGTTAACCAGGACCCGGCCAATTTTCTGACTGTTCCCGCACAGGTGACCCTTGATTTTGGAAATGCATATCGTAAAATGAGATATTCCGGGGAGGCCGATGTTTATTTCCCCTCAGAATCAATGAGCATGTCTGATTATTATGAAAGCGATTCCATCAACATAGGGAGGGCAAATGTCATTTCAAGTGATCTTGGTCAGGTGAGGGAAGAAAATGCTTATATGTGGACAAATAAGCTATTGGAGGGGTCAAATATCAATGAGTTGAACAAGATATTTATGGGAGACGGAAAACTTCCCATGAGCAAAGGGACATTACAAAGCAAGCATGGCGCCATTACAACATTCAAAGAAAAGGGATTTATACTGTATGCTTTTCAGGAAAGGAAAATAACGGCAATGTATATTGGCCGGCTGTCCCTTGTCAATCCGGATGGTACGGAAGATGTAAAAATGCATACTGACAAGGTATTTGGAACAATACGTCCGGAGATGTCGGAGAGTGGATGCATAAACCCGGAATCGGTAACAGTCTCCCAGTTTCATGTAATATTCTTTGACGCAATAAATTCCGAATGGTGCCGGGTTGCATACAACGGGATTTTCCCAATATCGAACTACGGACAGAACACCTTTTTCAAGGGCTTGAATTCCCAGATGAAAAAAAGCGCGGTGAAACAGGCATTGTCAGTATATGATAACCGGTTTGATGAAGTTATTGTTTCCCACAAATATTATAATGGGAATGATTACCAACTGACCGTAATAGGCCAGTATGCTATTGGGGACAATAAACTGACAGGCATTGGCCGGGATGGAGGATCTTCTATTGCCAGTATTTTCCCGGGAATGATTTTAACGGACCTGGAATCAACAGTGGATGTGCCCGGGGTTAACCTGGTTGTTTTGAAAGTAGATGTTCCAAACCGCATTATTTACCTTGACAGGCCAATACCTTTCCCATCAGGAGTAGAAGGCCCTCTTGATGTAACCGGAACGGTTCTGAAAAGACTTGAACAGGTATCAAAAGCGTTCCATGAATCGGTGAATGGGTGGAAAAGCAGATATCCGTTTGTTCCGGAATTTATGATTAACTACGGTGACGAACTTATTTCATTCATCAATGGAAGCACATATCTGCATAATTCTGACAATGTTCCCCAGAATTATTTCTATGGCATTCAGTTTGAACAATGGATACAGTTCCCATGGAACCTTGAATCAGGCATGGTAAAACTTTTGGAAGGGATGGAATACGTATCAAACAAACGTTGGGGAATAATTGCCAAGGGAGATATTACCGTAAAATCATTTGATAATCGCGGATTAGATATGGAAAGCAAACTTCCGGCAGCAAAATTCCGTAATGTGGAAGGGAAGTTTGTAAGCGAGTTTATGAGGGACATGAACACCCCTGGAATAACAAATGTAAATTATGCGCTTGTCAATGGCAGATTTTTGAGAGGGCAGGCAAGCATAATAAAAATGACAATTACTGAATCGGTAAAAACGGTTCTGCATGAGATAACGAGTTATTTCACACCATCTTTATAAAAACAACAACCATGGCCGGCGTAGCAGCATTCATACCTGTAGCAATGCAAATTTTCCAGGCAATAAAACAGGGTTCCCAAGCAAATGAACTGGATAGAGAATATGATCGTACAAATATGACAATCCCAAGGGGAATACTTGATTCATTGGATATTAATAAGAATCTGGCATTGCAAACCGGACTTCCCCGTCAGGATATTATTGAGGACAAGCTGAATGAAAATTCAGCCAATACTATTCAGGGGATAAAGACTGCAGCCACTTCCCCATGGGAAGCAATCAGCGGGACCCAGAGAGTAAATGAAGTGGCAAGTGAAAAGTTGAAGGATGTTAATATTGCCGGGGCTGAATACAGCGCAAATGCAAAGTCACAGCTTGCCGATGTATTTGAGGGGCTGGCAAAGATTGAGGAAAGACGGTTTATGTATAATGATTTCACCCCATACGTAAATGCTATGGATACGGTAAGAGGACTACGGGAGGCCGGAAACCAGAACTTATATTCCGGGACAAGCAATCTGGCCGGAATACTGGCAGAGAATCCAAATATGTTCAATGACATTTTTGGGTTTAAAAAAAATAAAGAAGGCAAGGCAGGGGCGGCATCGCTGGAAAGCTTTTTAAGTTCGATTGAATCAAGTTCATCTTATGTGGCCCCAAACACTTCCCCTAACTGGGCAGAAAATCCTTTAATAAATTAGCAGCAATGGCAGATCCATTATCAATACCAACAACAATACTCCCCCAGAGTACGTTTGATCCGGTTCAATGGTCAAAAGAGCGCAGACAGGAATTGCTTAATGAGCAATCTGAAAAGCGGGCCCGATATAACGAGGCATGGAACAGTGTATCTATGCCATCAGATCTTAATCGGAATGTACAGGCCGAACTTATTGCCAGAAGAAATAGCCTTGTGGAAAGCGGAGCTTCATCCATGGCAGAAGGTATTGACGTTACCGATATTACCCATCCCAAATATGGTATTGATGCAATGAAGTTTCGGGAGCAGCTTAATCAACTGAATCTGGATGCAAGCAAGACCCTGGCTCTGGATAAGTATTTGAGGGAAGTTCGCACCCAGATAGCAAAGGATGATAAGAATGTGATCAACCGGGATGCAACGATAAAAAACATTCAGATTATTCAGAATGCAAAAAGTTTGAAGGATATTGATGATTTTCTGGCATCCAAAGGGGATAACATTATCGAAGTAAACCGGCAGACCCTTGATGTAAATAGATATATTGCTGATAATCTTAAAAACTATGGGATTAAGGCAATGGAGAAAGACATAACCACGATTGAGAACGGGAAGGAAGTTACTCGCGGATTCAATGAGTTAGATCCAAAAGAACTGAAAAATGCCATGTCCGGAATGTATTATGCAGACCCCAAACTCCGGGAGGAAATAAAATTCAGAAGGGAAAATGATCCCACGGATCTGAGAGGCGGGACGGATGTTGAATATTTCATGGAAAGATACGGCAATCCAAGGTTAAGGCAGCAAGTATCGGAAAGGGTAAAACCCTATGAATCCAAAAGTGTAAAAGAGCCTGACAAGCCGAAGTATCAGCCAACATCAGAGCCGGTGAAAACGAATATTTTCTTTGGCAAAGGAGGAAATAAAACCTATCAGGCAACCGGGACCAATGTTCTGACATTTGATCAGAGCAAAAGCATGAATATTCAGACCGGTTTGGGGGCTATTGATATTGATACCGGGGAAAAGATTGTTCCAAAGCAGTTTATTGATTTCACCCCAATAAATACAGCTGAATATTATGTAACGACAGTCCCCACAAAAAGAGGAAAGGGGTTTGATCCATGGCCTGCCGGCACGATATTGAAGGACGACCCAAAAAGCATTGACAATAAGAATGTCGTAAAAAAAAGGTTTGTTCAGGGAGTATTTACGGAGGGATCGGGCCAGAAAGAAGTAAAGAAAACGATTCTCATTCCTTACGAAAACATCAAAAATGAATTGGATGTAGCCTATGAAGTTGGAAAGGATATAAAGGATTCCCCCACAGAAACTAAATTACAGGTAGGCTCAAAAACATATTCAAAACAGGATTTGAAGAATATGGGATATAGTGAAGAAAAGATCAATAATGCTATCAAGGACGGTAAAATAAAAGTAATGTAATGCCTGACAAAGAATTAATAAGCATATTGGGCGAACCGGATTCCACATCTACCGGGAACGAGCTGACTGATATTCTTGGTGAGCCGGACGTAAAAAAAAAAGAAGTTTCTGGCGATGGCTTACTGGGTGGAAAATCTACGATACCGGATCAGGCTTCGCTATTACCCGGATATGATAAGATTGCTAAAACAGGTAAAATTCCAGTTAATCCATTTGAGAAAGCAGCGTTAGGCCAGCCTGCCATTGATGAAGCGCAGCCAGTTGATTCAAAAGAAACAGTTCCCGCAAAGCCAAAGCCAGTAAAAGAACCCAGTGTTTACGATCAGGCATTGGAAGATACCGAGAAATGGTATGGTAAGTGGCCTTCCCCCAGAAAGAAACTTGCTTCATTCAATCAGATTGCAGCCCAGACGAAAGCCAAATATCAATTTGAAGTTGATAAAGGATTTCCTATTGATCAGGTTAACGCCAATATGGATGCTGAACTGGAGAATATAGCAAAACAGCAAGGGTTACTCTGGGACAGTAAGAATCGAGAGCCAGTCGTTCCCCAGTCAGAGATTGACAGGTATGAAGAAACATACAAGCTCAGGCTTGGAGAAAGGCTTTCAAAGATCGCGGAAAGCAAAAGAAACCCTTACATAAAAGATGTCCTTGGGAATTTAGGGTCAGGATCAACACAGGTGCTTGCAACTCCTTTCAATCTGCTTGCCATTTCTGAGAAGGCGGGGAATGCCATGCTTAAACCATTAGGTGCAGACCCGTCAACTTACTGGCAGGATTTCTCAAAATACATTACAGAGAACCAGGCTGAAATGACAGAGAATTCCAAAAGGTATGACGAGGATATTATTTCCCTTGCAAAGAATGGAGAAACAGGGAAAGCCATAGGTGCTGCAGTATTACAGACCGCGCAGACACTCCCCATGCTTAGTGCTCTAATAATGGGGAATGCAGCTGGAGCAACAAAAACAGCATTGGGATTCATGGGGACAAGTACAGCGGCCCAGGAATATATGTCCAACAACGATAAAAAGGATATTGGAGAATTCTACAAGATTATTGATGCCATGGGTGCAGGTCTGGCAGAAGTGGTTTTTGAACAGGCTGGTACCGTAAAAATACTGCAAGGCATTAAAAAAGGAATTGAAGAACGTGGTGCCAACATTGTGCAAGAGGAACTTACCAATATGTTTCGAACCAGCATGGAAAGAAATGTTGCAATGATCATGCAGGGAAATTCGGATATGGTCCGCGAGGGCTTATCAGAAGGAATGACACAGTTTGCTCAGAACTGGATGGCAAAGGCAACGGTTGACCCCAATAGAAACCTTTGGGAAGGGGTGAATGATGCTACCATTGTGGGGGCATTGATTGGCAAGGGCATAAATCTGGCATTGAATACGGCAAACAAAGTTCAGACTGCCGGGATCAGAAAGTCAGTCCGGGAAACTATTGAGAAGATCCCGGAGGACTATTCTTCAGAGGCGAAGGAAAAACTTGTTCCCTTGATTTTGGAAAGGGATCATTTAAAGGAAAAGATCGCGGATGCTGCCGAACCGATAAAGCAGGTTTATTCTCCCCAGATAAAAGTTATTGATAATGCAATCAGTAAAATTTCAGCCAAAGAAGAAGGAATTGAGCTGCCGGAAGAAGAAAAGCCCACAGATAATGAAAATAAAGCTCAGGAGGCATCCATTCCTGAAAGTGAGGTAAAGGTATCTTCAGAAGGAATAACGCCTCTGGATAATGGGAAAGGCTCTAAAAAAGGCAATGAACCGGAAGGGGAAGAATTGCAGACCCCGGAAACGATGATGCGGGATTTGCTTGCTCAGGGATATACACCTGAAAGGGCGCAGGAAATGATTCAGATGTTTGGGGAATTTACCGAAGGATATACTTATACGCCGGAAGAATTTGCAAAGGCCAAAGAGGAAGGAACGCTTCCCAAAGAAGAAAGCCCTGTTCTCCCAACAGAAAAAGGAAAGTTAGACCGGATGGCAGAAATAGAAAAAGCCATCAATGAAAACGGGTATGGATTGGAAGTTGAACCGGACAATGATCCGGATATGACAACTATCAATGTTAAGATTGGAGAGGCAAATCAGGACATTGACAAACTTCCCCAGGGAATAAAAGATTTAGTAAATGAATTCACCCAATTAACCCATGAAGTAGGAATAACCAATTTACAGGAGGATAAAGCCAATGCCACACAAATACGAACAGATCAGGGACAGGCTGATACGGGAGGGAACACCAATACAGAAAGCGAAGGAAATCGCGGCCAAAAAATACAACAAGGAACGCAAGCCGGGACAGAAACCGGTAACCAGAAAGCCGGATTAGATGAAACGCAGATTCACAATGGGCTTGTTTCCAATATTCGCAATTACAACAGCATCCCCAGATCACACACCGTCAGGCGAAGGGAGGTGCTTAAAACCATAAATGCCAAAGCAAGCCAACTTGGATATAGCATTTCCCAGAAAAATGGGAAATTATCTGTTTTGAGGGAAGGAAAACCGATAAGGACAATTGCAACCCGGCAGACAAAAGAACAGATTGAATCCCACAAAGCACTTGTGGATTATGATGAAAACGTTCAGGGCACAGTAAACAAATTAATTGATCATGGTCTGACAGGTATTCAGGATACGGGGCTTAATAAAGAACAGATTGATCAGGCAATAAGAGATATCAAATCAGGAAAGAAAAGCTCATCTGCAAACAGGTTGCTCGATCATTTTGAGAACGCCGTTGCCAAAGATGAAATTGTATTTGCAATTGGGGATGAAAAAAGAGCCGTGGGTTTGCAAGATTTGTTGAAAGCCACAGAAGAATCCCAATCGCCATTAAACGAAAAAGAAACTGAAATTGTCAATAACTTAGAGGATGATATTGACCCCAATGATCTTGAATCTATTCATAAAGCTTTCTTTGATGGAAGAATATTTACCGAAGAAGAATTTAATGATTTACAAACCTATATAGCAAATGAAAACCAAATCAGAGAACAACAGGAAGCTGCTGATGGAGTTGAAGAAGAAAGTGGCGATAGGGAAGCTGATCAACAAGAGCAAGGGGAAACCCGCGCAGCAAAAGAAGCAAGGGTAAAGCTCGATGCTGAAATTGCCGATTACGAAAAACAGTTAACAGAAGCTAAAGTCAGACGGGATGCCAAGATAAAAGAATTCCATTCCCGCAATGGCTTATTCGGTGATGTGAAGAATGAGAAGGAAGGGGCAAAGCTGTTCCAGACAGAAAGCGATTTCTCCCAGGATAACCTTAACCGGATGGTCCGGCCGGAACAGGAAGAAATTAATAAACTGGAAACCATCATTGAAAAGCTGAAAAAGAACAAAGAGCAAAAGATTAAGGAAGCCGGCGGGCAAACTGAAATGGAGGAAGCTGCATTTGCCACGCAGAAAAAAGGAAAGAAGCCCCCATTATCAAAGAAAAAAGGAGTTGCCAAACCAGAGCCGGGTAAGTCTACCGGTCCGGAGAAAAAAGAGCCTCCCAGGGGACCCTGGATTGATGAAGAAAAAATGACCAATGAAGGGTTAAAGGGAATTGAAGCTCCGGAATTGGTAGAAATGTTCCGAAAACTGACAGGGAAGTTCCCGGGCCTGAAAAACTTCGTTAAAAAACTTGGGGTATTTTACCATTATGAAGGAGGCGATTTCAAAATAGTCCTCAATAGGATTCTATTCACAAAAGACGGTGTTGAAATGTTGGGAAGAGTTATAGCCCACGAATTCGGACATTTCATTGATTCAATGCCGGGAATTACTTTAAAGAGGGGAAATATCCTTGGCAGAATAGCATCCCTAAAGGACTATTTCACAAAAACATTGGGAGAAAAGCCAGGGAAGGAAGATACTGTTTTGACCGATAAGGACCGGGAGTATTTACGGAAGGAAGCCGAGAAAAGCCTGAAGGAAGAATATAATAAAGGAATCCGGGAGATCATTGAGGAAATAATTGAGGAAACCCCAATCTTTGAGCAAACCGGACTTACAGCACAGGATATTGTTGATATATGGAGGGATAACAATGTCAGGGAAACCAATCCGGAATTGTATGAGTATGTGGCAAAGCTGTCTTCATTCCAGAAAGCCAGAATAATGAGGGATGCGCTCAAAGGTTTGATTGATTCCGAAATTGTAAAGAAATTCAGCAAAGGGAAACAGGTGGGTACCAAAATCACGAAAAAGCAGATTAAGAAGATTGTCACCCCTCCCCCGGTAACCCCCATAGAAATAGCAAAGAAATACCGGGAATTGCTTCGGGAGGAAATAAACAAAAGAAGGTTGTTTGAGGAAGAAATTATCCGGGATGAACTGGAAAGATTAACCCAGTGGTGGAATCCATTCGATGTGAAACAGGATAAGGAATATACCAAATACCGGTTTGACAGCAAGGAATTATATGCCGAAGCACTCAGCGTACTTTTCAACAACCCACAGGCAGTTGCAGAAAGGGCCCCATTTTTTAACAGGGCATTCTTTAATTACTTTGAGAATAAGCCCACAATAAAAGCCGTGTATGATGAAATGCAGGATCTTCTTAACAAACCCCGCGAAGAATTATTAAAGGATCGAATGCGGAGGATGTTTGAAGGTTTCAAGAGGGGCGAGAAAAAAAGGAAAGCAATTACAGAGAAGAAGCACGAAAATAAACTATCATGGTGGGAGATTATTCAGAAAGATTTTCTGTCCCTCATAATCCCTATAGTAAAGAGAATACCGGAAGGCAGCCATCTTACAAAGGCTTTAAATGACCGCCAATTTCTACGGGACGCATTGGAGAAAATGGCATTTGCCAATGAGAAGATTGCTGTAATGCTTGCAAAAATGGATGCACTGGTTATAAAAGAGCTGGAAAGAGCCGGATTGACATTTGAGGATTTTTCAGCCGTACTTTCTTTTGACAGGCAGTTGGGGGATCGGAAATATAAGGCCAATCCCTATGCTTTTCAGGAACAGGCTTCCGCAGAACTGAAAGCCTTTATTGAAAGCAATCTTTCCGGAAAGCAACTGGAGGACATGAACCGGATCATTCAAAACTTCCATGATGCAGTATTTGACATAACCGAAGAAGCGTACAAGGCAGGGATATATTCCACTCCCCAATATGAAATGATTTCAAAGAACCGGAATACTTATGTTACCTATGCCGTTGTAGATTATATTGATAAGAATGCAATCGGTGTGGCATTTAAAAAGGCAACCGGCACACTGAAAGAGCATGAAAGCCCGTATGTTTCCACATTATTCAAATTGGCCTCAATGATAAAGGCCATTGAACGGCAGAATGCGGTAAATACTCTCATGGATGTATATAATGAGCATTTCCCCAATGAAATAAAAGAAACAAAGGTTATCCGGGTAAAAGGGATAAGGGTAGGAGAAAGACCAGCAGAAAACAAGAGTACCGTACAATATTGGAAAGACGGGAAATGGAGTAGTATTGATGTTGACCCATACATTGCTGAATTCTTTGATTTGAACAAAATGAAGGAACTGGATTCGGTCACAAGGCTATTCAGGACTTTTAACAAAGGATTTAAGCCTTTAGTTACCACATGGAATGTAGGATGGGCATTTTTTTCAAACATACTCCGGGACCATCCCAGAACATTCTATAATCTTTTTGCCATATTGGGATCAATGGAGGGCATTTCAAAATTGGAATTGGTAAAACTTCCATTCACATACTTAAAATCTATTGTTCAAATACTCCCTCAATCAAAACAATTTGTCAATGGACAACTTACTCCAATGATTGAGGAAATGATTAAACAGGGAGTTTTACGGCATGGTTTTTTCGGCTCTTATGATCCGCATGTTGATGAGCCGGCCGGTCCATTATACCAAAAATACGGATTGATCCAAAAGGATAAAACAATCCGGGATAGAATGGCCGAGAGATCAAAAATGCTAAAATATGGGTTGAAAATATTATCTGGCATTGAGTATGCCGGGCAGATCTTGGAGGTAAGTTCCAAAATGACTGCCTTCAATATCTTGGATCAGAAATTAAAAGATGCAAAGTCAGCCGGATTCTATACAAGGAATTATGCAGGAACCCCTAATTATCTGGACAAGGGAACATTTACCCGCACCACAAATGAAGTATTCACATTCTCCAATGTTATTCTGCAGGCAATAAGAACCGATGCTGAAATTGCTCTTAAACCCCAAACCAGGGGGGCATATTGGACAGGGCAGGCTATTGGTGTTATAACCCCGGCTGCACTTATGTCCTTGGCAGCGGTGGGATTATTTGGTGATGAGTTGGAAGATCTGTACGGGCAGCTTACCGAATACGAAAAGACAAATTACTTGTGTGTTATATGGGGAAAGACAAAGGACGGAAAACCGGTTTACACAAAATTACCAATACCGGAATTTTCCAGAATTTCCCATGCGATAACATACAAGATCATTGCAAATGCAATGGATAAGGACGGGATGGAATTAAGTGATATAACCGATATTTTATCGGTAGGAACATCCATGACCCCAAGCCCTTCCCCACTACTTAAAACTGCATTGGGGTGGTCTACATATCTTGCCGGTAAAAACCCGTATGATTTCTTTTATGGGGAACAGGTATTGACCGAAAGACAGCAGGAAGCAAGAGGATGGCCGGCCTTAAATAAGATGGTTAATTGGTCACTCAAAAATGTTGGAGGAACCTTTATTGTAAAGATGTACGACTATGACCCCCTAAAAAATACAACCACTGAATATACCCTTCAGAATATTCCACTTGTTAGCAGAATGATAAAAATAGGTGGTAGGGGACAGACAGAAACCTTATCCAAAGCGGGGGAGAAGATAAGGGGAGAAAGGGCCAAAGAGTCACTTAAAAAGGACAAGGTTATCAATGAATATGTGCTGAAAGCCATCAGTGAAGGAAAGGATTTTTCCCAGTCTGAGGAAATTATCAAAGAATTGAAAAAAGAGATCTATGGGACTGATCAGACAACTCCGGAGCAGAACCGGGAATTTTCCTTCACAAAGAAGAAATTCAAAACAAAGCTGATAAAAGGCATTCATTCCCCATTCTCCAATGCAGCCAGCTCAATAATAGATTCCCAATCGAATGATGAGAAAACTGCCAAACTGGAACAATATGCTCTTATTTACGGGGAAGATAAATTCATTGAGCTCATATCTTATTTGGATTCCCAGGAACTTATTTCACGGGATCTGAAAGGAAAATTAAAATTCATGGTCGAAGGGATTGACCTGGACGAACAGAAACGGGATGATATAATTCAGATATTGGATGAATCGGATGTGAAAGTGGGGACGTTTGAAAGACAAATCGAAGAATCTGAATAGGTCACACATTATTTTTTTGAAAATGGATTAATTATTTAATATTGAAAAGTCAAAAACATAAAAACATGAAAACTATTGCACTGTGGATCGCAATTATTCTAACGGCAGGGTTAACCGTTTATGATACCTTTTTTCGGGGAGCAGTAAGGGATATAATTCCTTCCCCAACAACAGTACAGGTATTGCCTTCCCCCACTCAAAGAAGTACGGCATTGGAAGATTTTGACAATGTTATTGTGGGGAATAAACTTCACATAACCCCAATTGTATCAGTAAGCAATGCTTTATTGGGGAAAGATATTGGTGATATTTGGAATGATGCTGTCAATGAAAAGCTGCGGTACAATGACGGGAACAGTGCCAATGGAGTAGCCTTTGCATTTGCAGATTTTTATCCCACGGCATCTGGAATATACAATGCCAAAGTTTCCAATGTAAGCGTATTTGATGCAGATTCCTCAAATATAAATGGCGCGGATAGTATGGATATTTTACCTGCCCCTGGGGAAGATTTTTATTATGTAATTGACAAAATGACCTTTATTCTGGACGAAGGGATTGCTTATGATGAATCAGGAACAGACAGTACATTTGTTTATACAACGGTTGACAGCCTTCCTTCCAAATTAGTATATATAAAAGACACCTTTTTTACAGATAGCACATCCGTGGGGTATAAAGTTATCCCTGTGAGCGTTGGGGGATCAATTGACAAAAATTCTAAAGTTTACATAAAGTTTGCTCCCCAATATACCAATGGGGATGGCTCATTTAGGATAATAACCGAATGGCGGAAACTGGCAAATTAATTCCCAGCACAATGAAAAATATTTTTTTTATACTCTCATTTCTTCTGATTTCCCCTTTAATATTGGGACAAACAGAATCGCAAAACAAAGATTACATTCAGTCTATGTCGACTGCTAACGGCCTCTCCGAATCCGAAGCGACTGCGATAGCTGCGGGGGTAGCGAGTGATACGGCAGATACACTCAGGTTGTTAATCGGTACAGGCGGGAGTGGAGTGGATAGCCTTATCGCTCATCCTTCTCCTTATTCCTATGTCATTGAAAAAATAAGCGGGACGATATATGCAAGGCCGGGAATAAACTCAGGACTACAAAAATATTCAGGGGCAGATTTAAAAACCGTAATAAACGCCGCTATTGCAGCTCTACCTGATTCTTCAGGACATATTATTATTGGAAGTTCCATAAATGATTCTGTTAATGCTCCAATTGTTGACGGAGGGAAGCACTACGTAAGGATAACAGGCTCTCCGGGACACAGGCTTATATGGAAGTCTTATACTGATAATCACATGTTTTATCTAACCGGAGTTAAAGGATGGACTTTAGAAGGGTTAAATCTTGACGGTAACTGGACAAAACAGGTGGCTCATACTACTGATCCCGCCGGGATATGCTTTCAGGGATGTACCGATATTCTCGTAACAAATTGCAGAATTTATAATTTTCAAATATTCGGTGTATATGGTTTTCAGACGAATACGCAT
>Ga0105104_10002514_pt1 | contig 13371 bp, 10 predicted proteins | sample PPLLaktember2015_3_FD_87034 | JGI IMG/M metagenome (GOLD analysis project Ga0105104, IMG submission 87034) | Freshwater sediment microbial communities from Prairie Pothole Lake near Jamestown, North Dakota, USA - PPLs Lake P7 Core (6) Depth... | ecosystem: Environmental > Aquatic > Freshwater >...
TCGAACTTATAGTAGATAACGTTTATGGAGAACGGTTATATAATACAACGAAGGGCCGACGATCAACGATTCACGATTCACGATTCACGATCAACGGATAATGAAAGGGGAAACCGACTACAGGGAAATTCGGAAATCGAGAAATTTGACAAACCGGTCAAAAAATGGTAAATTTCCTCTATGAAAATGTGGGCAGCGATCGATAACGAAAATGATAATATAAACAACTCCTTTACCGAAAACATAGATGTTTTCAAACCCGGGATAGACGGAGAAACGAATTAACCATGACTACTCTGCGATGCCCCGGCCAGGATCAACAATTTTGGAAACCGGGAGATATTTTCGATGTCAAATGCCCGTTTTGCGAAAATGAAATCGAATTCTGGAAAGACGAACCCTTTCGATTTTGTCCTTCCTGTAAACACGAAGTCCGGAATCCCAAAATGGACACCGGGTGCGCCAAATGGTGCAAATACGCAGAAGAGTGCCTGGGCAAACCGTAAATCAAATCGAAATTCTCCTGTTGCTCTTACTATTCCTGTCGATTCAAAATATTTTCAACGATCAGCGCATTCTCCCCATAAAAACGCCTGGGCAGAACGATTCTCCAATGCCACTACACACGCATTAGGAATTCCAGGGCAGCGAAGCAAACGGCCACGGAGTCGACAAATGAATCGGGAGTAGTTCCAATATCACGGCACTGCAATGAATCCCCGCGTAATCGTTTTATTTTTTTGCTTGCTGCAATGCACGAATAGCAGCGGAGCGGAACCGGTACAGTGAATACGTAGCGCCGGACAAAGCGTCTATTTTCATCAAATCCTGGTTTTTCAGCAATCGTTCTTCATAAATGGGGTACGCTTCTGCAGGAGAAGCACCCGTGACTTTTTTCATCTCGTCACAATACTGTGAGTTCCCGCGTTTTCCGCTCCCACTTGATTTGACTTCGTCATAATATACGTATATGATTTTTTTATCCTTAATTTCGATGGAAATGGAGTGTTTGTAGGCATAGTCGTCATAAATCGATTCACCCTTATACTTCCCGTCTTTGCAGTCGTTTGGTGTCGTAGGAAGGCTGAATAAGTCGATAAAAAAATCGAATACGGCTTTTACATCCGATGTCCGGTGCCGTTCAATGTATGATTCGAGTTTTCCCATGGTTTCTTGGATACTAAGCATAAGAGAAGGAGGTTTTTTACTCTCCAGGGAAAAAAGGCCGGTGCTGCACAGGGCATATCCGATCACAATGATGAAGAATAGTTTTTTCATAAATCGTACTCCATAATTTATTTTATCGCTGTTATTAAATATAAAGGTACTTAGCTCGATCCGAAGAAATGAAGTGGGGCGGTTATTTTTTTGATTCTTGTCCCGCGCTATTTTTTTGGGCTATTAAGCTTTTTTGATCGGAAATAAATTTATCCAACTGCGCCATATTCGATTGGAATTCCGATATCCATAAATTGGTTTCCGTAATTTTCAATTCATTGACCTGGGTGCAGAGGTTTTTCATTTTTTCTAACTTTGCTTTCCGTTGGGCGAATGGTTCCCCCGCTGTGGGTTGATTTAGAATCAACCACTCATATTGGAATTCATCGATTAATTTGTTGATGGCCATATGAGTTGAAATATATCTCATCCACCCGGAAGAGAGTCCGAAGAATTTATCGAATAAAAACAACGACGCGGCTATGGCGAAGAAGATATACCCGAATTGGCTAAAGGTGATATTTTTAAATATCTTCAAACTGAGAGAATCGGCTAAAGGGCACAGTGTACCCAGGGCAGCCAGGAAAATAGATGATGTGCGAATGAATCGGGAGAGGGATTTGTTACTTCTACGATTCGTTAGGTACCACTCGGCATCTCGTTTTACTTTATCGATAGTCCAGTTATAAATAGCCTGGATCGATTGTTCCGGGTTTGAATCCTCCCATACCGGGAAAGGTTTGGGCTCATTTTCGCTTTTTGACTTCTTCTTAAACCGCCAGGCCATATAATTCTCCAAAATAATATAACATCCACATCCACCTTTAACTTTTAACTTTTAACTTTGAATATTTACCATATTTTAAAGGAGAAATCAAGATGGAAAAAAATTACTTTTATGATGCGGCTGCCGTCGGTCGATGAAAAACCGCGAATAAAGAGAAAAGTCAAGGTTTCCGGTAGTTGGCGATAAATTGTGATGGAAGTTTAAGGGTGTTGGGGGTATTGCATATTCATTTTAGATAGTGTATGATTTAATTCAAATGAAAAAAACAGCACTAATATTACTATTTTGCGGTTTAGCCGTCCAGGGATGGGCGATAATCCCGAGTTTTTTCGGCGCTCGATCTTTGGCAATGGGAAATACCTCCACCGCTTTTAACTACGACATCAATTCGATCTTCTTGAATCCCTCCATTCTCTGTTCCATAGATTACACCTTAACCGGGTATCAATACCAGCATAATTACATGGATTACAAAAATTTCGGCGATACCCTCTCGGAGATTCTAAAATCCAATATAGCCAATTATGAAAGTCTAGCCGGTTCCCAAAAAGTCACTGTTTTATCAAAACTGAAAGAGCTGTACCAATCCAAACTGGGAATGTATGGTTTTCGATCCAATATTCCCGGGTATATTTCCCAGCGATATGGGATTGCTGTATCCATGGTCAATACGGCAATCATCAACCCGACTACTCCTACCGGGAATATTTTTGATAAAGAACCGGACCAGGTCACCAACCAGGACATCGCAGCATTGAAAATGAATATCCTGGGTCTTTCTTACAAACAATTCTCCATCTCCTACGGGATGCCCATTTACCAAGATGTGAATATCGGTATTACCATGCACTACCTGGCGGGAAAACTCACGGAATTCGACGGTGCAATGATCGATTCGTCGATTTTTTCGGCGGGTAAAGACCCGAAAGATTACCTGGAATACGGATGGGGAAAGGCCTCGGAAAAATTCAAGAAATTTGCCTTCGATGCCGGGATGAGTGTCAGCCTGGGACGATTTTTTTCAGTGGGAATCACCGTTAAAAACTTTACCAGGACTAAAATAAAAACCCAAAAACGGGAAATTACCCTCCAGAAACGAATAACCGCGGGACTCTCTTTCCGGCCCGACACCCAATGGGGTATTTACCTGGATGTGGATGTGAAAAAAGCCGATTTACTGTATAATGGAAAATCCATCCAACCCATCTCTTTCGGGATAGAAAAAGGATTCTTTAAAAATTATTTTTTCCTGAGAGCCGGTATGACCAATGATTTGACAGAAAAACATTTTTTCGGGAATAAGTCCAATGTCATGTACGGGTTGGGTTTCGGTTTCAACATGAAAAAAATCATCATCGATGGAGCCATTGGCCTGGATAAAAAAGGGGCTGTGAAAAGCCTGGCTATATCGGGTTATATTGTGATTAAGTAGGAAACAAACACGGTACGAGGAAAAAAATACCGGGTGAAACGTGAATTACGGAAAAGAATGAGCGTCGGTGAATAGAAAAAAAGATCGATCATTCTTTTGATTTGAAATGATAATGATACCGATGGTTTTTAAGTTGTTTTAATAAATTGAATAATAAAAAAATATTGACATATTAATTTGTTTTAATTAAAATAATGCCATGACAATGAAAATTGGAGAGTTTTTGCTTGAAGACAACAAGCTGACGCCTGAGCAGCTTCAGCATGCGCTTGAAGTTCAGAAAAAAGAACCGGGAAAATTGGGAACCATTTTAATCCGGTTGGGTTTCGTAACGGAAGAAGACATCGCACAAGCTCTCAGCAAGCAGTTCGGATACCCCTCGATCAATTTATCGAAATTCGATATCGATGAACGCATCCTGGAATTAATTAAGCCGGAAATGGCCCGGAAACATGTGGTTATGCCGGTTCACCGCATCGGTTCTATCCTGACGCTGGCTATGTCCGATCCCTCGAACCTCTTCGTACAAGAAGAAATTCGATTTTCAACCAACCTGAGAATCCAGGCCGTGATCTCGCCCGAGAGTTCTATAATCGAAGCCATCGATAAATACTACGGCAGCTCCACGGGTATCGAAGCCCAAAAGTTTCTCGAAGAAATCGAGCTGGGCCAGATGGACGACAGCTCGATCGAGTTGGTGGATGAGACCGATGATTCTAAATATGAAGGCGAAACGGACGAAGATGCGCCGGCTATTAAATTGGTGAACTTGATTTTCCAGGATTCGGTCAGTAAAGGAGTTTCCGATATTCACTTCGAACCTTACGAAAAAGTGTTCCGAATCCGCTTCCGGATCGATGGTGTCCTGCATGAATATATGACACCGCCGATGAATTTAAAAAATAAAATCCTGTCCAGGGTTAAACTTATCGCAGGTATCGACATCGCAGAGCGGCGACTTCCCCAGGATGGACGTATTAAATCGAAACTCAGTGTCAATGGGAAAACCAAATCCGTCGACATGCGCGTTTCTTCTCTTCCCACTATTCACGGCGAAAAAATCGTCATCCGGTTACTGGATAAAGATAACCTGATGCTGGATCTCACCAAACTCGGATTCGAACCGCTTTCCCTTCAACGCTTTGAAAAGAGTATTGCGGAGCCCTGGGGCATCGTATTGGTTACAGGCCCGACAGGGTCCGGGAAAACCAACACGCTCTACTCTGCTATTTCGAAATTAAACAGCGATGAAGTCAATATATTAACGGCGGAAAACCCGGTAGAATTCAATCTTTTCGGTATTAACCAGGTGAATATCAAAGAGGCCATCGGGTTAACGTTCCCGGCGGCTTTGCGGTCCTTTCTCCGGCAGGATCCCAACATCATCCTGGTAGGAGAGATACGTGATTTTGAAACCGCCGACATTGCCATTAAAGCTGCATTAACCGGCCACCTGGTTCTTTCGACACTTCATACCAATGATGCACCTTCCACCATTGCCCGGTTGATTAACATGGGTATCGAACCTTTCCTGGTTTCCAGCGCCGTACGATTGGTGGCGGCGCAGCGATTAATACGCCGGCTGTGTGTATGCAAAAAACCGGCCAAAACCCCGGTCCAGACTTTAATCGACATCGGCTTCCCCCCGGACGAAGCCAAAACCATTAAAATATTCGAACCCGCCGGATGCGAAAAATGCAGCAATACCGGTTATAAAGGAAGAGTGGGTTTATTCGAAGTCATGGAGATCGATGAAGAACTCAAGGAACAGATCATGGTCGGTGCCTCTACTTCCGAATTGAGACAAAAAGCAAAAGAAAAAGGAATGCTAACACTGCGGCAAAGCGGTATCGAAAAAATAAAAGTAGGTTTAACCTCTATCGATGAAGTCCTTCGTGAATCTTCAAAAATTTAAGCGTAAAGGAGACTGATTATGGCATTACCTTTGCCCCAATTATTAAAAATAATGGTTGATGAAGGGGGAACCGACCTTCATATTACCACCAATTCGCCCCCCATCATCCGCGTTCACGGCTTGCTGAGACGCATCGAACACCCGGCCTTAAGCCCTGCGGAAACCAAACAGGTCATCTACAGCATTTTAAACGATACCCAGAAATATAAATTCGAAGAAAACTGGGAATTGGATTTTTCTTTTGGGATAAAAGGTATCGCACGTTTCCGTGCCAATGTATTTATGCAGCGCGGAGCGGTGGCGGGTGCGTTTCGACGGATTCCATACGAAATCTACAGCTTTGAAAAATTGGGACTTCCCCCCGTGGTGGCTTCTTTAGCCAATAAACCCCGCGGCCTGGTATTGATAACCGGCCCCACCGGGTCCGGTAAAACAACAACCCTGGCGGCGCTTATCGATAAAATCAATGCCGAACAACCCCTCCATATCATCACTATAGAAGACCCCATCGAATACCTCCATTCACATAAAAAGGCCATGATCAACCAGAGGGAATTACACGCCGATACCAAAGGCTTTGCAGAAGCACTCCGCTCTGCACTCCGGGAAGACCCCGATGTGGTCCTGATCGGGGAAATGAGGGACCTTGAAACTATCCAGGCTGCCATTACTACCGCTGAAACAGGACATTTAACCTTCGGTACCCTTCATACCAATTCCGCTTCCCAAACCATCAACCGTATGATCGACGTTTTCCCCCCTCACCAACAAGACCAGGTTCGAACTCAACTATCCATGAACCTGGAAGGGATCGTCACCCAGGCACTCTTGCCTAAAATAGACGGTAGAGGACGATGCCTCGCCGTCGAAGTCCTCATCCCCACACCGGCCATTCGCCATCTCATCCGCGATAATAAAATTCACCAGATTTACTCCTCGATGCAAACCGGCCAGGAAAAATACGGGATGATCACTTTTAACCAATCGCTCGCTAACCTCTATTTTAAACGTCAAATTTCCCTGGAATTGGCTTTGTCCATCTCTCATAACTCGGAAGAATTAAATGAAATGATCAAACGCGGTCCCAACGCTCTCTCCTCTCAACTCAAACAAACCTATCCCTCGGGCGGCGCCGGATCCATGTCGAACCCAGCCTCGAACCCTCCAGGGAATAAGTCATTTTAGGATAACTTTTAAGGGGATATAAATGCCAGTATTTAGCTTTAAAGGAAAAAACCGTATCGGTAACATTGTGTCGGGTGAACGCGTTGCTCATACCCGTGAAGAAGTCATCGAAAGTCTTTCGAAAGAACAAATCCAGGTCCTGGATGTTAGACGAAAATCCACAGGTATCAGCATCCCTTTTATAACTCGCAAACGAAAGCAGAAAGTATCTTTACGGGACTTATCCGTATTTAACCGGCAATTGGCCGTTATGTTTAATGCCGGGTTACCTGTGACGCAGGGCCTCAGTATCTTAGCTACCCAACAAAAAAATAAATACTTCGCCGAAGCCCTCTCCGAAATACGAAAAGAAGTCGAAGCAGGGGCCAACCTCTCTAACGCACTGCGCAAATACCCGGATATTTTTAACGACCTCTATACCAGCATGATACAAGCCGGCGAAGCTTCCGGTAACCTCGATACCATTTTAATGCGACTGTCCCAATACATCGAAAATATGAACCGTTTATTGGGAAAAGTCAAATCCGCACTCGCTTATCCTATCGCCGTTCTCATCATTGCTGTCGTCATTACGGCGGTCATCATGGTTAAGGTCGTTCCCATATTCGAAGACCTGTTTAAAAACCTCGGTGCGGCTCTCCCTTTGCCTACACAGGTGGTTATAGACTTCTCCCACTTTGTCCAGGTTAATATCCTCTACCTGTTTATCGCGCTAATCGGCGGGATATTCTTTTTACGCTCTTATAATAAAACCGACAGGGGAAGACGCTTATTCGACCGAATTAAACTTAAAGTCCCCGTGTTCGGCAGCTTAATCCTGAAATCCGGGGTGGCCAGGATGACTCGAACCCTCGAAACTCTATTAAACTCCGGTGTCGAAATCATCGAAGCCATGACGATTACTGCCAAAACTTCCGGGAACGCCATTATTGAAGCGGCCATTCTCAGGAGCCGCTATTCCGTCCAGGAAGGTAAACCCCTCGGCGAATCCTGGGAAGAACAAGGCATTTTCCCGTTTATGGTTACCCAGATGGTATCCGTCGGAGAACAAACCGGTGCTCTATCCACTATGTTGGCAAAAATCGCCGACTTCTACGACGAAGAAGTCAATCATGCCGTCGATGCTCTCGTGGCACTCATGGAACCCCTCATGATCCTGGTACTGGGCGGACTCGTGGGCGGTATTATTATTGCCATGTACATGCCTATGTTCGATATTATCGGGAAAATCCAATAAAGGATTCGTTTTACTAAAAAGAACTACCTTGATCGCACTGGAAGATAAAAAAATTCAACGAAGATTTCTTTTTGTCAATTCGATTCGAATCTCCGTTCTTTCTGCACTGATTTTTATCGCTTTTTTTCTTCTCTTATTCGATGTTCAATTCCCAGCCCTGCCTATTATGATTTCTCTCGGCGCGGCTTTTATTATCAGCTTATTCCACTTCTCTCTCATTAAGCGAATCCCTTACCGGCCGGCCATCTATTTCCAACTGATGGTAGATATCACCCTCATTACTATCCTGGTTTATTTTTCCGAAGCCTACCGCAGCCCCTTCTATTTCCTGTATATGCTGCCCATTACTATTTCCGCCCTTTTCCTGGGCCGGCGCGATACCGTCTATATCGCCTCGTTTTCTTTCATCATCTTCGGTACTTTATCCAACTTGATTTATTTAAAAGTCATTCCTTTCTATCCCGGGAATACCGAAATCGAAATCACACTGGGCAGCTTTATTTACAATTTAACCATGAGTTTCATCGCCTTTTCCACTATCGCCGTGCTCTCCTCTTACTACTTCGATAAAATCCGGACAGCCAACGCCGAATTAAAACACGTCCAGGATAACTTGAGAGATATGATCCTCTTAAACAGTACCGTCATGGAAAAAATGGAAAACGGTTTCCTCACAAGCGACTCCAACGGCTCTATCATTTCTTACAACGAAAAAGCAAAAGCCATGCTGGACCTCACCGGCAGCAGCAATATTTTCGATCTTCTCTTCGCCAAATTCGATTCCAAAGAGATTAAAAAAATTTCTCAATCCAACAGCAAAAACTACTTCGAAATCGAAAACTCCCACCTGACTTTCGGTGTTTCCGTCAGTATTATCGAAAATATTTATTCATACGATAAGTTATTCGTATTTATTATCACGGACTTAACCGAGAAGCGGGCTATCGAAGAAGAACTCAAGAAAAAAGAGCATATGGCCCTTATCGGTGAAATGTCCGCCGGTATTGCCCACGAAATCCGCAACCCCCTCGCTTCTATTTCCGGGTCCGTCCAGTTTTTGCACCAGTCGCTGGAGTTAAAAAACGATGAATATAAAAACCTCATGCAAATCATCGTCAAAGAATCCCAGCGTTTATCTCATTCCATCGAAGACTTCCTTGAATTTACCCGCATTACTCCTCCTCAAAAAGCAGACTTCGATATTTCCACCCTGATCGATGAAGTCACCGATTTAATCGCCGTTAATCACAAAGAAATCAAATGGATCAAAAAATACACCCCCGGCTCGATGATTCATGCCGACATGAAAAAAATGAAACAACTGGTCTGGAACCTGGTCAATAATGCCGTAAAAGCCGTGAATAACCGGGGCACCATCGAAATTAACCTTTACAAAAAAGACGAGAAAACCCTTCTCTCGATCACGGATGACGGGATAGGTATGGAGAAAAGCGAAATCGCTAAAATATTTAATCCCTTCTACTCCAAGTTTTCTTCCGGGATCGGTTTGGGAATGGCTCTCGTTAAACGGATCATCGATGAACACGATTTTAAAATTACCGTTAACTCCCAGAAAGATGTCGGAACCGAGGTAACCATATGCTTCAAGAAAGAGTAAAAATCCTGGTAGTGGATGATGACGCCAGTATTCGTAATATGCTGTCCATCGTTTTAAAAAACAGCGGTTATGTTCCTACAGCCGTAGAAAGCAGTGAAGTCGCACTTCTAAATTTGAAAAACAATCAATTCGACCTGGTCATTTCAGATATTAAAATGCCCGGCATCAGCGGCATCGACCTCCTGAAAAAAATTAAAATGATCCATCCCGAAATACCGGTTATTATGATTACCGCTTACGCCTCCACCAACGATGCCGTCGAAGCCATGAAACTGGGCGCCGAAGACTATATCACCAAACCCTTTAACCTGGATGAACTGAAACTCATTATCGATAAATCCCTTTACAAAAAGAATATCGAAATCGAAAACATCAGGCTGAAATCCCAATTAACCGAAAAAGAAAAATTCGAAAACATCGTCGGTAAAAATCACCGGATGCAAAAGATTTTCGAATTGATCGATACTATTTCCCAGACCGACTCCACGGTTTTAATCACCGGTGAAAGCGGCACCGGCAAAGAACTCATTGCCAAAGCAATCCACAATAAAAGCCCCAGGACCAAGAACGCTTTTACCTCCATTAATTGCGGCGCTCTCCCGGAAAACCTCCTGGAAAGCGAATTGTTCGGCCATATGAAAGGCTCCTTTACCGACGCTTATAAAGATAAAGAAGGCTTATTCGAACAAGCCGATAAAGGAACTCTTTTCCTGGACGAAGTCGGGGAAATGTCTCAAAAAATGCAAGTCAAACTCTTACGCTCCATCCAGGAACGAAAAATCCGCCGCGTCGGCTCCAATACCGAAATATCCGTGGATGTCCGCATTATCTCCGCTACCAACAAAGACCTCCAGGAAGAAATGCGAAACGGGAACTTCAGGTCCGACTTATTTTATCGCCTCAATGTCATCTCTATCAATATCCCTCCCCTCCGGGAACGAAAAGACGACATCCCACTCCTACTCAATTACTTTCTCAAACATTACAATCAACAATTCAACCGCACCATCGAAGGCTTTGAAAAAGAAGTCATGAATATCTTTATGAATTATTCCTGGCCCGGTAATATCCGGGAATTGGAAAATATCGTGGAACGCACCGCTGCCCTGGAAAAAAACCAATTTATCGGCTTATACTCCCTTCCCGTCGAATTGGTCTATAATATTAGCGACAAAAAAAACGAAACCGCGGACTTTAACCAGATGCTGATCGAAGGCGATTTCGACCTCTCCCAATATATCGACGATATCACCAAACGAATCGTTATTAAAGCCCTGGACTTAAACAACTGGAATATTAAAAAAACCTCGGAAGTCCTGAAATTGAATTACCGCTCCCTTCGCTATTTAATGGAAAAATTCCACATCAAAGAAAGGTAATATCTTATTTATCCTTTTTTTTCCGTTTCTTCCAATTGAAAAATATCCGGGAGTACTGCCTTTATCATCTTGTAAAGACTAAACGGGGGAGGAAACACCTTGGGATTCAATTCCCGGATCGAAATAAACTCATCTTTATCTTTTAAAATCACGAACAGCTTTTTCGTATTCAACCGGTTTTCCGATACCAATTTTTTCACGGAGGGCGTATCGGTAATCAATATGTCGCTGGATAGAATTTCCATTTTTTGCCCGTCATAAACCGGGTAATCCGGCAATAACTCCATGAATTGATCCTTAATACCTGCATAATATTTCCTGTTTTCATTTTCAAACAACAGCACAAACCGCATATCCTGGGGCATGATCTCCAATAGTTTATCCGCATCGTTTTTCAAAAGATAATTGGACGATTTCGTGCACTGCTGGATTTCATCTCGAAAATAAATACAAAAAGAGGGACGCCTGAGAAAGAATTTAATCGTATCGAACGCATCGATCTCATTGGTCAGTTTGAAAACCCTCCGTATCCGGTCTATCACTTTTTCTCTTTGAATAAAAAAGGACAAATAGTGATTCTTTAAAATATAATCCAATAAGTCATAGTCGGGGAATGTCTTCTCGATAAAATGATTGATATTGGTATTCCCGTTTTCGATCACTTTTAAATCGCTGTTCACATTCAATAAATTGGCCTGGATTTTGTTAAGCACTCCTTTTTCATCGGGGGTAAGCCGGACTCCTCGAAGGGTTTTGAACTCTTCAAGAAAAATCTGTATCTTCTGGAAGGACTTATAATCAAAGGTTTTCAAACAGTAAAATATGTCCAACACCGCCAGGTTCAATTCTTTGTGATTAAATTTCGATAGCTTATCGGCGAAATCGGAGAAACTGTCTTCATCGGATAATACGATGATGGGCTCTGCATAAATGAGCATATTACGCTGCTCCAGGTATTTCCGGATCAGTAAGCGGGAGTTCTCATGGTTCATCATCCGGTTGATAAAAAATTTAAAAGCCGGGATAGAAAAAAGCATTGAAATCGTTTCGATATATTCCGCGTGCATTCGAATAAATTCGCTTTCTCGCTTCGGATCCAGTAAAATATCCCGGAAACTACTGTCCTGGTTATTCTTGATTTGATCCAGGGCGTATTTCTTACGGGTATAATCGGGAGATAGTAAGAATTGCTCGATCAATTTGGTGAAATAATGATAATTGGAGGGGTTGATATTAGTCCAAACCAATTGTTGGTACTTGGGATCCATTTTTTCGAAACCTTCGAAAATAAAATCCGCACCTGCTTGCGTGGTGCAGAGTCCCAACAGTAATTTTTCTTTGTAAGCCGGGTCATTTTTAAATTTATAGATCAGTATATACACACCGTCTTCGTTTCCGACCAGCTTTTCGATGATCATCTCTTTTCGGTTGTATTCGGAGTTGTAAACATCTTCCAGGAAAGATAAGACTTCCCGCTTGTGACTGCTGGCGAACATGTTGATAATGAGATCTTTAACCGCATTGTCCTGGGTGATTTTATAAATATCTTTCAGTTCTTTCAATATATAGTTGATGGTTTGCGAGTTGCGGGTCACAAATTTTTCCATTTTGTTCAGTAAGTCTTGCAGTGGGATGCACTCGCTTTCTTTGAAACACTCGATGGCTTTTAATTTTTTCCTGAAAAAATCGAAAATGGAGAATTGTACCGATTCATTTCCGCGCCAGCACAGTACTTCGAAAGCGCCGTCGCCCACGAAGGGAACTTCGCTGTTCAGGTGGTAAATAAATACCTGGGCATCGTCCGGGTTGAGGATTTGTTTTAATATTTCCAGTGTAGTTCGAAAGGTTTTCGGATCGTTCACCCCGTTTAGAAATTTAGGCATCAAGCTCAGGATGGGGTTATCTTTCTTTATCCGGCTGATTTCGGTACTGATGCTGTCTTGCAGTATAGGGTTGTCGATCTGGTTTAATGCGCTGTTCAGCATATTTAACGCCCGTTTGTCGTTGAACTTGGAGATCGATATGATGGCCGCTTTTCTCAAACGGATATTTTCGTCGCTTTCCAGGATTTTTCTCAGCGAGATCAAAAATGTGCTGCTGAGTATATACCCCATACTGCGTATGATGTTGATTCGCACCGGTTCCGGTATTACGCTGGCCAAAACCAGTTCGTTTACCAGGTGCTCTGCCTCCCGCCCTCCTTGTTTAACCAACTCTTCAAAAAGAAGCCGGAACTGCATGTCTTCGAACTTCATTGCATTCTTAACCAGGTTTTTTATCTTTACAGTTTCATCCGTCATGGCGGTATTATTATAACATAATTGGAAAAAAAATATCTATTTTTTTAAGCAGCGCAAAAAAATTCCACACTTTTTGTGTGGCCCCACACGGTGGCAAAAAAGAAAAAAAGGGGACAGTCAGGAATGCCGCTAAGTTAAGGTTATTTTTGTGCTATAGGGGCGTGTCGGTGTCTTTGAAATGATGAATTGAGAAAAGATAATAATCGGTTCACGGGTGCACGGGTTCTCGTTTCCAGGTTTGCTTTTTCATAAATCGAACTTATAGTAGATAACGTTTATGGAGAACGGTTATATAATACA
>Ga0105104_10002515_pt1 | contig 13367 bp, 6 predicted proteins | sample PPLLaktember2015_3_FD_87034 | JGI IMG/M metagenome (GOLD analysis project Ga0105104, IMG submission 87034) | Freshwater sediment microbial communities from Prairie Pothole Lake near Jamestown, North Dakota, USA - PPLs Lake P7 Core (6) Depth... | ecosystem: Environmental > Aquatic > Freshwater >...
CGCAGATTATGATCGAAGCGGGCATCCCCATTGTTGGCGATAATCGCGATGGATTGATGCACGACAAATTTATAATCATTGACAGGTCCGAAGTCTGGATGGGTTCGATGAATTTCACAGATGGGGGCGCCTATGATGACAACAATAGTTTGATGCGCATCCATTCGACGAAAATCGTGGAAGACTACAGGGTTGAATTCGAGGAAATGTTCAACGAGGATATGTTCGGTCCGGATATCGTGGCGCAAACGCCCAATCCGACTGTGACCCTGGATGGCACCCGTATTGATATTTTCTTCTCACCTGATGATGGTGTGCTCGCGGCGCTTATCCCTTTATTGGAAGGCGCACAGGAAAGCATTTACTTTCTTGCCTATTCCTTTACCTCCAATCAGTTGGGGGAGATCGTCCGTCAACAGGCTGAGGCGGGAATCACCATCGCGGGCGTGATGGATGATGGGCAAATCAGATCGAACCAGGGGACGGAGTTCGACCCCTTCCGCCAGGCGGGGCTGGATGTGCGCATCGACGGCATCGATGGTTTGTTGCACCACAAGGTTTTCATTGTGGATGAGGAGATCGTTGCATTTGGGTCTTATAATTTTTCTCAAAATGCCGAGGAGCGCAACGATGAGAATCTCATTGTCGTATACAACCCTGTGATCGCGCGACAATTCATGTTGGAATTCCAACGTGTTCAGGATCAGGCGCAAAAAGAGTGATGTAGAATTTTAGCCTTGCGAAGGTTAGCTCCTTCGGCTCCGCCTCACCTACGGCAGGCCTTCGCAAGGCTGGCTCGGGTGAGACTTTTATTGTTTTAGGAGGTACTATGACTGACCCATTGAAATTACTGGCTGTTTTCCCGCATCCCGATGATGAAACGCTGGGAATGGGGTCCACGCTGGCGCGCTACGCCGCGGAAGGTGTCGAGGTTTACCTCGTCTGCGCGACGCGCGGGGAACGAGGCTGGTTCGATTCCGAAGGTCCCAACCCGGGCCTCGAAGGAGTCGCCCGCATCCGTGAAGCGGAGTTGCGCTGCGCGGCGGAAAATCTCGGGATCCACGAAGTCAGTTTTCTGGATACCATCGATGGCGACGTGGATCAGGCCGATCCCAAAGAGATCGTCGGCAAGCTTGTTTCGCACATCCGGCGCATCAAACCTCAGGTTGTTGTTACGTTTGCGCCTGACGGCGCCTACGGGCATCCCGATCACATCGCGCTTTCGCAGTTTACGAACGGAGCATTGGTCTGCGCCGCAGACGGAGATTTTGTCGATGCGAATGGACAACCTCCGCAGCGCGTGTTGAAGTTTTATTACATGGTGGATTCGCTCGAGGTTGTAGATGCAGTAAAGGAGGCCCTTGGCGGCATCAGCATGGACATTGATGGCGTGACACGTCATCATATCGGCTGGGAGGATTGGCAGATCACCACGCGCCTGGATAACAATGCATATATGGACAAAGTGCAAAAAGCCATGCTTTGTCACAAGTCACAATTGCCGGGGTATCAGCCTCTGGTCGAGGCGTCATTGGCTGAGCTGGCAAGGACCATCGGGATGGGCCACTTCTACCGTGCCTTCAGCCTGGTGAACGGTGGACGCAAGGTTGAAACAGACTTGTTCGAAGGTTTGCGATGATCTGGATTGCCTATGTTCCAGCGCTTTAAACCATTTTCATTTAGAAGACTTTTTGTGTTGACAATTTTCGTGCTGGTTGCATGCCAGCCTGCGACAAGCACAGCGCTGCCGCCTTCGCCCACGCCGACCTCAATATTATTCCCTACCGAAACTCCTACTCCAGGACCGACAGCGACAGAAACGCCGACGCTCGTTCCCACCCTCCCTGCTTCCACGGTCGAGTTGGAAGGCGCCGAAATCCCGCCAGGCTTTTCCCTGATCAAGTTTGCTGACCTATATCGCCCAACGGCTTTTGCATTCGATGCCGCGGGCAGATTGTATGTCGCCTCTCAGGATGGGAATGTCTATCTTTTGGTTGATGATAACAAGGATGGACGTTCGGACTCACGATCCACCTTTGCATCGGGCTATTACTTTCCATTGGGCGTGGCGGTGCACACTCCCAGTGGAGATGTGTATGTTTCCTACCAGGGGGCGATCACGGTCCTGAGTGATACGGATGGAGATGGCAGGTCGGACAACGAACGCATCCTTGTCGATGACCTGCCTTTCGACAAACATCAGAACGACAATCTGGAATTTGGTCCGGATGGATGGCTTTATATGGGGCTAGGCTCCACCTGTGATGCTTGCGAGGATCCCGATCCTCGCAGTGCCACGATCCTGCGCTTCCATGTCGGTACGGGTGAAAGTGAAATTTATGCAACCGGCATGCGCAATCCGTTTGATCTGGCGTTTCACCCCGAAACCGGCGGACTATTCGCCACCGACAACGGCCGCGATGACCTGGGCCTGGACACGCCTTTCGAGGAGTTGAATCACATTGTTCAGGGCGGGGACTATGGCTACCCGGATTGCTGGAATGAGCAGGATGCACCCGGCTGCGAGAATACCATTCCGGCGATCGCCTTTTTTGAGGCACACTCCTCTGCCAATGGCGTCGATTTTTACAACGGTGAAACGTTTCCAGCCGAGTACCGCGGCAATGCTTTTGTTTCCATATTTGGCTCGTGGCTCAAACCGGACGTGCAAACCGGGATCCAGAGAGTGATTTTGAGTCCCAGCGGGAATACCTATACAACGGAAACAGGCTGGTTCATCCGTTTCCCCACAGGCGTCATGCCGCTGCCTCTTTTATTGGGTCCGGATGAGGCGTTGTATGTGGGCGATTATATCAACGATGCGATTTACCGCCTCAGTTATGGCATTCCCTGATCACTTATGAAAACGGGTTCCGCAAGGAACCCGTTTTCTTATTGAATTTTCTGTTCCCCGATATTTTTCTGCATGGTGTACTTCAAAGCAGTTTTATAAACCTTGCTCAACTTCTCGCTGATTGTTTTGGCTTCGGGATTCCCCTGCTCGACAGCCTGGTCTACTTGTGCGACCAAACCGACCAGCGCCTCCATGAATTGGTCGTTGATCAGATCCTGGTTGCCTTCGAGCATTTTGGCGAGCGCGGCCTCGTCGGGCGTATCCAGCAGTTGTTCGATGAAGGAAACTTCAGGCGGCGTGGAGACCTCGCGCAGGACTTCCACCATTTTTTGGAGCTTGCCCATGCGGGTGTAATCGCTTTTCTCAGAAGCCTGCCGCAGCATCTGATTAACGATCTCCACAGCATCCTGGGTAAAATTATTCAGGTTGTCGCGTACCGCTTTGACAATGTCATCCTGTGCAAGCAGAGATTCAACAAAGTCCTGAGCCTGCTTGTAGCGTGCTTCCATCTGCTTATCCACCTCATTGGTGAAATCAAGCAGTTTTCCACGGATGGATTCGAGTCGTGTTTTTTCATCGCCCGAGGCCTTATCAATTTTCTGTGAGAGAAGTTGAAAGAATTGATAATCCATGCCGCCGCGTGCGATGGTGACGTACGCTCGCAAACGTGCATCGTTCTGCGATTCCAGAACGATATCCAGCAGTTTCTCGCGCGTGAGACCCTGGCCCACCTCTTGCAGGGCCTTTGTGGCTGCTTCCAACTCGCCAACAGATTCTTTCAGATTGCGACCAAACTCCGTCTCTTCGAGCAGTTGATTCTGCACGTCCACCATTGCCCGCGCAATGGGCTCCTGCCCACCGCCCGCCGCGCTTTGGGCAAGACGACTGAACAGGGCAAAGAACTGCTCATCGAACAGATTGATGTTTTGCTTGATGATCTCACTTCTCACATCTGCTGCGCTGGCTTGCAGGAGGCGTTCGACCAGTTGGACACGTTCCTGCTGCTCCTTGAGCATCTCGGGCGTAATACCATCCTTCCCGAGGATCGTTTGGATCATGGACTCATAGGTTAGATTTGGAATGGGGTTGAGCAAATATCCCTTTCGTTTCTCGGCGGGCAATCGATCTGTGACTTGCTTGATCAGCGGACCGATCAAACGTTCCTGCTCATTGAGCGGCATACTCAATTCTGGCGGGAAAAAGGTAAGGAGCAATTCCTTCTCATTATCATGGTAAACAATGGGCGTCGCGAGGCGTCCCTGATACCCACAGTGCGGGCAGCGCGCCATATTCGATAGGCCGCCAAGTAATCTCTGTTTGGCTTGCGGATCCTGGGTTACATCAAAGAGTTGTTCAACATTCGCCGAGATTGGCTGACGACAGCGGGGACATGCAATTTGTGTTTGAGGCATTAGACGATTTCCGATTTCTGATTTTAGATTTACGATTGGTTTTCGCGCTGCGAAGTCCTCGCAGAGGGAGCGGAGGGCGTAGCCCGCAGTCGAAGCGCCAATCGACTATTCAACTATCCAACTAACTTCTCCATCCGGTCAATATAACCTTCCATGACCGCGAAAGTTTCCTCGACGGCTTGCGACGTGGTCAGGTCTACGCCTGCTTTTTTGAGCACGTTCAATGAATAGTCAGAGTTCCCCGACTTGAGGAAGCCGAGATAATTTTCCACGGCGTGCGGTTCGCCGCGCAGGATCTTTCCGGCCAGGGCGTTCGCGCCTGAAATGCCCGTGGCGTAGGCGTAGACATAGTAATCCGCGAAGAGATGCCCGAAGGTGGACCACGTCATGCCGGCGCGCTCGCGATCCAGGTCGAAGTTCGGACCGAAGCCATCGGCGAACAAGTCAGCCATCAGGGTGACCATGGAATCGGCGGTGAGCGGCTCGCCGCGTTCGACGCGTTGATGTGTCTCCAACTCGAAGCGCGCCAGAGTCGGCATCTGGAAGAAATAGCGGAAGAAATTCCCGCCGACAGCTTCCTCGATCAACGCCAGTTGGAAGTTTTTATCCGTGACCGTCTTCAACAAATGCCCGCGCATCATGGCTTGATGGAAGTTGGATGCCACCTCGGCGACGAAAAGGGAATACTCACTGTAGTTAAACGGCTGATTCTTCCAGGTGAGATACGAATGCATGGAGTGACCCAGTTCATGTGCGAGTGTGCTCATGCTGGTCACTTCATCGGTATAGTTCATGTTGATGAATGGATGGGTCCCTTGTGAGCCCCAGGAGAACGCGCCTTCTCCTTTGCCCTGATTCGGATACACATCCACCCAGCGATCCTGCAGGCAGCCCTGCCGGACCGTCTCGACATATTCCTTGCCCATTGGGGCGAGGCTTTCACAGATCAACTCCACGCCTTTTTCAAAAGGCACTTTTACTTTCCTCTTCACAATGGGCGCCCACATGTCGTAGTAGGCAAGTTTCTTGAGTCCAAGCGCCTTGCGCCTGATCTCGAAGTAACGATGCCAGACCGGCAGGTTCTTCCTGAAGGTGTTGATCAAATTATGGAAAACATCGGTGGGAATGTTCAGTTCAAACAGGGCGGCCGCCAGCGACGACTCATGTTTGCGAGCGCGCATGTAGAACACATTGGCTTTGATGGAGTGAGCCAGGTTGCTCGCGAGCGTATTCTTGTGCTCGCTGTATTTGTCCATGTAACTTTCGTACGCACTGCGCCGCACCCTGCGGTCCGGATTGTGCATGAGATTGACGATTGTTCCCTGGGCAAGATCGAGCACTTTGCCTGTGCTGTCCTTGATGGGTTTGAACTTGAAATCCGCATCGGTCAGCAGGTTGGTCGAGTTGGCTGGACCCTGTAACGGGTCGCTGACCAGCCCAAGCAATTCCTCCACTTCTGCCGAGCGCACATGCGCCTGCTTGCGAAAGAGATCATCGAAGTAGTGCTTGTACATTGCCAGCTTTTCATTCTGACTTATCCACTCGTCGAGCTTCTCTCTCCCGATCTCCAAAATTCCTGGCCGCAAAAATGAAACAGCTGATAAAACCTGCCCATACATACCTTGCGCCCTGCCGCGCATTCCGGCGGCGTGCTGGTTGGTCGTATCCACAGCATAGGAAAAACCTGCGTACATAAACGCCTTCTGCGCACACGCGATCAATTCATAAACTGCCTCGAGGGCTTCGAGCAGAACTACCGGATTTTCAGTGAGCCGGCCTTGATATTGTTTCACGTTGGGAATCTCTGCAAGGATCTGCTTGACTTCCAGCTCCCAAGCCTCATCGGATGCAAAAACGCTTTCGGCATTCCATGTGAATTTCTTATCCAGTTTATTTCGAAGGGGGACCTTGCCTGGCATATTCTTTTCCATTCCTTGAACTGATAAACATTTCGGACTCACGAACAGCTGCTTCCGTTTCATCCGATTTTACCATCTCGATGCAGTGCGTCGCACCCACAGGGGTGGCCAAATCCGTTTAAAAAGAAAAACGCGTTCGATGAGATTCGTTCCGATAAACATGGTGCGACGCACCCTAAGTTAACGCGGCAGGGAGAAGCAGATCCTCGCACCGGAATCAGGCTTTGGGCGCTGTGCCGACTGCCCGCCAGGGCGAGTCGAAGAATCCACCCACATGCGACCGCCGTGTGCCTCGATGATCGCGCGTGCAAGATAAAGTCCCAACCCCGCGCCTTTGGTCTGTTTGACGGCGTTCGTCGAGCGATAGAACCGGTCGAAGATGTGTGGCAGATCCTTGGCTTCGATGCCCGGTCCCTGATCGCTGACACAGACAATGACCTGTTCCGGCCGCACCTGACCGGTGATTTTGATCTCCCCTTGCGGCGCGTATTTGATGGCATTGGAAACAAGATTGATAATTACCTGCTCGATCCGTGTTTCATCTGCCAGAAGGACCGGGAAATTTTCAGGGAAATCTGTAGCGATGGTATGGTGACTGGATTGCGTGGCAAGCTTTTCTGCGACCCGTTTTGCCAGGCTGGGAAGTGAGACATCCCCTCTGCTCAAGCTCAATCCTCCGGCCTGTAAACGCGAGGCGTCCAGCAGATCATCGATCATTTTACTGAGGCGGTCAGCTTCCTCCTCGATGACGGTCAGAGAGTCGCTGATAGTATGTTTATCCCATTTGGCGTCATCCCGGCGCAGGGTCGAGGCATAGCCCTTGATCAGCGTGACCGGTGTGCGAAGTTCATGACTGACGATCGAAATGAATGTCGACTTAATTTCATCCGCAGTACGAAAGTGCGTAATGTCGCGTACCGAGACGAAGATATTGCGCAGTTTACCGTCATCAGAGAGAAGCGGTGCGTACGTGATGCCCACCGGGAGCGGAGGCGGAAATGAACGCTGCAAGTCTCCTTCCACATAGAGGGTTGCGTTGGGGGTCAGGGGCCATCCGTTTGCAATGGCTTCATTCAAGGTTGAACCCTGGGGAGCGCCGGCCCAGCGCAGGATTTCGTCATGGGAAAGGTTCGCGAGTTCAGCATGAGTCTTTCCGTAGATCCTCTCGAAGGCATCATTGACACGCTCGATCGTGAGGTCCGCATTCAGAATCAGGATTCCATCGGCCGCCGAATCAAGCAGGGCATCGAGCCGCTGCTTTTCATACGAGACCTGTCCATAAAGGCGCGCGTTGAAGACCGCAATGGCGGCTTGATCGGCAAAGGATTGCAGAAGAACGCGATCGTTCGGTGTGAACAGGTCGGGATAATTGCGGAAGATGAAGATCACGCCGATGACTTGTTCATGGGCTGCCAGGGGCAGAGCCGTGCCATTGAGAAGTCCCATGCTGGCGGTGTAGGTCAGTTCCTTCAACATGCGGTTGAGTTCATTGACATTCAGTTCACGCACGTTTTCTTCGGCTAACAACGGGGTCAGATAACTCAGAAAAGCGGGAGCAATTCCATGGGCGGCCGCCACGCGCCAGCCGTCCTCCTTTAGCGCGATGATCCCGGCTTGTCCGGCGAGCATTTCAATGGCAATCCGTAAAATACGCGTGAGCAGTTTCTCAAGATCAAGCTCCTGAGTCAGGGCGCGCGATATTTCGAGCAGGTAATCACGTTGTCGAACGCGGAAATCTGGAAGCATAGCAGGATTGAAAGTTATTTTATCACTGCTAAGACGGGATGATTGTTTTATGGACCCAAAAACTCAGAAGCTGTGAAGATGAGAATCAGGCTTGACAGGGTTCAAATCCCATATAAAATGGTAGTTAATTACATTTTAATAATTGGTTACAGCGGAGCATTGATCCACAGCCCAGTTTGGTCGCCAATCCAGTTTACTGGAAAGGGCAGTGGTGAGCCAGTGGCGAAACCGACCGCAAGGCGTCGGTTTCGTTTGTTTTTTAAACAAGCATTCTCACCGTTCAAAGGATAAAAAATGCGTAGATCAATCATATCTCTGCTCGTAGTAGTAGTGATCGTCTCCATCCTTGCGGTCCCTGGGCAAACTGTGCATGCCCAGATCTCCCTCCCGGCTGAAATTAATAAGACTTTTACACCCATATCCATTTCGGCCGGCGAAACCTCCCTTCTCCGTGTAACCATCTTTAATCCGAATTCATTTCAATTGACCAGCGCATCCTGGACGGATAATATGCCCTCGGAAATAAGAGTTGTTGATGTCGCATCAAATACCTGTGGAGGCACTGTTACCGCAGCAGCTGGTTCATCAACTATATCTTTAAGTGGCGGCACTGTCCCTGCCCAATCCGGGGCAACGCCAGGAAGATGTACAGTATCAGTCAATGTAACCTCCACAACCCCGGGAAACTTCATTAATACAATTCCAGTGGGCGCACTGGACTCTACAGGGGGGGGCACACGTATTAGCAATACCAGTCCATCCAGTGCCACTCTGAATGTTAGCGGAACCGGGACACCTTCCGTCAGTAAGAGCTTTAGCCCCGCTAGTATCTGGGCCGGGGGGACCAGTCGGTTGTCGATCGTTATCACAAATAATGCAGGTGTGACCCTGACAGGAGCTTCTCTCCGGGATGATCTTCCTGCGAATGTTTTCTTTGCCAGTCCGGCTTCTCCAACATTAGCCGGGTGTGGAGGTTCAGCTTCAGTAACGCTTGCGGGCACATCCGTGACCTTGAACGACGGCACGATTGCGCCCGGTACAACCTGCACAATCACAGTAAGTGTGACCTCGAATGACCAGGGGAGGTATACCAATAGCATCCCGGCCCAACGCCTTCAAACGGATCAGAACCTTACTAACGCGACTGCCGCGACGGCACAGTTAGCTGTCCGGGAGATCGGCCTTTCAAAGCAGTTTTCGGACTCAACGATTTCGGAGGGCGAAATCGCCACGCTGACCATCACGCTGCAAAACCCGAAAAGTACTCCCTACACCGGCGTAAACCTCACAGATGATTTGCCTGCTCCCCTGATCGTCGCCGGTACACCCACAACCACCTGCGGAGTCCCGCCAGGCACTCTTTCCACAACGACGACCCAGGTGAGGCTGGCAGGCGGCACGATCCCGGCCGGGAGTCCAACGAACCCTGGCACCTGTACGATTTCAGTTCCGGTGACGGTTCCCGCAGGTTCCGCCTCCGGGCGAGTGACAAACAGGATTCCCACCACCGGACTGACGACCGATCAGGGTGTCGGTCCTCTGTCTGCGGCAACTGCCAGCGTAAATATCAGTGGCACGAGTCTGGCAGGGACGAAGGCATTTTCGCCGTCCTCCATCTCAGCTGGCACAGACTCCAGGTTGAGAATCATGATCACTGCACCGAGTGACACAGACCTGACAAACCTCAGAGTGAGAGATGAACTGCCTCCCGGTGTGACCATAACGAATTCCACTGCTGCACCATTCACGAACTGCGGCACTTCTGCAACATTGACTGCCACCACTGGGACAAATTTCATTCTGCTGGAAAACGGCTCGCTTGCAGCCGGGGATACCTGCCGGATCGATGTTTATGTGACCGGTAATGTGCCGGGCGATTACATTAATACGATCCTACCCGCAAACATTACGAACGATCAGAACAGGCAGCCTGCGGGAAATATCACCTCAACGTTGAATGTAACGGGTGGCGGCACGCTGGGGATTTCTCTGGTCAAGGGCTTTGATCCGCCGGATGTCTTTGGCGGTTCCGCCTCCACGATGAGCATTGAGCTGATCAATCCTGGTAGTGTTACCTTGACGGGTATCACCTTTACCGATGAGATGCCTATGGAAAACAACGTACCGGGAACGGGGATGGTCATTGCCAACCCGCCAACCTTCAATGTTGGCACTTGCGGAGGAACCCTGAGTGGCGTCCCCGGGGTAAATTCCTTCTCATTCAGCGGCGGCAGCCTGCCTCCTTTTGGAAGATGTACCTTAACCCTTCGTGCGACCATGACGGTGAATGGGAACCGGACGAATATCATTCCAGCAGGTGCAGTGCAGACTGACAATCTCATCACAAATGCAGACCCCACCAGAGCCTCCCTGACCAATCTGCCGGGTGCGAGTGTCAGCAAGTACTTTTCTCCAAATCCCATCTCCCCGGGCTCCCACTCCCTGCTTACGATCACCATTCAGAACACCGGAAATATCGAGTTAATTGGCATGGGATTAAGCGATTCGCTTCCCGCGGGTCTCGTGATTGCAGGGGGATCCGCACCGGCGCCGGTCAATAATTGTGGCGGAACATTTGTCGCAATTGCGGGAACCCAGCTGATCCAATTAACGGATGGCTCCCTGGCTGGCAATTCAGCCTGTACGATGGTTGTCGCCGTCGCCGGCAGCGATCCCGGAGCTTATCAAAACACGATCCCGCAGGGTGCTCTGATCACCGACCCAAGTGTTGGCGCGACCAATGGCCAACCTGCCATCGATACACTGACCATCACAGGCGATACTGCTGGAGGTGGCGGAGGCGGCGGGGGCCGGGGCAGAGGCAACACCAATCCGCCAGGAACGACTACAACCACCGGTGCGTTCCTCATCCCCGTGACAGGTTTTGCTCCCGGCCGGGCGACAAAGCTGGATACCTCTTCCCGCTCTGTCTATGCCGCGACCAGTCTGGAAATCGAAATCCCTGTGATCAAAGTGGATACCTCCATTGCAGGGGTGGAGTCAAAGAATGGGAGTTGGGATGTCTCCTGGTTGCGGGATCAGGTTGGATGGTTGAATGGAACCGCTTATCCCACCTGGAAAGGCAACAGCGTGCTCACGGCACATGTCGTCAATGCCGATGGGAAGCCCGGCGTATTTCACAAGCTAAAATCCCTGGGTCTCGGCGAATATATCTTCGTGTATAACTCTGGCTATCGTTACACGTACAAGGTTGTATCCAATGCTTATGTGCTGCCTAACGATAGCACTGTGATGAAACATGAAGAGAAGTCGTACCTGACCCTGATCACATGTGATAGCTACGATGAAAAGACGGGCACATACCTGCGTCGCGTCGCGGTGCGCGCAGTGCTCGTGGATGTGCGGGCAAGTCAATAGTTTTGTTTGTCCAAAACAATGGCTGTTCAATATGAACAGCCATTGTTTTTTAAACGATCTCCTTCATTATTATTTTTGCAAAGTGTAACCTTTTGGTATTGACAGTCACTGGCTCAGGGTTAGAATATCAACCAAGCACATATTAATTAACTGGGGTCATTTTACTGCTACAGGGAGGCACAAACAAAAACAGCAAAACTGGCCCCGGTCAGTTTTTTTTGCATTGATGCGAGCATGGAGACCTAAATGGAATTATTCTTTGCCTCTGCAAAGCGGTCGATCAAGGTCGTTTTGCTGTCGTCGTTGACCGTGGCATTTCTGCTGGGCGGTAAGCCTCTTGCCCCAGCCATGGCAGCCCCTGCATCTGCACCTGAACAGGAAATTGCACAAGCCCCATTCTATGCACCGATTGCCTTGGTGAGTTTGAGTGTCCCGGCAAATGTGATGATCGGTGAAAATTTTACTTTCACCGCCACATTTGACAATGCCTCGGGTACGGTGACTGATGTGGGTTATGGACCCTTTATTGACATTATTTTTCCCGTGATCGGCATGGATGGCGCAGGTGCCGCCGCCGATGATGGTATTGACTTTATTAGCGCAACGTATCTCGGCACGTTGATCACCGGAGCGGACTTGCGGGTGCTTACCTTCCCGGCCTCCCCGCAGGGAGTGTGCACGGCGGGACAGACCCAGCTCAGTCATCCCTTTGCGGTGGATGCCAGCGGCGTCGGATTGCCGGTATGCGGTACGCCGGGCAATAAGTTCGTGACGATGCGCCTGCCCTTTGGCTCTTTTGCCGCCGATCAGCCGGCGGCCGAGGTTGTCATCAATGCTGCCCTAAGTAATTGGGCGGACGTTGGCATGCCGCTTACTCTGCTGGCGCGCGGCGGTTTCCAGTTTGGCGCCACACCGCTGAATGACTTTTGCTGCGGCGATACCTCCATTGTCACCCCTGCGACGAATGATGGCACAACCTGGCCAAACGGCAACGTCACGCCGACCATTGCCTCGATTACCAAAACCTACAATGGACCCGAGGATGAGACGGCCACCGGTCCCAATTTCCCGCGCCGCTACACAGTCAGCGTGGATATTGCCAATGGTCAGACTCTCACTAATCTCGATGTGAGTGATACCCTCCCAAATAATATTCAGTACATCTCCTTTATTGGCTCGACTCCGGCGGGCTGCACGCTGACCAGTACTCCCAGCACCAGCGCCCCTGGCGGCGTGCTCACCTGTCTCTTTGCCAGCGTCACCGGCGGCGCGGGCGCGAACGACGCCTCTTTTACCTTTGAATTCTACGTTCCCCTCACCGATTTGAGCGGTGGGCGCGTGATCGACGCCAATAGCGGCGACGATTGGGACATAACCAACGCGGCGAATTTTTCCGGTAGTTGGGTTCCGCTTGACCCGAACGATGTTCCCATCACCGTTTCCGATATCTGCCCCACCTGCCATGAATTGACGGCAAAGTCCATCGCAATTCAAAAAGGGTCAATGATACAGAGCGATGTTGGGTTCCTAGGTTATTCGCCCGGCGACACCTTGCAATACACGCTGACCTTCCAGGTTTCCGACTTCTTTGCCTTCGATCAGGTTGACCTCACTGATATCCTTTCCGATGGTCTGCGGTTTGATCGAACCTTCACCCCCACCCTCACCGTCAACGGCAATCCCTATGCATTCGGTCCCGTGAACATGAACGCGAATAACGTTGACGTGACATGCAATTACACCGGCGGGCCGGGCGCGGAATGCGATAGCGATGATCCGGCTCCCAACAATGGCCGGACAACTACCATCTTTAACGTCTCCACAGAGACCCTGGCGCAAGCGGGGACGGGTCGCCTGATTGGCGGTTGTGTGGATCCGGCTGGCGGCAGCGCCACGCCGGACTGTACCTATCAGAATGGAGCCACCACCGGGACGATCGTTTACCGGGCTGTGATCCAGGATCTCTATTCCGATGATTTCCCTTCCTCCGACCCGTCAGTTGATCACGGCGATATTATGAGCAACGCGGTGACAATCGATGGCCGGATTCTGGATACC
>Ga0105104_10002516_pt1 | contig 13362 bp, 6 predicted proteins | sample PPLLaktember2015_3_FD_87034 | JGI IMG/M metagenome (GOLD analysis project Ga0105104, IMG submission 87034) | Freshwater sediment microbial communities from Prairie Pothole Lake near Jamestown, North Dakota, USA - PPLs Lake P7 Core (6) Depth... | ecosystem: Environmental > Aquatic > Freshwater >...
GGGCAGCCGGATCGGCTCGAACGCTGTGGTAGTCAAATCGGTCCCACCCAATTCGGTGGTTGTAGGCGTGCCCGGGCAGGTGGTATCGCGCAGCAAGCCGCGCCCGGTCAGCGAGCCGCTCGATCTGCACCACGATCAGCTCCCCGACTTGATCGGCGTGACGCTCACCTCGGTGATGGCGCGCATGGAGATCCTGGAGAAGCGCATCCTCATGGCCGAGCCGGAAGGCGCTGTAGGCGGGCAGTTTGTCCCGGCCCCTGTCCACCCTCCCGACCACGGCGTGTGGCACGGCGAAGATTTCTCGATCTAATCACGACACCCGGTGTTTGCTCTTGAATACTCACGACACCCGGTGTTTGCCTTTGAACACCGGGTGTCTTATGACTCGTTCTCGGCGGTCTCGCCCAGCTCCCAGCGTGCGAAGCGTTGGATCTTGATATTCTCCCCCACGGCGGCCATCGCCTGGCCGAGCAGCTGCTCGACCGTGATCTGATCGTCGCGGATATACGCCTGGCGCAGCAGGACGTTATTATCCTTGAACTTCTTCAAATAACCATCGACGATCCGCGGGATGATCTTTTCCGGCTTGTTCTCTTCGCGGGCCCGGGTGATGGCTTTCTGGGTTTCCTCTTCCAGCGCCTCCGCCGGGATCTCCTCATCGCGTACGTAGCGCGGCGAGGCGGCCGCGATCTGCAGGGCAATTTCGTGGGCAAAGCCGCGGAATGCTGCTGAGCGGGCGGCAAAATCGGTTTCGGTGTTGATTTCCACCATAACCCCGACCCTCCCGCCGCCGTGCGCGTAGAGTTCGACCACGCCCTGGGTGACCGGGCGGTCCGCCCGCCGGGCAGCGGCTTGCAGACCCTTCTCGCGCAGCAAGCCCAGGGCCCGGCCGTAATTCGCCTCGGCCTGTTCCAGGGCTTTGCGGCAGTCCAGCACGCCTGCCCCGGTCTCCTGGCGAAGCTGCTTGATCATCTCAATCGTAAGTTCCATACCTGGTTCCTCCTATTCTTAAGGGACAGAGCTCAGCCCTTTCTCTTTCAACTCTCTGCGCACGCCCTGCACCCAGGCGAGCTCGTTCCGGTAGGTTGCGGCGATATTGTCTGAGATTTTCTCCCACAGAAAAATCTCCCGCGCGGATCGATCTGGCGCGGCGCTCGACCGGCTGGCCTTCTCCTGCTGCATGCGCAGCTGCACATCGATCTCTTTTTCATACCGGTCGAGCAGGGCATCCATTTCCGTATCAGAAAGAGCATCCGCCCAGGCCAGCTGGATCAAAAAAGTGTTGTGCAGCTCCGGCAGCTCGGCGGTCGAGAGCACCCACTTGCGCAGCTCAGCCCGGCCCTGCTCGGTGATCGAATAGATCTTTTTGGCGGGCAGGCTCTCCTGGTAGCGGATCTCCTGGGTGACCCACCCATTCTTGTAGAGCTGGATCAGGCTGTTGTAGATCTGGTTGTTGTTCCCGGACCAGTAGAACACGTCCGACCCGGCGATGATCTGCTTGAGATCGTATCCCGATAAAGGCTGCCAGCTTAGTAGACCAAGGATCGCGTACTGGATCATGGATATAATCTCCGGATAGACTATGTCTCATATAGACTATGTTATTAATAACATATGGTTTGGATATTGTCAAGCAAGGGGACAATATTGGCAGACACCCGGTGTTTACGAAAACACCGGGTGTCTTGAGTGGATTGCTTGTGGAAATCCTGCTCATCTTCGAATCCATGGCCCCAAACCCAACTCGTGGGTTAGTCGCCTGTCTCCGGTTCGACGCGCAGGAGCACGGCGCGCGCGGTCTGACGGTAGCGGTAGCCGCCGCTGGCCTCATCAAACCCCTTACAGGTGATCAAGGTCAGCCAGGAATATTCCTCGTGGCCCAGGATGGAGGTGTCGCCGGGCAAGACCTGGTGGTTCGAGCGGACTTCGTAGATGTAGCGCTGGCCGTTGGCATGCAGGATGACCTGGTCTCCCCATCCGAGGGCGCCCAGGCTGGCGAACGGGCCAGGCTTACCATCCGGCAGATAGACATGGGCGGTGAGGGCTGTGTTGCCGGGTAGACCGGGGTAAGCCGTCCCTTCCAGGTAGCCGGCCTGGCCCCATAGCCAGGTCAGGTCCCAGCCCTCTCCACCCACCGGCACGCCCACAATGGGGATATTGATCCCCAGGCGGGGGATTTCCAGCCGCAGGTCATCCAGGGAGGTATACAGTTGACCTTCACCCTGCGGCGGCAGGAGCGTGACCCGGCCCGGGGCAAAGCCGGTCTCGGGCAGGCTCATCGCCCGCACCGCGATGCTGGAATCGACGCGGTAGACGTCGGCCGGGTTGGACGGGTCGTAGCGCCGTTCGTGCGAGTAAGTGGGGTTATAGATCGATAGATAGGCGGCCGGCGGAGCGGGGACCGCGCCGGGCAGGCTGGTCCACTCCAGGCTGGCAGTGTTGGTTACCGTCCCGTTGGGTGGGATGTCTCCGAACCGCGCCGTAAATTCGATCACGGCTTCCTGTCCGAGGGGGAGGTTGTCCCAGCCGGCGCTCAACATCACCTGGCCGCTGACCGGATCGATCGTGCTGTCATCCAGGCGGGTGGGCGCTGCGCCGCTGCCGGTCACAAAAACCAGGGAGCCGGGTTGGTAGAGGACCCCTTCCGGAACGATATCGGTCAGGACCACATCGAAGCCGTCCATCAGGCTGTCGCCGGTGTGGAAGACACGCAGCCGGTAAGTCAGCAGCATCCCTGGGCTGGCCAGCCCGGTGGAGACGGTTTTCTCCAGACCGAGGTCCGGCTCGACGATGCGCACAGGCAGCGCTGTACGGGTCTGCGTGCCGGTCGACCAGGTCACCCGGGCGCTGTTATCCAGGGTCACACCCCGCAGATTGCCGGGGGTGTCGAGCACGACGGCGCGGTAGCGGATGGTGACATCCTCGCTGCCCGTCTGGCTGGTATTGGTGATACTGCCAAAATCGAAGCTGAGCGTGCCGCCCGATTGGGTGATGCGCGGGTTGCTGCTCGCCCCGCTCCCGTGCGAACAGTTGCCAGGCGCGTGCAGATCGATGGCCGTGCTGTTCAGCTGCGTGCCGGCAGTGATATCCTCGCAGTCCACAAAAGCCAGGCCGGGATCCAGGCTGTCGACGATGGTATAGCTGTCGGTATGGGCGGGCGGGACGCTCAAAACCAGCTCGTAGGTCAGGATCTCGCCGATCGCGACCGCCGGGCTGTTAGTACCGGCGAAATTGCTCGCGAGGAGGCGCTTGACCAGGTCGCGCTGGGTGGCGATGACCGCGCTGCTGCTGTCGGCATAGTCGTTCAGCTCGCCCTCGATCCCATCCGCCCCAGTGCGCTCGCTGACTGGCGTACCGGGCAGCGAGGTCCAGGTCAGGTTCGCGAGGTTATCGACCGCCGTACCCAGCCCGGCCGTGACGGTGGCCTGGTAGGTGATGGTCAGCCTGCCGCCGCTGGGGAAGATGCCCGCCTCGATCCGGACCTGGTTCCCGGTCGAGCTGTCCGCGACCCCACTGACACCGCCGGTCGCAGTCGTGGAGACCGAGGCCAGGTCGAGGGCCAGGCCGGCGGGCAGGTTATCGATGACCAGGGCGTCGAAGGCATCCGTGCTGCTGGCCGAGGTGTGCTCCACCACCACCGTAAAGGTGACCGCCTGCCCGCCGACCGGATACGGATCGTTGACCGTCTTGGTCACGCTCAGCTGCGGTTCGAGCACGCTCACATCCACCGTACTGGTGAAGGGTTCCGAGCCGGTTCCCAGGGCAGCCTCGTTGGTCAGCAGGCTGCCGTCCTGGCTGCCCACTACATTCAGCACCCGGGCCTGGAGCCGCAGGAGAAGCGTATTGTTGTTGGCCAGGTTATCGCCGGCGGCCGTTATATTGGTAAAGGCGAAAGTCACGCTGCCGCCCTCGCCGGGGACTGCGCTGATGCTGGCTGTTCCGATGGCGCCGTTGAAATCCGCCGCCAGCTGCCCGCCGCTGTCCGCGGCCAGGCTGACCACCTCGGCGGTCCCGGGGATATACTCCAGTCCCTGGGGCAGGTTGTCCACCACCGTCTCCGCAGGTGTCGTGCCTTCCGGCAGGGTCAGGAGGATGGCGTAGGTCAGCTCTTCGCCGACCGCAACCTGGTCTGCGGGGGTGTGTGAAGCAGAGGTAAGAGCCAGCTGTTTGACCAGGCTGGCGCTGGCATCTGTGGTAAAGCTGGCTTCCGCAGTCGCAGCGTAATCATCCAGTGCTCCTCCCGGGCCGTCGACGCCGCTCCGTTCGCCCGCGGCCATGCCGCTCTGGCTGGTCCAGGCTGCCTCCCCTGTGTTGTCGATGACCTGGGCCGGGGTGACGCTGTCGTTGATCGTCGCGGTGTAATCAACCTGCACGCTGCTTCCTGGGGCGAGCGAGGCAATGCGCACATCCAGCTGGCTGGGTGTACCGGGCGGGGTGTTGGGGGCAGTATGGCTGATATCCACCGCGCCCACCGTCCCGCTGGTGGTGACCACCACGCTTCCGGGCAGGGGGTTGAGGGTCAGCGCGTTGGGCAGCCGGTCGGTGACCTGCAGGTCGTAAGCGGTGCTGACGCTGGCGCCCGTGGGGTTTGCCAGCGTGATCCGGTAGGTCACCTGCCCGCCGGCGTCCAGCTCGACCGGCAGCGAGAGGATGGTCTTCCCCAGGGTTATGTCCGGTTCATTGACGGTGATGGTCTGCTGGCTGGCGGTCGACCCGGCCGGTTTGTTGGTATAGGTGAAGTCGGCCGTGTTGGTCAGGCTGGTCCCGGCCTGGTTGGCGGCCACGTTCAACACCTGCGCCACGACGCGCACCAGGAAGGCGTTATCGGCCGGGTCGCCGTCGTTGGTGACGGTTACGTCGCCAAAAGCGAAGGTGAGCATTCCGCTGCTGCCGTTTGCGCAGCCGGTACAGGTGGGGCTGGTGTTTAGCGTTCCGTCGAAATCGGCAGCCAGGTTGGCGCTGCTGTCCGCGGCTGTGGTGATGATCTCGTGGCTCACGTATCCCAGCCCGGCGGGCAGATCGTCTGTGACGCTCAGGCTCGGGGTGGTGCCTTCGCTGGGGGTGACGCGGATGTCGTAGGTGATGGTCTCCCCGATCGCTCCGCTGGGGGGGACGGGGATGAGCTTTTCGATCGGGAGGGGGCTGCCAAGCGTGACCGTGTCGGTGTCGCTGTCGTTGGCCGGGTTGCTGTCCGTACCGGTGATCGATACGCTGGCGGTATTGTTAAACGTCCCGTTTGTATTTGGGTTGACCGTCAGGCTGATGTCGGGCAGGGTCGCGCCGCCCGCCAGCGGGCCGGGATAGGTGCAGGTGACCGCGCGCGTGACGCCAGCGTAGGAGCAGGTCCAACCCACGCCGGCCGCCGAGACGTAATCCAGCTGGGCCGGCAGGCTGTCGCTCACGGTGATGACCCCTGTAGCCGGGTAAGCTGATACGTTCTGGACGCGGATGGTGAACGTGCCGTAGACGCCGGCGGTGAAATCCCCGGTATGCGATTTGGTAATCGCGAGATCGGTGGGGTTGACGGTCAGGTTGTCGCTGCCGCTGGCGGTAGCGTTGCGCTCGTTGGCGTCATCGCCGTCGACGGCAGCGCTGTCCAGGGTGGTGGTGTGTGTCACATTGGCCGTGTTAGGAAGCAGCTCTCCGGGGACAACCCCGTCCGCGAGGGTCAGGTCGAATTCAAAAACCAGGTTGGCGCCCGGGATGACCGCCACGCCCGGGCCGGCCGCGTAGAGCAGTGTGACCGGGTTGATGCCCGAGGTGGAGAAGTTGAACCCCGCCGGGGTGGTGACCGGAGTCAGGTTGGTGAACTTTGTGGCACCCAGGGCATCGCTGACCACCACATCGTAGGCGGTGGACGTGCCGGTGTTCTGATACGTAAGCGTAACCCGCACGACATCGTTCAGGGAGCCGGCGTTGGGTGTGAAGCTCTTGACGATCACCGGGCGCGGCTCGACTAGCGTGGTGGTCACCAGCTCGGACGATGTGGGTGTTCCGGTTCCCACCTGGTTGGTGGCCTGGTTCGAGAGCACCGTCGCAGTGGGGAAACCCACGTTACCCGCCACGTCCGTGACGCGGGCGCGGAAACGCAGCAAGATGGTGTTATTCGAGATATTGTTATCGCCCGATAAGGCGACATTGGTAAAACCGAAGGTCAGGCTGCCACCATCGCCCGCGACCGGGATGATGCTCTGAGTTCCGATTGTGCCGGCGAAGTCCGCTGCCAGCAAACCGCCGCTGGCTGCCGCCGTGAGGATCACTTCAGGCGTGTCGGGGATGACCGCCAGCCCGCTGGGCAGGTCATCCACGACCGTATCGGCCGGGATAGTGCCTTCCGCGAAGGTCAGCAAGAGACTGTAGGTGATCTCCTCGCCGATGGTAACGTCCGTCCCGGGAGTGTGCGCCGCGGAGGTGGCGGTCAGCTGCTTGAGGATGGCTGGCGATCCGGTTGTGAAGCTGCGGGTCGAGCTGCTCCGGTAGGTGTTCGGAGACACGCCCGTCCCGGTGCGCTCTCCGGTTGGCCCGCCCGCCTCTCCGGCCTTTGATCCGGTGACATTCGGGTTTGTGCCGGATCCTGGCAGGCTGGTCCAGGTAGCAATGCTGGTATTGGTTATGATCTCCGCCGGTGTGGTGATGTCGTTGATCGTGGCGGTGTAATTCACGACCACTATCCCGCCTACCGGAACGGTGTTAATCGTGAGATTCAGGTTGTTGCCCGCCGAGTTATCCGTGACGCCTGCCGCCCCACCCGCCAGGGTAACGGTGATCTCCGCCAGGTTGAGGGCCAGCTGGGCCGGTAGGGGATCGGTAATATTGACTTCGAAGGCCGCGCTGGCGTTTGCGCCGGTCCCATTCGCATAGGAGAGTTGGTACTGAACTATGCCGCCCGCATCCAGCGGGCTGGGCAGCGAAACGATGGTTTTGCCAAAAGCGATCGAGGGTTGGACCACCCTGACCCTCACAGTATTGGAAGCCGTGCTGTCGCTGGTAGATGTCCCCACCCGGTAGGTGACGGTATTGTCGAGGTTCGTCGCGGTGCCGTTCGAGCTAATATTTTCCACCAATGCATTGAATTCAATCACCACGAACTCAAGACCGGTGTCCCGGTCGGGATTGTTGACGTCCCCCAGCTTGAAATACACATCCGTCCCGGCGCCCGGGGTATAGGTATCATCATCGCTGGCCGCCGCCGCCGATACAGCCGAATCCGGGAGCAGGAAGGTGGGTGTAACCCCGCCAACCGTAGTTTCATCACCGGTGTAATTAAGACCCGCGCCGTTCAGGGTTGAAGAGGTAACATTCCCAAAGGTAGAGATAAAGGCCGCTCGTGCGGTGTTATCGTCCAGGAAGATCAACCCGCCAGGCAAGTTATCGCGCAGCCTGAAGTCCGGAATAATCCCTTCCGGGACGCCGACTGTGAGCCGGTAGCGGACAATCTCTCCGATGGCGGCCAGACGCGGATTGTTCGTCGCGCCCGTTCCGGTTTCGCTGGTATGCGTTTCCGAAGTGGAGACGATCGATTTAACCGGCGCCGTGATCGGGGTGACGGTTGCGGTGTCGCTGAGCGGCGAGCTGAGATGGTTGGGGCCGCCTTCGCTGCCGGCATAGCGGGTCAGCGAGGCTGTGTTGATGATGCTCTGAGCCAGGGTAATATTTGGATCGAGCTGAAGGTCATAGGTGATCACGATAATGTTGAGCCCGTTGGCCACGTTGTGCACCTGGCAGGCGCCCGCGCCCGGGGCGCCGGGGTCGTCGATGCGGATCCCGCTGCCAAAGAGATCGTCCGCGGTACCGGCTGTGCCATCCGGTCCGCCGCCCAGCCCGGCGAAAGTGAGCGCCGGCTGGGCGGGATCTCCATAGGAGATGCGCAGGTTGATCCCGCCGGCCGGGACGACATAGCCGGCCGCTAACACGTCCGTGATGGTCAGGTCGAAAGCGCCTTTGGGACTGGTGCCCGTATTTTGAATGACGATCGCAAATGTAACCAGGTCGCCTGCATCTACCCCCGAGAGGTTGCTGGTGGCCACGTTGGCCGCATTTGAGGAATTGATGATTCCCGTCCAGCGAGCTCCGGCGCTGCCCGGGGCATTGAACACCGGTGACCCAAGGGCGGGCGCAAACGTACCCGCCGGGTTATCCGTAGCGACCACACCTTTCTTGGAGGTCAGCACCGGTTCGGTCAAAATAACCTGGACGATCGTTTCCAGCTCCTGGTCGCCGGCATTGGTGGTGCCTTCCACCGCGTGGGCCTGGTTGGTAAGATACAGCTGGTCGGCGAATGGATCCGAAGAAGCAGCGACGGTAAACAACAGATCGATCTCCGAGGTGGTATTGGACGGATCGTCGTAGGGTGGATAGCTAAAGGCCAGCGTATTGTTGGTGGCATTGACCGTGAGCGTGGGAGCAGACGCGCCGGGACGCAGGTGGAAGGTGTCGGCCGGGCCGTATTTCCATTGGGCGGCCGGCGGAGGCGGCGGTGCGGCGGTCAGATTTTGCGTCCAGGCCGGGCCGGCCGCGCCGTCAGCGTCGGGATCGCCAGATTTGAAGACCGGCAGAGGCAGATAATCGGTCAGCGTGGTGGCCTCGAAATCGCTGGATGGCTGGGTGTAGCGCAGCCGGTAGGTGACCACGTCGGCGGGCTTGATCCGGTATGGGCCGCTCCCGGGGCACTCGACCGCATTGGGGCAGGCCGCGCCGTTAACCGCGTAGACCGATTTGTTCAACCCGCCAAAGGCAATATTCAGAGACGCGCCGCTGTCATCGCTCTCAAACTGCGGCGTGGACTGCGGCAGCTGCGTGTGATTGTCATACACTTCAGCATTGACCGCGACGGTATTGCCGAGCAGGTCGCCGTGATCCACGCTCGGGTCGAGCGAGGGATAATTACAGGCAAAGTCGTTTTGGATGATCGCGCGGAAGGTGACCCGGCCGGTCGCGCCGCCAAAAGCACCCGCGTTGACCTGCCCACCGGTGACCACCCCATCCGGGCCGCCAAGGTTGAGGCGCGCCTGGGAAACATTGAAGGTCAGCCGCGTCTGCCCGTCTCCACACGCCCCACCGGGGGGAAACTGGCTGTCGTCCACGACCAGGTCCCCACCGAGGGTGAAACTGCCGGAAAATGCGCCGTCCCGATCGCTGATGGTGAGGGCAGGCGTCCCGGTCAGCCGCTGTCCATCGCTGAGAATATCTGAGATGGAAATGGCGCCAAAGGTAAAGAAATCGGACACCTGGAAATCGAGGGTGTATTCGAGCGTGTCGCCCGGGCTGTTACCCGAAACACCCACATCGATCACGTTGGCGACCGTTTTCTGGATGGCGATGGATTTCGCGGTCAGGGAATGGCAGCCGTCTGGGCATACCCCGCCCGCGGTAACCGGAGTGACGGGATCGCGCCCGTCGATTGGGTCCCAACTGCCGGCAGAGCCGGAGGTGTTGGTCGCGGTCACATCATCGCCGCCAGCAGCGTCGATCACCGGGCTGCCTCCCGCATCGCTCAAGGGGATGTAGAAATTGAAGGTCAGGGTGGCGTCGCTGGCGCCTGCTCCACCCGTGACGGTCCCAAAATCGCAGGCGAGCGTACCGCCGGGCGTGCTGGTACTCGGGGTGCTGGAGCAGGCCGCCGCCGGTGACGAGCTGGCCAGACTGACAAACTGCATGGTGTTCGGCAGGCTGTCGGTCACGGTCAGGGCGGTTACCGTCTGGCCCGCGGCAATATCCACCGTCAGGGTATACTGGTGCGGGAAATTGGGACCGGTGGCAGTTTCATCCTCAAGTCCGCCGTAAGTTTTGGTGAGTGTGAACACGGCCGGTGCGACTGGCGATGCCGGCCAGCCGCTGCTGGCGCCGGAATGGCTTACAATGGAGGCATCCCCGCAGCACCAGTCGTTCAGGGGGGTCGCGCCAAACTGGTATCCACCGCGGGCGCGCAGGCTCAACGGGCTGCCGGCGTCTGCCAGGCTGCTCAGCGTGGCGTTGACGGTCACCACCGCCGGGGGTTGGGCGGGGGTGAAGGAGCCAAAGGGCAGCAGCAGGGTGACGAGCTTGTTGCCCGGCGTGCCGCACACCACCAACCGCGCGCCCGTCGTGAGGGCTACCGCGTAGGGGTGGCTGACCGGACCCAGCCCGCCGGTACACCCGCCGGTGTTCTGCGCGCCAAAAGTGTTCTGCACGGCCGTGACCGCCGCGCCCAGGTAAGTCGCCCCGGCGAAGTCGATGCCGTCATCCGCGCCGCCGGCGCCGTCCGCGCCCAGGACCGGGAAGACGATATCGATGAATGGGCCATAGCCGGTTTCGTCCGGACTGCTGTTGTCGAAAGAAGCCGTAAAGCTGAAAGCCTGGCCGATCATCACGCTGGCGGGAGCGTTCAAGGTTACTGCCGCCGTTGGAAGCAGGTGGGGGGTTTCGAGCTCGCTCTCGGGGGCGTTTCCAGGCGGAGCGGCGTAAGTTTTTTGAAGGGGATTGAGCGGGGAGGCCAGGGTGCTGGCGAGGACTGCAAAGGCGACGAAGATGTTCCAGAACCTCGTGCGTGATGAAATGATTGCAGCCATGTAAACTCCCCGAAGAGCAGAATGTATTTAGTTTTATAATTGTGATAGAAAGAATTATAGAAGGGCAAGAATCCCTTGTCAATCGAATAAATATAACCAAATTTAGTAGCAATTTTTGGATGGGCTTACCCGAGATGGGCATCCAAGAAATTAGGCAAATCTAAAGGTAAAAAAGAGAAATACATGGACGTTTGGACTGAAACCACCACCGTCAGGGCCTTCGAGACTGACGTCCACCGCCGCTGGAAACCGGCCTGTTTTTTTCAGAATATGCAGCAGGCTGCCACCCATCATGCCGCACACCTGGGTTTCGATTTCGACAGCATGCTGGCCGCCGGACGGATCTGGATCCTCTCGCGGGTAAAGTTCATTTTTACCGATTTTCCCCTTCTGGGCGAGACGGTCACCATCCGCACCTGGCCAAAGGGCATCGGCCAGAAGATCTTCTTCCTGCGCGATTTTGAGTTCAGCGGCCAGGATGAGCGCCCTCTCGCGGTGGCCACGACTGCCTGGATCTTGCTTGACCCTGCCGCCCGGCGGATGCTCCTCCCGCAAACATTTACCGGCCACCTGCCCGACAACCGGGGCCGCTTCGCCCTGGATGAACCCCTGGAGAAGCTGGCCATCTCGGATGACCTGGTGGAGCGTTTCACCGTACAGGCCGGTTACAGCGCCGTGGATGTGATGGGTCACGTCAACAACGCCCGCTATGTAGAATGGGCCTGCGACAGTCTCCCCTATGGGGCTTTTAGTAACGGACCTATGCGCTGGCTGCAGATCAATTACCTGAACGAAGTCCGCCCGGGCGAGCGGGTTTCCCTGCGGGCGGGTGGAAACGGCGCGGAATGGCGCGTCTGCGGCCAGAACCTGGACAGCGGGCAGCGAGCTTACGAAGCTGTTGTAGCTTTTTAAGCGATCAGCCATCCATGCAACAAAGTCTTCTCTCTTGGATTATGGCAGCAAGAAAATTTTCTGCTATTGGATATTTATAAAGCCAACTGGGAATGACGCTAATTTTGCCGATTATACCTGATGCTCACGCAGAGACGCAGAGTGATTTAAATCTTCTCCTCGTCTCCGCGGTAGGATATTTATAACAATATCCATTCAAGAAAGAAGGAAAAAGTGAACCTCTCCACCCTCGAAACTGGCGACAAGAACGCCCCGGCCATCCTGTTCCTGCACGGCGGCGGGCTCAGCCGGCGCATGTGGGAGCCGCAGCTCGAGCGCCTGACCGACTTCCACTGCCTGGCGCCGGACCTGCCCGAGCACGGAGAAAGCCGCTCGATCGCGCCTTTTACCCTGGAAGACAGCGCCCGGCGGGTGGCGGAACTGATCCGCGAATACGTGCCGGGCGGCAAGGTCAGCCTGGTGGGGCTCTCGCTGGGCGGGGCGGTTGCCTTGACCCTGCTGAGCCAGGTCCCCGAGCTGGTCGAGAGCGCAATGGTTACCGGCACGGCGGCGCGCATCAGCAAAACCCTGGAAAGGGTTGGTGCGGCCAGCCTGTGGATGCTGCGCTTATATACTCCCCAGAAACTGGTCGAAGCTACTGCCAAACAGATGGGTATCCCGAACCAATACCGGTCTCTCTTTGATGATGACCTCCTCCACACCCAGACGGAGGAATTCACCCGCCGCCTGTACCACGAGCTGGCCATCATGGAGCTTCCCGAAAAACTGGATGTGCCGCTCCTGACCGTCGTGGGTGGGAAAGAGACCGCCGCTGCCAGAGACGCGGCCCGCAAGCTGGTCAGGCTGTATCCCACCGCGCGCGGTTTTACCGTCCCCCGCTACGGCCACGTCTGGAACCTGCAAATTCCGGAGCTCTTTTCCGATACGGTCCGCGCCTGGATAAACGGGCAGCCCCTGCCCACGGGCCTGCAGCCGCTCTAATCGCCAGGCAGTTAAATGTTAAGGGTATTCTTTTCGAGATTATCCTTCGAAAAGAATACCCTTTTTCCGTAGAAGGGATCAGCTGGCCTGGATCTGCTTTTCCAGACCCTGGCGGGTTACGGCTAGTTTAGCCAGCATCTCGTCCGCCTGCTTTTTGACCTCTTCGAGCGGGGTCAGCTTGCTGTCGCGCTCCGCATTGAGCTTTTCAGTCTCCTCGGCGCGCGCCTGGCTTCCCACGCGGTGCTTGTTGGATTCGAGCACGCGGCTGGATGAGCCTGCCATCGTCGCCGCGGCGCGAGCATGGTACCTGGAGCGCACCACCTGTATATCCAGGTTGATCGCCCGCTCGATCTCCTGGAGCTTTTTCTCTGTTTCGAGCAGCAGGGCCAGCTTTTCCTGCGCCTGGGCCGGGGTCAGGCCTTCCGTGGGGCTCTCGTCGAGCTGCAGCTCGGATAACTGGTGCTGGTATTGAGCCGGGGTAGTCATATACCTCCTCCTTGGGTCGCTTGCAGATAAAAGGCAGATCAACCTCTTCGCTGCAACTGCCTCGTTAAGAATCTTACCGGGATTTCCACGAATATGCAAGCCAACTGCTCCCGGTCTCCCTCTCCCTTTGAGAACAGGTTGGGCCTGAGGTGCTGGATGTTTTTCTCCAGTAGGGAGGACGTGAGCTGAGCCCTCTTACCATTCTCAATGGTCGATTTGCCTCGCGCATTACGCCGCCCCGGACGCACCCCGGGATCTGCGAGCGGCTGAGCGTAAAGACCAGAACCGTGGAACCACAAATGGTCTGAAGGCCGGCGTAGGAGCGAAGCATTCGGAAGGGGCCGAGGCTTCGCTAAACCAATTTGTTCTCCGAATGCTTCGCCCCTTGTATCTTAGAGAGTGGAGTAAAGTAGAGCGGAGAAAGACACCGACCAGA
>Ga0105104_10002517_pt1 | contig 13362 bp, 11 predicted proteins | sample PPLLaktember2015_3_FD_87034 | JGI IMG/M metagenome (GOLD analysis project Ga0105104, IMG submission 87034) | Freshwater sediment microbial communities from Prairie Pothole Lake near Jamestown, North Dakota, USA - PPLs Lake P7 Core (6) Depth... | ecosystem: Environmental > Aquatic > Freshwater >...
AGGAGGCACCGTCGTGGCTGGTTGGGATCTTCCGGGTGTGGGATGGGTCTCACTTTTCTTCCAAAATGGGCAGGCCGTTCACTCTACTTTCTGGCATAATAACTTTGGAGAAGAGATGTCGAATGGATGCGTTAATGCATCCCCGGAAGATGCCCGATGGGTCTTCCGCTGGTCAGAACCACAGGTTGGCTATTCTCCGGGCATGACCACCGTCCAGGGGTATACGGGTACGACGATGATTTCAATTATTGAGGCATAAGCTTGCGGTGTTCGGAAGAGTACCGGTATCACAAGGTTAACATCGAAGGATTTTTTGGATGAACGTTTCCATTGGTTTGGCATTTTTAGCTGGTCTGGCTTCATTTCTTTCACCGTGTGTTTTTTCCCTGGTACCGGCGTATATCGGCTACCTGAGTGGACGATCGCTCGCATCCAGCGAGCAATCCAACGGTGGAGCCGTTATAGACACCGAGCAGCGTTGGGTTACATTCCGGCATGGGCTGGCCTTCGTCCTTGGTTTCAGCATCGTCTTTATCATCCTGGGCGTTACCGTTTCGGCTTTAGGCGGCTTGCTCTACAGCGCGCGGACCTGGCTGGCAAAAATCGGCGGCATTATTGTGATCATCTTCGGCCTGCATATGACCGGGATCATCCGCATCCCGTTCCTCGAATACGACCTCCGTCCTCAGAATGCGACGGATCGCGGCAGGAGCTATGTCTCTTCCGCCCTGATGGGGATATTTTTCTCGGCTGGCTGGTCCCCCTGCGTGGGTCCTGTCCTGGGATCCATCTTAACCCTGGCTTTCAACGGCGGCTCGGTTAGCGACGGTGTGAGGCTGCTATCCGCCTATTCGGCAGGCCTGGCCATACCTTTCTTGATCGCCGCCATCGGCATCGGGTGGGTCAGCTCGGTGCTGAAACGATACCGGAAGGCCATACAGTATATCGAGATTGGCATGGGGGTGGTCTTGATCGTAGTTGGAACCTTGCTTTTCTTAGGCACCTTTGAAACGCTGTCGCGATTTGGCTTCTTCGTCGATTTTGGGATTTAGAGGAGTCTCTTGAACGGGAGATGGGTTGGCCTACTGTTTATCGGTCTAGGAGGAGCTGTACTGCTGGGCGCAGTCGCCCTGTGGGGTCTGGCACAGCTGGCACGAGGCAATCTAGGGAGCGTTGCAGGGATTGCTCGAGGCCAGGAAGCGCCCGAGTTTCAGTTAAACACAGTTCAAGGGCTTTCTGCAAAACTGAGCGATTACCGCGGGAAATCCGTGCTGGTCAATTTCTGGGCTACCTGGTGTACACCATGCAAGGAGGAGATTCCTCTGCTCCAGGCAGCCTACGACCGGCATTCATCTGAATTAGCGGTTTTGGGGGTCAATGCAGGTGAATCTGCGGGGGTGGTTCAAAATTATCTCGATGAGGTCAATATGACATTCCCTGTTTTGCTGGATATCGGGGATGAGGTCAGCCTCCTTTACCAGGTGCGTGCCTTTCCGACCACAATATTCATCGACCGGGAGGGGGTCATCCAGGATGTCCATGTTGGCCTTCTCTCCCAGTCCCTTATGGACCGCTACCTGGGCAAGTTAGGGATCGAAGAATGATTACTGTTACGATGTACCGGCAATCCGAGTGCCCGGAGTGTGATCAGACGGTTGCAGATCTCGACGGCCTGCAGAATGATATTCCACACCGGCTGGTGGTGATTAACCTCGACGAGCAGCCAGCTTTAAGGCAGTCCTACGGCGGTCAGGCGCCGGTTATTGAAGTAGGACCTTACCGGTTGATGTCCCCTTTCACCAAACAAGACTTAATGGTCGCCTTGGGCGCTGCCCGTGACCGGCACCATCACATGGAAGCGGTTGGGGATCTGACCTACCAGGACCGGTTGAAAAAGGGTCATACCCTGACCCAGACCGACCGGTTTACGAACTGGTTTGCGAACCATTACATGGCAGTCTTCAACCTTATTTTTTTGCTGTATGTTGGGCTCCCAGTCCTTGCTCCTATCTTTATGAAGGCAGGAGTCGAGGCGCCGGCACGTCTGATCTACGCGATGTACAGACCCTTATGCCACCAGCTTGCGTTCCGGTCCTGGTTTTTATTTGGCGAACAACGATATTACCCTCGGGAGCTGGCAGGTATTGAGGGGGTAGCCTCGTTTGAGGAGGCTACAGGGTTGAGCCCGCTGGACATTCAGGCCGCCCGGCGTTTTATCGGGGACGAGCGTTTGGGATATAAAATGGCGCTGTGCGAGCGAGATATTGCCATCTATGGTTCGATTGTCGTTTTTGGAATCTTGTTCGCTCTGACTGGAAAACGCCTGCGATCCATTCCCTGGTATTTCTGGATTCTCATCGGGATTCTGCCGATCGCAGTGGATGGCTTATCGCAGTTAACCAGTCTGATGAACCTGCCTACCTTGCCGGAGCGAGAAAGCACACCCTTGCTGCGGACCCTGACCGGTTTCCTTTTCGGGTTTACCACAGCATGGTATGGCTATCCCTTTGTCGAAGAGACCATGGAAGGAACCCGAAAGCTGCTTACCCGGAAAATTGCCGTCGTAAATAGTGAAAAGAACGACGATTATCTGAAAACCAATCGGAATTGATCAGACCACCATGCCATTCCGCCAAACAGGGGATATTCGGTACTTAACGTTTGACACCTTTGAAGAAATCGGTGTCATCCATGGGATTATCACCCGCCAGGGGGGTCTCAGCCCAAACCCCTGGGCCTCGTTGAACGTCGGAGGGACGGTAGGCGATGACCCAGCCCGGGTACGAGAAAATCGCTATCGTACGTTTGCTGCATTCAATCGCAGCCGGGAGAGCATCTTCGACGTATGGCAGGTGCACAGCGCGGATGTGGCGTTTGGGGAAAAACCGCGCAGCCCGGATGCTCCTTTACAGAAAGCGGATGTCATCTTGACCGATAAACCGGAAATCACCCTATTTATGCGGTTTGCCGACTGTGTACCCATCCTCATGGTGGATCCGGTTCGCCAGGTTGTGGGCATCGTGCATGCCGGGTGGATTGGTACGGTGAAACGTGTGGCAGAGGCCGCAGTGAAAGCCATGCAAGCTCGATATGGATGCCAACTCAAAAATATTCGAGCAGCCATTGGGCCATCGATCTGCGTCGACCACTACGCCGTTGGTCCGGAGGTCATCCAACAGGTCGAAATTTCCTTTGGCAGGCAGGCTGACCGTGTGCTCGTAAAAAATGGGGATGGCATCCATTTTGATCTGTGGGGATCAAACCAGATAATCTTGCAAGAGGCGGGCGTTCATTGCATCAGCCTCTCCAATGTTTGTACGGCGGATCATCTTGACGATTGGTTTTCTCATCGGGGAGAGCTTGGGAAGACTGGCAGGTTTGGCGCCATCATTGCACTTGGGGGAGGCGAAGGATGGAAGCCCTCGAACCGGTAAGCTCCGTTCGAAACGACCAGATAAACAGGAATTACCGGACGGTTATCGACCGCATCCAACGGGCCGCCGGATTATCGGGTCGGGACCCTGAATCGGTGCGGTTGGTGGTAGTGACCAAAGGACAACCGGTCAACGTCGTCCAGGCGGTGATTGCCGCAGGCGCGCGTTGGATCGGAGAAAATTACCCCGAGCAAGCTGTAGAAAAAATTTCTCGCCTCGGACCCCAAACCGGGGTGGAGTGGCACATGATTGGGCATATCCAAAGCCGGAAAGCTCGCCTGGTGTGTGAGCATTTTTCACTGGTCCATTCATTGGACAGTTTACAGCTGGCACAGCGATTGGATGAATGCGCCAGGGTGTTGAACCGCAGGCTGCCCGTTCTACTGGAAATAAACCTGGGGGGAGAGGAGAGCAAATTCGGGTGGAGAGCCGCTTTGGATGGCGAGAAGGAGAATATCCTGCACGATATTGAAGGCATCGTGGAGATGGTCAATCTCGATGTGCGCGGTTTAATGGCGATGCCACCCATTACAGCAAACCCTGAAGATTCCAGACCGTTTTTTCACCAGCTAAAACAGCTGCAAAAGGATTTATCGGTCCAGTTTCCACAGGCAAATTGGGATGAACTCTCGATGGGCACAAGTGCTGATTATGAGATTGCTGTCCAGGAAGGGGCAACCCTGGTCAGGGTCGGGCAGGCTGTCCTGGGACCTCGCCCAGCTCGTGTGTGAAGAAATCATTCTGCTCTGGATGTTGACTTATGGAGGCCGGTTATGCAAGGCATTCTTGTTACAATCATCAATATAATCTACCAGGTCCTAAGCCTGCTGCTCATCGCGTACGTCATCTTATCTTTTTTTATGGCTCCATACCATCCAATCCGGTCCTTCATCGACCGGATCGTAGAGCCTCTCCTGGCTCCAATCCGGCGGTTGGTGCGCCCGGTGGGAGGGTTGGATCTCAGCCCGATGATCTTATTGATCTTGTTATGGATCCTGCGAGGTGTGCTGGTCAGCCTGATTCTATCGCTCTAGAGGTTACCCATGACCCCGAGAAAATTCCGTCTACATAGCTCTGAAAGCGGAGCCGCATTGACCGTACGGGTAATTCCACGCGCCAGAAAAACGGAAATTGCCGATGTTCTGGAGGACGGGACGATAAAAATCCGCTTGACGGCGCCACCGGTAGAAGGCCAGGCTAACGAAGCCCTGATCCGGTTTCTCAGCAGGTTGTTGGAGATCCCCTCCTCCAGGATTGAGATTATCGCGGGTCAAACCAGCCGCGATAAGCTGCTCTCCATCACGGGAGCAGATCCCCAGCAAATCCAGGAACGGATCCTGGCTGAGCTGAACCGGGCTTAATTACGCCAATCCATAATTTTTGGGTGAAGGAAGTTTTACCCCACTGACCATCAGGTACCATAAAGCGTATAGGGCTGCCTCGCTGACCTGCTCTACATCGCAATAGATGGTTTGGAGCAGGCTGCCAAGGACCGAGTCGTCATGAATCTGCCGCAGATAATCTAAAGATGCAATCCGTTCTTCCTCGGTCCCTGACTTTAATGCTTTGATCAATAGGTCGATTGGGAACATACCTGCCGAAACACCTACCCCCTGCTGGCTGGCATAGCTGATCACCCAGGGAGCTTCGGATGGATGAGGCATCGGTTCCGGCAGGTGAGCGTTTGGCAGCTGTATAGCTTCCACTGCCTGGGTTGCCGCGCTGCGAACGACCCACTGACCGTCTTCGACGCGCATCTTCTCCAATATTTCCACTGCCCATGGCTGATGAACCTGGATTAATCCAAAGACTACCGCCCTGCGGACCAAGATATCCTCCGTGCGGCTGCCGTGTTTAAGGATTTCGAATCCATCATCAGGCCGCCGCGCCAGAGCTTCTGCAGCTGCCCGTCGTAAATCCTCATCTCCGCTCTCCAATGCCTGGACGAGCGATTCCAACGCCGGACGGCCGGGAATGGAAGCTGCCGCCAGGCAGGCTGCGTAACGGACGAGGGGGACCGGGTCGTATAGACTGGCTGCCAGGGAATCCAACGATTTGATGTCCCGGACGGCGCCGCATCCCAATGCTGCCAGCTGCCTCAAGGCAGGAGATTTGGATTCAAGCCATGAACGGAACAGCAGCGGAATCCCGCTGTCTGCAGATAACAGTAGGCCTGCCAGAGCACGCTGGCGAGATCCCATCGGAAGGTTCTCGCGTTGAACAACATCTGCCAGATTTTTAAGCAGACTCGCCCGGCAGGAGAAATGAGGTGGGATATCTTTAATCCACCGGGCTGCCTGGAATAATCCGGAGTACAGCGGTTCTTCACCCTCAACCGTGATCGCATGGATCAGGGTCGGATTATCCTCGCAGGCAGTCAGGTAATGGATGGTGACCGCTTTCCCGGTCCAGCTGGATTGAGACGATAATCCCTGGTAATGGTCTCCACCTGCCAGGCCTTGTCCTGCCAGGAACCCGGTGATCACGGAGTGGGAAAATTGAATTTGATCGGCCACCCGGTTGACGAGCAATCCCGATTGAATCCAGGTCGAAATCAAGCGCTGTGCTGTACCTGATTTTTCCCCTTCAATGGTTTTATGCCCGGTACTGGTTTCACCGGATTTTGCGGATGCCTCGGAGGAAGTCCTGGACGTCGGCTGAGCCGGAACCAAGGCTTCCGCTTTTTGGATCAGTTTGTTCCTATCCAGGACGGGATGCTGGGCATAGATCATTTGCAGGGCGAGACCCTGAATGATCGGATACGCCTGGTCATCTCCAAGAGATCGATTGATGAAAGCTGCGACGGCATCTTTCGGGTAGGCGCCTCGAGGATCACCAAGGTATGCTGACCACACTTTTAGCGAGAATTCAAGAGGGGATAATGAGAAGGATTCGGTTAACAGCCAGGCATTCAGCAAAGTCGGGTCAACAGGATCTACCGTGATCGAACCGCCGAACTCCGGGACTATCTTTTCTGTCCAAAGGCGCTGCCATCGGTGAATATAGTCACCATAATCCTTTTCTGTCCATGCGGCAATGGATAAGGGGGCCAGATTCAGGCTGGTTAACCCGTCGACATAATCACTGGAGGCAGCCACCACCAGACGGGTTTGCGGGTATTGGTCTAGCAGCCCGTGCAAATATTTCTTGGTTTTTTCGATATAGGCTGGTGGATATTCATCCATCCCATCAATGATCAGGAGCGCATTCCCGCTTGAAAAAACCGTTTGTAAGAAAGCGGGAACCTGAGATGAAAGGCCTCCTGAAGCAAGACTGGACAGGTATCCCGAAATTGGCGCCAGCAAATTGCCGCCTTTCGGTATATCCAATGGCAGATCAGAGATGTGGAGGAAGATTGGGAAGTAGCCCCGAAGGATGCCAACTTCGGGTTTTCCTTGTGCGACTTGCCCTGCAAGCTGGGCAAGGCAAACGGTCTTTCCAGCTCCAGGCTGCCCGATGACCGCGATATTGCTGCCATTTTGTAGGCATTCGGCCAAGCCGATAACCGGTGTGTTGAACCGGGCAGCCAATTCGGGCCAGTCTGGAAGGTACGACTGCGCATAGGATAGGATTTCGTCGGGCGGCAGCTGGCCACCGGGTACGATTCTGGGGAGGGGAGCGAGAAGCCTGGGTTGAATGAGGATTTCATCCAGGGAGAAGAGAGAGCACGTCAGGTGCATGGACTGCGCTCGCCGGACAACTTCCCTCCTTAGCTGAAGTTCGAGGAGCGAAATCTCTTTCTTTTCTTGCTTGATTTTCCGGACATTCAACTGCTCCCGCATTCGAGGCCAGGTACGGCGCAAGTTCTGAATGATCCACCAAAAACCCGTGGCCGCCAGAATTCCCAGAAGGAAGGACAGCCGATCAAAGTTGATGTTCGGTAGGCCGGGCATAGTTAACCTGCGTAGAGGATTCGGTTGCAGTTCGGGCAGCGGGAAATTTGATTTGGGGACCGGGCTGTTTGTCGTTCGGATGGCGTGAGGATAGCCCCACAGACGGAACAGCTCTCATCCTCAATCGTTACGACGGCAGTCCCCCCTTTTTGCAAGCGGAGAGCCTCGTAGATTTGAAGATTTCCCGGTGAGATTGCGCTGGCAACGGCTTTTCGCTCCGCTTCAATCCGGTCAAGTTCACGCAGCAACTGGCTGCGTTCCCCTATCAAACCTGCATGCTGGCCCGCTGTTTGATCTTCTACCTGGGCGAGTCGTTTGGTTGCCATGCTTTGTTTTTGTTCCATATCTTCCACCGCAAGCATGGCATCCAGCTGGTGGTCCTCTAAAGTGGCCAGGTATTTTTTCAGCGAAGCGACTTCAAGTTGGAGGTCCTGAAGTTCTTTCGGGTTGCGGACCTTTCCACCATAAAGGGCTGACTCATTTTGTTCAATTTTGATATTTTGACCCTGGACCGTGTCTTCCACTTTGTGAAGGTCTCTTCGGGCTTTTTCCAACGCCTGATCCGCCGCGATTTTTTCGTTTTGGGCTGTGGATAAGAGGCTGTTCTCAGCCAGCGTTTTTTCGATTGCGGCTAACCGGGAGGTGATCTGATCTTTCTGGCTGTCCAGTTTTTGGATGCGGAAAAGGTGCAGTGCCTGGCTCATATAAATGATTATAGAGGCGGGAACCATGCTTGGCAAGGTTATTTGCAGGTTTGGTGGGATTCGTTTTATTGCCAAGCGAGTGCTTCTCAAGTATACTTCCAAAAGGTCTCCCCCATGGTTAGACGAACCGGCTGGATCCTCTGCGCCGTTCTTGCTTTGACGGTTCTGCCATATTGCATAGCCGCCCTTACTGCCGGGCAAGATTTTGTCTTCGGCGGTTTTTTGTTTAATCCCCTGGATGGAAATTCATACCTGGCGAAAATGCGTCAGGGTTGGGAAGGAAGCTGGCAGTTTCACCTTCCTTTCTCAGTTGAACAAGGAGAAGGATCCTACCTCTTCCTCTTCTATTTGTTTTTAGGACAGGCCGCGCGATTTACCGGTATCCCTTTGCCGTGGATGTTCCACCTCTCACGGGTTGCAGCCACAATCCTGCTCTGCTTTTCTCTTTCCAGATTTATCGCCCAGGCAGTACAAGAACCATCCCGACGGATTTGGGTCCTGATATTGGCTGTTTTCGGTGGCGGCCTCGGCTGGCTTGCCTTTCCCTTCGGAGGATTCACGTCTGATTTCTGGGTTGCTGAAGCTTACCCATTCTTATCAGCCTATGCCAATCCTCACTTCCCCTTATCCCTCGCGATTTTGTGCTGGCTTTTTTCCCTACCAGATGGCAGCCTGCCATGGCGTTGGTTGATCGCTTCGGTATTCGCGTCCACCTTGCTCGCAATCATTTCTCCTTTCGGGATTTTGCTGGCTGTCGGGATCATGACCATTCGCTGGATTTGGCACCCAAGGCGAGATTTGGCAAATGGCTGGGTTCCCTTGGCAGCTGTTGTGCTGGGCGGCATCCCGCCGTTGGCTTACCAATATATCACCATCCTGAACGACCCCCTGCTGCGAGCTTGGAACAACCAAAACCTGACACCCACCCCGCCATTGTGGGACCTGGTGGTTGCGTTCTCTCCTGCATTAGTGTTAGCTGTTCCTGGAGCCTGGCAAGCTTTCCGGAGAAGATCCATATTGGACCGGACCGTGATTGCCTGGGCTGGTGCAGGACTTGTCCTGATGCTGCTCCCATTCGGGCTGCAGCGGCGTATGATGGCGGGCATTTTTATCCCGCTTTCCATCCTGGCGGTGGAAGGGATCGAAGTCATCAGTCGTTGTTCTGCTTCCCGGTTCCGCCGCATAGCATTGGTGACAACACTATTCTCGGTCCCAACCATGTTGCTGGTATTGGCGGCTGGTATTTTTGGAGGGGTATCGCACGACCTCAGTCTGGGGATCACACCGGCGGAGAAGCAGGCTTTCCAATGGATACAGAAGAATACACCCACAGAGTCGGTCATCCTTGCCTCACCCACCCTGGGAGGATTTATCCCAGGCTGGACCGGCAGAAGGGTCGTTTACGGGCATCCATTCGAAACCATCATGGCCGATGAGAAAAAGGGGCAAGTTGAAGCCTTCTTCCGGTCCAACGGGTCAGTGGAAGCTTTCGCACAGCCGGGCTTGAACACCGTCGAATTTATCCTGTGGGGTCCCAGGGAAAAGGCTTACGGGAACTCCAAGGGGTTATCCGGGTACCCGCAGGTTTTTTCGAGCGGCGATGTGCAAATCTATGCCTTGGAGCGCGCTCCTTAACAGGTTGCCATGAACTGGGTATTGCTCTTTCTGCCGCTACTCATTCTCGTCCCCGTTGCAGGAGATTTTCTTTTCCAACCCGGATCTGCTTTCTCCGACCTTGTGATCAGCCATTATCCAAATGCCGTCTTTCTGATCCAAAGCATCCGGGAGTTCGGCACGATCCCACTCTGGTCCGATACGATCTTGAGCGGTTATCCTTTTGCGGCTAACCCGCTATCCGGTTTGTGGTATCCCCCGGGTTGGTTGGCGTTGATACTACCTCTTCCCTTTGGATTCAATCTCGTGGCTGCGCTGCACATGCTGTTCGGTGGGATAGGGATGGTTAGGTTTCTGCAGTCCGAAGGGGTTGGTTCGACGGGTTCCTGGATGGCCGGGGTGGCGATGGTCGGGCTGCCAAAAATCTGGTCTCACCTGGCTGCCGGGCATCTTACCCTGGTTTATGCCGTCAGCTGGACGCCATGGCTTCTCCTGGCTCAAAATAAATCCCTGCATAGGTCTTCCAAACAGGGGTTGTGGTTCGGGCCGGCAGGTATTTTTGCCCTGCTCCTTCTGGCGGATGCCCGGTGGGCGGTGTATACCGGATTACTATGGCTTGGATACTCAATGTGGAAGCGGGGGACAATTGAAAATTCTGATCCGGACCATGTTAAGACCTCTCGCAATTCCTGGATAGGTAAACTTTCACAGCTGCTTAAATCTGGCCTGGGGGTCATTATTCAGATGACACTGGCCGTGTTGATCGCAGCCCCGCTCGTTCTGCCGCTCGCCGAATATACCGGACTATCTACCCGCGGGGAAATGACATCCGGGGAGGCTTTTGCTTTTTCCCTCCCGCCTGCACGGGTATTAGGCTTTTTGTTCCCGGATCCGGGTGGATACACAGAATGGGTTTTGTATCCTACTGCCGGGATCTTATTGCTGTCCGTTTGGGCGGTCACCCAGCGGTTTTGCCGGCGTAGAGTGGTTTTCTGGATAGTGGCGGGATTCTGTTCATTGCTCTTTGCTCTCGGTTCAAATATTCCCCTTCTGGATAATCTGGCACTCATCCCAGGCATCAATTTGCTTCGCGTTCCTCCAAGAGCCTTATTCCTCGTCGATATCTGTTTGATCATCGTAGCGGCCTGGGGTTTTCAGGACCTGGTATCACAGGTAAACGCTCCCCAACCGGTTTCCAGCCGTCTCTCCAGATTAGCCATCCTGGGGGTTGTCGAATTTGCCATCTTGATCGCACTGATGGTTTTTTATGCGAACCAGGCAGTTACCTTCAACATCATATGGGGGATCGCCTGGATAAGCCTCACCGCGGCGGCGATTTTCGCCTGGATATCCGGGCGGTTGTCCAGAAGGCAGTTCGCAGCCATCATCGTCACAACGATTCTACTGGATGCAGGCGTCGTAAATGGGTTAAGCCTGGAAGGTCGTCCTCCTTCAGACGTGTTGTCCGAAAGCCAGGCGGTCGTTCAATACCTTAAAGACCAACCTGGCATCTTTCGTGTATATTCCCCTTCATACAGCATTCCTCAGCAAACCGATGGTTACTATGAACTGCATCACGTCGATGGCGTGGATCCACTCCAATTGAAAGCGTATTCGGTGTTCATGGAAAAAGCAACCGGAATTCCGTCGGCAGGCTATTCCGTAACCATACCTCCCTTCGCGACCGGGGATCCAGGAACCGATAACCGGAACTATCGACCCGATGCTTCCCGTTTAGGCGTGTTAAATGTCCGCTACGTGGCGTCTGAATATGATCTGGATGTCCCAGAGTTGGATTTACTGACGCGTCTGGGGAGCACACGCCTGTACCAGAACCGCCGCTCGATGCCGTATGCCTGGACTCAGGAATCCGTTGAAATCGGGGATGGGTCTATTCAGCCTGCCCTGGTGATCGAGCAAGCACCGAACCGTGTTTCTCTGGAAGCGTATGGGCCTGGGGTGCTTGTGCTTTCCGAAGTGATTTACCCAGGTTGGGAGGTACGCATCAACGGTGAACCGGCAGAGATCTTCCCCGTAGAAGGGATTCTCCGCGGGGTTGCACTGAGGGAGGATAAGCAGCGGGTTGATTTCGTCTATCGGCCTCGGATGGTTTTCATTGGGCTTGGTCTGTCGCTTGTCACCCTGATAGTCATGGTCCTCCTTTCACGGCGTCCGCTTGGGATTGATCGATGATCACCAGATCGGAACGGCGTTGGTTGTTCGGATTTATCCTGGCAGTCCTGGTGATCACTACGATCCCTTACCTGGTGGGCTTTAACAGCGAAAATGAAGCCTGGGAGTTCTCAGGATTCGTATTTGGGGTCGAAGATGGCAATTCATACCTCGCCAAGATGATCAGCGGATCTTCTGGAGCCTGGTTGTTTAAGACTCCGTATACAGCCTATCCACAGAACGGGGTGATAGCTTTTACTCCTTATTTGCTCCTTGGGAAACTCATCGCATCTCCAGAGCTGCACGGGCAGGCCGCGGTATTATTCCACCTGTTCCGGTGGATAGCGGTCTCGTTTGAGATCATCGTTATTTACCTTTTTATCACTCTTTACATCGAAAACCCAACATGGAGAAAATACGCCCTGGTTCTGGCAACGCTAGGCGGAGGATTGGGGTGGGTGCTGGTTGGAATTGGAAGACAGGTTTGGTTTGATTCTCTGCCGCTTGATGTTATTTCCCCTGAGACGTTTGGCTTTCTCGAATTGTATGGATTGCCCCATCTGGCCCTGGCGCGAGGGCTGCTCTTCTTTGGATTGTGGGCTTTCCTGGTCCCGAAGGCAGGCTTCCAACCGTTCAAGTCGGAATCCATGATTGTGATTGCCGGAGCTGCTGCCTGGATCGGGTTGGTCCTCGTCCAACCGGTTACAGCCCTCATCGGTTGGTTTCTGGTTGGCGTGCATCTAGGTTTTCGCGGGCTATGGGTGCGCGTAAGTCGAGCTAACGCCCATGAAATGGATAATGTGGAATGGAAACAGCATCTCAAACGAGGCCTGGAATTAATGGCTGCCAGCGCTCCGCTGATCATTTATCTGGCAGCTGCCTACCTGACCGATCCATTTCTGGGCACGTGGGGGACCCAAAACCGGATTATGTCCCCCCATCCATGGCATTATGCGGCTGCATATGGGTGGATTGCTCCCCTGGTCGTCCTTGGAGGCAGGTCATTCTTTCGTAAAAGTTCGTTTCAATCCCATTTCCTCCTATCTTGGGTTGTGTGTCTTCCGTTTTTAGTTTATGCGCCTACCAATATCCAACGCAGACTGCCGGAAGGGATATGGGTTGCGCTGGTCATCCTGGCTGTGGTTGCCATGCAGAAGGCCGGTCGTCATGCCCGTTTTCTTCAAGCAGGCGTTTTGGTTTTATCTATCCCCACGACCCTCATCCTGCTGGTGGGAGGCGTCCAATCTGCCAGCACCCCATCATCGCCTCAATTTATCGCAAAGGAAGCCTCGGAAGCGTACAACTATATGGCTGAACATGCACCATCCCAGGGTGTCGTTCTGTCCAGTTTTCGCACCGGGAACGAGCTCCCTGCTTTTGCTCCCATCCGCGTGATGATAGGGCATGGCCCTGAGAGCGCCAATGGCACGGTTTTAGAGGAAAAAATTAAGCGATTCTTTCAATCCGAAACCACGGATGAAGATCGTTTGCACCTGCTGCAGGAATTTGATGTCCACTATGTGGTATGGGGACCGCATGAACGTG
>Ga0105104_10002518_pt1 | contig 13361 bp, 9 predicted proteins | sample PPLLaktember2015_3_FD_87034 | JGI IMG/M metagenome (GOLD analysis project Ga0105104, IMG submission 87034) | Freshwater sediment microbial communities from Prairie Pothole Lake near Jamestown, North Dakota, USA - PPLs Lake P7 Core (6) Depth... | ecosystem: Environmental > Aquatic > Freshwater >...
CATGTAGTCGGCTGTCGACACCGCCTCAATTTGTTTTCGCAGCCGTCCCAGAGTGAGGCGATGAATCCTCGCCAGTATCCGCCGATTGCACCACTCCAGGTCCCGCATACCCGGGCGAAATGAGCCGCGGAGGATTTGCCCCTGCGCCTCGAGCCCAAGCAGGGCGGATTCGATTCGCGTCTGGTCAAGCGCCAGAGTCTCCGCCAGTTCCACGATCGTGCGCGGTCCCGAGCAGTCCATTCGACTGCGAACCAGCTCCACGACGGCATCCTCGCTGGAAACTTCCTTGTCTCGGTCCCAGGCGACGTCGCGCAGCCACTCGAGTGTCGGGTCCGGATGTGAACTGGATGCGCTATCGAACGTAAGGTGAACATCATCCGACTGGTAGGCCCGTCTCACGAGCCACGCTCGCTCCGGTGCAACCCAGAATTGCCCGCCCTTGTGCTCAAACGAACAGCTCCGGCGCCTCCCGACCAGCTCTTCCAGGAACCCGGGGTGCGCAGCTGCTTCCTGCTCGGTCATCACGACCAGCGTCAGAAGAGCATCGTGCAGCTCCTCCGCATCCCGAATGACCGGCCAGCTCTCCTCGGCGACTTCGCGAATGGCGTCCGGATCGAGCGCGGCCAGATCCGAGCCGTCCTGAGGTAATCCGCGCCGGGTCTGGACGGCGCGTGCGCGGCGTTCCTCGAGGGGAGCGTCGTCGAGAAAAGTATAAGCGGGCGAGTTGAGGATCTCATGCGTGAAAGGAGATGGCTCGCGCGTGTCAACTGCCAGGCACTTGATCCGCCCGGTTTCGATACCTTCCAGGACCTTGAGGAGGCCGTCGAGATCGGTCGCTTCAGTCAGGCAATCCCTCAGAGTTTCCTCGACCAGCGGGTGATCGGGCACTTCGATGTCCCCCTGGATGTTTTCCAGGCAGGCCGCCTGCTGTGGAAAGACGGATGCCAGGAGATCGTCGGAGACCATCCGTTGCAGCGCGGGCGGGACTTTTCGTCCGCCTCGAAAACGCGGGACAGCCAGCGCCCTCGTCGCATCCCAGCGCCATCGGGTGGGGAAGAGGGGAGTCCCGAACAGCGCCTGGACGAGCAGGTCCCTGGCCGTACGGGTCGTGACGAACGAGAAGACGGCTTCAAGTGGGAAGCTGTGTTGATCGCTCAGCGAGATGAGGATCCCGTTTTCGTTGGCAGCCGCCTGAAGCTCGAAATTGAACGAACGGCAGAACCTCTTGCGCAAGGCCAGTCCCCACGCCTTGTTGATGCGATTCCCGAAGGGCGCATGCAGAATGAGCTGCATCCCGCCACCCTCGTCAAAGAATCGTTCGGCGATGATGCACTGCTGACTGGGAACAGCACCCAGGGCCTGCGTTCCGGCCACGACATACTCGACTGCCTGTTCGGCTGCAGGGCGGGTCAAGCCGCACTCGGTCATCATCCAGGCAACCGGGTCCTCCGCGTGGTCCGTCAGGCTGCCGCGGTGCGCCGAGCCGGGTTTCGTCGACGGCTGCGCCTCCCCGGCCGGCGCGAGCGCTAGCTCGGCCATTCGTATCCGCAGATCCGATAGGGCTTCGGACAGTTCCGCCGTTCGGCCCGGCGCCTCACCGAGCCAAAACGGGATGTCGGGTGCCGCGCCATGCGCGTCCTCGACACGGACCACACCGCTTTCGATCTTTCGGATTCGCCATGATGTGTTGCCGAGCAGGAAGACGTCGCCTCGCATACTTTCCGTGGCGAAATCCTCGTCAACAGTCCCGATGACGATGTCTTCCGGTTCCATCCGGACCAGGAAGGAAGCATTTTCGGGGATTGCTCCGCCCGAGGTGACCGCGGCAAGACGGGCGTTTCGACGCCCTTTGACCGTCTTGTTGACTTTATCGCGGTGCAGGAAGGCGCCACGCCTACCCTGGCTGGTGCTGATCCCCTGGGAGAGCATGGTGATGATTCGGTCGAAATCCTCCCGTGCCAGATCCGCGTAAGGCGCGGCCTGTTTTACCGTGTGATACAAGGCGTCCTCGTGCCATTCTTCGGCCGCGGCCGCCGCGATGATTTGTTGCGCGAGGATGTCCAGAGGAGCACGAGGAATTACGATCCGGTCCAATTGGCCGAGCCGGATGGACCGGACGAGAGCCGCACATTCGATCACCTCGTCCCGGGTGGTGGCGAAAATCCGGCCCTTCGGGACCGCGCCCTTCCAATGGCCGGATCGGCCTATGCGTTGGAGGGCAAGCGAGATCGACCGGGTGGACCCGAGCTGGCAGACCAGGTCCACGTGGCCGATATCCAGGCCCAGCTCGAGAGATGCGGTGGCAACGACCGCCTTCAGCTCGCCCCGCTTCAGACGTAGTTCAGTCCTCAGGCGAACTTCCCGGGCGAGGCTTCCGTGGTGAGTCGCTACGTTTTCCGAGCCGAGCCGCTCGGCGAGCTGGTGGGTGGCGCGTTCCGCGTGGCGCCTTGTGTTCACGAAGACCAGAGTCGCACGGTGATGTTCGATGAGTTCGGCCAGGCGGTCATAAACCTCGTCCCACATTTCTTTGCTCGCGACCGCGCTGAGCTCGTCTCTGGGCACCTCGACCTCCAGGTCCATTTGCCGGCGATGTCCAATGTTGACGATCTCCACCTTGCGGTCCGCGCCGCCCAGAAAGCGCGCCACCTCCTCGATCGGCTTTTGGGTGGCCGAGAGGCCGATGCGCTGAATCGGGCGTCCGGTCAACGCCTCCAGCCGCTCGAGAGAGAGGGCGAGGTGGGATCCACGCTTGTCTCTGGCGAGCGCGTGGATTTCGTCGACGATCACGGTCGAAACGTCGCGCAGCATCTCGCGGCCCCCGTCGCTCGTCAGAAGGATGAACAGCGACTCGGGAGTGGTGACGAGGATGTGGGGCGGGCGCTGCGCCATCCGCCGTCGTTCGGTCTGTGTCGTGTCGCCGGTTCGGACAAGCGGCCGGATCTCGGGCAGCTCCTGCCCCATGTCCAAGGCGACCCGGACAATCTGGCCCAGTGGTTCGAGAAGGTTCTTTTGAATATCGTTCGCCAGTGCTTTCAGCGGAGAGATGTACAAAACCTTTGTCTTGTCTTCCAGACAGCCGGCCGCAGCCTGGCAAACCAGCCGATCAATCGACCACAGAAACGCTGCAAGCGTTTTGCCTGACCCGGTCGGGGCCGCAATCAGGACGTGAGCCCCAGTGCGGATGGCCGGCCATCCGGTTTCCTGCGGCTCGCTCGGAGAACCGAACGACTGAGAAAACCATGACGCCACTGCCGGGTGGAAGTGCTCGAGGCGCATTAAGAGATTTTAGAACAGAACAGGGACTTGGAGTGTTTCGGAGCGCGGACGTCTCCTTCGGAGCGCGGACATCTTGTCTTGGAGCGCGGACATCTTGTCCGCACTGGGTTCGCGGACGTCCCGTCCGCGCGGCGGGCATCCTGCCCGCCGTTGCGGTTCCGGGTGGCGATGGCCTCCAGCGCCGTTGGCGCCGGGCGAGACGCCCGGCGCGCGGGCAAGATGCCCGCGATCCCAGTGCGGACGAGACGTCCGCGCTCCACGACGACGTCCGCGCTCCACGACGAGACGTCCGCGCTCCACGACGGGACGTCCGCGCTCCGATTCCTAGCTTGCCGGGAGGCGCATTTCGATGACGAGGCCGCCGTCAGGCGCATTGGACGCGTGGATCGATCCGCCGTGCAGTCGAACCGCTCGTTCCGCAATGGCCAGTCCCAAGCCGATGCCACCCGACTGGCGGTCGCGCGCTTCTCCGACCCGATAGAACGACCGGAAAATCATATCCAGGCTTTGCTCCGGAACACCCGGCCCGTGGTCTCGTACCCGGACCAGCGCGGTCGTCCGGTTGTCCCGCTTCTCGGCAACAAGCGCCACGTCGACAACGGTGTTTTCGGCCGTATACCGCATCGCGTTGCGAATGACGTTTTCGATCGCGCTGCGGAGCAGATCGGGAGCACCCGTCACTATCAGCGGCGGGCTCGACCTTAGCTGAACGGAACGGTTCTGCGCGCTCGCTTCGAATTCCGCATCAGCCACGGTTTGACGCACCAGATCGGTTAGGTCCAACGCACTCATCCGGGCACCCATCTGGTTTTCCACCCGCGAGAGATAGAGGAGCTGTCCCACCATCTCGTTCATCCGCTCGGCCTCGAGCTGAATCCGCTCGAGGTAATCCAACGCGTCCGGGCCCGCACGCTTGCGAGCCAGTTCCAGAGCGACGTTGAGGCGGGCGAGAGGCGAGCGCAATTCGTGGGAGATGTCCCCAAGCAGTCGACGCTGGGAATCGACCAGGCCCTGAATGCGAGCTGCCATGGCGTTGAAGTCTTCGGCCAGTTCCGAGAACTCGTCCCCCCTGCGTTCCAGCGTATCGGGGACCCGCGAGCCAAGGTTGCCAAGCGCGAGCTCGCGTGAGGCGTGCCGCAGCTGTCCGAGCGGCGAAGTCAGGTAGCGGGCGAGCCCGTAGCAAACCAGCCCGCCGGTCAGGACAACGGCCAGAATGCGGATGGCCAAGTCGATCGGCTCCATCCGGGCGGCTAACACAGTGCGGGGCATGAGCCCCACAACCGCATACTGTTTCCCCTTGGCTGACGTCACCGATCGAGAGGCGAAAATGAAGCGGGGAGTCACGCCGAACTGCGGCTGGCCGGTCCGCAGTGTCCGGCGGGCCAACTGCCTTGCCGCAGCCGGAAACGAGGTGTCGTTCAGCGGGGTGATTCGCTCATCAAAGATTGCGATCCGAAGCCCCGCGGTTCTCTCCAATTCCGAGACGTAGCGATTGAGTGACTCCTCGCCCTGTTCCTCGAGCACCCGGGCGGAGTTCGCGGCATACAAGGAAAGGACGTGGTCCGCGAATTCTCTGGCTTTCTCAGGTCCCGCCGTTCCCCGGGTCGAGATCACTGAAACGACCAGCGCCCCGGCGACCAGCGCCATAGCCAGCCAGAACCAAAGAAAGATTTTCAGGAAAAGGCTATGCATTCGCCCGCTCAGGCCTCCGAAGAGGTGTACATGTAGCCGATGCCTCGAATCGACTGGATTCGGTCGCCGCCATCCGTCCTGGGGCCGAGCTTCCGGCGCAGGTTACTGACGTGCATATCGATGCTGCGATCGTAGGCAGTAAAGCTGCGACCGAGAACCTGCTTGACGAGCTCCTCCCGATCGATCGCCACGCCAAGGCGGGACAGGAAGATGACCAACAACTCGAACTCGACCGATGTCAGCTCCACCAGTTTCCCGCCCTGCTTGACGCTGCGCGCAGCCGAGTCAACCACCACGTCTTCGTGCGCCAGCTTCTGTCGCTTTTCCTCGGAAGGACGGGAGCGTCGGAGGATCGCGTGGATTCGCGCTACAAGCTCGCGTGGGTTGAACGGTTTGGGCAGGTAGTCGTCTGCGCCCAACTCCAAACCCACGATACGGTCGACATCGTCCCCACGGGCCGTCAGCATGATGACCGGTGTCCGCCCCGCCGTTCGAATTCTTCGCAGGACGTCGAAACCGTTCAGGCGGGGTAGCATGACGTCAAGTACGACCAGCTGGAAGTCGCCCTGGATCGCCGTTTCGGCACCGTCGATTCCGTCCTGGCAGCAGGCGACTGAAAACCCCTCAGCTTGAAGGAATTCACCAACCAGGTCGCATAACTCCACGTCGTCATCGATGACCAGGATTTTTCGTTCCTCGGCCGACTGTTCCATGCGTTGGAGCAATTGTAAGCCCGTGGGGCTGCGCAGCGGGGTAAAGAAATGTAAGGCCTTAAGCAGTTTCGGGGACATGATACTTAATTCCCAATCCGTTTCTGCAATCGATCCGTATGCGAAGGAATTAAGTTTCGTGTCCCCGAAACTCGATTCCCAATCCTTTTCTGCAATCGATCCGTATGCGAAGGAATTAAGTTTCGTGTCCCCGAAACTCGATCGTAGTATTTTATGCTAGTGTTCCGGTCGACTTTCGCTATGGACAAAGCCAAGGTTTATCCGTTCTTCATTCTGAACGCCGTTCTGCTCGTCTCGACGGGATTGATGCCGGCCGCCGAAGAGCCGGCCGCCGGCGACCGCCAGGTCGTGATTGAAACCTCCCTTGGCGACCTGATCATCGACCTGTACCCCGCCGCGGCGCCGAACCACGTGTCCCGGTTCCTCGAGCGCGTGGACAGCGGTTTTTACCACGGGACGACCTTCCATCGGGCGATTCCACTGGCCATCATCCAGGGAGGCGATCCTTTGACCAAGGACCCGCAGAAACGCGACCTGTACGGAACCGGCGGGTTGATGGAGCTGAAGAAGGAAGCAAGCCCGGTTTCGCACCTGCGGGGGACCGTTTCGGCGGTTTTGGTACCGGGCAACGCGGACAGCGCCGGCTCTCAGTTCTTCATCTGCGTCAGCGATCAGGTTCAGCTCGATGGGCAATACACGGCATTCGGCCGGGTCATTGAGGGGATGGAGGCAGCTGAGAAGATTTCCCAGGCGGCGACTGATGAACAGCAGCGGATCAAGGAGAGGATCGAGCTGGTCAAGGTCTATTCGCGTCCCCGGCCGGCGCCCGCGCCCGTCCCATTTGTCGATACTTCCGTCGAGGAATTAGCCAGGCACAAGGCGCTCATCCAAACGAGCTTCGGCGACATCGAGATCACCTTCTACTCCGACAAGGCGCCGGAGCACGTAAGACAATTCCTGCGCTTTGCACAGCTTGGCCTCTATACGGGGACCACGTTTCACAGGATCGCCCCCGGGTTCGTCGTCCAGGGAGGCTTCCTGGCCAACCGGCAACCGGCCGTGCCGGAAAAGTACCGGAAGCTCGTTCAGCCGCTCAAGGGCGAGTTCAATGACGTCAAACACGAGCGTGGGATCGTCTCGATGGCCCGGTCGGACGACCCTAACAGCGGTATGGATTCTTTCTTCATTGTTCTCGACAGGCAGGAAGAGCTGGACGGCCAGTACACGGTATTCGGGTATGTGAGCCGGGGAATGGAAGTGGTCGACGAGATCGCGAAGCAGCCCGTTGACGGCGAAACGCCGAAGGAAGCCGTACCCCTCAAGGTCACGGTGATATCGGGACAGCCCGGTGGAGTCCAATGAGCGGTAGCAATATGAGCGGACAATCGTCAGCCGAGGTCCAAACCAAAGCCGAGGTCCGGTATACACCGGCCGAACTGACCACTCTGGCCCATTTGTACCGGGGCGAGATGTATCGCAGCAAGGTCTGGCGAACGAGATTGGATACGACAACCAACTGGGCAGTTGCCACGACCGGTATCGCACTCTCGGTGACTTTCAGCAACGCCGACATTTCCCCTGTCCCGCTGCTTCTCGTTGCCTTGCTCGTCTCGATCTTTCTCGGGATCGAGGCGCGTCGATACCGGTACTTCGACATCTGGCGAACGAGAGTCCGGCTCCTTGAAGTGTGCTTCTATGGCCCCCTGCTGGTTGGCGAGCCGATCAGTACCGAAAACAGGTGGAACGAAGTGCTTGCTCAGGATTACAGGGACATTCGCTTTCACATCAACTTCTGGGAGGCTGCGGGCAGGCGGCTCAGGCGCAACTACATCTGGATCTTTACGATCATCGGCATCAGTTATCTTTCGAAAATCGCGATACATCCTAAGCCGGCGGGGACCGTGGGCGAGTTCCTGGACCGGGCGGCGATGGGCCCGGTACCCGGATGGATTGTATTGGCCATCGGCATGCTTGGCTACGCTGTTCTGGGAGTCCTGGCCCTTTCAACGATCAGCCATCCGCACGCGGCTGGCCGGGTTTCAGGCGCCGGACCTCAGGACGTCGATCCGCGCGAGAAGTACGGTATACGGGTATAGCACGGACCAGTCAGTGTTCAATCACCAAAACCATGCAGGACTACGAAGACACCAGACTGCGAGTTCGATACGCCGAGACTGATCAAATGGGCGTTGTTTACTACGCCAACTACTTTGTCTATTTCGAAGTGGGTCGGGCGGAATTCGTCCGGAACCGCGGGTTTTCCTACAACGACATGGAGAAGAACGCCGGCAGCTACCTGATTGTCGCGGAGTCGCACTGTCGATACCGTCGGTCGCTTCGCTATGACATGGAATTCATAGTCCGCACCCGGATCAAGGAGCTCCGCAAAAGGACCATCCGATTTTCATACGAAATTATCGATCCGTCCGACGGACTGGTTTTCGCCGAGGGCGAAACGGTACACGTGGTGACCGGTCGCGACGGGCGGCCGCGCAGTTTCGCTCCGGAGTTTCTCCGTTCCTTCGAAAGCGACACTTCGGCCGGCCGTTAACCTCCGGGCGAAAAACGGGTTAGAATGTTTAGAACAATACGATGCAGATCGAAATAGTCAGGCCTTCCCGGCCGAACACCATAGATGGAAACGTGATCACAGCGGAGCGCTGGGGTTCGATACTCCGGGAACTGGGGAACGAGGTTTCCATCAAAAGCCGGTACAGCGGCAAACCAGTCGACGTCTTGATTGCCCTGCACGCGCGGCGAAGTTATGCCTCGATTTCGGCGTTCCGGGACCGTTACCCGGAGCGGCCGATGATCGTTGCCCTGACCGGTACAGACCTTTATAAGCAGCTCTCGGCCAGTCCCGAGGTCATGAAATCGCTCGCCACCGCCTCCAGGCTTATCGTCCTTCAGAGGAAGGCGGTCGCCGAGCTGCCGGAGAGCTATCGAAGCAAAACCTGGGTTATTTACCAGTCGGCCCAGGCGGCGGACCACAAGGCCGATGCGCCCGGTGATACGTTCCCCGTGGCCGTTGTGGCCAATCTGAGTCCCGAGAAGGATCCGTTTCGCACCGCCATGGCCGTTCGAAAGCTACCGCTGGCGTCCACCATCCGGGTTAACCACGCGGGGAGCCCAATCAATGCCAGCCTCGAACAAAAGGCGAAGGACGAAGAGAAACGCAACCCGCGATACAAGTGGCTCGGCGGACTGACCCACGACAAGGCGCTTCGGCTGATTGCCAGCAGTCGGCTGGTCGTGGTTTCCTCGCAGATCGAATCCGGATCCAACGTCCTCTCGGAGGCGCTGGTTTCTGGCGTACCCGTTCTGGCATCGCACACGCCTGGACTGGTCGGTATGCTGGGAGACGACTACCCGGGTTTCTTCCCGGTGGGGGATACTGCCGCGCTTGCCAAATTGCTGTACCGCGCGGAAACCGACCGACCGTTTTACGATTCGCTGCGAGAGCACTGCGGCCGGGCATCCTGGTTAGTACGGCCCGAGCAGGAAAGGGCCTCACTGCAGGAACTGCTCAACGATTTGACCTTCACCGTCGCCGCCCAGAAAGCCCTGTTCTGAATTTCGGGGACATAACCTTAATTCCCTCACCGTTGTCGGAATCTGGCCGTAAGCAAAGGAATTAAGGATTGTGTCCCCGAAATTCTTCTGCGAAATTGATCTGAAATCGCCAACCGGGCCGAAAAGCGGCGGATTCTGAACAGCGAATCCGCCCTACGACTGATTGCTAAGGCACGCCGAGTGGTGGTAGGGCGGATTCGCTTTCAGAATCCGCCGCTTTTCGGCCCGGTTGGCGACACTCCTCCCCATGCTAAACCCCCGCACCTGCATACGGATCGGACCCGTCGGGCTGCGTCCGGAAGCGCCGATGGCCCCAGAGCCAGCAATCGGGAAACTCGCGGATCATCTCCTCGACGTAGCCGTTGAAGGCAGCGGTGAGCCGTTTGATGTCATCGTCGTGGCTGGACCCTGCTTTGGGGACGGTTGCCGGGTAGAAGCGGATGCGATAGTGCCCTTTGCGGTCGGCAGGATAGATGAACCCGGGAATGACCGGGCTTCCGGTCTTGAGAGCCAGTGCAGCCACGCTCGTGGTGGTGCAGGCCGGTTTTCCAAAGAGCGGAACGAATACACCTTCCTTTTCCTGGATATTCTGGTCAATCAAGAAGCCAACGTCTCCACCCTGGCGCAGCACCTGGAGAGAACGACGGACGGCCTGGTGTTTCGCGATTACGCCGTTGCCGTGTCGGTTCCTCACGCGAAGCGACCAGGCATCCAGGTAAGGGTTGTCTAGCGGTCGGACGATGAAGTTCAACGGATGTCCAGACGCCGCGTGGGCCGCCGGAAGCAGTTCCCAGGCACTGATGTGGGCGGTGACAAACAGAATGCCGGTTCCATCGGTTTTGACCGCGTGATAGTTCTCGAGTCCACGGCCGGGTTCATACGATACCCTGGAAAGAGCGTCCGCTCCGGTGAGCGAAGGCAGGCGGCTGAGTTCGGCGGCGTGTTCGCCCACCCTCATGAAGCTGCGTCTTAACACCCGCTTGTGCCACCGGACGTCGCGTTCCGGAAAAGCGATCTTCAGGTTGATCAAGCCGATCCTGCGGTGTTTCGCATCGAGCAGGTACACAAGGAGCGCGATCATCTCGCAGGTAAAGTAGGCAACTCGCAAAGGCAGCACGGCCAGACAGGTCAGAAACCCTCGCACGATCAGGTAGAACAGCCAGTCAGCCGCGCGCTTCATTCACTGCCGCATTATAAGCCACGCGCAAAACGCGAAAAAAGCCGGGCAACATGCGATCTCGATATTTCGCGTCGGTCGCGGTTCCGCTGCAGTCGTCCACCCGGGTCGATTGAAACTGCTGTCCCTGCTCGTTTTGAGGGCAGTCAGACTCCCTGTGGAAGGGTCGCCGGGGTCTTGACTACTCCAGCACCGCAGTCTATGATTACACCTTTATTTCCGTACTGGTTGTGTGCCCCGGAGACCTGCCTTTTAAAATCCGAGGCTCGCACGGAACAAAAGCAACTGCATTTCATAAATCCCTTGAGAAAGGCTGAGGAGGATTGCATGGCGATCAAGGTTGGTATCAACGGATTCGGTAGGATCGGACGGCTGGTTTTCCAGGCTATTGCTGAGCAAGGCCTTTTGGGTAAGGAGATCGATGTGGTCGCGGTCGTCGATGTTTCGACCGATGCCGAGTATTTCGCTTACCAGTTGAAGTACGACTCGGTTCACGGCCGGTTCAAGCACGCCGTGTCGGCCGAGAAGAGCGACCCGTCCAAGACAGAAGCGGACACCCTGGTCGTCGATGGCCACAAGACGAAGGTCGTCCTGGCGGCCAAGAGCCCGGCCGAGCTGCCCTGGAAGGAGCTCGGAGTCGAGTACGTCATTGAGTCGACCGGCCTGTTCACGGATTCCGAGAAGGCCAAGGGACACCTGGCCGCGGGTGCCAAAAAGGTGATCATTTCCGCTCCCGGCAAGGGCGAGGTGAAGACCCTGCTGATGGGCGTCAACCAACAGGAATACGACAGCGCGAAGCACAATATCGTCTCCAACGCTTCCTGCACGACGAACTGCCTTGCCCCGCTTGTCCATGTCATCCTGAAAGAAGGGATCGGCATCGAGACGGGCCTCATGACGACCATCCACTCTTACACGGCGACTCAGAAGACGGTCGATGGCCCCTCCAAGAAAGACTGGAGAGGCGGTCGGGCGGCGGCGATCAATATCATCCCGTCAAGCACCGGCGCCGCCAGGGCCGTAGGCGAAGTTCTTCCAGCCACCAAGGGTAAACTGACCGGAATGTCCTTCCGCATTCCCACGGCCAACGTGTCTGTCGTTGACCTGACCTTCCGGGCGGCCCGCGACAGCTCGATCGAAGAGATCGACAGCTGCCTGAAGAAAGCCAGCCAGAGTTACCTGAAGGACATCCTCGGCGTCAGTGACGAAGAGGTTGTTTCCACGGATTTCATCCACGACGAGCGATCCTCGATTTACGACTCTCTGGCCACTCTGCAGAACAACCTGAAGGGCGAGAAGCGCTTCTTCAAGGTCGTTTCCTGGTACGACAACGAGTGGGGTTACTCCAACCGCGTCGTGGATCTGCTCCGCTACATGGTCAGCAAGAAGTAGTTCCCGTCTAACCTAACTGCCTGGTCGCCGGCGGCCTCGAGTCGAGAGGTGGGCGGCGACCGGCCTCTGTCCAAAGAACGGACCAACGACTATGGCTAAAGTTTCCATTCGCGATCTCGATCTCGACGGAAAACGTCTGTTCATGCGGGTTGACTTCAATGTCCCGATCAAGGAAGGGAAGGTCACGGACGATACGCGCATCCAGGCCGCTCTCCCGTCGATCAAACTGGCCCAGCAAAAAAAGGCTCGCATCATTCTGAGCTCGCACCTCGGGCGACCGAAGGGCAAGCGCCAGGATGAATTCTCGCTCAAGCCGGTGGCCGATCGCCTGGCCGCCATCCTGGGCCAGCCGGTTCAGTTTGCCAACGACTGTGTCGGGCCGGAAGTCGAGGCACAGGCCAAGGCGCTTAAACCGGGGCAAGTTTTGCTGCTCGAGAACGTCAGGTTCCATGAAGGCGAAACGAAAAACGACCCCGAGTTCTCCAAGAAGCTTGCCGCGCTGGCCGACGTGTATGTGAACGACGCTTTCGGTTCGGCTCACCGGGCGCACTCTTCCACGTACGGCGTTCCCGAGATCCTGAAGCAGGGGGCCGCCGGCCTGCTGATGGAGAAGGAGCTCGAACACCTGGCCAAGGTGCTCTACCACCCGGAACGCCCTGTGGTCGCCATCTTCGGGGGCGCGAAGGTTTCGGACAAGATCGAGGTCATCGACAACTTCCTCGGTTTCGCGGACGCCGTGCTGCTCGGGGGCGGAATGGCCTACACCTTCTTCAAGGCTCAGGGGAAGGGCATCGGAAAGTCCCTGGTTGAGGAAGACAAGTTGGATCTGGCCATACAGTTGATCGAGAAAGCGAAGTCCCGCGGAATCAAGCTGCTCCTGCCGGTCGATCACGTCGTTGCGCCGAAGCTCGAGGCAGGCGTCGAGACGAAGACCGTCAGTGTCGATTCAACTCCGGCGGACTGGATGGGTCTGGACGTCGGTCCGGAGACCATCAAAGCGTTTGAAGCCGAGATCGGCCGCGCGAGGACGATCATCTGGAACGGGCCGCTCGGCGTATTCGAGATCGACGCGTTCGCCAAGGGCACGATGGCTATTGCCAAGGCGGTCGCCGACGCGAAGGGGTTCTCGCTGATCGGCGGCGGTGATTCGATATCGGCGGTCAAGAAGGCCGGCGTACAGGAACGGATCGGCCATGTGTCAACCGGCGGCGGTGCCTCGCTCGAGTTTCTCGCCGGAGAAAAGCTCCCTGGAGTCGAGATTCTTACGGACAGGAAGAAGTAGAAGAGAGGACCATGAAGAGACAAAGCGTCATTGCTGGCAATTGGAAGATGTACAAGACGAACTCCGAGGCCGAAGCCATGGTCAAGGAGTTGCGAACCTTGGTGGATTCGACGCAGGATGTCGTGGCCGTCGTGTGCCCGCCTTTCACGGCACTGGCGACCGTAGCCAAGGCCCTCGAGGGCTCACGGATCGCGGTCGGCGGGCAGGATGTCTACTGGGAAGACCAGGGTGCGTTTAC
>Ga0105104_10002519_pt1 | contig 13359 bp, 14 predicted proteins | sample PPLLaktember2015_3_FD_87034 | JGI IMG/M metagenome (GOLD analysis project Ga0105104, IMG submission 87034) | Freshwater sediment microbial communities from Prairie Pothole Lake near Jamestown, North Dakota, USA - PPLs Lake P7 Core (6) Depth... | ecosystem: Environmental > Aquatic > Freshwater >...
AGGTGTTCAAGGCGACACGGGTTTAACCGGTGCGGCTGGTCCAGAAGGACCAGAAGGTCCGCAGGGTCCGATAGGCTTGACGGGAGCCACAGGCGATCCGGGTGCCCAAGGCATCAAGGGTGATACGGGTGCGCCCGGAGCGACTGGACCAGAAGGCCCCCAAGGCATTCAAGGCGTGAAGGGTGATCAAGGCATCCAAGGTGACCCCGGTGTGCAAGGCCCTATCGGGCTCACAGGACCAGAAGGCCCAGAGGGTCCACAGGGTGATCCCGGCGTAGACGGCGCACAGGGCATCCAAGGTATACCGGGTGTTAAGGGAGACACAGGAGCGACGGGGCCAGAAGGACCAGAAGGTCCGCAAGGGGATCAAGGCCCTATCGGTTTGACCGGAGCGGAAGGCCCGCAGGGTGACACCGGTTTGACAGGTCCGCAGGGTGACCCCGGTGTGCAGGGTATCCAAGGCGTCAAAGGCGACACCGGAGCCACAGGTGCGACTGGAGCCGATGGAGCCACCGGCCCGAAGGGTGATCCCGGCATTCAGGGTATCCAAGGTGTGCAGGGTGTGCCGGGTACTCCCGGTGCGACGGGAGAGACGGGCGCACAGGGTATTCAAGGTATCCCCGGTGAAGAAGGTCCAGAAGGCCCAGCGGGTATTCAAGGCCCCAAAGGTGACCAAGGCATTCAGGGTGTTAAAGGTGACCCCGGACCAGAAGGTCCGCAGGGAGACGAAGGTCCACAAGGTGAACAGGGGATCCCCGGCCCGCTGGGGGTGCATCCGCATGAAGATCCCACGACAGGTGGGACGCTGCGTGAGCATGCCCTCGTATTCAGCGATATCACGGTTAACGACGCTTCGACAGCCAAGCATGGGTTGCTAAAAAAGCTCCCCGGCACCACCACGACGTATCTGCGAGGCGACGGGGCGTTTGCGGTGCCTCCCGCCGCTGCCCCGGCTGCACACGCCACGACGCATCAACCGGGCGGTAGTGACCCGATGGCCGTGGATGCTATCCCCGCTACGGGCAGTCTCCGGACGTTGGGCACGGGAGCCAATCAAGCGGCACCGGGGAATGATCCTCGACTGTCGAATGCCAGAACGCCTACAGCCCATGCCCCCACACATGCCTCCGCAGGGAGTGACCCGATAGACGTAAAGGGGTTGGCCGGGTATCCCGGAGGGACCGCCAACTTCCTGCGAGCCGATGGTACGTTCGCACCCCCAGCCGTTGTGGGTGGGATGAACCTCGACTATCTAGGCGGCTTTGTCCCCGGCACCTACAACGATGGCGATATTGTGGTGGCGGCGGATGGCATTGCCTATATGTGCGTGGTGGATGGTACCACCACGGCCCCGGAGATGTGGCCCGGTGTCGGGCTCGCTACCGCTGTTGGACCTCCCGGCCCGAAAGGCGACAAGGGTGACAAGGGTGATCCCGGCACGCCAGCGACCATTGTTGCGGATGCCACGTACTGGACGGTGTCGAGCCACGCAGGGCTGGTGAACGAGCGGGCGCTGAACTTGTTGGCGAACGGTTATGTGAAAAGTACGGGTGGTGAACCCAGCACAGTGGCGGTGATCCCGGTTACGGATGGCGGCACAGGAGCTACGGCAGCGGCACAAGCGAGAACGAATTTGGGATGCGGCACCGTGGCCACGGCGAATTATAACGGCGATCCCGCCATGTTCCTGCGTGGAGATGGCGCGTGGTGGTACCCGCCGCAAACGCCGCAATACGTGTTTCCCGCTGGAGCCGTGGTGACATTCGCCACGGCGGCGTGCCCTCCCGGCTGGACCCGAGTGGCGTCATGGGATGGCTACTTCCTGCGTGGTGCAGCAGTGTACGGCGGGTCAGGTGGCGCGACGAACCATTATCACGCCGCTGATGGTGGATTGACCGTGCCGATCCACGGACATGGGCACAATTTGACAATGCCTTACCATAATCATGGAGGCATCGTCGGCATTACCGGGAATACCGGAGATGGTGGTGGGCACTCACACGGGCTCGGTCTGCACTTCACGACAGGCATGGACAACTCCGGGCAGATGAACGTAGACGCCGGGAGCGACGGATACATGTCGAAAGGGCAGCACAACCACAACATCGACTACGAAACGGTCACGAATGGTGTGGGTGGTCATACGCATTCGGTGAATTTGGCTGGTGGTGTTCCGGCTGACTACGGCCAAGCGATTGATGGTGGCGTGACCAATGCGCCAGCTATCGCAGTGGCGGGCACGGTAGGGTGGGCGACGAATCACTATCCCCCCTTCGTGGATATTCTTTACTGCATGAAGGACTGAGCCATGCGTCTGAGTTTTGATGATGACTACGGTAAGCGCCATTTTGAATTCTGCTTCGTCGGGTTTGTGCTCGGCGGTTCATTGCAGGATAAGAAGGGCATGCCTGTCATGCGCCGGGAAGTGGCCTTGTTTGAGAAGTTGGAGTCCATCAGCGAGTTGAAGCCGTGTGGAAAGAAAATGGCCAACGGCGAATCGGAGCGACAGTTGGTCAACGGGGGTATGCTGGACGTGACTCCTGAAGAGTTTGATTTGCTGTATAACTACCTGAATGCGGTGCCGTGGCAGACGGGTACGCCCATGAAACAGGCATTGGAAACCATTGACTGGTTGGAAGCCTGTCAGCGTAAGTATCGTGAGGCGCAGCATGGCTGATACTCCAGCGACAAAGGAGATTCCGGATCCTGCCACCACTCGGTGGGTGCCCATTTGGAATCCGATTAGTGAGGGTCCAGTTGGACCACAAGGAACACCCGGTGAAAAATGGTTTTCAGGGACCGTAGCACCCGCAGGGAGTTTAGCGGGCAGTATTGTGGGGGATTGGTATCTCAACACGACCAACGGAGATGTGTACGAGAAGACCGGCACATCAGCGTGGACGCTCGTAGGCAACATCAAGGGCACACCCGGTGAGAAATGGTACTCAGGAGCCACGGTACCAGCGGGTGCGACTGGCGCGGTAGGTGATTGGTACCTTAATACCAGTACTGGTGATGTCTACGAAAAGACTGGGGCGTCCGTATGGACGTTGATTGCCAACATCAAAGGTCCGCAAGGCATTCAGGGAATTCAAGGTCCACAGGGAATTCAAGGTGTCAAAGGAGACACCGGCAACCCAACCACCCCACATCATGCGATGCACGAGCCGGGTGGGACTGACCAGATTGTTCGCTTAGACCTGACTGGTGCGTATCCGCAGCTAAGACTCACGTCTCCAGCAGGCGGGGTGCCGGGGATTTCTTTCGTAGAAACGAGTGCTGCAGTTGACGCGAAGAAGTGGGCGCTGTACGCCTTTGCATCGAACTTTAGGCTTGAAACGATCACCGATGCCGATGCAGGCGCGACCACGCTGCTGGTGATAGATCGGGTTGGGAAAGCAATCTTCAAAGGAACCGTCACCACGCCCGGTGCTCGAATCGAGAACTCACCGGGTGCGCCCACACTGGTGTTCAAAGAAGTCAGCATGGCCGCAGACGCGAAGGTGTGGCGCGTCTATGGCTGGCAGACCAACCTGACGTTCGACACGGTGAATGACGCTGAAGACACCGTCATGTCTATGCCGCTGGTGCTTCGTCGTGATGGCGTCGTGCAGGTTAGTTTGCGATTGACGCTTGGTGGGACAGGAACTGCGAATCCGGGGTGGCGACCCGGTGCCGGTGTCGGCGGGTATCCTGCCGCTTTTGAAGCCGTTGATGGTCCCGGTGGTAATTGGTCTACGGTTCGTGCGGCGAACTTTGTCTCTGTTGCGACCTCCAATAGTCTTGCGGACCTAACCTGCGGAGCGACGAACTTCACGGCAGGTGTCGCCGTCTCTGGTGGGAGCATCACGTGTCAAGGGAGCACTATTGCGAATGTTATTACCAGTGCTAGTAATATGCACTGTGGGGGTAACTTTCACACTACCGCAGGCTACGTTTATCCCGGACGTATTGATGCTGCTGGAATGATACAGTCTGCGTGGCTTATCGCGGGTCACGGATCTTACGGCCTCTACATCAACACTGGCCTTTATTTGGTTGGTGGCCTCTGGACTGAGAACGTTAGTAGTCGTGGACTCGTTTCTTGCACGGACATTCTCTGCTCCTCGCTCAACACACAAGGTGGGGCAGCAAACCTTGGTCCGACAACATTTGCTGGGGCAGCATGGCATTATAGTAGTGATGGCTGGCAGCGTCTCCATTTCGGATGGGGTGGTCCTACCTATATCAAGGGCGCTGGCATCGTATTCCGGGATACGACCACTGGACTCAATGACGCAGATGTTGGCAGTTTTACTGCGGGGACCGGCCTTTTTAATGCTCCTAGTGGAATCCTATCTTTGGGGTATAGGTGTCGTACCGGTATATATGGAACTTCTTCTGGCAGTTGGTACAATTTCAACTGGACTGGCGCTGTTCAGTGCTGGATCGATGCGACCCACATCGGTGATGTCGCGTTCACTTCCGATGCCCGCATCAAACGGGACTTCACGCCGCTGGTGAATAGCCTCGACAAGGTGCTGCAGATGCGCCCCGGCACGTATTACTACCTGCCAGTAAATGAAGGTGCTGAAGCCGATCCTAATCTGCACCTCGGGTTGTTGGCGCAGGACGTGTTGCCGATTGCACCGGAGGTGGTCCACAACACGGGAATGGTGACTCCGTTGACTCCGGACGGCGTCCTTCGTGTCAGCTACCTCGAAATGGTGCCGATGCTTGTTGCGGCTATTCAGGAATTGAACCAGCGTGTGACCATGCTGAGTAAGGGAGAGTGAACCGTGGCGATGTCCGAAAGCGCGTTGCAGATGATGCTGGCAAAAGACCAAGCATTCTTGAACCGTCTGAACTACCTGATGCTGCAGACGGCGCGGGGCGTGAAAGAAGAAGCCCCCGAGACGCCGTACCATCAGAAACGCACTAATTACGCTTCACAGGTGCTCGCCAACTCTGCGATGATGGTGTCGCAAGCCGCCTTCACGGTCGTCGGCGGTGTTAATCTAATCGGCACCGTCGAACTGAACGATGACGGGGTCACGACCACGGCGTCGGATGCTGCGATCCTGAGTCAGGTGTCCACCTTCTGGAATGCGTTATCGGGTGTGGACTCAGCAGATGATCCCGATGGCTCGTCGTCATCCCTAGCAGCGTTTGGTGCGAACTTCCTACCGCCGCCCCCGCCCCCACTTAGTCGTTAGAAAAGGAGACAGATGGAACCCCAGCAGCCGCCGTTCCCCCCTCGGTATGAACTCACGCTTGAGGAGTTGTACCAGATTATCGGGGAACTAGAAGTGATACGACGGAAATTGCAGAAGCAGATAGAAACGATGACGCCCCAAAGTACGCCTCCACAGCGGTAAGTCATGGTCAATCTCGTTGGTGGACTGTATCCGGCACTGTATGACTGGATGGTGGAAGTTGCCATCCCCGTCATACCACCGGGTGTGTGTCTTACTAGCGATGTGGTGGTGCGGGAGTTGGTGACGAGTGACGCAGAGGTTTGCACCTATGTGGCTGTAGACGCATGGGTGTGGGCGCATACCCTTCCGAAAGAGGAAGAAACCACCACACTGGTGATGGCCTGTGAAATTGATGTGCGGGGGCAGGTCATCTATGAGACGCTGGAGTGCCGCGATTTCGTGACCAGTGAGGTGGGAGTGCGAGTGATAGACACCATGCAACCTTCATCTCCTCCCGTGATGTGTGCTGAGGTAGAGGTCTGGTACCTGATCACTGCACTTGATTGCACGGTATCAGGGACGGCCCCCGGAGCCAGTAGTGTGGTGGCCGAAGTCGAAGCCAAGACAGCGGTGGAAGCGGATGTGTCGTTCTGTTGCTCGGAGACGCCCTCATGGCACGCATAACGCTGAAACGTGGGAACGATCAGATCGTGACGCTCAAGGGGCTTCGCACCACGAGCAGTCCACCGGTCTACCTGAACGAAGCGGTCGTCAAAGGACAGTTGCGGGATAACAAGGAACAGCCTGTGCCGGGGTACCAAGACATTTCGCTGCCGTATGTTCCCGGCAGCGACGGGAATTACGAGTGGGTCATTGACTCGACTACGATGATGCTGCCCAAGGGCTCAGAATACACGATGGTGTTCACCGCCCGACAGGCAGAGTTGAATTACCGCGTGGTGCATCCCGTATCGGTGGTGGACTAATGGAGAAGAAAACCAAGAAGAAACGGTATGCGGACATCCTTCGATTGAAGAAAAAGAAGAAGCCCCCGGTGGGATTTCAAGAAGTCCCTATGGACATCGGCAAGATCAACGCTTCGTTCGAAAAGACGCAGGGGAAGTGATGTACGCCGTCCTGTTGAAGTACGACCCCGCGCAGCCGCGAGAGCCGAAAGGCACATCAACAGGTGGCCGATTCACATCGGTGGTCGGAGCGATGGCTTCGCTCAAGGCTAAGTACCCGGTAGTGGCCAAGAACTTTCCACGCTCCACCTACACCGAGATGGGGAGCATCGAGTCCCACACCACGGACGTGGGCCGTGAGTGGTTGACCCAACTCTCCTCCCACGACCTCCGGGGTATCTCCGACCGCTTCGGGAGTGACGTGGAACGGCTGATGACCGATGCCATCCTGCTCCACGATATCGGCAAGGCCGAAGCCTACGAACGGGGAGAGTCCCAACACCAGCACTCGATTCCCATCCTGCAGGACGTGCTCCAGCAGGAGGGCTTCTCTGACAAGGATATCACACTCGCCACCGAATTGCTAAACCACGACCTGATGGGAAATTTGGTCAGGAGCTTTGAGGACAAAGCTGCAGAGACGGCGGCGAAGCTGATAGAGAAGGCCCAGAAGGTCGGGATGAATGTGTCTGATTTCGTTACTCTGCAATTGGCCTTTTATCAGGCTGACGCTGCAGCGTATCCATACATCACCTCGTTCATGCAGCAGGAACCATCAGGCCGGTGGACGTTTGCCGGGAATAAGAAGCTCGCCGCACTGCAGGCTCTGATTCACAAACGAGACTATGTCCGAGAGCCTGCAGGCACGTCGGAAGGCGGGCAATTCGCCAAAGTCACGGGAATCGGAGGACTGGACCCTACGAAAAAGGAGACGTGGTATCGCAAGGGGGGTGACTGGAATACCTCACCAGAAGGGGATCGACCTTATGGTTGGAGCACTGGGGCCGGAGAAGGGTATGAGGTACCGCCCGTTCACCACAAAGTGCTCCGGATGAAGGATGCAGCGGTGTGGGGATATTCGCATTCTGGCAGCAGTATGATGACAGGCGAGTCCGCGAAGCAGATGGGCATCGAGGGGTATCGGGACATGGAACCCCAAAAAGGGGTGATTGCCGTTACGACCCGCATGTTGCAGGAAATTGCGAACGATTCGACAGGATCAGAAGAACCGTTGTATCATGCGTTTGAGAACGTCGAGAAAACCACGTTCAGACCGGGTGATACCATGGACTTGCCGTTGACGGCGGCAGCGGGCCAGCCCGAGACGACGTATGGGACGCGAGCAGAACACGAGAGCCAAGAGGGCGCTCCTACGGTGTTTGCTTTTCCCACTGGCACGAAGATGGTCGCTTACGGGATGTGGCCCACCAATCCCAAGCAGCGGGGCTACGAAGACGGCAACGCTAAAGAATTTGGACATGTGTATTCGGAAGCCATCGTGGCAGGCCGGTTTCGGGTGGAGAAGGTCGAGACGAAGTACTTTGGCTCCCAGCACAGCCGAAAACCGCTGCCTCCGGATGAGATTCCACAACTCTATGGACAGGTGGTGCATTTGACGCCCACTGGGTATTTCAACCCGGAGACTGGGAAGTGGGTGTCTCATGGCTAATCTGACGCTGGCTGTCGCCCAATCGCATGTGTAAGCCCCACACCAGACGGGGTTCTCGACCAAGCAGCATGCCGCGAAGCGGAAGAAGCGCAAGAAGCAGCGGCCTGTGCAATTAATTGCACAGAAATTTGCTAATGTGTTAAAATACGACCCAGCGCAGCCGCGTGATGCGGAGGGTCAATGGACACGGAGTGGATCCGGACCCACGCTCCCGAAGGTTGAGGGCATCCTCGATGCTATCGGTCGAGCCGATGGAGGATTCACCTACCACGCCGTCACAGGTGATCAGCCGAAGGTTGGCTTCGCGTTGTCGTTGCATCCCGACCGTGAAGCGATCATGGATGATTCCAAGGCCACGGTCGTGGCGTTGGCCAGCTACGCGGCGAAAAACTGGGATTTGCTGAAGGAAACGAACAATTACATGGGGGGTTGGCACAACCCAGAGGACGGCAAGGTCTATCTGGACGTGTCAACGGTCGTAGACAGTGCGGCGGAGGCAGAACGCCTGTGTCGTGAGGCCAATCAGATTGCGTATTTCGATCTGGTGAAGGGCCAGTCGATTAAAGTTGTCGGAGGACGACATGCCAAAGCCGCAAGAGAAACCAGTCTTGAATCTCACCGGACCATCGACAGGTCCGCCGACTATCGAGGACATCATCGCCCTCTCCAAGCGGTTGACGGGGAGGGATCCCACGCTGGAGGAAATCGAGCAGGCCAAGCAGATCCTCTCACAGCAGTCCTGAAGTTCGATCCCAATCAGCCCCGTGATGAACAAGGTCAGTGGAGCAAGACCACCGGTCGGACGTTCACCAGTGACGAGGGTTATGAGTGGCACGAGCAAGGGCTGGTCGCGGAGTGGGCCAAGAAGCTCCCCCACAAGGATGCTAAAGCCCTCGGTGGGTATGCAGGCTTCGGCTACCACGATGTTAATGATTTGCGACGAGGCACCTACAAGGTGCCCATCAAGGATCATTTTGTGCGAGCCGCTACGCCAGAGGAAATGCGACGGGTAGGCTGGGATCCGGAGAGGAATGAATGGGTGCCCAGCATCAAAGTGAAAGAGGGCGAGTACAAATCCGGTTATCCGGTCGATCCCCGCGATGCAATTACTCCTGAATACATTGCTCGTTTTGGGCATCCGATGGGGAAAAATCATGCGCGGGACTATGATCCAGAGGATCCGTATCATCGGGTAGACGACGGACGCATCATCGTCAACCAATATTACCGTCCGGTCGAAGGCGGGCCAACGATGATGTTTAGTATTCAGAAGCCGGGACCGGATCTGGAGCAGTTGCAACAAGTGCAGAAGGCCGCAGATGCATTGGACGATTTGATCGCCAATCGAGGGTACGAGTTGCCGGAAGCTATCGTAGTTGAACGTGGTGCGTATCTCCCCGGTATCTCCTACGAAGACCTGAAGGCCATGGAAGACTCGTGGCCGGATGAGAGTAAGACCATCTGGGAGGAGAAGGGGTTCACGTCCACGATGGTCGGAGAGGCCGGGGGACGAGCCAAGAGCTACCCGGCACTAGGGAAGTGGGAGAGCATCACAAATAGATTCGGGTCAGCTTCCGGAGTGTTGGCCAAGCATCAGGACGAGGTGGGATCAGCCGTGCGGTTCCACATCACGCTGCCGAAAGGCACCAAAGTGGCGGCAGTGGAGCCCGTACGACGGCTGAGCCACAAGTTTCCGCGTATTCTTGACCCATCCCCTCGCCCAGCGGATATTGAGGAGAAGTACTGGACCACCCCAGACTACACGGCCACCCCCACGGTGGACGATGAGGATCTGAAGGACAAGCATCGACGGACAGAGAGTGAGTTGTTGCTGGGCAGTGGAGGCAGGTTCCGGGTGACGAAAGTTCATCACGGGCAGAAATATTTGGTGAGCGACCCAACGCTGAAAGACGTGCCTATTGTCGAGGTATACTTGGAATACATCGGCGGCGGCAGTAGCCAAGGAGGTTGAATGGCCCTGAAATTTGTGGAAAAGGCAGAAAAACCGGAAGAAAAGCCGGAAAAACTACCGGAAGGTGGGGATCGGTTCCTTTGGACCGAGGTGCCGGAGTCGGCGGAGCGACCGAAGATCAAGAAGTCGGATTACGCATGGATTCTCAAGGGTGAAAAACCGCCTGCTTGACAAACGAATCTGGCCTGTGTTATCGTTTGTGGAGTAGCGACAGTGTGACCGGTGAGCAGTCAGCAGGACTTGACAAACCGCAGCGTCTGGTGCTACACTCGTTTTAGTTCAGGTTTGGCTCAATGGAGTGAGGCACACGACAATGCAATTCTTCTCATTCGGATACGGCAACGAAGGCACGGAATCTGTCGATGAACTCGGCGGCAAGGGTGCTGGCCTCCTGTGGTTGGCCAAGGAAGGCGTCCCGGTTCCTCCGGGGTTCGTCATCCCCACGTCGGTCTGGGCGGAGTACGACCAGAAGCCGAAGACCACGATGAAGGCGATTGCCAAGGCATTGCCCGCGTATCTCTACCGGCTGGAAGCGCACTTCGGCTACAAGCCGCTGCTGTCGGTTCGCAGTGGAGCCCGCGTGTCGTGTCCCGGTATGATGGATACGATTCTTAACGTGGGTCTGCAAGGCGACAATTGCCCGGAGTGGATCGAGCGTCTGGGTCCGGAGTGCTTTGCGGATTCGTTCCATCGGCTGGTGGTCATGTATGGCTCGGTCGTGAACGGTCTGCGGAAGGAGTCCTTCGGGACCACGCTGAAGGATGCGTTGGATGCGTATCAGGCGCAGACGGGGAATGATTTCCCCACGGCGGAAGCCCAGTTGCTGGGAGCCATCGAGGCGGTCTTCAAGTCGTGGGACAACGAGCGTGCGAACTTCTACCGCAAGGAGCACGGCTACGACCGGGCGTGGGGTACCGCAGTGACCGTGCAGGCGATGGTCTTCGGGAACCTGAACGCGCAGAGTGGATCGGGTGTGCTCTTCACCCGCAACCCGGACACGGGCGGCATGTCAGTGACCGGTGAATGGTTGCCGGAGGCACAGGGTGAGGACATCGTGGCGGGCATCCGCACGCCTCAGCCGCTGGAGACGATGAAGGCGTGGAACCCGGTGGTTCACGATGCCCTGCTCGATCAGGTCATCAAGCTGGAGAACCTGAAGCGTGAGATGCTGGACATCGAATTCACGATTCAGGACGGTTCGCTCTACCTCTTGCAGGTTCGCACGGGTAAGCGGAGCGCCACGGCGGCTCTGCGGATTGCGGTCGATATGGTCAAGCAGGGCCTCATCAATCCGAAGGAAGCGGTTCAGCGTGTCTCGGCCAAGCAGTTCGACTTGGCCCAGACGGCGTCCATTGACCCGAAGTTCACGAAGGAGCCCGCGTATCAGGGCATCGGAGCCTGCAGCGGTATTGTGACCGGCAAGCCGGTGTTCAGCAAGGAGGATGCAATCAATTGCAAGGAGCCCTGCATCCTCGTGACCAAGGAGACGACGCCCGATGACATCGCCGGGATGGCGGCAGCGGTCGGCATTCTCACGATGGAAGGTGGCCTCACGTGCCATGCCGCCGTTGTGGCCCGCAGCATGGACCGCGCCTGCGTCGTGGGCGTGGGTGCGAACCTTGAAGCGTTCAAGGATATCGAAGTCCTGAGTCTCGATGGAGCCACGGGCCGTATCTGGACCGAAAAGGTGGATATCATCCACGGGCAGACGAACGGCGTTATCCGCGACTTCAACGCGCTGGTGACTGATGCCCTTGGCATCGTGCCGGTCATCTTCTCCGCACCGGAGTATCCGATGAAGGAAGCCCTGCTCTACTTGGGCGACCAGATTCTGGATCCCATCAAGGCGGCGGAGACGGTGGTCAACGCTACGGCCAAGGTTGGCAAGCTGTATCTGGATCTGGTGCCTTCGATGGAAGAGGCCCGGTTCCTGAATCTCGTGACGGCGCACGACCACACGGCCAAGGTGCTGGACATCCTTCATGCGGTGTTTCCGGATGGTCACACAGGTCTGGTGCTGGTGGCGGATGCGAAGTACGCGACCAAGTTCCAGCGCATCGTGCCGGGAGCGGATCTGCGAAGCATCGTGATGTCCGGAGCGGAACTGATTCTCGACGGGATCGATACGACGGATGCGGCGGTGCAGCGTGTGTTGGCGTGGAAGCAGGCCGAAGGTTGCACGGTCGTCTCCATCGGCAAGTATCTCGCCGGTAGCAAGTCCATGATTTCAGTGTCGCAGGCACTGCAGGTTCTTGGGGAGGGTGCATAATGGCGCTCCGCATTGGCGTATCGGTCGGGAGTAGAATTGACGTGGGGGGCCACTTGTTGCAAGTGAAGGCACTGGTCCACCCCAACGTCGTGGTGGTCACGCTGGACCGGGGGGAAGAGATTGTCATCAGCGAGGCCAGAGCCGTGGAGATTCTTCCCGGCGTGAAGGTGCAGTCGGGGTCCGGAGGTAACCGGTTGGCGTTCCATGCGGCGAAGTCCATCCGGATTTCCCGCATCGGGGAGTCAACGGCCCCCAAGGGAGAATGACCGTGCAGATTACTGATAAAGTCCTGCGGGTGCTGCAGGCCGAGAAGATATCCGCTGACGAGTTGTATCAGATGCTGGATGAAGTGGCGTTCACGTCGCTTCGTGGATGCAACCGTCGCTACTTCCAGTGGCTCTTTCTCGTGAAGGACAACATGCTGCAGGACATGCAGCGAGTGGAATTGGTGGAAGTGGGCCGAGGTCCGCATCGCATGCTGGAGGAGCACGAGCCCTGCAACGGTGAGGGCTGCAGAACTTGTGGGTGGATCGGACAGGTGTCGCGGGCCATCGAGGATACGACCGAGCGGGCTATGCATGCCGCTCGTTGACAAATCACCGGCTGACGTGCTAGGATCAGGACCGGTAGCAAATCTCAAGGAGTGAGTCAGATGCTTGGAACGTTGAGAATTCCGCTGAACAGGCGGCAGTATTTCGTGATTACAGGCGGGCCGTTTCATGACTGTCCGAAGACCATGGCAGGAGTCAAGATGGCGCGAGAGATTCGGGCCGCATGCGCCGTGGATATCCCCACCGTGGACTTCAGCGTGCCGGATAAGGCCCTGCTCACCAGAGGGCTCGACAAGGCCCTGAACCTGATTCTGGACGGAGAGGCCGTCTACGTGGGCTGCATGGGCGGCAAGGGGCGTACAGGGCTCTTCATGGCGGTGCTGGCGAAAGCCTTCGGCATCAAGAATCCCGTGGAGTACGTCCGGAAGCACTACTACGCCCATGCCGTCGAGACGAAGGAGCAGTTCGCCTTCGTGGAGGCGTTCCCTATCACCCCCGAGGTGGAGCGGAAGGTCAAGTTGGCCAAGCGGTGGGCGTGGGTCCGGTTCTGGAAAACGAACCTGACCGACGTGGTTTGACAAACGGTTCAGACGGTGCTAGACTCTCTGTAGTCAAGTTTTCCTCCAAGGAGTGGGGTTCATGAAGTTTCTTCCGCGCAACACACTGGCGTATTTCAATGCGGCACCGCACACGCACCAGCACAACCTGTCGGAACTGCCGACAGCCGTGTTTGCCCAGTCCACGAAGGAATACAAG
>Ga0105104_10002520_pt1 | contig 13346 bp, 10 predicted proteins | sample PPLLaktember2015_3_FD_87034 | JGI IMG/M metagenome (GOLD analysis project Ga0105104, IMG submission 87034) | Freshwater sediment microbial communities from Prairie Pothole Lake near Jamestown, North Dakota, USA - PPLs Lake P7 Core (6) Depth... | ecosystem: Environmental > Aquatic > Freshwater >...
CGCGGCCTTCAGGCCGGCTCCCACGGTTCAACCCCGCAGGAGTCATTGGCCACGGCAGGAGCGTGACGGTTGTGGCGGACTCCACCGCCTTCGGACTTCCGGTACTTACCGGAGCGCTACGCGAATGTCAATGTCCGCCGTGCGACCGCCGATGGTGTTCCGACACCGAACAGACCTCTTCCCGCCTCGTGCAAGCTACACCGATCAGCAGGACAATGGGAATGGCAACTCCCCGCGAGTGGAGTGGAGGTTCTGTCATTGCTACGGCCAGCAAAGCGCAGAGCATTGGCGTTGTTTACAGCCCTGCTGGGTGTCGTGGTGTTCATCGGACTCGGCTTAGCGGTCGTCGTCCTGTCGCAGTCGTCCCTGGACATCCGGCCGACGGAGGGAGCCGCCATCGACCGCGAGTTCCACGGCGTCCGGCGGCGATTCCCGGCGACGCAGGCCTACATCACCGTAGACCGCAACGCACGCGTGGTCGCCACGGTCCATCACCACGTGGAACCGGCGACGCCGGGGAGAATCAAGATCGTGCGAGGAATCGCGTGGGATCCAGCGTCCGGACGGCGAGTGAGCGTCTCGACTCCCTATTGGGTGTTCCAGGCCACCCGATGGAAGGCCAAGGCACTTGGTGCCGTGGTCAAGCGCTTTGATCAGCAGCTGGGCCTTGACATCGAACTTCCAGACCTTGCGCCTCTCGGGCCCGGCCTCGTCCTCGACGAACGGTATCCCGATGGGCGCCGGGTGCTCGTGTGGACCGAATAGAGGGGGTCACGATGTACTGCCTGCTGTGAACAATCAGTGAACAATTTGGACCCGAACACCAGGTACAGGGCGGTCCAGCCCGAAGGTAACCCACTCAGGACCAACAAGATAGCATCAACCTGTTAACCGGAGGGTTGTCCTGCCCCTCAGCCGGTCTGCACCGCCACTGCGTGCGCTTCCTGGTCTTGATCAAGAAGCCGGATGGCACTCGCCGCAGCCGCCGGACTCAAGTGCATGTAGCGCTGCGTGGTTCCCAGATCGACGTGCCCGGCCAGTTCCTGGATCGCCCGGGCGGGGGCGCCGCGCATGGCCAGGTGGGAACAGAAGGTGTGACGGAGGACGTGCACTCCCGCTTGGGATGCGCGCCAGGACCGCTTCCTGCTTGAGTCGCTGTGCGCTTCACCCGGTTCGCCGGGACGACCGACCGCGTCCAAGCACACGCGCCTCTTGCCACAACGCCAGCCGCGCCCGTTCGTCCACCCACGCAAAACGCCCGCTGCCTGGCTGGGCCTCGGCAACCGGCCCCTGGCGTTCGAGGCCAGGTTGCAGCAGCCGCCAGATGTCGGAGGGCGCGGCCACGTCCCAGGCGACGATGCGGTCGATGGAAACGGGGTCGCTGCAGAGGGAGAGGGCGAGGAGAAGCGGCGGGGGCGGCGGAGGTGTGACCCGGGGTTGGTGCTCGGCCACGCAGGATCTTGTATCACAAGCCCCTGAGCCAGTGATCGAGAATGTGGCTTCGCCATCAGCGCACGAGTCTGAGGACCAGCCGGCCGGCACGATGCTAGCCATCGCCCGCATCGTAACGCATTCGCTATTTCTTCTCCCCGTCTCTGGCCGGGCTTCGGCGGCGAGGATTTCCGGCGCCGGTGGCGGGGCGGATGCGCCAGCATCTCTTGTTGAAACGCCACCAGCGTTGCGTGGACCTCGCGCAGTGGCGTCGTCACCGGAAGCTTGGAGACCTCGTCGGACAAGAGTTCGACGAGCCGCTTGCGACTCGCTGGATCCGGACACCGAGAGACCGCCACTCGCTCGCCCTGCCACGGCACCAGGTAGATCAGTTCGCCGTCGGCGCGGACGTACGGGCGGCCGGCCATGTGTTCTCGCATGTCCTTGACCAAGGCGTCGGCCAAGTTCAATGCACAACTCAGTGTCGGCTGGTTCGACGCGTGGAAGACAGTCTGAAACGGCAGCGGCACGGAACTGGCTTGATGTTGTTGGTTAGGCCAGAATGATGCACGCCACCTTCAGAAGCACCTCATGACCGGTCCAAGGGTGCTGGTCGTGGACGACCACGAAGATACCCTTCAACTCCTCGGCGCTTCGCTGTTCTTGGACGGCTTTCAAGTCACCCTGGCCAGGACCCCAGACCACGCGCTGGAACTCGCAGCGGCCCAGTTCGATGCTATTACCACGGATGTTGCGATGCCCGGCATGGACGGGTTCGAGTTCATCCGACGGGTGCGGGACCGCGGCCTCCACCACGGTCCGATCGTTGTCGTGACCGGGCAGGCGGTCGAGAGCATGCCGGCCGAATTCGCGGGGTTGGGTTGTTACCGCCTCTTGACGAAGCCGTGCGACCTGACCGAATTGGCGAGCACCATTCGCGCTCTCGTTGATACCTGCGGCCACGACTGTGAGCTGTGCAAGGGCTCCTTCGCCGCGACGGTAATCTCCCGGTCGCCGACTCACTGATGGGCACTTCTCGAGAGTTCAAGGCAACCGCACGTCACCGCGCTTGGCACCGGCCACCTACCCTTAGTGACTGGGCGGAGCAACTGTCCGGCTCGAGTTCCTAGTGGCCGCCGACATCATCGGCACCGTCACCATCTCAACGACACTCGGGCCACTTGGTTGCAGGCTGGCTGGTGGCGCCGGGAGGGAGGACGCCAGCGCCATTGCGAGCGCTTCCAATTCCCACTTGCCAAGCGGGTCGATGCACATGCCCGTGCGAGCCGTGGCGACCTTCCACGACTCTGCTAAGCCGGGCGCGACCCGAACGACCACCTCAGCTTGCGTGAGCCTCGGCGGTGGGGTAGATTTCGCCCCTGCACATGCCCTTTAGTACCGACTTCGTTCCGCCGATGCGCACCGCCAGTAGGAGGCTCTCGCGCTATCTGCTGGCACTCGGACTCGTCGCCGTCGCGACGCTTCTTCGCCTCGCTCTCGACCCACTGCTCGGCCACGAGATGCCCTTTGTCATGTACTTCGGGGCAGCGGTGGTGGCCGCTTGGTTCGGAGGACTGGAGGGCGGTCTTCTCGCCCTGCTGGCGTCGGCCGTCGCAGGCAACTACTTCTTGGCCCCTCCCCGGTTAGACTTGAGTCTCACCGCACGAGATGTGACCAAGATGGTCGTCTTTTGCGGAATCTCGCTGTTTCTGGTCCTCTTTACCGCAAGGTGGCGACGAGCCGAACAGGAACTTCGGCGTTTGCACGAACAATCGGCCGCGCACGCCAAAGAGTTGGAGGCTATTCTCGACGCGGTACCCGCCGCCGTCTTCGTCACTCGTGACGCGCAAGCGACACGGATGGAAGGGAACCGTCTTGCCGCTGAGTATTTGGCGGTGGAACCCGGCACGAACTTGTCGAAGACGGCACCGCCAGAGGAACGACCAGCCACGTTTCGCGCCTTGAAGGATGGAGTCGACATTCCGGGCGAGGAACTGCCGGTCCAGCGGGCCATCGCTCAAGGCGCCGAGGTTCGGGACTACGAGTTCGACTTGGCCTACTCGGACGGGCGAGTCCGCAGTCTGTTCGGGAATGCTGTACCCCTCAGAGACGAGCAAGGGCGCGTGCGTGGTGCGGTCGGTGCGTTTGTTGACATCACCGCTCAGAAGCAGATTCGCGAAACCATTCGACAGAGCGAAGAGCGGTTCCGCTCAGTTGTTGACGGCTCGCGGGATGTTGTTTATCGGCTGAACCTGGACACTCGCCAGTTTGAGTACGTCAGTCCTTCCGCCGAAACAGTCGTCGGGTATTCGGCCGAGGAACTGATTGCGTTAGGGCTTGACGGCGCTCTTGGCCTGATACACCAGGACGATGTCTCGGCGATGACAGCGGTTGCGGCTTCCTTGCCTAACACGGGCACCGGACAGGTGGAATACCGCCATCGGACCAAGGCGGGCGCGTATCGTTGGGTGTCCCATCAGATGTGGCTGGTGCGGGATGGCGCTGGCCGACCGGTGTATCGAGACGGCAATATCCGCGACGTGACGCCGCGGAAAGAGCTGGAACACGCCGTCCACAAGACGGTTCGTGAGCTTGAGGATCGGGTCAGGCAACTGAGTGAGTCCGAGAGCCGTTACCGCACGATGGGCGAGACGCTACCGTATGGAGTGTGGCTGACCGACCCCCAGGGGCGCGCACTCTACACCAGCCAGTCCTTCCTCGACTTACTGAACATGTCGATGGAGGAGATGCAGCAGTTCGGATGGACGCAGCGGCTCGTGCCCGAAGACGTTGAACCGATGCTGAACAAGTGGTTCCACTGCATTGAGACAGGCGACATGTGGGACCACGAGCACCGAATTCTCGACAGGAACGGCGAGATTCGGACCGTGCTGACTCGGGGATTGCCGGTCCGCGACGAGCACGGTGTGGTGACGAGTTGGGTCGGCGTGAACCTCGATATCACGGACCGGAAGCGGTTGGAAGAGCAGTTTCGCGAACAGGCGGAGGCGTTGGGACGCGCGAATCGCATGAAGGACGAGTTCCTGGCGACGCTATCCCACGAGTTGCGCACTCCGCTCAACGCCATCGTCGGGTGGTCGGACATGCTTCGGCGCGGGCGTTTGAACCCGAACGACACACAACGCGCCACGGACTCCATCTACCGGAACGCGCAGGCACAGACCGAGATGATTGCGGACGTGCTCGACGTGTCGCGGATCATTAGTGGGAAGGTTCAAATCGAACCGAGTCCCATGGACTTGCCTGCTCTGCTGCAAAACGCGATGGACTCACTACGAGCAGCGGCGAGCACGAAGAACGTGCAACTGCTCAGCGAGATCGCCAGTGTGCCGTATCCCGTGTCGGGCGACGCGACGCGAATGCAGCAGGTCTTTTGGAATCTGCTCTCAAACGCTGTGAAATTTACGCCCGCTGGTGGCACGGTTCGGGTCTCGCTGCACGTCGCTCATGGACAGGTTGAGGTGATGGTGTCCGACACGGGGATTGGGATTCCTCGCGAGTTTCTTCCGCACGTCTTTGAGCGATTTCGACAACGAGATAGTTCCAGCACTCGCACCCACGGAGGGTTGGGTCTCGGCCTGGCGATTGTGAAGCACTTGGTCGAACTTCACGGCGGTACGGTGACCGCTGAAAGCGCTGGCGAAGGGCAGGGCGCGACATTTACCGTCCGGCTACCCGCGGTGCCCTTTGAGGACCGACGCCGAGAGGAACACCGTGCGGTCCGCAACGTTCCGCCGGTCGAGACGTTTCCCGACGACGTACCGCCGCTGTGCGGCACCCGCGTCCTCGTGGTGGACGACCACTCAGATGCCAGAGACCTGTCGGCCTCCGTCTTACGAAACCACGGGGCGACGGTGGCGATTGCGGCGAGTGCGATGCAGGCTCTCGACCAGTTCGTCCTGTTCGACCCGCACGTCTTGCTGGTGGATCTGGCCATGCCCGAGATGGACGGGTTCGCGCTGCTGGAACGAATTCGGATGTCTGAAGGAGGGAAGGGCCAGCGCGTTCCCGCCATAGCCTTTACCGCGTACGCGCGCGAAGAGGATAGGCGACGGACGTTAGCGAACGGCTTTCAACTGCACATCGCCAAGCCGGTGGATGCGCACACCCTCGTGCGTGCCGTGGATAGCGTCCGGCCTCGGCCTCGCTAGGCCAGCGCTGCGACCCGGAGCCGTCACACGCCTATCGAGCCTCGAAGGCAGCGCAGAAGAATCCGACGTGGGTGAACAGCGACGCCGCGACGTGACCGCCGTTCCCGACGGCACGCATGGGGGTGTCAGCAATAACGGGACGGGCAACCCCTTTCCTGTCTGTTTCTGTCCGCGCGACCATGCACACCCCTTCGTCACGCGGCGTATCTTTCACGGCCTGCGACCACCATCGGCAATCTCGACAGGACGCCATGGGACTTCCCCCGCAAGAGCTGTGTGGATTCAGCCTCCCATTCTACGCCTCCTGTGCGGGGAGTACCGGAATCGTTCGCCCAGAATCGTTCGCCCGCCTCGACCGTGGCCATCAGCCTCGGCGTCAGGTGACTGAAGTCGTCCTCTGTTTCGCAAGCGGCGGCAACGTTGAGCGCAAGCGAAGCCCGCGCCTGACCGCAACCCTATAGCGGTTGGCTATCCTGCAGTTCTTGCGGATGGGCCTTATGCGGCGTGCGCTCTTGCGCCTGCCGAGTTGCAGGCGTGGTGAAACGGAGGCTGGGTGCGACGTGCGACGGCTAGCGCGGTCCTCGCTTGGCGGCCCATTACTTCTTCATCCAGTGGCTCGCGGCCTTGCGCTGCTCCTTCGCATGCTGGAGCGTCCCCGACGCTTCGCAGGCCGCGTTGCCTGCTGGGGTGTTGCTGCGGCTGGTTTACGTTCGGGTCGGCGCAAATGTGGAAACGCGCGAGGAGGGCATCCATCTCCGCGGCAAGTTCGGCGAGCCGAGCCGCGGCGCCGAGCAGAGCGGGGGCGTGGAGATCGATCTCTTTGGGAGCCAAGACGTCACCTCCGAGCAGGGAACGTCAGCATTTCACGCCCGTGCATGAGGGCCGGCGCAGTGGAACGCACGCCAGCGTAGCCTTTTGACATCAAGCGATCCGAACGGCCGCAGGAGCGAACTGGTTAACAAAGTGCGATATCGAGCGACCAAGGCAAGGACACCCACGGTGATTGCGCAGGCCGACAAACGGGTCGCCATTTTCGAGCGCCTGAGCCTCCGCGCCGAGTTTCGGCGACGCTCGGGCCACGGTTGTCCGCCGTCCTGCGGTCCAACCCACCTGGCTTCCCAACCGAGGCGCTCACTCGGAGCAGCAGACCAACAGAGCTCCAGCATTTCGCTCAGCATTCTGTGCGCTCCCCGCGTTGGTTGCTCACAAGAGTCGAGCCAGAAGCGCGGTTTGACATGAGAACGGCCGGCACGCATCGCGCAGGAAGGGACAAGATGTTCCACCGATCGGCTCGAATCGACGTCGTCCAGGACGATGCGGGCTGGCACGTCCGGCTCGAGGGCCAAGTGATTCTGACCTGCGCGTCGGAAGATGAGGCTACCGGTCAGGCGGCGAAGGTGATGCGCAGCGTCCGCGCGGAAGAGGAGCGCGGCGAACTCCGGGAAAGCCGCCACTAAAGAGCCAGGCACCGGCTGTCTGGCTGCCGTGGCCGCGCAGCACAACACAGACCGACCATTTCTCGCGAAGCGCAAGCGGATTCTGTTTCATGAGCTTGAGCGCCGAGTCTTCTGGTCTGTATGCTGTAGTCTTCCTCCAAAGAGCGCCAACGGGCTGCAGTCCACGACTTTCGCCGAACTCGACTGCCTTCGGAGCCACTATGCGAGTCGGACGCTCGGAGTTCATCGGACATGGATCGATGACCGCGGGCTTGGTCGTGGGTCTGCTCCTCATCGTCGGGGCCGGTGTCGCCTCGGTTTTCAGTCTCTATGCGCGCGGCCAAGCCGGCGCTTGGGTCAGCCATACCCTGCTGGTCAGGCAACTGCTCACTGCTGTCCACACGCGGATGCACGAGGCAGAAGCCGCACAGCGCGGCTACATCATCACGGGCGATGACGACTACCTCCACGCGTTCAACGAAGCGCAGCAGCAGATCGGGCCCGACCTGGAGCGCCTCGAACGCCTGACGGCTGCCAAGCCTCAGCAGCAGGACCGTCTCAAGCTGGTCAGATCGCTGGCGCGATCGAGACTCGAGCGACTTAACGACGGTGTCGAGCGCCACAGGACAGGCGGTTTCGAAGCGGCCGCGCTGATTGTCCGCACTGGGCGGGGCAAAGCAGTCATGGAGCGGATCCGTGCCGCGCTCGCCGAGCTCGACCAGGAGGAGTCCCGGCTGCAGGCCGAGCGCGAAGCGGTGGCGCGGCAGCGGGAGCGGTGGCTCGTCGCGTCGACCGTCGGGGGAAGTGGCCTGGGCGTGGTGCTGGTCGTCCTGACGTCGGTGCATGCGTGGCGCAGCAGGCGCGCGACAGCCGCTGCCTACGAGCAGCTGCGAACGAGCGAACTGCAGCTGCGCGAGTCAGAGATCCGCTACCGCACGCTGTTCGAGTCAATCGACGAGGGCTTCTGCATCATCCAGATGATCTTCGACGAGCACGACAAACCGAGCGACTATCGCTTCCTGGAGATCAGCCCGTCATTCGAGAGGCAAACGGGTCTTGTGGATGCCCGCGGCAAGACGATGCGCGAGTTGGCCCCACGGCATGAAGAGCACTGGTTCGAGACCTACGGCGCCATCGCCCTGACAGGCCAGCCGGCCCGGTTCCAGAATCGAGCCGAGCAGTTGGGCCGCTGGTACGACGTGTACGCCTTTCGTTTTGGCCGACCGGAAGACCGGCAGGTTGCCGTCCTCTTCAACGACATCACCGAGCGCAAACGGACCGAGGAGTCGCTCGAGGCCGCCAACCGGGAGTTGAACGACTTCGCGACCGTCGTCTCCCACGACCTCAAGTCCCCGCTGCGCGCCGTCTCGACGCTGGCCAGGTGGATGCAGAGCGACTACGCCGACAAGCTCGATGGCGAGGCCCGCGAGAACCTGGCCGAGATGGTCAGGCGGGTCGGCCGCATGGACCGGATGATCGACGAACTTCTGGCCTACTCGCGCCTCGGGCGCGTCGAGGAGAAACGCCAGACCGTTGCGCTCGATCACCTAGTGGCCGAGGTGGTGCACGACCTTGCCCTTTCTACTCGGGTGCATGTCCGTATCGCCCCCAGCCTGCCGGTTGTTTGCGGCGAACCCGTGCGGCTGCGGCAACTCTTCCAAAACCTGATCGGCAATGCCGTCAAGCACGCCGACAAGCCGGAGATTGAGGTCTGCATCGAGTGGGCGGATGCAGGTTCGTTCTGGCAGTTCAGCGTCGCCGACAACGGGCCGGGCATCGACGAGAGGCACTTCCAGCGGATCTTCAAGGTCTTCCAGACCCTGGCCCCGAAGGACGCAACCGACTCTACGGGCGTTGGACTGGCATTAGTGAAGCGGATCACGGAGCGCGCCGGGGGACGCGTGTGGGTCGAGTCGCGCCCGGGCCCCGGGAGTACGTTCTACTTCACCTGGCCGAAGGCGGACGCGGCGGAACTCGTGGCCACGTCATCGGGCCTGGAGGCAATGGACGGAGAACAGCCGTGAACGCAGGCAAACCGGTCCTCCTGGTGGAAGACGACGAGCTGGACGTCAAGACCGTCCGCAGGGCCTTCAAGGAACTGCACGTGACGAACCCGCTGGCCCGCGCGCTCCACGGGGAGGAGGCGCTGGCCTGGCTGCGGCATGAGGCCAACGGGCCGCCCGCCCTCATCCTGCTGGACCTCAGTCTCCCAGTGATGAACGGCATCGAGTTCCTTCAGGCCGTCAAGCAGGACGAACGGCTGCGGCGCATTCCGGTGGTGGTACTGACCACCAGCCGGCTGGAGGCGGACAAGCTGACCAGCTTCGATCTCTCCGCAGCGGGCTATCTGGTGAAACCGGTGGACTACGGGCAGTTCGTCGAGGTGATTCGCACGCTCGATATGTACTGGACGTTGAGCGAGACGCCATGAACAAGGCCAGGGTGCTGTACGTCGAAGACGACGATCTGGAGCGGCGCGCGTTTTTGCGGCGGGTTCGCGACGAGCGGCTGCCATGGCAGGTCACGCACGCCGCAACGCTCGCCGCCGCCCGCGCTCAACTGGCCGCGGCCTGCTTCGACGTGATCGTTGCGGACAATCACCTGCCGGACGGTGAATCGACCGAGTTGTTCGGCGAAACGGATGTTCCGTTCGTCCTGGTCACCGGCACGCTCGAGGACCAGCTGGCTCTCCGCACACTGGAGCGCGGGGCCGACGACTACCTGGTGAAGGACGTGCATCAGCGCCACCTGGACGCGCTGCCGTCGGCCGTGGAGAAGACGTTACACCGTAAGGCCTTCCACGAACGTGAACAGCAGCTCACGCGGGAGCTGCGCGAGGGCGCGCGGCGGCTGCGCGCGGTGGTCGAGAATGCGGCCAGCGGCATCCTGCAGACCGATCACGAGGGTCGCTTCGTCGCCGCCAACGAACGAATCTGCCAGATGCTTGGCTACGGGCGCGAAGAACTCGTCGGGATGACCGCGCACGACCTCACGCACCCGGATGACCGCGCGCGGAGCGACGCCCTGGACGCGCAGCTGCACGACGGCCGTCTGCCGGTGCTCCAGTACGAGAAGCGCTATCTGAGGAGGGACGGATCGCCGCTCTGGGTCCTGGTCGCCGCATCCGCCGTTCGCGATGAGGCGGGTCGCTATCTGTACTCCGTTGAAACGGTTGTCGATATCAGCGCCCGCAAGGCGGCGGAGGCCGAGGTGCGGCTGCAGGCCGCGGCGTTGGAGGCCGCTCCGAGCGCGGTGTCCCTCAGCAAGACGGACGACGAGGGCACGATTGTGTGGGTCAATCCTGCCTTTACCCGGCTGACGGGCTACCCGCCCGACGAGGTGATTGGTCGCAGCCACAACATATTGAGTTCAGGCCAGCAGTCGGATGAGTTCTATCGCCAGCTCTGGGAGACGATCGCCCAGGGCAAAGTCTGGCATGGTGAGCTGGTCAACCGGCGTAAGGACGGCAGCCTGTACAAGGAAGAGATGGGCGTTACCCCGCTGAGAGACGAAGCCGGGAACGTCACCCATTACGTGGCCATCAAGCAGGACATCACGGCGCGGAAGCAGGCCGAGGCCGCCCTGCGGGAGAGCGAAGCGCGCTTCCGCCTGCTCGCCGATGCGGCTCCGCTGATGATCTGGCAGTGCCGGCCCGACCGAAGCTGTGACTACTTCAACCGTGCCTGGCTCGAATTCACCGGTCGTTCCATGCAGCAGGAGTCGGGCAGCGGTTGGGCCGAGGGTGTGCACCCGGCCGACGCCGAGAGGTGCCTGGCAGCGTTCACAGCAGCGACCGAACGGCGGGAACCGTTCGAGGTGGAATACCGGCTGCGTCACCGCTCGGGCGAGTACCGCTGGATCTTGGACCGGGCGCGGGCGCGCTTCGACGCGGACGGGGAGTTCCAGGGGTACATCGGCGCGTGCCTCGACATCGACGACCGGAAACGCGCCGAGGAAGAACTGGCGGCGGCGAAGAGGTCGGCCGAGCAAGCCAAGGCCGCGGCAGAAGAGGCTTCGCGCGCGAAGGACCACTTCCTCGCCGTCCTCAGTCACGAACTGCGAACACCGCTCACGCCGGTACTGACCTCCCTGGCGATGCTCGAGAACGAGGGCGGCCAGACCGACGTCGTTCGTGATCGCCTGGACATGATCCGCCGGAACGTGGAACTCGAGGCGCGCCTGATCGATGACTTGCTGGACGTGACGCGGATTGCGCGTGGGAAGGTCGAGCTCGACCGGAGGCCAACCCGACTCATCGACATCATTCGTCGTGCCGTGGAGGTCGTCCAGCCAGACATCGATGCCCGAAGGCTGCACTTCGGGATTGACTCGAAAGACGACTCGCACGTGGTCGACGCGGATGCCGCCCGGCTGCAGCAGGTCTTGTGGAACCTCCTCCGAAACGCCGTCAAGTTCACGCCCGGGGGCGGTTGCGTGGGCATTGAATGCCGGGGCGACGACGGGCACGTGGTCATCGACGTCAAGGACAGCGGAGAAGGGATTGAGCGCGAGTCCCTCCCGTTCATCTTCAACGCCTTCGAACAGGCGGCGCGGTCGGGAAGGCGCCAGTTCGGGGGGTTGGGCCTGGGATTGACCATCAGCAAAGCCCTGGTGGAGATGCACGGCGGCAGCATCGAGGCGTTCAGCGAAGGCAGGGGCCGCGGGGCGACCTTCCGCGTGCGGCTACCGCTCGTGGAAGCCGAACCTCGTGTCGACGACCCTGCGGGTCCGCGGCTGGCACTGCGAACGCTGCGCATCCTCTTCGTCGAAGACCACGGCGACACGGCCGAGATGCTGACTCTGTCCTTGACGGGCGATGGCCATGAGGTGGAACAGGTGGGCGACGTGGCGACGGCGCTCGAGGCGGCCGGCAAACGCCCGTTCGATCTTCTCATCAGCGACCTGGGCCTGCCCGATGCCAGCGGACTGGTACTCATGCGGGAGCTTCGGCGACGAGGTCTCTCGTTCCCCGGCATCGCGCTCAGCGGGTATGGACAGGAGGAAGACATCCGTCAGAGTCGCGAGGCCGGCTTTGTCGCCCACCTGGTGAAACCAGCCAGCCCTGCCAAGCTGGCCGCCGTCATTGCTCGAGTGACTGGGAAGGGTGGAACCGAGAGCGGACCGTCGATGTCCTAGCACGCCGCGGGGATCGGCGGGTTCCCGGAGCTCCCCAGACCCTTGACGATTCCAGGCCAAGCCTCTTGCGTCACGTCAAGCGGGTCGGCACGGACCGGCCTGCCGAGTCAACGCGCGACGTCGATCTTCCGCGTGTTTCGGTTACCGACACAGCGTCTCGCCCTTGCTCGATCCCCGAGGCTCGCAGTAGACTGCGCCGTCCAGGCCCATTCATGGCTCTCCACCTGCCAGGATGACGGGTCAACCAACCGCCACCGTGGAGCCCAATCGTGCGCCTGGCCCGGAGCGGGCGAGGGGACTCGGCCTTTCGAGAAAGGCCGGTCTTCGCTGACTCACAAGTAGGATGCCGATGGCATACGCACCTCACCTGCACGAGCGCGGCCTCCGACCGGTTGGCCCGACGGCTGCCGCCGTGCCCGGCGCCTTCGCTGTTACCGCATGGGGCGTCCGCATCGCCAGCGCAATCGCCATTCTCGTGGGCGGCTTCTGGCTCGCGGCGTGGCTGGGCGGACACGCGGCCCGTTGGTCGGCCGCGGGCCACCTCATTCCGAAGGCCAACATGGCCGTCGGCCAACTGCTGGCCGCCGTCGCGCTGTTGCTGCTATGGCGTGGAGCGGTGGTTGTCCACTCAACGAAGCCCGAGGACTCGTCCAGCGGCGGTCATCATCCGCGGTTGCAGCTGCGTCAGGCGGGAACGTTGCTCGCGTTGATCGCGCTGATGATCGGGGCGCTGACGCTCAGCGAACACCTGTTGCAGTACGATTTGGGCATCGATCAACTGCTGGCCACGGAGGCGCCGGGCGCAGCGGCCACAGCCAGCCCCAATCGGATAGGGCCGCCCGGCTCGGCATGCCTTGTTCTGCTGGGAGTCGGTTTGCTTGCCCTGGGGTGGGGACGGCGTGCGGCGGTGCCATATCTCGGGCTGGCCGTTTGCCTGATCAACCTGGTGCCAGCGGTGGGCTTCCTCTACGGCGTCGGCGGGTTCTTCAGCCAGGCGCGGATCACGGGCATCGCCTGGCCAACGGTGCTGGCGCTGTCGGCGCTCGGCCTCGGGCTGGTGGTGGCGCAACCCGACCAGGGTCCGGTGGCCTTACTGCTGCGCCAGGACGCGGGCGGGACGCTGCTGCGAAGAATGCTGCCGGCGGCGATTCTGGTTCCGCTGGTTCTGGGC
>Ga0105104_10002521_pt1 | contig 13343 bp, 11 predicted proteins | sample PPLLaktember2015_3_FD_87034 | JGI IMG/M metagenome (GOLD analysis project Ga0105104, IMG submission 87034) | Freshwater sediment microbial communities from Prairie Pothole Lake near Jamestown, North Dakota, USA - PPLs Lake P7 Core (6) Depth... | ecosystem: Environmental > Aquatic > Freshwater >...
TCGCCAGAGCAAAATTCTTTAATGCATCGATAAAACGCATAGTCGATCCTGATGTCTGCAATGCTCTGTCATAACAATCAATCGAATCGTATGAATTCTGAACGATCGATTTTGTAAGTGAATTGCCGAATTGTTCGATCAAGTACCAAGAAAAGAGCGCGGCGCGGGAATAATCCCGCAGTGCATCGCCGGTAATGTTCCAGGAGAGAAAGTCCACATTCGTATTAGAATAGTAGAGAGACGGGCTCTCAAGCTTGAATCCGCACAGCTTGCTGGCCGCCTCGGACATACCTTCATCGATAAATGTCAGTTTATCAATGTTGTTTATGTTGCTGTAGTTCCAGAAGATCATATGCTGAAATTCATGTGCTGTAGTCGAAGAAGCGGAGGTGATCCCGTTTGGTGTTTTCAGATTTGCCGGATTTGCATCGATATAATAAATCTCGGCTTCATTGGAATGTGAATCTGCTCCGATTTGATGTATGACGGCTTCGGGGTATTCATTCTGCGCATAAAAATATCCGGCGATGTATCCGCCCGTACCTTTAAAGTTGTCTTTAATATCCAGAATAAGAATGATAATTTTCGGATCGTTGTCTATGTCGGGCGGATTGCCGAAATACATCGTATCCAGTTGAAAGATACCTCTGGATGAATCGGCAGGGGTTTTTAATTCAAAAGCAGTTCGAATGGAATCTACAGCCGCCTGGTTGACGCTCCCGTTTATCCATAATGAGTCCTCGACAAAAATGTAACAGTTATTCCCCACGGCCCGGCAAGTCGATGGAGTTTGATACTCTTTATAATAGTCTGGATCTGACTCGTCGAGGTTGGTTGCCCACCAGTTACGTGTTTGACCGGCTGTAAAATTCCATATTGAAGTTTTCATCAATTTTTGAGCTGTCAATTCACCGGCATGCGCTTTAATATATGACTTGAGGAGCGGTTCGGTTTTCCGCCATTTTTCTCGCAGTAAATGGGAACCTGATATTGGAAAACTTTTTGAAACGGAATCCGGCCTTTTCGGTTGATCATCGGTTATCGAACCCGGCATCTGCTGTGCCGCTCTGGTGCAGAATAATACGAGAGTAATGAGAAAAATATAAAATAAAATTTTCATGAAATTATAACCCTGCGGATTATGGAGCTGTGGAGAACGAAGAAACATTTATTTCTGTTCCCATCGGACTGGATTTTATCATGCCGACAATTTTGACACGTTTGCCTTGCAGCTGCCAGAGCTGGGATTTTAAAGAAGAATCGGCTTTCACATAGAATACCGTGTCTGAAGAAATATAAAATGCTAATTTCGTAAATGGTTCGTTTCCGGCAACGTACAGTATTCCGGTTACAGTGTCGTTCCTCGTCGGCGCGATATTAAACAATGCCTGTGAAAATATTGTGTCTTTTTCTGTTGTTTCCTTTTGGGCTGCCTGTAATACCTGTTTTTCCCCGGCATCGTTTTGTAAGCTGTCAATTTCTTTTTTACTTGAAGAGCAAGAAATATTGAGCGTTCCTAATAATATTATTATGAAAAAGAAACTAAGTGCTTTCATATAACGATTTTTTCCCGAATTATTGCTGTACGTATTTTCATTCTATAAAGATTTTGCTGTAAAAACCAGCGTAACTTTATTTACAGCTTTACCCCGGTTCAATCTTAAATTATTACAATGATTCGGAGTCATTATTATGAGAGAAACCTTGGAATAATTAAACACGAAAGCCCTTTTGCATCTCGGCAATAGGGCTTTCTTTGGAGGATTTTGCGGGTGCTATTTGATAAATACCAGTTTCCTGGTTTGAGTAAATGTACCCGAAGTGATGCGATAAAGATAGACGCCGCTTGGCAGGCCGGATGCATTAAACTTTACTTCATGCATTCCGGTTTCCTTGAATCCGTTTACAAGCGTAATTACTTCCCTTCCGATTATATCGTAAACCTTTAAAGTCACAAGTCCCTTGGACGGCATTTGAAATCTGATAGTGGTAGATGGATTAAATGGATTAGGAAAATTTTGCTCCAGTGTAAAAGAGGCAGGAGTCAATTCGGTGTTCTGTTTTACTCCCGTTGTATAAGAGCTCACGTATGCCCGGATAAGATATGTATAAACTGAATCGCCGGCAGCATTAGAAGAAAAATAATACCAATTGGGCCCGGCAGATGATGTTGTAGAATACGTAAGGCTGGTTATCTCATCCGGGATAGGAGATTCCGTAACCATAACGCGAGGTTCCGTTGTATGATCGCCTTCATCAATAAAAGCAACGGCAAACGCATTGCTTGCATCAATATTATTAGCTCTTAAGTCGATGGTACCCCAATTGGGCCACGGCACGGGATAGGGAACACCTGGAGTTAGAGCAACCGCTGCAGTTACCGGCGCGGCAAGCGGTGTGCCCAGCGGTGAGGGTCGCGCATTTCCGGTGTAAGTCCAAATTCCGCCTGTCATCGTTCCGGCTCTTTGAAGGGCTACTCGCACCGAATCTAGTCTCCCTCCGGGAACACCGGAAAACCATACGCATACCGTATCACCCGCCGCTTCAATCAGGTAATCGTTAGGTTCAGTTAAATCATATTTTAATTCCAATACAGTACCGACATAACCGGAAGCAGAATAGGTAAAGATCGTTTCTGTATTTGTCGGATTTATTACAGCTAGTGTGGCAGTTGAATAGTTGGTCCCGAAATCGGTTAATGAATATGTCGAACCAACCGTAACATTATCTGCACGAGTGCCGGAAGTACCGGCGGCAATTGCCATTACTTCCAGTGAACCGCTTCCGTTCACATTTACAGACAATGACTGTCCGCCGGAAAACTCCACATAGCGTGTCCCGTATGGCTTGACGGTGTCTGCTATCATTGAAACATTAGGTGAATAGTAGGTAATAGCAGTCGGCTTTATAGGGATTGAAACGGTAAATCCGTATTTCGGATCGATATTCTTATCATTTATAACTGATGCAAGAGTAAAATTTTTTATCATATCTTCAAAACGCAGGGTGGATCCGAGGTTTTGAAAAGCGTCGTTATAACCGTCAATACCAACGAGAGGGCTGTGCACAATTTGTTTTGTCAGCGAACTTCCAAATTGCTCAATTAAGTACCATGAAAAAAGTGCTGCACGGGAATAATCCTGCAGTACATTACCGGATATATCCCAGCTGAGAAAATTTACGTTCGTATTGGCATAATATAGAGAGGGGCTTCTCATATCGTATCCGCACAGCATGCTGGCCGATTCAGACATACCTTCATTGATAAATGCTATTTCTTTGTCGTCGTAATTCCAATGGATCATATGCTGGAATTCATGTGCTGTGGTTGATGCGGCGCTGTTGATCCCGGAAGAGGTTTTTAACTTTGCCGGGTTTGCATCGACATAATAAATTTCTGCATTGTTTGAATGACGGCTTGATCCGAGCACTGCCTGTACGTCTGCATCGGAATATTCGTTTATTTTATAGAAATATCCGGCGATATATCCGCCGGTACCCGCGAAACCGTCCTTAATATCCAGAATGAGAATGATAATTCTTGGATCCGTATCCGCATCCGGCGGATCGCCGAAATACATCGTATCCAGCTGGAAGATGCCATTGGATGGGTCGGCAGGTGTTCTTATCTCAAATGCGGTGAGTATGGACTCCACCGCAGCCTGATCGACAGCTGCATTTGCCCATAACAAATCTTCCACAAATATGTAACAATTGTTTCCTACAGCACGGCAGTGTGATGCAACTTGGTACTCTGTATTATTATCCGGATCGGATGGATTCTGATTTGTTGCCCACCAATTGTGTGCCTGCCCAGCCGTAAAACTCCATGCTGAAGTTTTCTTTAGATTTTGAACAGCACCTTTGTCGGCGCGTGTTTTTATATATGCCTTAAGCTGCGGTTCAGTTTTCTGCCACTCCTGATCCAGCAGGTGAGAACCGGGTATCGGATAGAATTTTAAGTCAGATTCCGATTGTTTCAGTTTGTTATTGATAATCGAACCAGGTACCGGCTGTGCCGTGACAGTATAAAATAATGCGAGAGAAATTAGATAAGTCGTAATTAATATTTTCATATAGCGATGTCCTTTTTGATCTATTGGATTGTGCGAAATGATGAAACATACATTATTATTCCCATCGGGCTGGAATTTTTCGTACCGATCACGCCGAGACGCCTGCCCTGCAAATGCCAGAGTTCGGATTTCAAGGAGGAATCGGCTTCTATAAGATAATTCATATCCGGGGCCACGGAAAGCATAAGAGTTGTAAACGGCTCGTTCCCGATAACGTAAAGTGTGCCGGTTACAGTATCGTTCATGGCTGAAGCTATGTACGGCAGTGCTGTTGAAGGCATTGAATCTATGGCTGCCGTTTTCTTTTCTGCCGCCGGCAATACAAGTGTGTTCGCGGTATTGGTTTGTTCCCGATGAATTTCTTTTTTACTCGAAGAACAGGAAATATTGAGAATTCCCCAAAAAACCATTGCAAAGAAAACGTAAAAACCTTTCATAGTCTACCGAAATTTTTAGGATACGACTGCGTTAGTTTGGAGTTAAGTTCCGGTTTAATAAGCATTACGAAAAATTTCTGAAAATATAGGAAATAATTACTGTTAAGATGGTAATTAATTATTACAGTCATGTCTTCGTTTTCTGAATGCGCATGCTCTATCTTATCCGATGATTGCTGATATTCCCGTTTATTATAAAACAGGGTCTTTATTACATTGGTTCCATTCGCTATCATATAAACACGTGTGCGAATGCTGATGCAGATCGAAGACGAGAAGTGAAATCGAAACTGTCATAAAAGAAGGCCGATAGATAACCGTTGTTTTGTGTGTGTTATTGAAGTTTTCAGCTGAACACCTCTGTTAAGTATATTCCACGGAGTTTTCAAAAAAATGGCAGCTGAAATTATTCCTTATTTTTTACGGTATGTCTCTTTCTGTTCTTGTTCAAAGTAAAAAAATCAGCTATCTTGTTGCAATCCAATAACTAATTCGATTGATCTTACATGGCTACATATAAAGAATCCGGCGTTGATATTGAGGCAGGCGAAAGCCTTGTCAGCCGTATCAAAAAACCTATTCGTTCAACATTTAACAAAAACGTCCTTGCCGATATCGGTATGTTCGGCGGATTCTACCGCGCTGATTTTAAGGGTATTAAAAAACCGATTCTCGTTTCGAGCGTTGATGGAGTAGGCACGAAATTGAAAATTGCGATTGCAATGAACCGTCACGATACCGTCGGACAGGACCTGGTGAATCATTGTGTAAATGATATCCTTGTGTGCGGAGCGAAACCGTTATTTTTCCTGGATTACTATGCCGCGGGAAAGCTCTCGCCGGCCGTTGCGGAGCGGGTCATTCTTGGATTTGTAAAAGCATGCAAAGAAAATGAATGCGCGCTTATCGGAGGCGAGACGGCTGAAATGCCCGGAATGTATGAAGCTAACGATTACGACATTGCCGGCACTATTGTCGGTGTCGTCGATGAAACCAAAGTATTGAACGGAAAAAAAGTATCAAAAGGCGATGTTCTTATCGGTTTACCGTCGGCCGGACTGCATACAAACGGATATTCACTTGCCAGGCAGGCTTTGCTGAATAAGTTTACATTGCACACCTACGTTGATGAACTGAATAAAACAGTCGGTGATGCGCTGCTTACTGTTCATCGGTCCTACTATCCGTCTATTTATCCTCTGCTTCAGCAGTCTATTGGGCGAAACATTCATGGACTTTCCCATATTACCGGCGGCGGTATCGAAGGCAACACGATGCGTGTAGTCCCGAAAAAATTAAGATTAAATGTGGATTGGGATTCATGGGATCGCCCGGCTATTTTCGATCTTATTCAACGTTCCGGCGATGTTCCTGAAAAGGATATGCGACGCACTTTCAATCTCGGGGTAGGTTTAATTCTGATAGTCGACCGTAAAAGTGCAGATAAAACCATATCCGCACTGGAAATGAAGAACGAGAAACCATTTATCATGGGTGAAGTTATATATAATGGATGTTAAAAAAATCCGAGGGTGAAATTTATGGATTCCAATCTTTCAGAGAGTTCTTCCGTCATCCAGGTCATTCAGCTGATTCTTGCACCCGGTGTTATGATCAGCGCCTGCGGCCTTCTGCTGCTCGGTATCAGCAATAAATTTACAAGCGTTCTCAATCGTATACGTGCATTAACGGAAGAAAAGCGCAGGCTGATAATTAACACATCGCAGCGGGAATTTTCTCCAATGGAACGCCATCGAATGGAAAGCGTCGCACGACAGGTGGCCGATCTTCTCAGCCGCGCCCGATTGATCCGAAACTCTGTGTTCTGTTATCTTCTTGCAATCGGACTTTTCGTCGCAACATCGCTGTGTATAGGAATAGATTATTTCGTATTGGTTCCGCAGCTTCGATATATGATCCTCGGCGCATTTCTTTTAGGAATGATCTTCGTGTTTATAGGCGTCGGTTTCGGGGTACTCGATACGTTTAAAGGTTACAGGATTGTTAAGTTCGAGGTGCAGGTAGACGAGTAAATGAAATTTGCCATTCCGGATGAAACATCTCAAATGCAAACACAGAGTTCATTAAGAATAGCTTTTCTTTCGACACTTTTTACCCCTTTTATTCAAGATGATTTAGAAACTTTAAAGAAATTCTTCAGAATAAAAGTTCAGATCGGTTCCGGCGTTTCTCACATTTTTAAAATCGTTTTTCTTTGCTTCAAATCGGATATCGCTTTTTGCTGGTTTGCCTCTACATACTCATCTGTTGCGGTTGCATTGATGCAAATTCTAGGCAAAAGTTCTGTAATTGTTATAGGCGGTGTAGATGTTGCCAAAGATGAAAGTCTGAATTACGGCATCTGGCTTGTTCCCTGGAAAGCTGCGCTGGTAAGATATGCGATTAGACATGCAAATAAAATATTGGCTGTAGATAAAAGTCTTGCAGAAAAAGCCCGCCTTCTTGCGCGGTATAGTGGAGAGAATATTGAAATTTTACCGACCGGATATGATATCGATTTCTGGAGAATGCCTGAAACAAATAAGGCTGCCGGTGTTTTAACCGTGGCATATGTCGACGATGAACTGCGGTTTCGTGTTAAAGGAATCGATATATTGTTCGAAGCTGCTCGTTCGCTGCCGCATATCCCGTTCACTGTGATTGGTTTGACAAAAAAAATTATCGAATTATTCGATTCTCCTCCCAATGTTGAACTGCTTTCTTCTATGGATCGAATGCTTTTACTGCCTTACTACCAGCGGGCAAGGGTGTATTGCCAGCCGTCCCGGCAGGAGGGAATGCCGAATGTTCTTTGCGAAGCGATGCTCTGCGGCTGTATTCCCGTTGCCACAGATGTCGGAGCGACAAAATCAGTTCTTGGAGGTATTGGAATTTGTGTTCCTCCCGATGCGGACGCCCTTACCTTAGCTCTGACGCAGGCAATGCAGCTTCCGGAAAGAGATTTTATTGCTGCACGCGAACGGATTGCATCAAGATTTGATAAAGAAACACGCGAAAATAAACTGAAACAGGTAATTGAACTTTTGCCTCGATGAAACGACTTTCTCAAAATTTTCTCTCACTTTTTACTGCGGACATAGGACGCCGCTTGTTAGGTTTTATTGCCGTAGCGTACCTGGCCCGGGTGCTTGGGAAAGAAGATTTCGGTGCAATCAATCTCGGATTTGCCGTGCTGGCATATGGAATGGTTCTAAGCGCAGCCGGTTTCCCGACGATAGGGACAAAAAAAGTTGCTCAAGGATCTTCGCTCGAAATAGTTGGACAGGTAATCGGCAGCAGGTTGGTCTCCACTATTTTCGTCGTCGCCGCTATTATTCTTATTGTAATAGCAGGAGTTCAAAATACTACAATCGTATGGTTGATTATTCTCTTTTTATCGGCGCTTCTCCCTCAAATCTTTTTCGTCGATTGGTTTTTTCAAGGAAAAGAAACGATGGGAATTGTCAGCGCTGCGAGAGTGACACAAGCAGTCGTCTATCTTACCGTCGTTCTTATCTTTGTGAGAACCGCCGGAGATATCTTATGGGTCGCTGTCGGAAGTATATGCGGAGAATGCGCTGCATCGGCGCTGCTGTATACTCAATTCCGGAAAAAATATAATAATTTTCAAATTCGCCTAAAACCATCGCTGCAGCTGTTCAAACAGTCTGCTCCGCTTGCAATCGGGATAATCTTGTCGACGCTTATGGTAAATTATCCGATAATAGCGCTCGGAATATTAAAAACATCTTCCGATGTGGGCTTGTACAGTGCGGCGAGTAAATTGGTGTACACTCTAATGATGGGCGACCGTATTCTTATCTTGCTGCTGCTGCCGGCTTCTGCGCGTAAGTTTCATGAATCACCTGAAAAATTCCAGGAACTGCTGCGCGATACGCTGCGGTGGATTGTTATTATCGGCCTGCCTGTTGCGGTTGGCGGGATGTTGATTGCAGATGATATGATTAAAATTGTCTTTGGATCTGAATACGATATGTCTGCTCCTGTATTGCAGGTATTTATCTGGTTCTTCTTCCTGACGATGATTCATACGGTATTTACATCCGGATTGATCGGCGCGGGCGATGAAAAATCCTATGGGAAAATCATGGTTATCACTGCGCTCTCTTACTTTATAGCTGTAAGCGCCGGAGCGTTTTATTTTGGTCCTATTGGTGCGGCCCTAGGCGTCGTTGCAGCTGAAGGTTTAAGTGTTATATTGATGGATCGTGCTATGCGTTTCTTAGTACCGCTCTCGCCGCCGGAAAAAATATTGCGCGTGATTCTCTCAGTTGTATTTATGGCTGTCGTTGTGGCCTATGTCGCGCAGTATGGTTTCCTCTGGGCTCTTTTTGCGGGTGCCGGGTGTTACACCTTATTTTTAATCCTCCTTCGGGCGGTTGTATGGAATGATGTAAAGACATTCATAGCGAGATTCTAATGCATCTAAAAATCGGAATACTGGGTCGAAAGAACGGATGGAAGCTGCTGCTTCAGCAAATCGGCGTTCCTCATGTCGTTGTCACGAATACACTGCTTCCGGATGAATTCAGCGTCGCTGTAGCGAGCGATGATATTAACGATCGCGAATCAGAAATGCTGCGTCAATATCTTGCACTTGGCGGAGCAGTGCTTTGTTCAGCTAAAGTGCATGCCCGGATACGGCAGAAAACTGCTCTGTCTATGAATGTCGATTATTTCTATCCCGAAGACGATTCGATATTCCGGTCGGTCGGGATCATCGATGTGCATACAAAATGTCAACTTGCATGGAATGCCAATGATTTAAAATCGAACCGGGGCAATTTAGGCGCTTACATCGGGACGCGTTCGAAAGACCTTGTAATCGCGCTTCCGTTCGACCCGGCTTCCTTAGTTTTTGATCGCCGTACAACTGTCAAATCTTTTTATGCACCTGTGTACCGGCTGCCGTTTGAAACGGTCTCGCTTGTTTCAAAAGGTAAAATACGCGAACTTGTTTCCTGCTGTCTTGAATTCCTCCATCATCAACGTAAACTTCCTTATGTGCATCTGTGGCACTTTCCAGGAGGTGCACGATCCGTTTTTTGCTTTCGTATTGATACGGACTTTGGAACAAATGAGCAAATAGAAGAACTTTCTTCCATGATTCACAGGAACGGCATTTCAGCGACATGGTTCGTCGATGTAAAGAGTCAGGAAATGTCGATGAAATTATTTAAGGAAATGCATAAACAGGAGATCGGCGTACATTGCTACGAGCATCAGACATTTCCGGATTATGAGCGAAATATTCAAAATATCCAAAAGGCGCAGACTGTGGTGCGTGCAGCCAAGCTTGAAACTAAAGGATTTGCAGCGCCGTACGGCTTCTGGAACGAAGAACTTGGCCGTGCAATTGCCGAGTGCGGCTTTGAATATTCGTCGGAGTTTTCTTATGATTATGACGATTTGCCGGTTATGTCCCGGCTCGAACACGGCGAAGGTACGCTCCAGGTCCCGATTCACCCGATTTGCATCGGCAGTTTGAAACGGCATAGTTACGACGACGCAAGCATGATAAATTATTTTAAGGATGTGATTCAACGGCGGCTTGCAACGCGGGAACCGATGATCTTTTATCATCATCCAAAAGACGGACATCTTGCCGTGCTGGATTGGATGTTCCATGAAATACATCACAATCATATACCTATCAAGACGATGTCCGAGTACGCACGGTGGTGGAAAATGCGGACGGCATCTATCCCGGAATTTCGATTTACAAAAGGAAATGTGCATTTGCGCGGAGTTGAGGGAGACCGGTCGTTGTATATACGTATTACACGGCCGGATGGAACCGAAGCTATTATCCCGACATCTAAACAAATAGTAATGGAGACGGTTCACTGGAGTTCGAAACCGGCACCCTGGGTGATGCCCGATGATTATTTACGCGAGCGGCGATTAAATTATCGCATCCATCTTGTTCGCGGCTTTGATGCCGTATCAAATTATTTAAGACGAAAAAAAACTTAGAGGAATATTATGCGCGTTTTGTTTGCATCAAATCAAGCGGCAGCAGTTATGCGCGGCGGCGTTCTTACGCAGGCTGTTCAAACAAAGAATGCGTTAGAGAATCTTGGTGTGGAGGTCGTTTTCTTCGATACATGGCATGAATTTCAACCTGATGATTTTGATTTAGTACATATCTTCACTGCAAATATGGCGACTTATCATTTAGCACGTGCCTTTAAAGCTCATAGTCTCCCTATAGTAATTTCACCTGTTTTTTTTACGCGTCATTCTGCAAAATTTGCACGCAGTATCATTGCTGCAGATAAATTTATCAGCCGTTTTTTCCGCGGTTTCTGGACAGATTACGGTTTGATAGCGGAAATGTGCCATTGGGCGGAAGCCCTTCTGCCGAACACGACCGATGAAGCGCGTTTATTTGAAGAAGCTTTTCGCATCCCTCCCCAAAAGATCACCGTCGTGCCGAATGGCGTAGAAGAGCGCTTTGCACAGGCGAAACCGGAACTTTTTGAGCGAGAGTACGGGATTAAGAACTTTATTCTCAACGTCGGCCATATCGGCCCGGGCCGTAAGAATGTTCTGCGTCTTATTGAAGCTTTGGAGCAAATAAATCATGATGCAGCAATTATCGGACGAATAGAGGATACACCTTATGGAAAAGCCTGCCTGGAACGCGCCGGTCGAAATCCGCGGTTGTTGATTATTGATACATTGCCGCATGATTCCATGCTGCTGGCTTCAGCATACAGCGCCTGCGATGTATTTGTCCTGCCTTCACAGTTCGAAACACCGGGTATCGCTGCGCTGGAGGCGGCGCTTGCCGGCGCAAAAATCGTTATCACACCGTTTGGCGGAACTAAAGATTATTTCGGTGATGACGCCGTTTATGTGAATCCTGCTTCCGTAGCTGACATCGCAAAGGGAATTCAATCGGCGATAGAGAAAGAAAAAGATCCCGGGCTTCGTGAACGTATCAGAAAAGAATTTGTCTGGAAAAAAGTGGGAGAAAAAACGAAGCGAGTATATGACCATGTATTAGGACTGGATTGATCCGCTTTCCATCCACCGGCATTTTTTGTATATTGCATTACATGCCGGATGAGCAGTACAAAAGAGCGAGGTTTTAGTGGCGAAATTGCTGAACATTTTCTTTATCGGTGATATTAACGGCAAGCCCGGGATGACTCTTGTCTCCTCCTTGCTGAAACAATATATTCAAAAGTACGAAATCGATTTCTGTGTCGTCAACGGAGAGAATGTTACGGAAGGGAAAGGGATAGATGAGGCGGATGCGAAAACGCTGTTCGAATTAGGAGTTCATGTTATTACCACCGGTAATCATTTATGGGATCGGTGGCAGGCCAAATCGTTACTTTCAAAAGAACGAAATATTCTGCGTCCGTTGAATTATCCCAAAGAGAATCCCGGAAACGGCTTTATTATCTACGATTTAAAAGAGAAAGGACGCATCGGTGTCATAAATCTGCAGGGACGTACGTATATGCAAACTATCGACGATCCATTCAAGGCGGCTGATTGGGCATTGAGCAGAGTCCTGAATGATACAAAAGTAGTTCTAATCGATATGCACGCTGAAGCAACAGCAGAGAAAATGGCGCTCGCATGGCATCTGGACGGGCGCGTAAGTGCGTTAGTCGGTACTCATACGCATATCCCGACATCCGATGCACGGATTCTTCCTAAGGGCACTGCTTACATCACGGATGTAGGTATGAGCGGGCCTTACGACTCGGTCATCGGGATGAAAAAGGAAATTGCCATTCGCCGGTTCATGTTCCAGACACCATATAAGTTCGAATTAGCCGAACATGATGTGCGAATGTGCGCTGTTTATATACAGGCGGATTCCGAGACAGGGAAAGCAACGAAGATTGAACAAATAATTTTCCCGGGTTTTCAGTAATCTGAGTTCACGTGGAAATTGAATTCGGTCTATGAAACACAAACAATGAAACAGTATTTGCGAGCTCAATACAATCTTAACGATCCAGCCTGTATATCTGTCGTCGATGAATTGCCTTTCTGGTCTGCTCCATTTGGAATAAAATTATTAGACAAAGTAATATATAAAAAAAATATAAAGGCGCTCGATATCGGTTCCGGAACCGGATTTCCTCTCGTGGAACTTGCGATGCGTCTCGGTCCTTCTTCAAAAATCTACGGCATAGATCCGTCGAAAACCGCGCTAGAGCGAACTACACTTAAGCTTAAATACGCAGATATACGGAATGTCGAGTTGACGGAAGGCGTTGCCGAAACAATGCCGTTTGAAAATGATTCTTTTGACCTGATTGTCTCAAATAACGGTTTAAACAATGTTCAGGATTTGGCCAAAGTGCTTGCAGAATGCAGCCGTGTCTCTAAAATGTCCGCACAGTTTGTGTTTACATTCAATACGGAGGCCACATTTAAAAATTTTTACGATGTATTTTGTGATGTGTTAAAAGAACGCGGATTGCAGGAGTACGAGGGAAAAATTGGGGATCACATCTTTTCAAAGCGCCGGCCGGTATCGGAATTTAAAGATTTATTGAGCGCAGAGGGTTTTCTGATTCATGCAATTGATGAAGATGATTTTACTTATCATTTTTCGGATGGCACATCGATGCTGAATCATTTTTTTATTAAGCTGGCATTTATGGGCGCTTGGAAGGAAATTGTACCTCCGGATCTTCAGTACGAAATATTTTGCTGCATTGAAGACAAAATTAATAGTCTGGCCGAAAGAAATCTGGGGTTCGACATGAAAGTTCCGTTTGTTACTATAGACTGTAATAACACGAAAAAGATAGATTATAATAAATGAAAGAGTAAA
>Ga0105104_10002523_pt1 | contig 13336 bp, 5 predicted proteins | sample PPLLaktember2015_3_FD_87034 | JGI IMG/M metagenome (GOLD analysis project Ga0105104, IMG submission 87034) | Freshwater sediment microbial communities from Prairie Pothole Lake near Jamestown, North Dakota, USA - PPLs Lake P7 Core (6) Depth... | ecosystem: Environmental > Aquatic > Freshwater >...
AACGCTGTACTTTGGTTGTTCCATCAAATGCATCTAGATGGGGTACCCATTTGAGCCATTCCCATCGATTTACCGCTTCATTTGAATTTGCCAGCACGGCTAATTGCAGATCCTTTGGGGAATGATGAACAATTAGATCCACAATCAAACGCCGCGCTAAGCCATGCACACTGACTGATACCTTGCCGGTCAACGCTATGCTTCCAATGCGGGAAAATTCCAGGAGTGCAGGAATGCCTCTCACCTGGGTGAAGTTTCCCGCCAGCTCTTGGGCGAGTGAGAGCAAAGCATCATTTGGATCAAAATATCTAGGCAATTCAATGTTGAAAGATGGTGCACCAATTCTTTCCCCAAATCGTGCGGCTAAGAAATCATCATCCGAAGGGCGGCGTGACCACAATGGTTTTGCTTGCGACAATGCCGCTCGAACAACTTCTCTTGCAGGAGGATAAACGATTTGCAGAGTCTTTACCTGATTTTTGACAAGTTGCTGAATGCTGACTTGTACCTCTTCAAGTTTGTCCCAATAAGCGTGTTTGCGTACTATTAAGGCTTTCTGATAAGCCTTCTTTTGTGTAATCAGCCCTATCATGTTGGCGACAGGGAAGCCCAGGCTCATGATCAGCATAGGGCCCATAAGCAACCAATTTATAGAACCGGCAAAGATTGAAAAAATCAATGTGCCGCCGATCAGGATGACGGGCGGCAAAATTGTTGTAATTAAGTTTAGCGCTCCAGGAGCAGGTGGAAGTTGAGCGGGGCCGGGTAATTCAATCTTTTCATCTGGCAGGTGCCAGGGATCGCGTGCGGCTGGAATAAACCGGCGTTGAGGACGTTGATGTTCGCTTATTCTAAATTGGTGAGGGGCCCTGATGGTTTTTTGATCAGACATAGGTAACCAAACTGACAAATTGAAACCAGCCTCCCCCAGCCGGACATACCTGCCGGGAGAGGTGATCTATCTTGTTATTTAGAGAAATAAAGGGGAGAATTTTACGCCAGTTTGCTTGCCATCTGTTCCCACTCGTTGATCTCGGTTGAAAGCTTCTGGTTCATCTGATTGAGTTGATCCAGCAACTGTGTCATTTGGCCACGCCACTGATCATACACCCCGAAGAATTCGGTGGCTGAGTTCCCCATCCAAGCTGGTTGTAATCCATTGACGGAACTGGTCATACCCTGCACCATGCTGGTGAGTTGTTGCGAGGTGTTGTTCATCGTGTTTTGGGTATTCCGGGCTGTTTCGACTTCCATATGCAGAGTAGTCATTGGTGGTCCTCCTGAAGAGATGAAGATGAAATGGATTATCTTAAGACATTATATAGGAAAGTAATTGAAAGTCAATAATAATTTAGTTACATGTACCTTACATCTGTATCTTTCAAGTATGAAAGGATGTCATTCATCCGTCATACCACGGCGCTGTTTAAGGGACACCCCAAACCCGAATGGTCCCTTCATTTGCTCCGGAGACGATATTCTCACCTCCAGGCGAAAAACTAACACCAAACACGGCGCTTGTGTGACCTGTTAATGATCTCAACATCGCCCCTGTGGCTGTGTTCCAGAGGCGAACAGTGCCATCCTCCGAACCCGAAACCAACATGGAATTGTCAGGCGAGAAATCCAGGCTGTACACATCACCGAAGTCACCTTCGGATTGATAACGGAAGTTGCCATCAGCAACATTCCAGACGTAAATGATGTCTTTGCTTCCGCCGGCCAGCATCTTGCCATCATTGGAGAATGTAAGACTTTTTATCGAACTGGTTTGCTCTCCCTCCAGGCCCAGCCAGGTGCCGGTGCCTACTTCCCACATCAAGACTCCCTGGGATGTTCCTCCGGCCACCATGCTGGAATCAGCTGAAAAAGCGACTGACCAGCCTCCATAATAGCTCCTGAAATTGCTGATAACGTGACCATCCACTGCGCTGATGATCTGCACCTTGTTGTCTGAAATACCAAGAGCGATCAACTTGCCATCGGGTGACACGGCGATGCTGTTCGCACCTCCGGAAGTTGGATAACTGGCAGATAATTTGTATGTTTGCAGATCATACACTTTTACCTTGCCGCCAACCAGGATAAATAGTCTGTTATTCTGCTGGGAAAGTGCCATCCCGAGCGGGACTTCGCCGGGCATACTGATTTTTTCCTGGACTGCCAGTCCATCAGGATTCAAAAAGCTTATGCCGCTGCTTCCTGCATTGACAATGGCTGATCCATTTTGCATCCATTCCAATTTGACCACAGAGATCTTGTCAAGACGATTTACTTGCACAATCCGATTGATATTGGATGCCTGGATGACCGTATCCGGAACAAGGGTTGGTGTGGTGATTTCCAGCGTATACCCCGCCTCCGGCGTGTCCGGAACGGGTGTGACTGTATCTGTCGCTACCAAAGCAATCTGGGCGGATGCAGGAGTCGCAGTCTGCTGGCTGATCGCGGTCGGCTCTGTGGGCGTTGCAGGTGGCTCGCTCAAGAGACGAAAGATAAGTAGACCCAATCCCAATACGACAATCAGGGGAGCACCTATCCAAAGAGCCCGATTAAGCTTCGTCCGTTCTTTGTGCGGTGCTTGATCCGATTCCGGAGATTTGAATTCCCAGGGCGTGTGTGGTGTGACAGTCGTGATACCCGCCAGTTTTTCCAGCGCTTGTGCGAACGAGCTCATGGACGGATAGCGGTCTTCCGGATTCTTGGCCATCGATCTTACAACAATCTGCTCTACATCTGGAGGAACATCCCGAATGATTTGTTTAGCTTTTGGAATGGGATCATGCAGATGCTGCAGGGAAACTTCGATGGGAGTGGTCGCATTATATGGCTTTCGCCCCGTCACCAATTCAAAGAACACGATTCCCAGTGAATAGATATCTGTGCGACCATCGATTGCTTTGCCACGGATTTGCTCTGGAGACATGTAGGCAGGAGTACCCACGCTTTTTCCTGTGCCTGTGATTCCCTGGGTTTCATCCAGTTCGATTAATTTCAAGATGCCAAAATCCGACAGCATGGGCTGACCGGATTCATTGATCAGAATGTTGGATGGTTTAACATCGCGATGCACAACTTTATGTTGATGAGCATCATGCAGAGCACGTGCCACCGGAGCCAGGATGGCGGCCGCCTCAGCGTAAGGCATTGGTGTTCCAAGCTTCGAACTCAGGGTCCCACCTGAAACATATTCCATGACCAGATACGGGGATCCCTCATACTCTCCGTAATCCAGAACCTTGACAGTATTGGAGTGGGAAAGATTTGCGAGAGTTTTTGCTTCCCTATTGAAGCGTTTCAGCGCTTTTTCCTTATTACTTGTTTCGGGGAGCAGAATCTTGATTGCCACGCTGCGGTCCAGCATGGTATCGACCGCCCGATAAACAACAGCCATGCCTCCCTGGCCAATCTCATTGATGATTTTATAGCGATCAATTGTGATACCAGACAAATCGTTCATACTTTTCTCCGTTACGGATGCAAACCGAAAAATCGGACGATGCCATCGGTTGATCCTGTGATGATATATGTTCCGTCATGAGAAAACAAGACGTGATTAACTGGACCTGTATGCAAATCCAGCGTGTTGATTAACTTCATGGTTGCCAGATCATAAATTTCGATTGTGCCACCAGCAGATGATGTGGCGAGAAGTTTTCCATCGCCGGAAAATGCGACACCCAGCATATCGCCTGGCGATTCGCTGTGGAGAATGCTTTTTTGACCGTCAGAATGCAGGTTCCATAATTCGACGGTCTGATTTTCCTGAGATAAAGCAATTATGCTTCCATCGGGTAGGAAACTCTCCGATGTGGTTCGAGAACCACGTGGAACCTGGCAAAAGTATCTCAAATTTGCCTCGGTGCTGATAACTCCATTAATAGAACCAGCTGCCAAAAAATTGCCATTCCGTCCGTAGATCACTCGGCAGTTACTTTCATTTTTGAGCGCGCCCGGCCTTAATTCCTTGCCTGTGGATGTTGACCAATACTTGATGACGCCAGTGGATGAACCGGCAACCATCCTGTCATTCTGTAGATAATTGACTGAGCCGTTAGCGGGAAGACCAAAATAGGAAAAAATCAACTCGGGCTTTGTTGTGGCGAGCGAGTAATGCTGCAGTTCCTCCGAGTAAATAATCAAGCTTTGGCTGTCTGCTGAGAAGGGATCCCCCCTTGGAAGCGTCCCGCCGATTTGTGTCCGTTGGTTCGCATCAGGGAACGACCAGATCTCCACAAACGAATCGCCTCGCTGATAGGCAACAGTATGATCGTCTGGTGAAATGGACACTTGCTTGATGGGCTCGTAATCCAGGGATTTGGAGATCTCCAGTGTTTGATCAGAGAGATTCCATAACTCAATATGCTCGTCCTCGAAGAGGGTTATGAACCTTGTACCATTGTTCGACACTGCCATTGACTTAACCGGAGATGGCTTTACCAAGGCATCCTGGTAACTCGTTTGCCATAGCATGTCGGACGCCTGAATGTTCCAGACTCGAGCGATGCCATCCGCCGAACCCGTGAGGATCAACTGGTTGCTTGGCAGAAATTCGACGAAAGAATATGGAGCGACAATTTCCGGGTCTCGGATTGTGTTAATCAGGCTCTGGCTGCCTAAATCCCATATTTCAATCGTGGCATTGTTCAGAGCGACTGCCAGGAAGTTCCCATCGGATGAAAGGCTCATGTCATTGATCTTTATCGCAGCGTTGTATTTCCGAATAACCTTTCCGGATCGAACATCCCAGACCAGGATCTTGAAGTCCTCCCCAGCAGTGATGACCGTATCGCCTTCCGGGGAAAAAAGAACCCTGCTGATATTTAAGCCATGTCCTTCCAGTGCGAATAGCTGAAGTTTTTGCCCGAGATCCCATAGCCGGGCCGTTTTCCCAACCGCGTTGGAAACCAGCATCGATTTATCTGGCGAAAAATCGAGTGATTTTATCGGTTTGGAATCAGCCTGCAGGCGGGCAATCTCCTTGCCATCCGAGATATTCCAGATAGCAATGCTACCTGTTGTGTCTCCTGCAGCAACCCATTCCCCGTCTGCCGAAACTGTAAAGGCAGTAATCCAACCTTTTGCATCGAAAAAGTATCGAGGGCCCAGGTCAGCGGGGTCGAAATAGTAGATGCCGGCACTGGTTGCCGATAATAGAGCCCGGTCTTTTTCGATAAACGCGAACTGAGAGATACTGGGACTCCCCCAGCGCGCCAACTCCACCAGAGATTTGGCGTTGTTCTTATCGATCATGGATTCAGCTGCCGGCACCGGAGCGAGTGATAGTACCGGCAAGGACGGCAGGGTAAAGGCTGCCTCCGGAAAAACGTTTGTCTCGGATTCCTCGGGTATTGGGCTTGGGGCCGCGATTTCAACTGTGGGGGAGAGATTCGCTTCAATGGATGACACCGCTTCAGGGGTGAGACCAGCGGCTTCTGTAGCATTCAAAGGAACGCCGGGGTCGGTACCCCACAGCCTTCCCCGAACGGCCACGACGCTGAACACAATCAACACAAGTACAAGAGCTGAAATACCAGCCAGCACACGGGCATTCATCCTGATGACCGTTTTCTTCTTTCTGGGACCTGTGGATACCAGGGCAGCGCCGAGGGCATTCGCGAACTCCTCCATGTTCTGATAGCGCTTCTCCACATCTTTGGAGAGAGAGGTCAATACGATCTCTTCAACAAAATCGGGCAACTCAGGAACAAACTTCGTGGGGCTTGGAGGGGGCACCATCACATGCTGAATCACGATCTCCATACTGGTGCCCGCCGAAAATGGCTTGCGCCCGGTGATCATTTCGAAGAAAATGATGCCCAGGGAATAGATGTCCGATCGGAAGTCGATCGTCATGCCCTTTCCCTGCTCGGGGGAAATGTAGGCGGGTGATCCCAGCCCTACATTGGTACCAGTCATGTCCCGGGTTTCTTCCGACTCGATCATGCGGATCAGGCTAAAGTCATTCAGGATGGGACGGCTATCTTCTGCTAATGTGATATTTTCAGGCTTCAGGTCCCGATGAATGATGCCCTGCGAATGAGCGTAGGATAGTGCTTCCGTTAACGGGATCAGTGTTTCGATGACCTGCCGCCAGGCGATCGGTCCGGTCATGACTTCAGCAAGTGTTCGCCTGGAATGATATTCACTGATCAAATACAAATTGCCGCCATCGTAACCGAAATCCAGGATCCGGGCGATGTTCGGATGGGACATTTTTGCCAGCGATCTCGATTCGCTCAGAAAATATTCGATAAAATCCTTGGAATAACTCGAGGAATGGAATACAAGCTTCATCGTCGCATTCCGCTCCAGTTTTGTGTCGAAGACCTTGTACAGGCCGATCAGATCCGTCTTATGGAGACAGTCCAGGATCTCGTAGCGATTTATTTTCGTGCCAATCAATGGATCATCCATCTTTGCTCCATGAATTACGGCATTACCCAGATATGGATCGAACCATACTGCGATCCCAGAGCCATCATTTTTTGATTGGGAGAGAAAGCTACACGGTATCGATAGTCGTCTTGAGTCTCAATGGTTAGGTGTAGTTTACCCGGGTGCATATTTTGGATAAATAGCTTTCCGTTTGATACAGAGGCGTACCAGCCACTGTCCTGATCCGCGGCCAGAAAAATGTCATCGGGGAATGGATAGGGGGCGCTGAAGCGAATATTCGCAACATCGGCAGAGCGAAAGTTCCAGTCCCACACTCTCCCATCACCGAGGACATAGTACACTATGTGTGAAGATTCAAAATAATATACAAGAGTAGCTCCCTCCGGTTTCTTGCTACACAGTTCCCGGACCTTTTCATCGTATGAAAAGAGGACTCCCGTATCGTAGACCACTGTCAGTAGCTCATTCTGGGAAGTAAAATACTGTCCACAGCCTGCATTCATGCCTCCATGGGCGTCTAGCTGTTCCCAAGTGGACACATCCCATAGATTTGCTGCATGGTCATCCCCAGTCACCAGCACTTTGGAGTCATCTGTAAATTGAACAAGTGATCCCGGTTGAAAGTCCGGTAATTCAGCTACGATCTTTCCCGAACTCAATTCCACGATTTGGATGATGTCAGGATCGTACTTTTTCTCCGATTTCCCAATGATGGTGAGGAAGCGATTGTCCGGTGAGAATGGCAAGCCCCTTGGCAGATATGCCTCGAAATGATAGGCTTCCTGGGCGTTGTTTACTTCCCAGACGCGAACGATCCCATCTTCATGGGCAGTGACCAGCCAGACACCATTGGGCGAAAAATAGTTCATGTCGATCGCCCCCATGTGCCCGGCCAGGATGAAAACTTCCTTCCCTGTGCTGGTATTCCAGATCTTGAGTCCGTCCTTCCAATTTCCCGCCGCGACCATCCCCAGATCGGGAGAGAATGCAACGCTGCGGGTTGTATCAGTGAACCCTTCCATAATTGCCAGTGGATTCTGTGCCTTGGAATAATCCGTGGAGGTCGGTTTGGCGAACACTTTAATCGTTCCATTACTCAGACCAATGACAACCAGTTCATCGTTATTGGAAAATTCGAGATCCATGACCGAGGCACCTAGGTTGGAAAAACTACTGACTACCCGTCCCTCCATCAGATCCCATAAGTAAGCTGCATTACCGTTGCCTGCACTGAGCAGGAACTGCCCATTCTGGGACATATCAAACTTGTTCACTGGGACACTGCTGGTCAATTCAGAATCAACTTTTTTGAAGGCGATATCCCATATGATGATTTTGTTCTCGCCGTTGCTGACATATAAAAACCTGTTGTCTGTGCTGATGGCAAGTGCCTGGACGGAGGAAGGCTGCCAGATGCTCATGAGAGGTTTTGTCTGATCGGCTGGATAATAATAGATGTAGCCATCTTCATAACCGATCGCCAGGTTTCTTCCATTCGAAGAGTACGAAATGGTTGTTACTGCCGAGGATGATCCGGAATCGTCGAAATCCTGCGCAAGCTCTCCGTTCTCAATCTGCCAGGCCTTTACCTGCCCATCCAGGGAGCCGGCCAGAATTAGACTTCCGTCAGGGTTGAAGGTCATCTCAATGACATCATAAGTTGTATTGATAAAGCGAACTAATTCCTTGCTCCCGGAATCATGCAGGAAGATTCCGCTGGTAGTGCCGAGCGCGATTAACTTCCCGTCGGGGGACCATCTCACAACGTTGATGCCTCCGGTGCCCCATCTGGCAATTTCCCTGAACTGTGAACTCGAAGGCCGATCCAGAGGCGTGCCCAACAGCGTGACTCCAGGAGCCTGATCGGATCCTGCTGGCTCACCGAATTCTGCAGCCGGTTTGGTGGGCTGCAAGATAACTGCCTCGGTAGCGGGCGGAGACGTGGTGGCGAGCTCCGTAGCCTGTCTCTGAACTACATCGCTTGCCGTGGGCTGCAAGGCAGATGAGGTTGGCTGTCCTGTTTCCCGACCCGTCCAATACCAGTAAGCAACAAAGGAAATACCCAGAACTACCGGGATCAGCAGTGTCAACAACCATTTTGGCTGAATTTTGCGCCTCTTCTTTTGAGACAGCTTAAAGACCTCCCTCGCAGGCGCATCTTTTCCGAGCGCCAGGAGTTCCAGCACGTCTGCAAAACTGCCCATGCTTGGATAGCGGTCTTCCGGGTCCTTCTGGATGGCGCGCAGCATGGCACTTTCGACAAACTTGGGGATTTTCTTGTCGATGCTGCTGGGCAGTGGCAATTCATCGGTAATATGCCTGATGACGGCAGCCATCGGCGTATCAGCTGCAAATGGTTTCTTGCCGGTGACCATTTCGTAATACACCAACCCTAGCGAATAGATGTCTGCTCGAAAATCCACATCCTTGCCCATGCCTTGTTCAGGAGGCATATAGTCCGGCGTGCCCACTCCTACTCCAATAGCAGAAGGGGTATTGTTTTCATTCTTGGAGTCCAGCATTTTGACGATGCCGAAATCAGATAGCATGGGGCGAAAGTCGTCGTCGAGCAGGATGTTGGAAGGTTTCACATCCTGATGAATAATTTGCTGGCGATGGACATACTCAAGGGCACGCGCGATCGGCGCCAGAATGGCAGCGGCCGTCTGCCAGGCAATCGGCCTCTCCATGGCTTCCTTCAGTGTTCCTCCCGGAACAAATTCCATGACCAGATAGGGCTGCCCATCTTCCACGCCATAGTTCAACACCTTGACGATGTTTGTGTGAATCAGATTGGCAAGAGATTTTGCTTCCTGTTCGAACTGCTGAAGAAATACCTGGGAACTCCGCTTGCTTGGCAAAATGACCTTGATTGCTACATTCCTTTCTGCGCGCGAATCCAGGGCGTTATAGACCTTAGCCATGCCCCCTTCGCCAAGTTGTTCCAACAGGATGTATTGTCCGAGCCGTTTCCCAAAAACATCGCTCATGGAATCTGCCTTCTACTCGCTAATCTGGTATGCCCCACAGGCGGACCGTTCCATCCATGGATGTGGAGAGCAACAGTTTTCCGTCCGGGGTGAATCGCAGGTCTGTAATTAGGTTGGTGTGGCCAAACAGCCGAATCACTTCCGACTGGGAAGAGATATCCCAGAGATGAATTGTATGGTCGTCAAAAGCTGCGGCCAGTAGACTTCCGTTAGGGTGCAATGTCACGCTGACGATGTTTTGGTGGTTGACGCCATTCATTTCGAGCGGTTCTGAAACGGCTCCTTCGGCTCCGACCACCGATAGCTTGCTGCTGCCTCCATACGCCACCCGCCCGCTGGGATCATCGATGAAGAAGGTCTTCATCCAATCCGGTTTTTGGAGACTGCATAAGGCAGAACCTTCGCTCGTAGCAATAATATGGTGGTATTTTGTGATCGAGAAAAGCGGGTCCCCTTTGAGGGAATGAATAGAAGTACAACCAGTGCCGGGATAGATCCTTTCGGTGATCATCTCCTGACCACTCGACATTGACCAAACATGCATCTTCTGCTCGGAACCGGCCGCGAGCACGGTTCCATCCTGGATGAAACGGATCGCTTTAATGCCCTGATGACCATTAAAGGTGTAAATCTCCTTGCCGGTTGAAAGTCCATAGACTCTGACGGTCGATGGATCAATAGCAATTGCAAAATAGTTGTTATTGGGCGAGGTGGGGTTACCATCCATGATCTGACCCGGCACTTCGTACAAATATTTGCCACCGTAAAGATCCCAGACCTTCACTGTGCCGTTGCTATTCTGTGAGATTGCGTATCTGCTGTTGTAGGAGACGGCTATTTTTTGGGCATGCAGATCCAATGATTGATCCTGTACGATTTCATTTCCGGATAGTGTGTCAAAGACTCGAAGCGTTCCATTGCGCAATCCAGAGAACAAGGTTTTGCTATCGCTGCGAAATGCCATGCTATGGGCATGCCCGATGATATCCTCGGCCCCAGAACCCTCCTCGAGGTTTGGGGCACTCCACACTACAGTGCGATTCCGATCCCAGACGATGATGCCGCCGTTGATATCCCCGGCTGCAATGACTTTTCCATCCGGTGAAGCAGCCACGCTGGACAGTGGATAGCGTATGCCGGAAAGGCGGCGAGTCTCAGTATTACCCTCGATGTCGAGCAGCGTCACTTGACGATCGGCTCCACCGACCACGAGCATCGTGGATGTGGGGATCATGACCATATCTACCACTCTTGATGAGATGGTGATTGTTCTCAATAGATTAAGATCGGTCGCCTTCCAGAGATTGATCTTGAAATCGTTCCCTCCGGTGCAGATGATCTGGTCACCGGGTGCGAAAACCACGCTCGTTACGGCAGAAACTGGAGTGGAAACACTGACTGGATCCATGCCCGCATTTATTTCCCATTGGATTAGTCTGTCATCCAGGGCGACCGAAACCAGACGGTTGCCATCGGTGGAGAATGCCATATCGAGGATCCTCAGGCGGTGGCCGCTCAAACTGGCAGTCTCCTCCCAGGAAGTTGTATCCCATATCCGGATTAACCCGTACTCATCCCCTACTGCCAGTCTCGTTCCATCATCGGAGAACTCGAGCGTGCTGACCGAGGAGCTCGTTACAATATGTTTTTGCAACACAAAATCATTTGGGTCAAGCACAAAAATTCCATTCGATGATCCAACAGCAACATACTTGCCATCAGGCGAGGTTACCAGCCAATTGACATCACCAACGCCCCATAGCGCAACTGTAACGATCTCATCGGAACTCTCTGTGTCCAGGCCACGAGGTTGCTTAGGCAGAGGTGTATTCTGAAATAATGGATAAGGGTTTTGGCTGGGCGCGATAGTGCCGGCGATTTCTGGCGAAGGCACAGCTGGTTGCACGGCAACAGCGGTGCTAATTGGAGCCTTTACAGGCACGGAGGAAGTTACAGTTGCGAGCGTGCTACGTTCGAAGCGAATCTCGGAGAGCGACAACTTATTCCAGAAGCCCAGCACTATGCCAACAGTCACGAGCAGTACGGCTAAAAATGCAATCCCCCAGCGCTGGAGAGAATAATTTGGCTGAGTTATCAGGAATGGGTTCTGGACCATTTTATTCGTAATGGTCAAATCGAGTGCAGCCCGCGAGAATAATATACTGAGTTCTTGGATCGTCTGATAGCGCTCGTCTGGTTCGGGAGCAAGGCATTTTCTCACTAGTTTTTGAACGGTGGGTAGAACCTCATCTCCCATCGAAAGCTTGCCTGCGGAGTCCGAACTTCGTTTTTGCAAGGTTGCGAAGGCGGACTCTTCCAGGAATGCGGTTTCGCCGGTCAACCATTCATGCACGATCATGCCCATGGCATAGACGTCGCTACGGCAATCGACTTTGCCACCCTTCAATTGCTCCGGGGAACAGTACGAATAACCCCAATTATTCATCCACGAGCTTGGAAATTGGGAAATCAGATACTTGGAGATGATTTGCTCAAACCCGAAATCAAACAGGACGGGGGTTTTATTTTCATCGATGATGATACTGGTGGGATTGAGGAAGCCGTGAAAAACCTGGTGCTCGTGTGCAACAGCCAGCGACTTTGTGACTGGAACTAGTTCGCGAGCCAATTCCTCCCAGGTGTAGGTTTTGTTGAAAAGCCGTCTTAAAGGGTGTAAAGGCGAAAAATTATAAACAAAAAAAATTAGGTCTTCATGGATGCCGGAGTCTGTAACTACGGGGATATTCGGATGGGCGAGCTCAGCGTTTTTTTTGGCCTGTTGTTTCAGCAGTTCATACAGAACTGCTGGCTCCTTGACATTCACCTTTACAATGTCCAGTGCGATGGTATGAAACGTTTTCGTGTCATACGCCTTGTACAGAACCCGTGTCCCAGTCTCGCGGATTTTCAACTGGACTTGGTATTGCTGCAGTGTGCTGCCGATCAGGTTTCTCATGAGTTCTGCCTTGCGGACGTCACTGGACCACACCAAAGATTCGGATCATACCATCGACGCCGGCTGTAGCAAGCTTCACATCATCGGCGGAAAACTCTATGGCTTGCACAGCGCCGAAGTTTCCGACCAACTCCGCCAGCAGCCATCCATTGGTACCGTCCAGAAGCAGCAACTTGCCTTTCTCGTCGCCAACCGCCACGATCGAACCATCAGAAGATACCGCCAGCGCCGTAATTTTGCTATTAGATTTGCCTTCCGATGGATACTTCCACAGTAGCCGGTTCTCTAACGGATCGAAACCCTCCACGAGCCCATTCGAGTTTCGATAGACAAACAACTGCATGTCGGTAGAGATGGCTGATATGGAGTTCACGTACGAAAAGCTTTTTGCGCAAAAACGCTTTGTCTCATCTCTCCACAATGGAACGACGCCAGCGGTGGAGTTAACCTGAAGAATTTCCTGATTGTTTGCAGAGGCTGTGACCAGGCAGCCATTTTCAGGATGTGAGTCAAAGAAGGTCTCATAACCGCTCTTGTAATCCCAAACCTTTGATTCCCGCAAATTTCCAGAAATCAATAGACTTCCTTGGTTCGCGTAACTAATAACACCTTCTTGAATCTTCTCCGAAAAATCGCGAGTATCAGTATTGTTTGACAGGCTGATTAATCGATATACAGATGGCGTTTCCATAATTATATATTTCCCATCCGATGTGATTGGGTCACCGAGTGGGAGTCTGGCTCCGTACTTTTGATACAAGACTTGATTGTCCTCAATATTCCAGACGGATGTGATTCCTTGCTTTCCACTAGCGGCCAGGACCTTTCCATCTTCGGAAAGGTCTAGCCTATCCTGGCTATCATAAAAAGGCTCTTCGATTCTTGTCTCGTTATATTTCACTTCGCCATCCCAGCGAAGAGTCAAAATATCGTTCTGTCTGCCTGATGAGGTTGTATACGAATCAAACGCGAAATTAAAGCCAAAAATCTT
>Ga0105104_10002525_pt1 | contig 13331 bp, 8 predicted proteins | sample PPLLaktember2015_3_FD_87034 | JGI IMG/M metagenome (GOLD analysis project Ga0105104, IMG submission 87034) | Freshwater sediment microbial communities from Prairie Pothole Lake near Jamestown, North Dakota, USA - PPLs Lake P7 Core (6) Depth... | ecosystem: Environmental > Aquatic > Freshwater >...
CGAGCGATTTGGCGTCGAGGACATGGATCTCGTCGTCATGCAGATCATCCGACCATTGTTTCCGGCCGGGAATCAGCACCAGGATTCCCCCGGATTCGGCCTCGGAGAGGTGCGTGATCCCGGCGCCTAGTTCGGAGATAGTCTTCAAGTCCTGCTCGCGCACGTCAGACGAGGAGAGAACGGCGCCCGTCTGCATGAATATCCGGGTTCCGTCTCGTGAAATCCAGAGGTCGTCGCCTAGTGAAGCGCTTGGCGAACCGTGTTGCCAATAAAGTCGGGAGGCAGTTCCTGACGTTATGTTGTACTTGCCGACGTACTGACGGTCCGCAACGAAGTAAAGACTATTGCCTCCAGGGTGGACCTTCCCTCCCGACCCGACCATAGGTGGGGTTTCAGAAGTGAGTGTCTCGGTCCCCGTCGAAATCTGAACACAATGCAGCTCGCCTGTTACATATACCCCGGGAAAAATGTAGGCGTAACCGTTTCCTGCCAACACGACATCCGCCGGCTCGGCGGTGACCGGGATCTCCTTCTCGACTGTGGCCTGTTCGAGGTTGACGTAACTGAGGCTTTTCTTGTGCCCGACGGCGGCGTATCGACCATCGGGCGATACGGACACACAGTAGGGCGCCCCGGAGAGATCGATATGCTTCTCCGTCCCTGAAACCGGCTCCAGCAGATAAAGCCGGTGAGGATCGGAAGAGACGGCTACAATTCGGTCGAGCACCGTCGAATACTCGGCATCGGTCACCCGGAAAGGCAGACGACGGATGGGGCTTGCAAGAACCGGTTCACGACGACCGGGCGGCACACCGGTGAGCTGAATTGAGTCGCCGGCGACTTCCAGGCGCAAGACCAGCAGATAGAAATCCCTTGGACATTCAATGACTACCGACCCGAGGAAGGGTGTCGGAATCTGCTCGAAAATCTCGGCCACCATGAGCGGCGTGTGCCCGGAGTAGCCCAATTCCACCTCTTGCACTTTCGCTCCTGCCTGATCGAGCAGAGTGAAGCGAAGCGGGCCGAGAATGTTCGGCGAGTCGGTCGGCAACAGCGCAATCCCGGTGTCGGCGAAAGCCGATCGGTCGACCGGGAAGACCGCTTTCTTCATGGCTTGTGCGGGGTAGCTGGCGACAAGATCAATCACTCGACCAGCCGAGACTGACCGGAAGAAGATCGATGTGGCTATTTGTTCCTCACCAGGGCCCTCCACCGGCTCAAGTATCAAGTAACCGGGTCGAGCAACTTCATCACCGGTGAGCACGTATGGAAAAGTGGCGCCTCGCGGTATGGTCCAATTCTCGTAGTCGCCGATGAGGATCCCATTTGCTTTGACCGGGAAAGACTCTCCTGCGCGTTGCTTCACGATCGGGTGCAAGATCAGGGTTGAAGAGCCCGAATTGGTGATTGTCAAGACGGTTTCGTAACCGCCCCCCACCACTATTTGCGGGTAGACGATAGAGGCGGCCTGTGCCGCGCACGAGACGAAACAGACGATAACGGCCAGTTGCAGAATTGAAGTTGCACGACCAGTCATCATTGAAGCTCCTCGGCCTCGAGAACGAAAACCCCGTAGTCCTTTATCAAACCTGCCTTGGGGTCGGCCTGTACGATTACGAACAGTCTCGTCCCGTCCCTGTTGAAGAAGACGAATCTACCGTGACTCGCAATCCCCTCGTCCGAAGGGAAAGAAGGAAGGTAGACCGTTCGAGACGGTTGCAGGCCGTCATACTGGAACAACTCAAGCTGCGTGTCGCCGGCAAGGTCATAGTAAGTCTCCGGGCTATCCGGGATAATCGCGACCTGGCCGGTCTGCAGCGAATGAGCAAGATGCGTCACTCTGACGCCGAGCGTGCCACTCGCCCGCATATCCAGGCTGCGGATTTCGGAAGATCTGAGAACGGCGCCCGTCTCGGAGAACAGCCGTTCCCCGTCCTCCGAACCCCAAATCTGCCCTTCAGCCCGGTAACCTTCCTCGCTGAAGGACCACTGGCTTTCCCCCGGGAGTCCGTTGATAATCTCCACCCTAATCACCTGGCTGCCAGACAGATACAGGGCTCGACCGCTCGGATGGAGGGCTCCAAAACCCCCATCACGGTTCCATGTCACCTCTTCCCCGGTCGAGATGCGGACACAGGTCAGCAGGTAAGGCTGGAGCAGGTAGACAAAACCGTTATCAGCGAGGATCAACTGATTCGGATTCACCGTGATGGGTATGATCTTTTCCGCTTTCCGCGTGACCAGATTTATGTACGAGAGCCAGGAATTGTGACCCACCACGGCGTGTTCGCCATCGGGGCTGACGGAGACGCTCCGCGGCATCGCCACAAGTCCGATGTGCTCGCTGGAACCTGAAAGAGGATCGTAGATGTGCAGCCGATGCGGATCCGCTGCCACAGCGATGATCCGGTCAAGAGTCTTCGAGTACTCCGCATCGACAACCCGAAAGGAGAGCGCCCGAGCCGAAGTCTTTATTGGAGGCGAGATCGGAAGCGGAGCGGTCCCGGTCAATTGAATCGATGCCCCACTAATCTCCAGCCTCAGGACAAGCAGATGAATCGGTTGAGCCGAGCTCACAATGACGGAACCGAGGAAAGTCGTCGGCAGCTTCGAGAACAACTGGCCTGCCATTATCGCCTCGTGCCCCGTAGGAATCCGTTCGACTTCCTGGATCGTTGCCCCATCCGTCCCTATGAGACTGAAAGTGATCGGGTCGAAAGCGCCCGCCGACGGCAGAAGTGCGATTCCCGTGTCGCTCGTGGGGCTGCGATCAATCGGGAAAACTGCTCGTTTGGAAGCGGTGGCTGCATAGGTCCCGACAAGGTCTGTCGTTTTCCCCGAAGTGTCGCGCAGCCGGTAGAACAAAGAGGTGGCAAGCTCCCACTCTTCGGGGCCTGACGTCCGCTCGATCTTCAAATATCCGTTCCGAAGCTGCTGGTCTCCGGTGATGACGTATCGGACTGTGCTTTTCGCCCGCACCGTCCAGGGTGCCCCAGCATCGATCGCTTCGCCATTGGCGTGAAGAGTAATCGGAAAATCCTGGTCGTTTCCGACCAGAAAATGCAAACGGCCGATCCAGTCGCGATCGGCAGGATTGGTTATTGTCAGTACCGTTTCGCAGCCCCCTCCAACAGCAATTTGCGGGTAGGTTATAGCGCCCGAGGCAAGACCGGGGATCAGGCTGACCATGACCAGGAGCAACGCGATCCTTTCGGCGAACCGGGCGCGTCCGTCAGCCGGTACTCTCATAACCTTTCTCCTTGCGGGCGGCCAATCCGCGGGCCGGTTGAAAATGGAGGACTTGTCAGTTCTCCAGGTCCGCCACATCATAGACTGCAACTCCATACCTGCCGCTTGTCACTCCAGAATTCGGATTCGCCTCTAGCAGAACGAACAGCTTTGTCCCGGCATTGTCGTAGAAGACGTACCGGCCGTGAGACGCCGCGGTCGTGTCAGGCGGGAACGAGGGAAGCGTGAGTGCCGCCCGCCGGCCGAGGGTCTCGTAGTCATAGACCCACAACTCGGTGCCGATTGCTTCAAGCGATGACGTAAGCCTCGGGATCACGGCTATTCGGCCGATCTCCGCCGAGTGACAGACATGAACGACGTAGGTTGGTATGCGACCGTTTGTCACCAGATCCTGAGATCGAACTTCCGAGATCCGTAGAACTTCGCCACCGGAGGTGAAGATCCGCTTCCCGTCCTCCGAGAACTCGAACTGCTCCCTCGGGTAACCGTAAACCGAAGATGACGACTCATGATCGTATCTCGGGACGCCGTCCTGAGTGTCGAACCTGGAAACCCGGCTTCCATAATCCACCCCGGTCAGATAAAAGGAGTCAGAGTAGGGATGAAACCTGCCAAAGGGAAATTCCGGCGCACTGAAGAAATCGACGCTCGTCAACTGCCCGTCTGAAATCCTGAGTGTCAGCACCTTGCGGGGCTGAGCCAACAGATAGACGAGACCGTTACGCCCGAGGATAACCTCGTTGAAGGGCGTACTTACCGGTACGACTTTCTCAACTTTCCGGTTGAGAAGATCCAAGTAGGAGACAGAGTTACCTCCGTGCCCGACAGCCGCAAAAAGGCCGTCCGGGCTCAGCGACAAATCCGTAGGCGAAGCACTCAGGCTGATGTACTCGGCTTTATTTGCGGCGGCATCGTAGATTGCGAGCCGGTCCGGATTAGAGGCAACGGCTACGATGCAGTCGAGAGCTTCAGAGTACTGGAGTGCAACCGGCTCGAATTCAAGGGTGTTTACCTCGCTCCTGGGGGCGAGGAGCGGGAGCGGAACGGTTCCAGTCAGCTGAATGAGCCCTTGACTGATCTCCAGACGGAGAACAAGCAGGTGCACCGGCTCCGAAGATTCAACGGTGACCGAGCCCAAAAAGGTCTTCGGCAGCTCGTCAAAAATCTCGCTGGCCATCATTGCCACCTGGCCGGCATCCGCCAATGCGACTTCTTGGAGCTTCATTCCGCTTGCATCCCGGAGAGTGAAAAGGACCGGATTCTGCGCGTCTGTTGTATTAAGCAGTGCAATGCCCGTATCCGAGTTTGAGCTTCGGTCGATCGGGAAAATTGCTTTGCGGGCAGGTTTGGCCGCGTAGCTCCCGACCAGGTCGACTGCGCTACCCGTGCTGCCCCTGAGGCGAAAGAATACGGCCGTTATCAACTCCGATTCGGGCGGACCGGATTGAGTGGTGATTTGCAGGTAGCCGGACGTCGCTGCCCCCTCTGCCGTAATCACGAGTCGCGCAGTATCGCCTGGCCCGATGGTCCAGCCTGAAGTCGCGCCAATGGACTGCCCCTCAGCTTTCAAAGCCGCCGGAAAATCAGCGCCCGTCCCTTTTTTGAAGCTCAACTGCCCGGTCCAAGTCTCGGCGTTCGGATTGGTTATCGTGATGACCGTTTCGTAGCCGCCGCCCAGCGCTACCTGGGGATAGGTGATCGCCGCCGCGTGACCCTGGGCGATCAGGGTCAGTCCAGCGGCCAGGAGCTTGAGGGATTTGAGGAACGACATCAAGACACCTCCTCTTTCATTGGATTCTGGCTCCCGGACTCGACCGGGGACCCCGTCGGGGGGCTCGGCTGACCCTCAGCGTGTAAGACTGGGTCGCCGACCCGCCCAGACTATCGGTCGCTTTGACCGTGAACGAGAAAGCACCAGACACGGTCGGCACGCCTTCAATTGCCCCGGAGGGGAGGAGCTTGAGGCCCGGTGGCAGGCCGCCTGAGGCCAGCGCAAAAGAGTAAGGTCCGGTCCCGCAAACGGCGTTGATAGTCCAGGAGTACGACACGTTCAGTTGGGCAGTGGGCGAAGGAGGCTGAGTCAACGCAATCGTCTGCTCACAAGCGGATTGACTGATCGTGTAAGGCCGTCGCGCGATCGTAAACGTCTCACTTCGAGCAGCCGCCCCGGTGTTCGGAGAAACGCTGTATTGAATGACATCGCTGCCTGGCCCCGGAGGGCCTGAGAGAACCTGAATCCAAGGACTATCGCCCTCACGAGTCCACGAGCAAACCGACTGGACGGTTGCCATCACGTCTGCCAAACCGCCGGCCGGCCCGAAACTGCGGCCTGGCTGCGAGAGACGGCAGATACACCCGAAGAGTCTGAAGGGCCGGTCACTGACGTCCCAGGAAGCGCCTTCCGCATCACGAATACGAAAGCGGGCCGCCGGGTCTACGCCCCAGAGAATACCCGGGAGCACCAAGGTGTAGGCTCCCGAATTCGGGACAGACGCTACCAGTTCTGAAAAAGTGACGCCGTCGTCCGGCGAGTAGTCGATCGCAACTCGAGAAATAGCTGGAGATGAGCCAGCGGTTGTCCAGCGGATGGTCACCGTGGAGCCGATCGCCCAATACTCGTCGCCGTTCGGGGATGTCAATGTGAGCTCGGCCGGTCCGGCCGGGTCGCTGCGATACTCAAAAACTCCCTTGCCGTCAGTGCCGACATAAAGAACCGCGTGATTTTTCGGGTCGACGAGCAAAGAGGTCACCAGCAAGCTGTCCAATCCCGTATTCATGGGAAACCAGGTCTCTCCTCGATCCTCGCTCTTGATAACGCCGCCCTGGAACGTCGCCGCATAGACCGTCGTCGGAGAGACAGGGTCGATGGCTATGGCAGACCCAGGCGAGTCTTGAAAGGAAGTCACGTAAACTGATTCCCAGGTGGTCCCGGCATCCGTGGTCCGGTATACCCTCCCCCTTCCAGAAATGTCGTGCCCCGCCGCAAAGATGACGTTGCTGTCGAACGGGTCCAACGCCATCTGGTACACGCCCTGCGGGCTGTCGTTTGACTGGTAAGGCGAGTAGAAAAGCGACGTCCAGGAAGCGCCTCCGTTGGTCGATTTGTACATTGGCCCGGAGCTGCCGCAGTACAGGACCGAGGGCTCCGTGGGATCTACCAGCAGCGACGCGATACCAGAATCGCCCAGACCGTTGGCGCAGTAGTCCCAGGTGGCCGCACCATTGATGCTCTTAAAAAGCGAATCGTGAGACGTTCCTGCATAAAGGACCTGGGAGTGTACCGGGTCGATCACGAGCGTGGTAACCCAACTGGGCAGGACCCCCGCTTTGGCCCAACTTTGTCCTCCGTTCAGGCTCGTGTAAACACCGTCACCGGTGGCGGCATAGACCCGGAGAGGGTTGGTGGGATCAACCACCATTTCGCGGAAGTCGGAACAACCATAGATCTCTGTACAATCCAGCCCTGCCGCGAAACTGAGCCATGAGCCATCCACCTGTCTCAGGTAAGGACCATAATTGGTCGCAGCAAAGAACCCGCCCGTGGCCACACCGGTCAGGGCCGAGATTCGCCTGATAGCAGGGAGCCCCATGTTCCTGGGGGTCCAGTTGGCCCCTTTATCGTGGCTTTCAAAGAACCCAAGATCGCGGATGCCGCAAAAAAGAACGGTTGGATCAGCAGGCGAAACGGCCAGTGCCTGAACCGCAGTCGGTCCGGCAAACGCTTTTGTGAGCGGCAGCCAGGATTGGCCGTTGTCTGTGCTTTTGTACAGCCCCTGGCCATCTGTCCCCGTGTAGAGAGTCGATGGATTGACGGGATCAATCGCCAGCACATTGATGTGCGGGCCGACCGGATGGGCGTCCAGGTTGACCCAGGTTGATCCGCCATCGTCGCTCCTGAAGAGCCCGTAACCCTCGCCGTAGATGATATTAGAGGAAAGGGGGTCGACTGCCAGGATCCCGCCCGGTTTTCCTGTTTCACCGCTCGCAAGGTGAACCCATTGCCGTCCCCCGTTAGTGCTTTTGAAAATCAACGAGCCTTTGGAGCGATAGAGAATGTTTTCGTTTTTCGGATCAGTGACCAGGTTCTCCTTGAAGCCGGTATATTGGGGACCGGGGTCTGCAGAGATCAGCTCCCACGTGGCACCCCCGTTCGCGCTCTTGTACAGCTGGGCAGCGGAATTGGGGTCCTTCCCATTGACCAGGTAAAGGTTGTTTTGCCGATCAGTGACGATCAGGAAGACCCAGTTCTCAGCAAGACCATGCTTTATTGAAATCCAGGTGGCGCCCCGGTCGGAGCTTTTGTAGGCGCCGGAGGAAGTCCCGGCATAGACGACGTCGGCAGTTACCCGATCGGCCGCGAGGCTGCTGATCACACCCGCGACTCCCTGTCCGACTTTGACCCAGTGACCGCCTCGATCGGTAGACCTGTACAGCTGGGTTCCCATCGCAATGTAGACAAGGTTCACATCGACGGGAGAGGCGGCCAGCACCTCAACGGTGGTCCCTTCCGGACCTATGCTGCTCCATCGGTTCACGCCCGCGTTAGCTTGGGAACCACAAACCGCAATTATCAAGCACGCAAGACCGCCAAGTTTCAGACGCTGCACCAGCGAAGAATCCATCCCAAAGCCAAACATTTTTCTCTCTTTTCCAGACTCTGTCCATGCCCCCCTTCCGCCCACAACCTCTCAACGTGCATCATCGTCTTCGAACAGCGATCCGGGATCAACCCGAAAATCCGACCGGCGCGTGAAGATCTGGTAAGGCGACAGCGAAAACCAATTTGCACGGCGTGGACGGAGTGGACGTTGCTGCCAACTGGCAGCCTCCGTCCACAACGTCCATTTCCTCCATATCGTGTATCAGGCAACCCCAATTATAATGGGCGTCCATGAAGAGAATTAGGCTGCTCCTGCTGTCATTCGTTCTCGTCCTTCTCGTGGTTGTGCTGTTGGTTACGCAGGTCAATTGGCGAGAGTCGGTCCTCTTTGCCGCGGTTTTCAACAACCCGCACTGCGGAGTTTCCGACGGGATGGCCGCCTATGAGCTGTGGAATAGTCTTCGGGAAAGGCACGTCAAGGTTGTCGGATCAACGCGTGTGGTGAAGACGGATCCCGGGGCCGGCCTCGAACTCAGGAGCACGCCGAGGGGCCAGATCTGGATCCCGGTGAACGACGTCTCGGGGCTTGAGTACGTGCTCGCTGAGCAAGAAGCGCACATCTATGGTGAGGGAGCGCGAGGTGTACAGCAAGGAGACATCGTGCTGGATTGCGGTGCTTATGTCGGAACCTTCTCACGCCTGGCACTTGATGCGGGAGCGAAACTCGTCGTAGCGGTGGAGCCGGTTCCGGAGAAAGTCGAGTGTTTGCGGCGAAACTTCGGCGCTGAGATCGAGGCCGGCCGTTTGCTCATCTACCCGAAGGGCGTCTGGGACAAGGAGGAGTTACTCCCTCTCCACAAGCACTCGAAGCAATCCGGCGGCGACAGTTTCGTGCTGGACCGGGACACGACCTCTGAGGAGCTGCAACTGACGACGATAGACCAGCTTGTGAAAGAGCTAAGGCTGGAACGGGTCGACTTCATCAAAATGGACATCGAGGGGGCTGAAGGGAGAGCTTTGAGAGGAGGGGCGTCAACTATTCGTGCCCATCACCCGGGCCTCGCCCTGGCTGTCTACCACCTTCCGACCGACAGGCAAACCATCCCTGAGCAGGTCAGAGAATTGTGGCCCGGCTACCAATCGGTATGCAGCGTCTGCCAACTCCAGGGTGGAAGACTCGCGCCCGATATCATGCTTTTTTACTGACACTGCGTCGTTGCGGCTGAATTTTCACCCGGCCACCACCGTTGAAAGATCGCGTCCCGCCGAATCCAGCAGGTAGTGACGGCCTGGAAACTGCTTGTCGAGGCGCCCGAGACTTCGCGAGTTCGGTGGGTCCGCCTGCCGCCGTAGCTCTGGCCTCGTCAGTTGTCAGCCGTCAGCTGTCAGCTGTCAGTTTGTCAGTTTGTCAGTTTGTCAGCTGTCAGTTATCGAGCGTCGTCCGCCAGCGCGCGTAGGCGTCGTCGCGAAGTGCTTCCAGGTCTCGCTTGACCAGGTTCAGTCCGAATACGCACAGCTCAAACGAGTCCGCAAGCTGACGGAAAAGCGGTGCCTCGTCCCGGTACTCGAACTGATCGAAAGACGAGACAATCTGGTAAGACTCTCGCCCTACCTTCACATAGTCAATGAAGGCGTCGAGCCGAATCGGGCGGCGCGGTAGAGACGCGACGTACTCCGGAAAAAGGCCAGTCAGGAAAAGCGTGTAGTCGCCTATGTGCTTGCGGACGGCGCGCTCCCGGTCGAACGACGCGGCCTCCAGACGGGGATCCGACTCGATCAGCATCTCGCCGACGTCCTCCAGCCTGTGGCCCTTGGAATTCCGGACCCGGTAAAGACTCTCGACGCGGGTGAAGTCGGTTAAAAGAGCGGCAATGTAGTCGACAAGGCGTGGTTCACGAACCTGAACATCCCTGTAAAAACGCCTCGCGACCAGTTCTGCGAAAAGTTTACTGAGCGGATGGTTTGGCCCGATCGACATGCTCGGCTTTTTCCCTCCGTCTTTCTCCTCCTCTTTTATTTTACCAACGGGCCAAAGGTCTGGAGAACCGGGGCAACTCAGCGGCGAAAAACAAAAAAGGGCGGCCGAAGCCGCCCTCGTTTTGTTCTCTGCGTACGCTTGACGATCTATCGTCTCTAATTAAGCTTAGTCTACGCCTCGCCCTCATCCCGACTCCAGTCGGACTAGTCTGTTTAATTTGCCGGTGCTTGTCCTACGCGACCTAAACCTCTGATTTAACCGCGTTTTTACAGCACGGCAACCCGGGATTGCGTCTTAATAGACGTGGAGAAAAAAAGGCCGCTTCACGAGGCGGCATGGGACGAAAGGAGAATAACCATGTCCCGGAGAGTTATGATCTCATGCAGTTTGCTGTTTCTATTTGTAACACTGACAACCCCGGTTGCCGCCCAGCCGCCTGAACCGCCGCAACCGGGAGCCGACCGGCCCACTGCCATGGCGTTTCTAAAGCACGCGCTGGAGGAGGCCGGAGCGACGGCGTTATCAGCCGACCAGGAGACGCAGATCCAAGGACTGGTCGACACCATGCGCGAAAGTTCCGCGTCCAGGCAACCAGACGAGTCGCTGATCACCGCTCTCTCCGCTTACCGAAATGCCGTGGTCGCAGGCGACATGACGGGCGTCAAATCGGCGGCCGCGACCTTGGCGTTAAAAGAGGCGGACAACTCACGTTTACGTCTGGAAGATCAAGCCACTTGGATCATCCAGATACTGGCCCTTCTGGCGCCCGACCAGTTGAACAAGCTGATCGCACGTTTTGAACCGGACGGTACATTTCAGATCCTTCAGAGACTGACCTTGGGCGGGCGGGGGTTCCCAGGCGCCCCCGGCAGAGGACCAATGATGGGACGCAGGCCCCGAGAGTAGCATTGGTCCTTTTTCAGAGCCGCAAGAAACACTGCGCTTGCGGCTCTGTTCTTTCGAGTAGCAACCGGAGCCACCGTGCTATCATGGCCGCCGTGAAAAAGCGGCTGGTTTTTCTGCTGATCTTTGCTCTGGCCGCGGGCGGCTCGGCTTCAGGCGAAAACAAACAGGCCAGGCGGCTGAACATCCTGCTTTTTACGGCAGACTCCTGCCGTGCCGATCGATTTGGCTGTTACGGTTACCGGGGCGGCACAACGCCGAACATCGACAACTGGGCCAAGAGTGGGACGCTGTTTGAAAAAGCCTACAGTACCTCCGCCTGGACGGTGCCCGGTCTGGCTTCAATCCTGACCGGCCTCTACCCTCCAGCCCACGGTCTCAACAATCGGGATCAAGCCGGTAGCCCTCGGCTGGTCACTATGATGAAGTTTTTTCAACAGCAGGGCTATGTCGTGCCGAACCTCAACTTCTTTACTTTTGCTCCCTACTACCGCAATTTCGGCCTCGGCAGAATCGAGAACGAGTACTTCACGCAAACCCCCGGAGAAGAGCTGGCCGGCTGGATTGAGAAGACCGCTTCCCCGACGCAGCCTTTCTTCATCTGGTACCACTGCACCACGATCCATCAGCCCTACAATCCCCCTGCCGCGGACTTTCCCGGTCCCCGGGAGGAGCTGATGAAGCGGCCCGGTATCAAAGCGGTGATGACCGGAGCGATCGTACCTGCAGGGTCGACTCAGTTCACGGAATCCGACCGACCCATCCTCAACGGGCTGTACGACGCAGAGATGAAAAGGATGGATCGCATCTTCGCGGCCGCGCTTGCGAAGCTCGCCAACAAAGGCCTGCTGGAAAACACACTCGTTATCTTTGCCGCAGATCACGGCGAAGAGCTCCTCGATCACGGGTTCGTGGGCCATGCCTCCACCTCCCTCCAAGCCAAACTGTACCAGGAACTCACTCGAATTCCGCTGATCCTGTCCTGCCCGGGACTGATCAAGCGGGGGCGAATCTCACGACCGGTCAATCAAACGGACATCTTCCCGACCCTGCTGCGGCTCCTCGGACTTAAACCGCCTGTCGAGATGGACGGCCAGGATCTGTTCAAAGGTCCGTCGCGACCTCTGTTCTTCGAATCGGTCGTGGCCGGAAATCAGACCACCAGGGAACGAGAGAAGACCTGGATTCGGGGCACAATCGACCGGAATTACAAGTACATTTCGACCGGTGAGCTGTACGACCTGAAGAAGGATCCGGGCGAGAAGAACAATGTCATAAAAGCCAAGGCGGCCGTTGCGGCACGGTTGGAGGCTCAGGTCGGGAAATGGATGTCCGCTTCGAAACAACGCCATGACGTGCTCTTCCCGCCCGAATCAAAGCCTGCCCCGCCCGACCGGGCGGAAGCTCCCACGATTTTTACGCCCGAGAATGGGAAAAAGCTTGATTACGATGTCCACACAGGTATGCTCCTGTTCGATTGGAGCGGGGACATGGAGACGACTTACCTGGTGGAATACGACATCGGCCTGGGCGATCACCACGTGGCCGGAGTTTACGAAACACAAGGTAATCATCAGCTGCTCGGTCCCCTGGGACGCGAGTTGTGGGAGAACTTGAAGGCGTGGAACCCGTTCAAGATCCGGGTCTCTCGCAAAACGGCCCCCCCGGTCTGGAGCGCCTGGACCACATTTGAGTTTTAGCGAGGCATCTGATGGCAACCAGAGCGATGCGTTTGGAACGCGGCCTCTTTTCGTCGGCACGCACAGCCTGGCTGGTCGCGTTCGTCTATACGATCTTCCTTTACAGCACGTTGACTCTGGCCTTCCGCCTCTACGTCTGGATGTTTGATCGGTATGGCAAGCCGTTCATGTCGGCGCTGATGATTTGGATCTACGTGCCGATCGGGCTCGCCCTATTGGCCTTCCTGCTCTTCCGCCTCCCTCGCCAACTCGGCCGTTACGTGACCTTCCTGATGCTCGGCCTCGCCATGGCCTTCTGCCTCGACCGCATCACGATCCCCGCCAAGCGATTCCATTTCCTCGAGTATGCCCCGCTCGCGGTGCTTGTTTTCGACGCCCTGCGATTCCATTGCCGGGATCGCTACCACTACGTCTGGAGCATGGTGGTGGTCACGTTGGTCGGCTTAGGAGACGAAGTCATTCAAGGCATCTTGCCGAATCGCTATTTCGGGATTAACGAGGTGGTGACCAACGCGGCAGCCGGGTTCTTTGCCCTGATTTTCATCGCTTTCGTCCTGGGAGAAGAGAACTACCCGTGGCCTCGGCGAAAGAAGGCTCCGGTCAGCGGATCTCATCAGGAAGAGGCAGAGTCGGTCAGCCTGCCAGTGTGACCGCCGCCGCACGCGTCCCGAGGGCAGCGACCTAGACCCTTTCCCCTGGTTGATGTACTCTCATCGGCAAGAGGGAGGGAACCATGACCGTTGAAATCGAGAACATCTTCAAAGAATTTGCGCGCGGCGTAATCGACCGGCGAGAGCTGCTCCGAAGACTAGCGTTGATGACTGGCGGCACGATTGCCGCTACGGCTATCGTGGAGGAGTTTGAGGGCGGCCAGGCAAGGGCCGACATCGTGCCGAAGGAC